>Ga0307507_10003741_pt1 | contig 28608 bp, 22 predicted proteins | sample 7_EM_MG_FD_207223 | JGI IMG/M metagenome (GOLD analysis project Ga0307507, IMG submission 207223) | Populus trichocarpa ectomycorrhiza microbial communities from riparian zone in the Pacific Northwest, United States - 7_EM | ecosystem: Host-associated > Plants > Roots > Unclassified | place... | reverse complement strand
CTACTAAGCCCCCACTAACAGTTATTAATACTTTGTTCGATGTAATAGGCTCTTTAGGTAATTAAATCTTTATAAATATATACTATAGCCCTATATATAGAGTATTAAGAGGCGAGATACATTATCGTAAAAGTTAAGTTAAATTTGGAATTGAATGTTTGTAGATTTTAGGCCGACTACCTATATCTAACTTCTTATATAATAAAGCTACGATATCGCTATAATATAGAGGCGATAGAGAAGACAAAGGGCTTTTAGCTCATACTATTTTGGAGATAATTAGACGTAGAGAAGTATGTAATTTTTAGTAGTAAGGCAAGATTGCGATAAAATAGACTAAAATAACTAACTACCTATGTCTAACTTCTCGTAAAATAGAGCTATAATATTGCTATAATGTAGAGGTAATAGAGAAGAAAAAGAGCTTTTAGCTTGTAGTATTTTAGAGATAATTAGACGTAGAGAAGTATATAAGGTATGGAGCTTCGAGCAGAGCTTCGAGCAGAGCCTCGTGCAGAGCTTTAAGAAAAGCCTCGTGCAGAGCTTTGAGAAGAGCCTTATGCAGAGCTTCGAGCAGAGCAGTGAGGTAAGATAGTTTGCGACCGACGAGTTTTGCAACTGACGATTTTTGCAACCAATGAAAATATAACTAACAAAAATACGACTAACTAATATAGCCACAACATCATTATTTTTTGCAATAGATAGAGAAATTAAAGAGCTCCTACCTTATAGTATTTTTATAATAACTAGATGTTATAAAAGGGTTGAGATACAGCGTTGTAATAGAAGAGTCGTCGCCTAACAAGAAACATTCAGTTCTCATACAAAGAGGGCCCATAAGCTCTCAGACCCTCGGGGAGGAATTCCTCTCGGTGCGATCTGATTAGTCTAGGAGTCCACAGGACTGGGGTAAGGTCCACAAGCGTAGCGCTAGCCCTTAGCTACGTCGTGGCGCAATTTCTCCCCGGGGTCTGATTCATGAGATAAGGTTCTTAGGCAGTCTCTTTGAGCTCAGCGACGTGCACGTGATGGATCACGTGACAGCGCGCGGGCCATCTTGTAGATATCTTCTCAGGGCCATCGAGCCCCTTAGATTCTTCCTCATAGAGTATCATACGTATCACTTCCATCAGCCTGCTCAGCGTCTGACAATTAATAACAGTATATAGAAGCGAGGTATTGACTTTAAAATGAACTCCCTTCTCAATACACCGGAACCGAGCTTCTTGATTCTACCTCATATCTGGGTAAATCCCCTAGCAATACGCCCTCTACTGGTTCCACATATCTGAGAACGAGCAACGCCTTCGATTCTCTAGATCTATTCCACCACGTACAAGTACATGGTTGGTCATGAGCCAGCCGTTGGAGCTTTGCGGTAACCATCGGTAAGCAGAAACTAAACTAGCCACGAACCATGGAACAAATGAGATCGAAGTATAGCGCTGAATGAGTGGCCCTGGCATAATCTGATCTTGAAAAGCAGAAAGCCACCCGGAACATGAATATAACAGAGAAACAGCCGAAAAAAATCACAACCGTTTTGGGGGGACTAAGAATAATACAGTAATGAATAGTGCAGTCATCCTGCCGCTAATGATGGGCCTAATAGCCATGAAAACTTTGAGTGCTTTGAAGCCCTTGGAAATGATTACGTCGTACATTGCCGATTTACCGTTGCCTGTCGCCTCCTAGAGGTTCGAAAACTTCAAAGGATATTATTAGATCCAGCGAGGAATATTCGTGTTTCCCGTTTTGCCCCCCCCCCCTCCCACCCCCAACCCGTTCTGTCCCGTGATATGCCCTGACCCGATGCTGTAAGGTATCCTTCGTAATAACGCTCAAGAGCTGCGAGCTCCCACCTCTTAATTAGCGTAACACCTACCATTTCCCAAGCGCCGATAAACTGCACCACCATTACTCGTTTCGCTTGGAACTGTTGCCACCAGAGTTTTCGCTAAAAGACTATAGGCCGTAGATAAAGTTCGAGATGGTAAAACAGGGGAGCCTCCCAGAGTACCTGATGGTGACTTTGGTAACAGCAAAGGATGAGACAATGAATATCAAGATCGTAAATCTCATATGAGAGGATGCAAGATTTCAGCCAAGAAACTTAAGAAAAGCACCGAACCATGACGTTTACATGTGTGACTATTAAAAGTTGCGGTTAAGACTGGAGGCCAATGAATGATGGGTGGGTGCCGATCGCTGATCCAGCGAATCACGGCGTAAAGCGTCAACACTTGATGCGTGCTGTGGCTGCGGTTGGCACAGTGGAGCGTATCTTTGTCCACTAACCAGTGTACCTTCCGTGGGCGAGATTTCTCCAAGGGAATTCCGCTTTGACGAGCTATCGGTGCTAAAGCTATATAGGTTGGAGGATGAACCGTGACGAGATAGAAGCCCTTCGCTCGACGACACGTGAGGAAGGCCGTGATGCCGAAAGTTTGAGTAGCCATTGCCTATTATGGATGCTGGCATTGACTCAGAGGCTGTGCTGTATGTAAGAGAAGGCGCAGTGCTAGTAGGAGATGGCTCAGGGCTACTCGTAGCTGTGACCGGAATGTAACCCAGGACACCTTCAGGCATAGTCGTAGAACCGTAATTTTTCGACGGTGTTGATGCTGCAATCTCACCCGATGAGGAACTGGTTATAGAACTTGGACGACCTTCCGTCGCAGATCCTTCATTACTCCATGCCATGGCGGCCTTAGTGTAAGTGCCGTTCGAGTTGATGTTGGTAGAATTTGTGCCTTGTGAAGACGGCAAGGAACGCATATGCAACTGGTCGACGGCGGTGGTTGTAGGTTGTGAGCGTGTCGACTGTGGGATTGGAAGTTGCCTGTCATTTAGAGCTACAGGAAGTGTTGAGTGCAATGAAGTCATGCTTAGTGGCGAGATGCCTTCAGTGGTGACCGCTGTTCGAATGACTGGGGTAGTCAAATACGATAAGCCGCTGCCTGCGTACGAACTTGGTGTGTCCTGATCGATGAATAAGCTATTACCATTCATTATGGCTTTTTGACTAAAGCCATTCCAACGAAGACTGTCTTGTGCCCCGTAAATGCTACCCATCGAATCCTGACTCGAAACACACGTCGATTGGAGTCCATAAGATTCAACTGGAGAGTCATCGGTATATGGTACGGAAGCCCAAGTCTCTGGATATATCGATTTGGTTGAGATCGTTGAGTACTGGTTGGTCGGAAATGTCCTTGGATAGATCGGAGAGCTGGCCGAGTATATTGGTATCATCGAATTCTGGCTAATATGAGGCCCACGGATCGGACTGCTCATATGACCACCGACTGGTCCTGCCATATTGTTGATGATGCTGAATGGGTCCCCAGAGCCAACCTACAACGTAAATTAGATCTCTAAAGTGGGAAATTATATTGGTGCTCTTACCCTATGAAACTGGCACTGGCTAATGTCGGCACCAGCAGTCCTGCAGTTCTGGCAACCTAAACCATTTCCTGCATCCCCACTACATCGTATTTTCCTTTTCCTACATCGGGCGCACTAAATTACAGATTAGGCATAATAATGGCAGAGAGAGGAGAAACGACCACGGAAGAGGAAGATACGTAGTGTTTTGAGGTGACTTGTCATAAGGCTCTTACACAGAGTTATTAAAAATATGTAGAACCTACAGCTACAGCGATGCGCCGCCTGGGTTGTCCACCACCCGGCTCAGCTTCCAAGTCTCTCCCAGATGTACTTTGGCTTCGGGGTGCAACTGGACATCCTCGTAAGTCCGCTCGAGTTGCGTGAGATACGGTTAATGGGGCATTGCGATCTCCTCCAGCTATTGAGTAATGTGGAATGGAGCCAAAATGAGGGAAGCGTCTAAAACGTTCGTAGTCGTTCATGATCTAGGATCAGTCTTAGACAATCATTATTGAAGTTGACATGAGGGCAAGGGCGGACGCAATACCAATTGCAGGTACAGTCCAACAGAAGCACAGAAAGTTTGTTTGCAACAGAGTGCAAAAAGACTTCCGATTCGATGTTTTGGCAGAGCTCGACTCAAGGATGATGTCTCTGCCGATTTTTGGCTGGTGTATTTCTTCCTCGGTGGAGAGCAAAGCAGGCCGGGAAGCTCGCAAATGTTGAGGTAGAAGGCTGAAAAACCATCGATCTGGGGTTGCAAGGTTTATAGGCAGGGAAGACGAATGACTTTGCATGCACGACAGAGGTTCTGATTGCTGCCTTTGTGCTGAGATTTGACGTGGTTGAAGGAATGAGTCCTCACCCTTATGAGGTTGCTTGTACCAAAAGATTCGTCTGGTGTGGCGTTGAGCCTTCCATTGAATATGTCAAGTAGTTTGCATAATAGCTTCGTACAACATCCGCTTAGGCGCGGGTAGTTGCATCTGCCTGCGGTGCACACTTCATTTTAGGGGCGGCACGAGCTCAGAACAGGTCTAACGGTCTTCATACGTGCATATGGAGGGCAGTGTGTAACAACGCACAGAAGGGTTCAGGTGCTCCCCTAAGCCGGGCTTGGTATTGCGGAAGAGTCCGGCGCGAGATAATCTGCAGCTCGTGAGGCTGAGTCAAAGAACTCCACAAGACTGATCAGCCCGGTCTCCAGCTTCGCCGTGATCGAAAACGTCTGGAACTTGAAATAGGAAGGAGATGAAACAAACAAGCCTGGAAGAAGATGGTACATAAAGCAATCACCAGCCAAAAATCCACCTCCCACTTTCCCTAGACTGCGATCAATCATCCGCGTTTGTTTAAGGAGTAGTGACACCATGAACCTTGGAATGAACAAGGGGAGAGGCAGTAGTTGCACGTGCTGATGCTCGGATATACCTTCTACAGAATGATCAAGGCTGTTTTGGTTCGTTTATGATGCAGTATAGCAAACGTAGCAATGGTAAAGGAAGATCAGCCATCCTCGATCTAGGAAGTCCTGTCAGTACGCTCAGGTAGAATTCTGTTGTTAAAGACAGTTGATCGGCTGCCAGGCTGTCAAGAATTTTATATGTTACATAGTAGACTTCCTGTCTGAATAGAACGGGGTGGTACGCCGTTAAGAGGTGACAAATTGACGGAGCCACGGAATTAAGCCTTTTGCTTTGCGTGAGGGGAAAGGGAAGACCTGGATATTCCCCACTTACCTACCAGTCATGTAAAGCGGGCTGCATGCTGACAACGTTATTTCCATCCTGCAACATCGCTACCGGCAGATTAAGGATGGTGGGGTCGCGAACCACTGGAAGTTAAGCAGGAGGCATTGGAGTGGCCATGTTTGAATTTAGGCTGAGGCATAGAGTGAATACCGCGGCTGATGCCCTGTAATGATAGCCCTACATCGCGCATCCGACGTGTACATGATGGCAGTCGAACAGAACAATAACTCCTGGTTTTGAAAATTTGGAATGCCTGGAGGACGTGAGTCCAACGTTCTGGGAGACTGCATCGAAGACAAGATAGTACACGGGAGCTATACCCCCTTCGGAAGAGCGTAACTTGGGGCAACCTGTAAGACACGGAAGCTATACCATTGAACTCCTCCCACGGTTCCGCAGGCCGATAACCTACGAAGTGGCCAAGGTCACTGTCTCATAAGGAACATGAAGGCGCTGAAGTGGGGTCATGGCGGACGCAAACAAAGCACGTCGGATTCACCAAACTCGCTCAGGTGCCACTCTCTGGAACTTCATGCGATGTCTAGCTAGATGTGGCCAGTATTGAGGATTCGTGCTACGCCATGTCCTCAATAAGAGACTTCAGCAACAGTCACTTGACAGTATGGTAAGCGATCTATAGTCTCATTCGTTAGTTCGCGATGTCCGGAGAAATCCCCTGCCCCATTAATAAGCAAATGTGGCAGGTTATCGACGATCAAAGGTTGAGATTCCCCGCAAATTTTAGCCCCAGTGCTCAAATTGGAAGAACACAGCTTCAGTCCCTTATTGAAGTCTATGCGTACTTGATTTAAGCCAGCCCAACTAGGCCTTTGCAAATACTGCTGAGTGTACGTGTGCTTCGAGCTCCTTTTAGTACAGACGCTATGGCTGTAGGAGAACCGGGCGGCAAGAGGTGTCCAGAGAACGGGTCTCAGAGATATTGTTATATCGCATGGAGTGGGACAAGCCAGACAATTCTCCGGATACGCAATCGACAAGGGAGTTGTGAAACAAGAACGTGCATGGACGGTGCGGATTCGGAATTAGGTGGAGTCAACGGCTGAGCGGAAAGCAATATGATAGATGACGAAGAGGTGGAAGTCTCAGCATCTGTCTATGGGGCTTATAGACACCTTTTATAACATTTAGAGCGTAGGAGTCTATAAGACGAGTGCCTGAAGAAAGAATCGAATAGTCCAGATAAAGAAAGCCAATCCAGTGGAAGCGTTATCTTGGCATAGCATCTCCGGGTGGAGAAGTCGTCAGCACTCGGGAGCACGCAGACGACCCAGACTCTTTCCCACGGCCTTTGAGTAACGGGAGACTCAATGCAAGTGCGGAAGCTGATGTTCTCAACGGCCGCCTTTCATCCGCAGGAGGTAGATGCTGCCGCAGTCTGTCTACGGTTCAAAGGCACCCTCAGCGGCAACTCGTTGTAGATTTTCTTGCAGATTCAGGCAAAGAAGACCTTGTTGTGCGTGCAAATCGCATGCAGGTAAGCATGTTCCCGAAGCAAAGCTGGTCACAAAACGTGAAGATTGGCAATGGTGGCGCTCAATGGGCTGGTCCTTACACTTTTTCTTCCCCCACGCTTTTAATCGGGACTAAAGTTCCCTGCCGACAACACGGGATGTGCTACCGGGTGCTGGTTGGTGAGCAGTCCTGTTTGCCTCTAATCTAAGAATATCGGACGTGCAGAAATATCCATTTCTCGTAGATTTGCAGATGCACTGCAGAGAGATTGGACTTTTGGTTACAGGTGCGTGGTCTGGTACGAATTGGCAAAGGGCAAGCAGTGATACCTCTGGGCAGTCCGTAGGGCTGCTTGTCCTATTGACACATCGTTGACGTTCTTAAGCAAAGGTTTTCGTTGCAAAAGCTTGAAGGTGCTTTAGTGGTTGTAAGAGTATGGTACAAAAAGACTGCATATTGGGAAATTTTGCTAGGCGAGAACTTCAAAATTCTGAGTCGTTTTGCGAGGCGTCCTGGTCACGTCTGCGTATACAAGGTACCGCCATAGTAGGACTTAGCGAAAATCGCGAAAATCAAAGTTCCCTATATGCAGTCTTTTTGTACCATACTCTTACAAAGGGAACGCTCGATACCGTTGACTAATCAGACTTTCCTAAAAGGTGGATATGCGTGTAATTTAAATCGCGACTTCTCTGGCTAAGGCTAAGCATCCTCATAGAACACCACTTCTACCTTATATACCACACCATGTCAGTATTACTCGAGACATCGCTGGGCGACATAGTGATTGATCTCCTTGTCGCAGAAGCGCCGAAATGTTGCGAAAAGTAAGCTTGCCTCTTTTCTCTTCCCAAACCTGCACATCCCTTCCCGCGCATTGAAGAAAGCTGAGCACAGAACAGATACTAACGCCTTTACCCCTACATCTAGCTTCCTAAAGCTATGCAAGGTTAAATACTACAACTTCTCTCCCATCCATAGCGTCCAACCAAACTTTTCCTTCCAAACTGGTGACCCAATCGGACCGGGTTCGAAGGACAGTGATGGCGGTTCATCCATCTGGGGTTTGCTTAACCCTGGCGATACTTCGAAAAAGACTTTTAAACCAGAATTCTACCCAAAGTTAAAGCATACAGAGAGAGGCACGGTCAGCATGGCGACAGCTCCGGTACCAAACGACCCAGACGAGCGGTTAGCGGGAAGTCAGTTCATTGTCACTCTAGGTGACGACCTGGATTACTTAGACAGCAAAGCGGCGATATTCGGCACAGTGGTAGAAGGCTTCGATGCGCTCGAGAAGATAAACACAGCCTTCATAGATGAGACAGGTCGGCCGTTGAAAGACATTAGGATACGACACACGACAATACTCGATGACCCTTTCGACGATCCGCCTGGCCTCACTGCCCCACCAGAGAGTCCTGTCCCATCCGCCGTTCAGCTCGCCACTATCCGTATCGCCGACGATGAAGAGCTCGACGAAGAAGCAGACCAAGAAGCGCTGGAAAAGCTGCGCCGTGAGCGCGAAGCCCGCGCGCAAGCCCTCACACTCGAAATGGTCGGCGATCTACCTTTTGCGGAAGTTAAACCGCCCGAAAATGTCCTCTTCGTGTGCAAGCTGAACCCAGTAACCCAGGACGAGGACCTCGAGCTTATCTTCTCACGCTTTGGCAAGATCCTTAGCTGCGAGGTTATTCGCGATAAACGCACAGGAGATAGCTTGCAGTACGCTTTCATTGAGTTCGAGGAGAAGAAAGACTGTGAGCAAGCATATTTTAAGATGGATGGAGTCCTTATCGATGATCACCGCATCCACGTCGATTTCTCTCAGAGCGTCTCGCGCTTATCAGATACCTGGCGAGATGCTACAAATGCCAAGCGTAAGCGACAAGGTGGTGGGTTTGGTGGCATAGAAGGCTTAGAGAAGAAGCGGCAATATCGCGTCGAGGATTTTCGGGAGAAGGAGCGCGAGCGGGAACGTTCGGGCAGGTACGGGCTTGTCCTTGATAAGGGTGAGGCAGCGCGAAAGCGGGTGGAGATGAGCGACGAACGTGAAGACACCCAAAAGCGACGGGAGCGAAGTAGTGACCGTGATGATCGATGGCGGCCACGCAGTCGTAGCCCAAGAAATGATAGGCGAGATCGGGATGGAAGGCATTCAGATCGGCGTCGGGACCGAAACAGAGACTGGCATCGTGATGACCGGAGAAGGGACAGGAGTCGCGACCGCTATAGAGACGATGACCGAAGCTATGATCGCAGACGGTGGTAAATTCATGGGTTGAAACGTATTATCATAAAATAAGGATAATCATTCTGGAATCAAACATGTAAAATAGACTGCAAGACCACATTCTAAAATTGCGTGTTGATTGACTCGATACTCAACTAAGCTATCTAAAAGTACAAGTTTCAAGCCTCATACGCCTAGACTTTGCACCATTCATTTTGCCATCCCACCACCAAGCCCAAAAGACCAACGCCCAGGCAATGCAAAATAAATATCAGAAGCTACCACCTCATCTCACTAGTTGGGCCACCTACTTATCGATGGCACGCTGTTAAGATGCGAACTTCCCTAAAATCACGGCTCAGATAGTTAGCCATTAATGGTCAGAATTACTCCTTAATCTCTCACGCTAAGACCGCTTCGGGTGGTGAACATGCGCGCTGCGATATTCATGCTTGCCAACTCTTGGAAGAGCAACTTCGCCGCATACGGTATCTGGACTTGGGAGATCTTGGTCTTATTGTGGCACGGGCGGCATTCGTACAGTCCCTTTTTGATTTGTCTATTATCTAAGGTTAGCCAGATTCACAAAAAAAAAAATTGTAGGTGAATCAAAGGACAAGCAGAAACTTACGCAATTGGACTCATGAGCCCACAGATATCACAAATATGCACGCGATATGCATCCGAAACCTCAAATAACCTCTCCTTCAAGAACGCGGCTGCACCATGTGAAATCATGCAATCGCGTTCCATCTCCCCGAAACGCAGACCACCGTCTCTTGCACGACCTTCGACAGGCTGTCGCGTAAGAATCTGCAAGGGGCCTCTAGCACGTGCGTGAATCTTGTCGTCGACCATGTGACGCAAGCGTTGGTAGTATGTTGGGCCCAAGAAGACTTGGGCAACCATCTTTTTGCCAGTATGGCCATTGTACATAACTTCGAAACCGCGACTTTGATAGCCGTGCTCGCGGAGCAGTTTAGAGACGCTTTCAACAGTGACGTCTGTAAAAGGTGTGGCGTCACCTTCACAACCGCGCAGAGAACCAACCTTGGATAGTAGACACTCGATTAAATGGGCAATGGTCATACGGGATGGAATGGCGTGGGGATTGATAATGAGGTCGGGAGTGAGGCCTTCACGGGTGAAAGGCATGTCTTCCTGCCGATATGTGACACCGATGGTACCTTTTTGACCGTGACGCGAAGCAAATTTATCTCCGATCTGGGGAACCTTTGTCGTTCGCGTACGGACTTTAACGAATCGAAGACCTTCGGTGTTGGTGGTGAAGAGGACCTGATCCACAATACCATTTTCAGTGCTACGGAGAGGTGTAGAGACGTCGCGCTTTGTGTGCATGATCGTTTTCTGCCCAAGCTCCTTCGCATCTGGGGGAATGGGAGCAGTTTTGCCAATGATAATGTCGTCTCCGGAGACACGGACACCAGGTGCGACAACACCATCGTCATCGAGTTTGTCATATGTACCACCTTTCATCCTTAGAGTGTCGCTACGAGTAGGCTTCTCGAATTGCTCTAGAACATTGACACCAATACGCTTCTCCTGTTCTGTATATGAACGGTAGAACAAACTTCGGAATAAACCTCTGTCAATGCTGCTTTGGTTCATGATGACGGAATCTTCTTGGTTATACCCAGAATAACAGGCGATCGCGACGATCGCGTTCTGCCCAGCAGGAAGCTCTCGGAACTTCAGATACTCCATAGATCGAGTTGTAGCTAAAGGCTTTTGAGGGTAGTAGAGCACGTTCATCATCGTTTCCATCCGAAGGGCATAGTTGGTAAGAGCGACGCCCATAGCTTGTTTACCCATAGCAGATTGATATGTATTACGAGGAGACTGGTTGTGGTCGGGGAAAGGGATGATACTGGCGCAAATCCCTAGAATCATACTGGGATGGATTTCGCAGTGGGTAAAAGTCTTAACGGTTGGATTTGGTTTCGGTTTGATGCGCTTGTGAGGGTCTCCCCCGTCGTCATATATCATGGTTCCTGCGCTGACACGATGGTGGTCTTCAAGGTCCTCTGGAGTCATTATGATCATGGCAGTCTCTTCTTCTTCGGCATCCAGATACTCCACTACGCCACTGTGAAGGAGTCCTTTCCAACCGAATTTTGCTTTCTCGGCATCTTCGTCGTTCAGCCCTGAAACGTCAATCTCTTTATCCTCATGAAGCTTCTCGATATGTGTTTTATTTAATACCAAAGAGCCACGGTTGGTTTTTGTGGGGTTATTTTCGATAACGAATAGCGGTCGCATTACTCGTCCCGCATCTGTGAATATCTTGAACTCCCGATCACGAATGTCTCGAATTAGGCTCATTTCGTAAGAAAGAGTACCATTTCGCCGCAGCTCCTGAACGACAGTAACCAACTGGGATGGCTGTGAATGGACTCCCACCCAAACCCCGTTGACGAAGACCTTGGTTGCGCTTGGATTTACTACTGGATCATATTCCTCTAACAGTTCCATGTTTCTCTGGCTCATAAAGTCGGTGATTGGTGTGCTCTCACTGCCAACACTGACGTAGCACATCAATGAAAGATTCTTTACCAGACCGCATGCTTGACCTTCTGGCGTTTCTGCTGGACAAACCAAACCCCAATGGGTGTTGTGCAATTGGCGAGGCTTGGCAAGCTTGCCATCACGACCGACTGGGGTATTCGTTCGCCGAAGATGGGATAGTGTCGAGGCATAAGTATATCGGTTAAGCACCTGTGATACACCAGCCTTGGAGGATGCCGCCTTCTTCTGGTCGCCCCAATTTCCCGTGGCCAATGAGTATTTCAACCCATTCGTAATGAGACTAGCTTTAACTGCCATCTGGATACTGAACTCTTGGTTGTTCTCCACACATTTCTGTAGATATTTGTAAACATCCCTAGTAAGTTTGATGAACAAGATTCTGAAAAGATTGGCGATAAGGGGACCCGCGAGGTCAAGCCGTTTCTTGCCAAAATGATCTCGGTCGTCCTCATCTCGTCTTCCTAGGACACACTGGAGGAGACGATGAATCATATATCCCAGGAAGAACGCCTTCCTCGTGTCCTGACCCTCCTTTTGAGAGATATGCGGGAGAAATTCTCTTTGCATAATATCTCGGGCATACTTTAGACGCTTGTCTTTCGTGCCAGTCGAGCTTCCACGTTTGGCAATCCAATCTAACGCATTCTCCCGGTCCTGAATCATGGAGCCTTCCTCTATACTTGGCTTAAGAAGCTCAAGCATCTGGGTGTCATTTCTGTCGTAGACGATATGGTTCAAAATATCCTCATCTGATACAACTCCGAGTGCGCGGAACACCACTGACATAGGGACTTCCGCACGGATGTAGGGGAGATTTGCATAAGCGAACGGACCAGGAGCTCGTTTTGCGATTAATGATGACTCGGCCCACTTGATGTTAAACGTAGAGATTAGTCGTGAACCTTTTTCGACTGCACTGCGGATTTCTGCTGTCCAGGGGATTGGACCCTGCTTTTTCCTAAAGACTTGGACAATATTCGCAGCACTTCGTTCTTGCGCGATCAAGACTTTCTCGCTACCATTGATAATGAAGTAGCCTCCCTGATCATAGGGACATTCGTTATGCCCATAGAGTAGGTCATCAGTCTGATTCCTCAAATGGCACATTTCTGACCGTAACATGACCGGAAGTTTTCCGATAAAGACGTTCGGTGGTTCCTGACCAGGTAATAGGATAGGTTCTTCATCCTCTCTCTCCCATACCAGCTCTGTTCCCCCGGCAGCATTGCCATCCACTTCCATATCGTCGCCCTCATTATTTGCGCCGATCGGCCGTTCTCTCGCAACCATGATCCTATTAGTGATGTCTGCCATCATTGCGCCAGAATATGTCAGGTTCCGTAATCGCGCTTCATGCGGAAAGAGCTGCTGAGTTGTCCCGTCGCCTTCTGTGTGTGTTGGCCGCGCCAGCTTCACGCGGCCAAAGTGAATTTCATATCGCCGCTTGATGATGGGCTCGTCGTCGTCCGTCGAGTACGGCGTGTTCTGATCCAGGATAACATGGCCGTTCTCTTTAACGATATCTTGTATCGTATTGCGAGTGAACTCATCATAAGAGTCTAGCTGTTGCGACACCAAGCCCTTGGTGTCAAAGAATGAAGAGATGACAGTCCAGCAATCCTCCGCTGTGATCAAGTCATCCTCGTCCTCATAGTACTCGTCATCGTCATATCCATTCTCATAGTCCGCCATGTTGTGGACGGCCGCCTAGTATCAATCAACCAGAGTGTCAGGTAGGTGGCGGCGCGGAATGAGAATCGATGTCGAGGAAGTCTCGGGGACGGCGCGGCCTTGCGCGTAGAAGAAACGGGTTAGACAATGGCGAGACACCCGAGCTGAGAAGATTTCAGACAGCTACACCAATGGCAGCATAGAATGAAGGGAATCGAGCTTGGATGTCAGGTTGAAGCTGGAGGATGAGTTACTGAGCGAAATCACAAAGGGATCGCAGTGAGGACAATGCCAAGCATACGCTAGTCCATAGAAGAAATAGCGCGCTTTTCGATGATTCTTCTTTTGACCTCTTCACATTTCTGTACCTTTGATTATTTGGTGCTATTGAAAAGTCTATCCGCGAGCGGGGGCTCGGAATTTACTATCCTATGTAGATGCAATAACCAGAGCTTCAAATGCGTCTATTTTATAATCCTTTGAGGCTTGTAACATCAATCCGAGGCCTCTAAACGAGCTTCCTCACCTTCAAAACTACTTGTTCACGTGCGCGCACCGACCGGATAGACTTTTCAATTATCTTATCTCATATCAACCAGATTCTTAAATCACTGCCAAGCCTTACTGTCTTCCCATCGTCTAATTACTTTTAAAAATAATTTAAGGTATCCCTTGCAACGTTGATTTAGGTCCTATTATTATCGATAAGCTCCAGCCAATTAAATCGTTAGGATCTTAGAGCCGTGATGAGGAATATGAAGCTCTAACAAAGGGCTCGAATTTAGGCAGTTGCCAAGGCTCCAGAGATAGTTCTTTTACTACACGAGTTAGAGGAACAGCGTATTTATTAAGTTAGACGATATTAAGATTAAGAAAGGCACGATTAGACGGTATAGTGGTTGATTAATTAATAATTAATTAATCTGTATTACCTGCGAAGCTTCTGCGCAGCTCTGATTCTGGTGTTCCGCACGAACCACCTGCAGTAGGACATCAACGTTGCATGGGATAAGCTCTCTGTTATCTCTTTCTGCTCTATATTATATCTAAATTATAGCTATATTATATAAAACGTTAAATTGTAACATATCCCGCCTCCGCGCCGCTATCCCTTAACCCGCCAAGTTGCGTCCGTCTGTTATCGATAAGGATTTAGCCAATCAGATCAATAGGATCAAATCGTCGTGCTCAGGAATATAAGATGGGTGATATCTATTAAATATTATATAAAACAATCTATATAGCCTATATCTTGGGGTTAAGTCATTTAACATGAGGTAGCTAACACTTGTCCTTTCTGCAGAATAGGATCTGATATATTTTGCACCCAAAAATGCGTCCTTGGCGCTCGCAGAGGTCTATAAAAAGGTGTAGAATCGGGCGCGGCCACGGCTCTGGTGGTGGGTTTTTAGCAACCTAATTTGGTTGAACGTTATATTAAGTCGGCTGAACAAGATCTGCATCATTGGAAGTACGATTGGAAGGTATGACTGATGGAAATGTATTGATCAAATCTATGTAGGCTATACGCGTAGTTTCAATTCTGGTGTTCCGCACGGACCATTTACCAGATGGACGCTGGCGGGTTAAGGGATGCCCCTTGAATTCTCTGCGAAGCGTCTAAGAGCTTATGGCCCTAGCTTTAGTAGTAGCCAGACACTAAAATTGTTACGGACTAATAGGCGGTGAGGGTCTTGACGGAAAGATGGAACGGATGGAGACCCGGTGGAGCCTTGGGAGAGAGTTGGATAGACATGAATATTCTCTAAACAGCAAAAAAAATTCTAAAATGGACCAAATGTATTTTACTCAAGAATTGTACAGGAAATCGATATTAACTTCTCATGATTTAGATCTTACTCTGACCCTCCTGAGGGACTTTAACAACGACTTTGCCCCAGCTTTCTCTTGCTCCCAATGCTTTTAACGCAGCCGGGACACTTTCCAAGCCCACGAATTCCTGATCCGTAAAGCACGTTCCTCTATATTTTCCTGATTCCATCAGAGCATATAGGCCATCCCAGACCTTCTCAACGGTCTCGGGCTCCATGGTCGCATACATACCCCAGTGGAGTCCAACGACGCTCACGTTCTTCAACAAAATCCTATTCGTTGCCATCTTCTCAATATCTCCGGCAGCAAATCCAATGATGAGTAATCTGCCGTTCCAAGCTGTACACTTCATCGATTGGGCGATGAGCCCCACAGGATCATATACGATATCAACACCACGGCCCTTTGGAGTCAGCTTCTTAACCCTTTCAGACCAATCACTCTGCCGATAGCTAACTACGAAATCTGCGCCAAATGATTTCGCCCTATCAAGTTTATGTTGCGTCCCTGCCGTCGCAATAACGGTGGCGCCGAATGCTTTCGCAATCTGTACGGCAGCAAGCCCAACGCCGCCCGCAGCCGCATGAATAAGGACGTAATCGCCTGTACAGACAACATCAGCTCCGCTCTTCAAGTTACCCTAACTTCACCAATCTCACCCTTCTTTATGCCTGCCCTTGTCACTAATCCGGCATAGCTCGTTGGCCCTGTCACAAACACGCCTGCTGCATCGGAGAAGCTCCAGCCTTTCGGCATGGGTCTCAGCCGCTCCTCGGTCGCCACAATTCTAGTCGCATATCCGCCCTGGCTCGCTCCAAACACTGTGTCTCCAACCTTGAACTTTGGCGTTTTACCGCTGGGAAGAGATGTAGGAGCTTTAAGGATGACCCCGGAGAATTCTGAGCCTGATATCCAGGGGAAAGGAGGCTGATGCTGGTATTTCCCGCGGATCTGGAGAAGGTCGAAGAAATTGATTGCAGCAGCATGGATGGCGATGAGATACTCGTTGGACCTAGGTACAGGGTCGGGAAGATCGCTGACTTTAAGCTCCTCAGGGCCCTGTATACTGTCAATTTGAGTCCTATCAAGTGGGTCATGAGCTGTTGAGGGGATAAAGCTACCTTAACGTATTCTGTGATTTGAATTGCTCGCATCGTGAGAGCTTGATAGGGTCTTTCAATTACGGAGCAATATGGCAATAGACTAGGATATACAAAGTAATACAAACAGAAAGGAAACGGGATTGTTCTGGAGCCAATGGGGTATATATGGTGTTGGTGGTCATGATAAATATGTCCATGGTCGGGGTTCAAGCTGACAATGACTCTCCTCAATGCCTCGGCCTCGGCTTCCCCACTCCCCTACCCTTGGCAAGGGATGAGGTGCAGCTACTGTGGCTTGACTCTGTGTGTTGGTGGGTAACGCCCTGATGCTCCCGCGATGCTTCAGAGGATTTGGAGAGAAGGCGCCGGATAAGAGACTGCACTGGACAAAAATCCCAATAATTAGCAGATTCAATAAAACATTAAGCTAGGTTAAACATGCTATCAGACAATCTAGCCCTCATTAGTCATCTCGCTAACGGCCTAAGCGGAGGCTGAAGTGGCTGCTTCCGTCACTGCATCAATCCTGCGACTTCTGTCAGGTTCCACCCAAGAGGCACTACCATCTCACTGCTCCCAACCCCTTAAAGAACACCTATATCGGCACAAACAACTAGCGGCATAAGGATCGCTAATACAGAGGCCCCAATTCTGCGCCGTTCGTCTTCTCCATCCATCCACATCCCCCGCTCCACCAACTATCATGGCTGAAGACGCTGCATCGACGTCGACCGAAGAGACTCAAGTCACCTTCAACATCAAATCATCCAGCGACGCAAAATATGCCCTCACTGTCCCTGCAAGCACTACCGTTGCTGACCTCAAAGCGAAACTCTCTACCTCGGAATATGCTGATATACCGGTGGAACGACAGCGACTGATATATTCTGGCCGTGTCCTCAAGGATCCCGATACGTTAGCAGCCATCAAGATCAAAGACGGCCATACTGTACATCTGGTCAAGGGAGCAGCGAGCAATGCTCGTCAGAACCCAGCAAACCAGGGCTCGAGCTCCTCAACAGTAGCAGGCGCAACACCAGCCGTGCCTCAGGTGCCCACAAACCTTGCCACAGGAACTGGAAATAACCCTCTTGCTGGATTAACTGGTGCGCGATATGCAGGCTTTCATGGACTACCAGGTGCAGATATGTTTGGACCTGATGGCGGGGTAAGGCACTACTGTCAACCTCAGTGTCCAACAACTTGTTAATTGACGTCCTATAGATGGGTCCTCCCCCAGATCCCAGCCAGCTCCTCAGCATGATGGATAACCCTATGTTCCTATCGCAGATGAACGAAGCCATGAATAATCCAGCAGTTATTGAGATGATGCAAAATAGCCCCATGGTGCGCGACAATCCCATGGTACAACAGATGCTTCGAAACCCTGAGCTCCGTCGAATGCTATTCAATCCAGAGATGATCCGCGCACAACTACAAATGCAGCGAGCCATGGGCCAGGGTGGCGGCAATGCCTTCCCTGCTCCAGGTGTGACAGATACCACTCCGCAGACCGGCAACGCAACTGAAGAGGGCACAACTACAACTCCCAGCCAACCCGACGCAACTGGTTCCACTCAGCCACCGCTGAACCCATTTGCTATGCTAGGCGATCCAGGCGCCGGAGGTGCCAACCCTTTCGCAGCTCTCTTTGGAACTGCCGGCGCCAATCCCTTTGCTCCCCCAGCCAACGCAAACGCAAACGCCAACACAACGCCTACAACTTCGCCACCTCCCACAGCATCCGCAGGTCAAGGTACACCCGCAAACCCCACGCCAACAACTCAGCCACCCAATCCATTCGCCAACCCCTTCGGCGCTGTCGGCTCCCCATCCGACGGCAATGCCCAAAACCCACTCGCCCAGATGACACAGCAAATGATGCAGAACCCAGAAGCGATGCGCGCAGCAATGCAGCTAATGGGCGGCAACCCCTTCGGCGCTCCACCAGCTGGAAACACAGGCACTGGCAGCCCGCCTCCGAACCCGTTCGCAAACCTATTCGGACCGATGGGAGGCCTGGGCGGCCTAGCCACTCCTCCGCCGCCGGTAGACAACCGGCCGCCGGAAGAGGTATACGCAGCGCAGCTACGGCAGCTCAACGACATGGGGTTCTACGAGTTTGAACGGAACGTGCAGGCGCTTCGACGGAGCGGCGGCAGCGTGCAAGGGGCCATAGAATACCTACTCGGCGGATCATGATCGTTAACGAAGGCCATTTCGCGAGAGATCAGGAAAAGGCTAGGTATTGACGACAGCAAGTTTCTTCTAAAATACGTTGCACCAAGCACAACTCGAAACACGAACGAATCATACGAAACGATGGGGCTAGTGGGGCTGCAGAGCGTACGGGTGGTGGGCTTCGATGTCCTCTCTACCTATCTCCGTGCTTCTCGGCGGACGGGGAATGGGCTTTTCTTTTTCTCTTTCGCGATTCGTGCGCTGGATTGGAGGTAATACAGGTACTTCCAGCAATGAAATAGGATGAGAGACACTGCTGAGGTTATTTTGCTGCCTACAGCTTCTGCGATACATACTCCCTCCCTCCTCTCGCCCTTGGGTGCGTTTTCACAGCAGGCAGTGCGGACGGGAACGAGGATCTAACCGCATCTTCGCTCAATAAAACAATATCTTTAGAAGGAAACTCGGCTTCATGCTCGCGTTATGCATATTACACTTCCCCCGCCACACAACGGTGTTAACGTGATTCTCGAGCCTGTATTTAAAAACACAAATACACCACCCAACAACAACCCATCCCAGTATCCAAACTACCCAAGCCCTCCCTACCCAAAATACCTCCCCACCGCCCTCCCCTTCCCCCCCTTCCCCCCCTTCGGCTCCATCATCCGCCGCCTCACCTCCACCCCCATCCCCCTCGCTAACTCCACCACATCATCCGACGAGATCTCCGTACACTGATCCAGCCCGAGCCACTTCAGCTGCCTGCCGAGCCTCTTCAACAGCTCCTTGACCGCGACCCCAGTAATCCGCGTCTTGGACAGATCGAGCGACGCCAGCGCGGGCTGCGTCAGCGCGAGCGTGTCGATGAACTCGTCGTCGACGGGCGCGGCGGTCAGGTCGAGCGCGCGCAGCGCGCTGAGCCGCGGGTTGTGCAGCAGCGCGAAGAGGTCCGCTTTCTCGAGGATGCCGGCGTGCGCGAGGGAGAGCGTGTGCAGTTTTGTGGCGGCGCTGAGGTCGACGGCCGAGTCGGTTGTGCCGTGGTGTAGGAGGAGGTTCGAGAGGAGGGTGGGGCCTAGCCCTGCGATGTGGGTGAGGGAAAGGGAGAGGAGGTGTGGGAGGTGGCTGTCTAGTGCGTTTTGGTCGTTGCGTGCGGCGAGGGGGGCCAGGGATGTGAAGATAGTGGCGTTGTCGGAAGAGAGGTGGAGGCTTGTGAGGGAGGAGGGGAGCCGTGGGAAGGTGGAGAGGGTGAAGCGGGTTAGGGTTAGGGATGTGAGCGAGGTTAAGGGGGTGAAGTCGTGCTCTTCGAGGAGGTTAGGGTGGAGGCGCCAGTGGGAAAGCGAGAGGTCGAGGAGGTTCGGGGCGCGGGCAAAGAGCGCAGGCTGGATGGTGGGTGAGTAGGGATGAAGAGTTGTAATTGGGTGGTGAAAACTCACTAGGCTTAGCAATGCGCTGAAGGGGCTGGATGACTCTTGTCCGCATCCCAGGGTTAGTTTTTGTAGATTGGGCAGATCCACCCTCCAGTCCGCACGCACTCCTGTGGTGACGATCGAGTGGAACTCCGCATGAGTAAGGCTAGGACGGTGTCGTAGAATCTGCGTGACCGCATCCAGAGAGAGGGAAATATTCGAGGTCAACGTCAGCTTTTTTAGCTGTGTTGCACACATGGTGATTTCGCAGAGAGAATCTCCTGCGATGCTGCCGCTGAGAAACTCCAGGCTTTCGAGGGTTTTGCAGGTCGTGGCAAGGCTGCGAAGGACATCCTGGTTTGTGAAGCGCTGGACGATTGCGCTTTTCATCTTATATTGAGATCTCCGTATGCAGTTTCGTACAAATTTTGCGGAGACTTGTCTCTTGGCATAGGAGAGGTCTAGATTGATCCAAAGTGGTGTACGGGAGATGAGAAAACGGTTCCATTGCTTTGATACCCGAAGACATGTCCTAGACCCGTTCTTAGCATGAATGGTATCAAATTAGGACAAAACTTGAGGAGAGAAAATAGGCAAAGCCAATAGACATACACCATATTCCGGAAGGTCAAATAGCTAATGATCATTTCTACTAGCTCAATGGGAAGTATAACAAACGGATCAATAGCTTTCGGCGGCGACAGTTGCCGTGTCAGCTTGTCATGAATCCCTTGAAGCAGCTAAATGAATCTCAGCCTTGCTCTTTGAGAAATATCCAATCTCGTTGAAGCTCTCCGTACAACATTAGAAGTACTCACCTTGAAGTTCTCATCAGCAACTGAAACATTCTTAATGCCGTATTTGTAAATACCAATCGCAGCATCTAATTTGTCCATTTTCTGGAGGATATTTCCAGTTCGAAGATAACCCTGTACTTCTTAGCGCGCATTCTAAATCTTAGAAGTTTCCAAACGCGAGACTTCACTGACTCTAACATCCTTTTTATCAATTTTAATCATGTCACGACCATCCTTGACCGCAAGCTTAAAGTTCTCGAGCTTTTCAAAGCTGGCTGCGCGATTATTCAGGATGCTGACGCTTGGAATGCTCATGGACTCGATGCCTTCGGTGAACGCGTCCACGGCCTTCTGGTACTCTTTCTGCTTATAGTACTTCTTGCCTAGCTCTTGATACTCGGTGGCAGACATGGTTCGAGGCATTTTGAACCATTCAAAGCTCTTCTAGTATGGGAAGCTTCGTGCTATGGGAGGGTAACCGGGCGAATGCAAGCGGGAGTGCGACGCGATGAGCTTTGACCACTTTGGTGATCGTCGTGAATCCCCTCGATTCAAACAGCAGCCACCACATTTCTAGCTTTTCAAATAATTTCTAAAGCCTCAACACCCCGCGCGCGTTATCGCCCGAATGGGATAACTATCAAGCATCTTATAAACCAGACCCCCGGTGGATCGTTGGTACGTGCACTACGCGCACGTGCGGACATACTGCTCCTTATCATCAACGAATTCTCCCGAGGGTCAGCTTATGGGCGTCGTTTTAGTGGTAACTTACTATTTTAAAAATTAAAAATTCCTCTTTTTTATCTCTTCATATGCGATAACTTAAATATATAAGTTATAATATAATTTTTTAATGTAATAGATTCTTTAAGTAATCTTATGTAAGGGATATTTAATCCTCTACTCGATGGGGTAGCCAAGGGGTAGCCAAGGCCTAGCCTTCGGCTAGGCTTGGCACCTCCTAATAAGCACCTCCCCCTCTCTTCATCGGTTCGTCTCTGTACGAGGCTATGCTATACTCTTTACCATATCGTCCTCTTCCATCGACTCTCCTGTGACCCTTGCTCGGCTTGCCTGCTCCCTACCGTACACCCTAGCAATATGCCTCACAGACGCTCCGTTACCACCAAAACGACGCCCCTGGTGGAGAATTCATTGAATAAGGAGCAGTCTACCCCCACGTACCAACGATCCACCGGGGGTCTGATTTATGAGATAACTAAACACCGGCAAGTTGTGGGACGAGTTCGTGATCAGTGTGATTTAGACAGAACACAGGGCGGTGGGAACTAGCATCAGAATTCATCTAGCCATCCGTGCACGCTATTGAAGGACGCAACCTATGCATTCGGCCTACTTAAGTCTTCCAATCAGAAGGAGAAGCTTCGACAGCGGGTTGCCCGGACGTGAATGAGCAATCTCTGCAACTGGATGCGGGCCATCTTCCAGTGATGGGACGTACATCTCGTAATGGCCAGTCTCTAGAGCGGTTTCCAGACGTTTTGCATGCTCGCTCTGCTCACCATATCTCGCGTAGCATGCGGCAAGTGCTTGTTCAAACCGCGATAAGGCTTCATCCCACATCCCTTGGCCCCGATAGAACAGCCCAATGCGCTCTAGCAAGGTGATCACTTGCCCGTCATCCAGTCTAGGGGTTTCTACCATGTCGGATTGGAGTTGGATGAACATGTCATTGTCGGCTTGATACCGCTCGGCCTTGACGAACCACTTTGTCAAGTCGATACAGGCTTCGAAAAGGGCCCTTGTCTTCTGCTGGTCTGAGTGCAAGATCCCCCAAAAGGCTTGTTGAGCTTGATCAAGCGCCTCGTTCATCTTCTCTTCGCTACCTGTTTCGTCGTAATGTTCTAGCAAAGCCGTTCGGCAGCGTTGCTAGTTCGCCTGGGTATTGCTCGCAGTGCTGACTCTCCATGTTTCGGTGTTCCCGGTCTCTGCAGCTATCATGCTAGGCTGAGACTCCATGGCAGGCTTATTAGGCCCAGTGGCGGGCACCGAGAAATGAGGGTAAGGCTGATATGAGGCTGATGTTGTATTGTGCATTCTAGTCTCGAAGGAAGGGTCATCTGGGACCAAGATGGGGTTTTGTGGGCCATTCCTCTGGAGATCTTTAGAGAAAGTTCGGTTTGCGAGCTTATTATGCCTTTATTTCAAGCCGCTCAGTTGCCGACAATTGAAAGACTCTCGGACGGCCTTGCCTTGTTGAGGACGATTATTTCATTGACATGGAAGCGCACGGCACAACTTCTCTCCCAAGGACACCAACAGGTTACAGGATCTACCTACGCCGCACGAGTGTCAGGAAGCGGAGGCTCTTTAATGCATGGCAGGAAATAACATCGCCACGCAGACCGCACCCGCTGACATTTGATTCACAGGTCAAAAGTGCCTGCCAAAGTTCTGCCAAAAGGCTGTGCAGGGGTTTCATCATCAGGCGCCGGAAAGTGCCGTCTCCTCCGGTTGTGCGCCGAAGTCCCGTAATGGGCCTAGCAGTGCATTTCATGCATGGACTTACTCGCACTTCATTTCACGGCCTCAACCATGCCTTGTCCTGGATCAAGGCAGCGAAATGGTCCCTTGGCTTCTTGGTTTGCCGATTAGATTGAAACTTTTCACAGTGCCGCAGAAATGTCACTCTTCTGTAAACCAATTACAGGCCATGCGGAGCGCTAAATATATCAAACGCTGTCCGAGCTTCATGAATGAAAAGTTTCTAAAGTATCTCCCAAAAGTTCTCCAAAGATCCTCATTTCCCAAGATTCTTTTCGGACGGCATTTAAGCAATGGAGCATCCCCCAGAATCAGTTCTTTCATGTGCGACAAAGTACCCAACATTCCGACTTGGGCTGCTACTATTTGAGCCAGACATTGGTGTCCGAAACCTACTGTACGTCCTTTCCAATTGCTTGCCCACCTGCCGGGTTCTGATCTAGGCATGGCTGAGAAAAGTATTACCGCAGGTTAAGATACTAAAACATCCGCGGTGAATACGATGGACGACAGCACCACTTCTCTATCTAAGAAACATAACGATGGACACTCGGTTGGTGGCTCCTCATGCACTAGTTGTAAAGGAGTAATATCTAAACAGAAATGTGTTCGTACAGGATAGTCGACCAGCACAAGCCCCAAAGAAGCCCTCCGCTGATTACGCCGAAGTGGGAAGGGGATGGGGAACTCGTGGAGATTTGCGGAAGCTCAACCGAAGAGACGTGAAATCTGAAGCCGAGAAGATGATGAAGCTATTACCCGACAACTCGACGTCGATCATGATGCAGCGCCGGCGAAATGAATCCACTCTCGATCAGCCGTACAACAACATTGGAGCTGTCGAAGTTCAGGATGCTGGACAACAGTCAAGTGGTTTGGCACCAACTTAAGGTGGCGGCTCAAGTGTCTAGTATCTTGACCCTGAGGGTCAGAGTGAGGGAAATTCATCTGGGTAGACTGGGCTAGAGTTCATATAATGTCGAAAATACAATATTTTAAACCTTGTTACTGGCAGTGATCTTTTGGGACTAGAGTGGAGTGGATTTGAGCTCAAATCCACTCCAATCCAAATTACTTCGTAGTTTAGCTCATTCCTAAACAGGACTATCAAGGCTAGAAGTCCACTCCACTCCAAAGTCCAAAAAGATCACTGCTTGTTAGATATGTTCCGATCTTGAATGGGATAAGCGATGCGGACCAATTTTGTGCCTTCAGAAAGCAAACTAGGCTGCGAGCCCAGCTGACTGCCCGCACCCCCATGTCCTCTCCGTTTCACATGCAGGCCGCACACAGGGTGCCTCGCTTTGCAGGCGGCCGCCCTAAGGTAGAAATGTCGGTCAGATCTCCACCAAGAACACGTCTATGGCCATTCTCTCAACATAGTGCGTCTTACATATTTCTCCATACAGCTAAAGGAGTATAATTCTCTTTTCTCCAAAAAAACAAATAAGAACGGTGAGCTCTTCCAACACTCCATCTAAATGTAAACGAGCTAGGCGAAGTTCGACCAAGCTGTCTCCATTCCCTTGGCTATAATCTACCTCCGGATATTTTGTGGTTCGAGTGGCTAACTTCAGGTCTGTTTCAAGCTGCTAGTTATACAACACCTCGGAGACAATGGATTTTACAACTCCTCGTGTCTTTGCCACAGCTAGAAACGACCCCGATGAGATAATGATACCTACGGAACCCAGCTTGAGATCAAGACCTATGAATCCCGCTACAATTCACACGGCAGCCGAGTCCGTTTGCAAGCTGGAACGAGGAAAAGGGAGTTGAAGTTAAAAGAGGAAGATCATGAATCTGCACTTGTGTTAACGAGGTACTACGGACTGGACAGAAGGTTTAAATATACAGATGTGGAAGTGAAATTACTGTACATGAAAGCCGCTCTACGCACGGTCATCAAAGAGTACCCGGGCTTGACGTTCAATACCGGAAAGATCATCCTCCATGACCAGCCGAGATGTATTTTCCATTATCGCAACGAGCTTCGGGAATACGGAATCAACCCCCAAGACCCATTGGCCGCACAGCACTTACTTTTCATGCTCAATTACATGGACAACACGCTAAGCAGCGAGATCTCAAGCTACTATGCGTTCATGGAGTCACAATCAATTGCTCCAGGCATTGAATACGATCATCTTTGGATGGCTTTTCGCCCAGGGGACCTTATCTACACCTTGGAAGATGGTATTCACCGAGCCCTGAAGTTGAAGTCCATGGAACGATGCTGGGGACGTTGGGTCCTGGAAACGGAAAAGATAGCGAACGATGGCACATCATTTGGATATGCTGAAGAGGAAATAACAATCGGCTGGTACGATGGCTACAAGCCTCTTAAGCAACTCTGTGCCTTCCCTCTACGGTATCACTCTCAGATGGAGGACATATCCCAAGCGCTGAGGGCCAGAGGCAAGAAGTACTGCAAGCTTCACGATATCCATCAACGGTACTATGCAGGGAGCACAAATTCACTTTTCCCGTTTCGAAGATCTTTCATGAGAGAATACAGTTACCAATCCATCATAGTAAGCCAAAGACGCAGTGTAGTCGAATATCTAATAACAAGAAGCAGATCAAGGGCCACATCATTGTGGACTGCGCTAAGTTTGCTCAGATCGGACCATCACACAAGGTCATATTTTCCACAAATCAAGCCGCGAAGTGGAAGGGAGATGAGGAATCAGAAGGTGAAGGCGAGGAAATTTCCACAGTTCGAGCCGCGGAATGGGAGGAAGGTGAGCCACCACACTTTCAGGCGATGAGCTCCTCATATGCGATAACGTCATTCCCGGCTTCTCTCTTAGTGCCAAGAGGTGGTGCTTCTTCGAGCTTGACTATATCCAGGAGTTTGAGTATAATACTAGAGCCTTCGAGTCGTTGGTTCTTGCAGAGGAACAGAAGTCGATGGTTCACTCGTTGGTCAAAATCCATGCGGATGAGAGACTGCAGTTTGATGATCACATTCAAGGCAAAGGGAAAGGGATGATTTTCTTACTTCATGGAGAACCTGGTGTGGGGAAAACTCTGACAGCTGGTAAGTGCCTGCTGCTTTGGAAGAATATGAGCTTCCACTCGAACTCAGTGGTGTTATCAGTATTGAATATTGAAAGAGAATTTATAAAAGTATATATATAACAGCTATTTTTATGGCTTCTACTATAATAAGTATTAGAGATATATACTATACTATACGTAATATAGTATAATAAGGTGTATAAAGGTTATAGGGACAATGTAAGGTGTCTAGTTTGGGCGTAAGGTATCTATTTTAGGCAACGTTTGGGCGTGCATTGGGCCGAGGTCTTGGTTGTGCACGGTTCGCACCTTATATTTGTATAGAGGCTTGGCAAGAATTCAATACTCAATATCTTTTCAATATTGAATTGTTATTCAATATAATTCAATATCAATATCAATATGGCCTCATTCTGATATTGAATATTGATAACACCACTAACTCGAACTGATTGGTGTAGGTCGATAACTCCCGCTTGAACTAACGGTGTAAATATAGCTCCCACTTCATCCTTATATAGATTAGATAGATAAACAATAATAGAACTTTCTTTAGGCTTTATTAAATCTTAAAACTCTTAGAGAAAAATAGGGAAAGAGTGCCTTAGTAAATTATTTTATAAAAAATAGGTCCATCTATCCTATATTTAGTATTTATGCGTTCTTAATCTTAACGCATTCCTAAAGGCGACGAATTTGTCTTTTAATAGTGCTTTAGTAAGCCCATCTGCTACCTGTTTTTTAGTAGGGATATATTATAGGTCCATATCTCCTTCGGCCTATCTTTCCCGCACATAGTGGTGTTAAATAATAATATGCTTTGTTCTAGAATGGCACTAGAGATTCTTAGCTAGGACTATAGCGCCTTAGTTATCTTCGTAGATAATAGTCGCTATTAGTTCTTTTTTTAACTTAAGTAGCTCCACTAGGAGGTTCCTAAACTAGATGGCTTCCTTAGTGGCTTATATTTCTCCTATATATTCTACCTTATAGGATAATAGTATAACAACTAGCTGCCTTTTTAATGACCAGCTAATTGCTCCGCTTTTAATATTAAAGATATAGTATGCGGTAGACTATCTGGTTATAATATTTTCCGCCTAGTTTAAGTTAGTATATCTAACTAGTTTTTTTAAGGAACTAGAGTAGTTTAGCTTTAGGTCAATAGTGCCTTAAAGGTATTAAAAAAATTCGTTTTATGGCTTTAATATGGGGTTCTTTTAGGTTAGCTATATAGTAGCTATAAACTAATACCGCGTATATAATATCTAGTCTGGTTTCTAGTACGGCGTATATTAGTTCTAGTCTATTTCTATAGCTATAAAGCCTTCTTTAGAGGGTTCTAGTTTATTAGTGTCTATAGGAGTTATAACTAGTTTATACTCCTATATATTAAATTCCTGTAGTACTTTTTTAATATATCCTTTTTAGTAAAGCCGAATGGAGTCGGCTAGTTGGTCTCTATATACTAATATTCCTAGGTAGCAGGTATAAGGTCCTAGGTTAGTTATCTAGAAACGTTTACTAAGGGCGTCTTTAATCTTTAATATATATATTTTTTTAAATTAAGGCCTACTATTAGTAGGTCGTCTACGTACATCAGGAAAAAATTTACCAGCATTTTTGCAGCATTTGGCGGCATTTGGCAGCCAAATACGCATTTTGCGCATTGCAATGTGTAGCGTATGGTATCAACTAAGGAGCGGCATACTGCCGCATTTAATAGTAACCAACAACGCGGTGCAGCTAATTGCATAAGTAGTACCTTTATTCCATTAAGCTTTTTTTAATACTTAATGCGCAATTAATATATAATGCCCTTCTCGCGTATTCCGTATATCTTACTTACTTTAAATAATAGATAAGCGTTACTCTTCTCGCGTACTTAATAGTAGCTAGCCAAATAAATAATATTATTTTGGATAATTTAACACGACGACGGTTCTCTTCTACCTGCCTATCTACTAGCCTACTTGCCTATCTACCTACCTGCCTACCTACCTGTCTGCCTACCTGCCTACCTACCTATCTACCTACCTGCCTACCTACCTATCTACCTACCTGCCTACCTACCTATCTACCTACCTGCCTACCTACCTACCTACCTACCTGCCTACCTACCTGCCTATCTACCTACCTACCTACCTACCTGCCTACCTACCTATCTGTCTGTCTATTTGCCTGCCTACCTGCCTACCTATCTATCTACCTGCCTACCTGCCTGCCTGTCTGCCTGTCTGCCTGCTACCTACCTACCTACTTGTCTACCTGCCTACCTGCCTACTTACCTATCTGTCTGTCTACCTGCCTGCTACCTACCTACCTACCTACCTACCTACCTACCTGTGTTAGTATCTAATTTAATTTAGGAGAGGGGTCGGCCCGATTAAAGGTTCTGATTTGGTAACGGGCCGATATTAAAGCTCTGGTTCAATTCGATCAATCGATTGATTGAATCGTTCGTAGTGTTCGCTGGCTGGTTGTTCGAACGGTCGTCGTCTGGTTCTGGTAACGGTCGTCTAGTCCTGGTAACGGTCGTCTGGTTCTGGCGACGGTCCTCTGCTGGCTGCCGTTCTGGTGCCTCCTTAGGTAGGGAGGATGTAAGGAAGGAAGGAAAGGTAAAAATTAAGGTGGCTATATAGGGGGTATACTTGGCAGAGGCACGTGTAGAGGCGATCGGGAATA
>Ga0307507_10003740_pt1 | contig 28611 bp, 30 predicted proteins | sample 7_EM_MG_FD_207223 | JGI IMG/M metagenome (GOLD analysis project Ga0307507, IMG submission 207223) | Populus trichocarpa ectomycorrhiza microbial communities from riparian zone in the Pacific Northwest, United States - 7_EM | ecosystem: Host-associated > Plants > Roots > Unclassified | place... | reverse complement strand
GGCGCAAGAGTCACGACATTGTCCTAGCACGCGATATGCACCAGAGTGATATTTGAAGCTTAGGCCGTTTCCGAGAATAGAACGTATGGTTCAAGGATTGGCTGAGGTTGTTCGCTGGATGCCGAGCTCGATAAAAGCTTGAAGAAACTGGAATGAGCAATCAAGATGAGAGACAGCGACAAATGCTAGGTGCTTCAACTCGCCCAGACAGTGGTCCATCAGGAGAGATAATAACTTGATGGGTCCTTCCGGTAGGTAAATAGTTTGACCCTCACCAAGCAGAAAAGAGTTAACCAGAGGAGAACCATCAAGGACAAACTTTTACCAAGTTGCGGAACCAAAATTCCCTTTGTTCCAGTATCGAATGTGCCTGCTGAGCCGTCCGCCTTCAGCAGCTTTGTCGAAAGCTGCGACGTTGACACAATCTACGACGTATAAGGTTGGAAGATGTTTTCTCTGAGTTAGAAACTAAATCGTGCACCGCTAAATTTCTGAAAGCTAAAACTTTTGAGAGGACTCGCTTGACCCTATCCAGTAGCTCGTTCTTGTGGGATATGCTCAAATTGGGGAATTGAAATGGAAAGGATATCGAGCTCAAAACAAGGAGGGTAACCTGATTAGAAAGTGATGGATTGTGCATTGTATGAAGAAGCGCCTGACCTTCGGGTATGAATCAAGCATCGGAAGAAGTCGATGAGCAAAAAGCATCAACCCAGGCAGGGTGTGCACGCTCGTGTGATACACGAGTTGGGCGGCATTTGGACAATCTTTCGCAAGACCTGAACATTGATTAGGCCAAGTTCGAAAAGAGAGGCACATCGCAAACGTTCAATGACTCCGCGCAAATGACCTGGGTTTGCCATGTTTTGACAATCTGTACATGCATGGTATTGATGGCGAATTGTTTGAAAGGAAAAGGGACCACGCACCAACAAAAAGGACTTCCTCTCGAGCGTTGACAAACGAGGATACAATCTTCATCGCGACAAGCTCTTTTGGACTTCCAGGCGGTCCGGATATTTCGAGAATGTGACCCCGAGATACCCCACCTTGAAGGATTTTGTCAAGAGCTGGGATACCAGTTGGAACCTTTTGGGTTTGCTGGGCCATCACTGAGGCTGATTGAGTCACCGGAAGCGCGGAAGTTGGCGATGATGGCTTTTGTGAAAGAGCATAAATTTCGTTGGCGACATCCAAGGAGATATTGAGGTCTGTATAAACCCAACCCGTTAATTGTCGTGCTTTTCGAGTCTAGCAGCACACGCCTCGAGCGAGCCCATCTGGAGTCGATGTGGAGATATCTTGTACAGTTTCGTATCCTGATCGAGTCAAGGCTGATAAAATGGTTCGAGAATATCCTAGAGATAATAGAGATCGACGCGAAGACATATGTTGTGGTCACTCACGTGATCACGACACACACTTGAAATAAAAGTTGAAGCTATGCCGGATATTGCCGGTGCTCTTTGCTTTCTACTCCTCACATCTCATTCCCTTTCTTGCTTCACACTTTGGAATACACTATTTCTTGCTTTGCCCATCAGCGATCCCTCGTAGCACGCCGTGTCATGCAAAAACCGAGAATCTCGACTCCTCTGGGTCTAACGTCGCCCACTCCCTCCGACAGATATTTTGATTTCAGTCGACCCAGGAATTCGGTCAGGGTTAATAAGATACCCCCTCAAGGTATTAAAAGTTTTCGCATAAAGCTGGCGGGTCAAATAACCGACACATCCCCATCCATAGTTCATAGACGCGAAGTTGCAGCCCTCTTTAGCACACTTGCCGGTAAGGGATTATTTTTTCTGAGTCAACTGCTTCTCCAATTAATTTAAATCATAGGCGAAATTCTTAGTTATCAAGATGTTGGTGATTCTGGGACCCTGGAAATCACTTTCTGCAATCGCGATGCAGCAACGTATGTCCTCTTTGTTGTACCCCTGGATACCAGAAGTGACGGGTTTTTTGTCAGGAAGGCGTTGTGTATGAACGGGTACACCGTTGCTGGCGCCGCACTGTGAGCGTTGCTTTAATTGCGCATATATGCACTTCACTTTTTGCTTCGTCGCTCGATCCAAGTTACTCTCATGTTTCCTTACATCTCACATTTTATTTAGCTCTGTAACGCCGGTCAATGCAACCTCTTTAGCCGATACGAAACAAAACGCAGACGACCGCAGAAACCTCTATGTGCTCGGCCTTCCGTTCGCCTTGACAAAGTGGGATCAAAAGTGCTTTCTGGTTGCTTTTGCTGAGTATACCATTTGAAAGGAACGAATTCGCCTCGCTCTTTTCTCGTTTTGGCACCGTTTCACATTGCGTGATTCTAGCCACGGTCGATAACTCGTCGAGACGCCGGGGCTTCGTCGTGATGTCGACTCACGGTGAAGCAAAGCAAGCTTTAATTGCCCTGACCCGCACGCAACTCAAGTAAGATCCAAATATTTCATCGGCCCGTTCAAGAGTGAAAGATTGGGTTATAGAGGCCACACTATTGACGTTTCTTGGGCGGTTGTTCAGCGTTCTCAAGGTTACCTCCAACCGCATAAGTCCACTTTGAAACTAACTATTTACGGCACAGGCTTTCTCGATGGTGGAGATCGCGCGATGTTACTGGATGCTCGGTCTCATGTCTATACTTCAGGTGCTAGTCATCATGACAGACGAAGCTTTCCCTCGTCCGACTCCTCTGACTCGTCGAGTGGCTCAAACGAACCAGATCCTGCAACATTGAAGACCAGTTCTATGCCGACGTCTTCTCTGCTGGTTACCAACCTGCCGACCTTGCTCTTCTCCCAAATTCAAGACCTTCATCCGCTCTTTTACCCCTTCGGTCCTATTGAGAAGCTTGAAATCGTTCATATTCTGCCCACAGGAACGATGTCTGTGATCGTCCGATATACAACGTCTACGATTGCCCAGGAAGCGAAAGAGGCCCTCCACGGACAACGTTACGGTATCAATCAACTTGAAGTCCGTTTCGTCCAGACTTCCACGACGGTCGTAAACTGTGATCCGTCTTGTGATTTCATGCCAAGTGCAAGAGATTCGGCTGCTTACTTGCATTCACATCCCCGGACTCACGCTCATTTCTTGCTGGGATCGACTGCTTCTTCGTTTCAATATGACAATCAGAAAACCTGTGGTTTCTCGCGCTCTGGGGTCATGCACGAATCTCTTTTCTTTTCACCCGCGTCACCTCCGCCCTTCTCTGTGCTTCGCGATCACAATAGCTCTCGGCCATGCTTGACTAGCTCCAGGAAAGTCGCAATCTGTGGTTGTAAAGTGTGGTCAGGCTCACCTTTTTCGTTTCGCAGGTGGAGCGGAGATTCCCTTCAGCGAAACCAAGGTTTTGCAGTAGGTGATTACCCAGCTTTCGCAGAGGAGGCGTGCTTTACAGGCTATAGCTATGACAACTTTCCTGCTTGACGGATTATATTTGTGCTGTGACCTGTAGAAGATGATTCTTTGATACACCTTTCGTAGACATTTGTCACTCCCTGAGATACCCAATTCATAGAAGTACAGTCCACAATGTGAGTTTCCGATAAAGTGGCAGGTTGTCGCAAAGCAAACCACGAACAAACGGCTTTTATTCTCTGGGAACAACACTCATGGACGAAAAGACATCTTTGCCGTCTGAACGCAGTCGTGCTTCAGAATTCTACGGCTTTGTCGCATGGACTTCTACTTACTTGCTTTTCGTCATTTACGTTTTATGGGCTTTGTTGCCAGACGAGTATATTACATTACTAGGTGTCTATTGGTACCCAAGTCGGTGAGTCGTATTCTACACTGTCAATCCCCAAGTCTGATCAGAATCATAGAGAATGGGCACTCCTAGTCCCTTCATGGTCAATAGTCGTTGTCGTTCTCACATATGTCATATATTCCTCGATGGCTATTGCGTCACAACCATCTTTCGACGACATGAGCGCTATTGCAGGTGCGTCGTCGAGCTTTTTGTAGGATGAAACTGAGTGACTCGTTACAGACATACGCGCTAGCCTCCCGACGCGTCCAGGTCACAACCCGTACTTGGGTTCAGTTCGAGCGCCTGAGTTGTACGATATTCCGATTGCGATGGTGAATCGCGTTCTTTATAGCGAAAAGCGAAAGGGATAGATAGGCTCCACTATGGACTCTTACCTTTCTCTCAGCGCCCCTCTCTCAGATTCCTCTTCTCTCAAAAGTCCCCTTTAGACCCTCTGTCAGAACCCCAACCATCCCGTCTCGCTGCTTCTGAAACCCAACATGTACGACATATCTTCCCCCATCTGCCCGATAACTATCTTCCTACCATCAAAATTTGCATCAAGGAACTGCCTCGAACAAAGTCTATTGCGTACTTCGACACCGTCTTTCAGTGTTCACCGGCACCGCCCATACCTCTCCATACCCCCACCTATACAACTAACCAAGACATTGCTACGAGGCGGGCTTGAGCAAATACGGCTTTCACGGCACTTTTCATTCACTCCCTAGTCGTCCTCCGCGCTGTCTCCCACTATCTCGAGAAAGTACGCCCTCAGAGTCCACTGCCCCTTATCCGAAGTAAGCCTGGAAGCAGTGCCGTCAAGAATGGCTGTCCTTCGACACATCTATGGGTTTGACCCCGTCTTGTGGACTTCACTGGCGTCACTCGCTCAGGCACAATCGACAATATACCAACATGCCAGGAGGGATTGCTTATGACCTAGGGGTTAGGGGTGGCTACAATGTTAGAGTTGCCCATGGTTCGCTTAAATTCTCTGATTCTCGTTCGTGCTTTTACTGATGTGAATTAAAGCAGAAGATATCTCGACCACAAAACGGGAGAACATACTGAGACGGGTGGTTAGTGTACGGATCGGATGCTTAGGCTATCCTGTTGTGGACGACAGCAGGAATAGTGAGCAAGGCGATCTGGGATCATGTATGACATCGATATTTTCAAGTTGAACCCATAATCTTGATCCTGAGAGCAAGGCAGAGAAGTCTGTAGTAGTTACAACAGCCTAGGGGGGTGAAACTTTGAGGCGACATGTCATGTAAGTACTGCCTCTGCCTGATGGCCTGGGGCGTTCACTACCTCCGCAACCCTGGCTGCCTCTGCGACTACAGCCGCATATTCTTCCGTTGCAACCTTTCTCTTTCCTTTGGTATCCTCCGCGTAATTCTCATAAAAGTTATTCGCGTCCTTAACACCACCCCCCACATCCCCTTCATCGGTCACTCCATCCCTACTTCGTCCGGGGCCATCCCAGAAATGGAACGCATGGGAGTGCACGCCATAAGAAGCTGGGACAACCTCAAGCAGGTCTCCACGCGCGATTTCGATGGCAGGAATTTCGGAGGCGGGGAGGCCGATGAGGTAGGCGAGCAGGCAGCGGATGACGGAGGCGTGTCCAATGATGAGGAGATCCTCTTGTTCGCGCTCCAGTTCAATCAGAATTGGTTCAAGACGGACTGGAATAAGGGCGGAATCAGGGCTCAAGAAACATGAAATGTGTTAACGGATGGAGAGTACTTACTACTTAGATCATGATAGCTCTCGGCTCTTGGAGCTCGGAAGGAGTACGGATCCTTCACAAATCGATCCCAGTCCTCTGGATAATACTTCTTTGCCTGGTCTGGGTTCAGTCCGTCCCAAATCCCGGGGTTGATCTCCAGCATCTGCGGTTTTTCGACGACTTTGATTTGTGAAGGTAGGGGTGGAGGCGCTTTTGGTCCTCTCGACGATCTCGCCGACTTGATACTGGATGTCGACTTCATGCTCGAAGATGAAGGAGAGAGGGGAAGGGAAGTATTAGTTGGTGTCGGGGATGTCGAGGGAACAGCATCGGAGGAAGGAGATTTGGAATTAGCCGCGGGTTGTTGTGGCATTTGAGCGGCGGGGGCGAAGAATGGCCAAGCAGTGTGATGGGCGCGACGGCGGGTCGATGTCCAAATCTATGTAATATAATAATGTAACCATTTGGGAAAGTATGGTAAGGAAGCTCATACCACCAGTTTCCTTTCTTTAGGGTTGATGCCCTTTTGCTCCAGGCTCTTCGCTCGGCGTTCAAGAACGTACTCCTTCAGCCTCTCTGCATATTCCCAACCGGCGGGGGAGAGATCAGAGTCAGCCTTGTAGGAATGCTCGATGAGCGATTGTCCAGACTACAGAAGTTCGGTCAAGTTGAGACTCCAGAGTATGTCGTCTAAAGCAACTTACACGGGCAAAGTATATTGTGCGGAACTTATTGTGAATATTCATCAGGAAGAAGACAATTCGCGACTGATTCAACATTAGATTGGAGTGATAGAGATGTTTTAATGTTTACTTGAAGATAGCCTTGGATGTTCTAAGAGTCGTCAGAGCGATCGAATTGAAGAGGAACAGAATTGAGCTGACATTTAAAATGATCTTCTCTCCGACCTATAAAAACTACAGAGGTTACAATCAAGATGTCCAGAGAAAGAAACGCCAACATTAAGGATACGGATGAACGGCCATGTTGTTTCTTCCAGGGTTTCGTAATATTTCTCGTGATCGCGAATTCTGTGGTAGTAATCTTCAACAGCCTTGTCTGGATCCCATCCACGGTACTTGATAAAAAGGGGAGATGATTAGACCTTTATTTGTCAAGATCAAGTGGGTCACAGACATCTGGCGAGGAGATCTTGACGCCACGAATGTTAGCCTCGATAATTTCTTTATTATCGCATAACGACTCTATCGGAATATGAGTGTCATTCTCTGAGCAAGACGGGAAGCCACTAAACCTAGCATCACGACATGAATGCCACCTTTGTCAAACTTGTCAGCCAATGCCTGCCTCACAGCCTTGGTTCCGTTGTTTGCATCGTAGATAACAACCTGACCTCCGGCCTCGAAGTAATCCCAGATGAGCTTCTCGCACGCATCCGAGATCTTCTTGCGCAAAGCCATCGTTTCTTGACTCTTCTCGCCTACTCGCGTCCAGCCAAACATTAGTGATTGATTTACCAGGGGTAGTGGTATTGGCCCGTACCCAGAGTAAAATAATCTGGGGGCAACTTCTGTGCGCCTCCCAATGTCTTGCGTCTGTAGTCTCCCAGAGATACGACTTGTGTCTTGATACCCATCCATCGCAGGTATCGTTCTAAAGCACGAGAGATATGGGTCTTTCCTCGAGCTGGAAGACCGATTGTGATGACTAGGATCTTTCCTGCATGGAAGAGGAGCCCTGAGGCGGTTGTATATAGTGGTGCAACCATGTATCAAGAGGCTCTGGAGAGGGACTTGCGATATTAAAGGACGGGGTAGCACCGCAAAGTGCCGAGATAAGATAAAAGCTTGTCACTTGTCAGTGTCACTCGGATTTCTCTCTATCGGCAGCCAATCCTTTCCATCTTTTTATCCACCACCATCGCAGTAATTATGGGCGTTCTCGATGTCGTTCCTGTGAGTTACTGTCCTCTAGACCTTCAAAGCCAGTCAAACTCAAAATCAATCCCCGAGTCTAGACTGGCGTTCTGACTGGCGATAATGTTCGTAAATTATTCGATTATGCTAAGGAACACCAGGTAAGGTCCTCCTGACTGCTCTTGGAGAAACAAATTTTACTATCCGTACTCTAGTTCGCAATCCCTGTAAGTGTTGTATTGAAGGGAACTGCCCACTGTTGATTGAACAACCGTAACCAATGTTGGCCAGGCCATCGTGAGTGTATAACCCTTCTCCTCATCGAGAGCATGTTAAATCGCGTATAGAACGTAACTTCATCTTCAGTAGCGAACGCTGTACTTGAGGCCGCAAGGTTCTGTCTTTCAACCTGAGTCCGGTCCCCCGTCTTGGTCTGATGTAGCCTTCAGAGACATCAAGTCCCCTATCATCATTCAAGTCTCCCAAGGCGGGGCAGCCTATTTTGCAGGCAAGGGACTCCCGAACGATAAACAACAAGCATCCATTCTTGGCGCCGTCAGTGCCGCACACCATGTCAGGCTCATGTCCAAGATCTATGGCGTGTGCGCACCAATTGCGTTCACAACTTGATAAAATTTCACGTTTTTCTAGGCCCGTTGTAATGCACAGCGACCACTGTGCCGAAAAACTCCTTCCTTGGTTTGAAGGTATGCTCGAGGCAGACGAAGCCTACTACAAGCAACACAACGAGCCTCTTTTTTCCTCACACATGCTTGACCTCTCCGAGGATCCCAAAGAAAAGAACATTGAGATCTGTGCAAAGTATTTCAAGCGCATGGCACCTATTGGTCTCTGGCTCGAGATGGAGATCGGAATTACGGGCGGGGAAGAGGATGGGGTCGACAACACTGGAGCGGACAACGCGAGCTTGTATACCCAGCCTGAAGACGTGTACGACGTATATGCGACCTTGAGCAAGATTGGACCCAATTTCAGCATCGCGGCCGCGTTTGGAAATGTGCACGGCGTCTACAAGCCCGGGAACGTTAAACTCCTGCCAGGTCTCCTAGGCAAACATCAGGAGCATGTGGAGGGAAAGGTTCCAGGATCCAAGAAACCTCTGTTTGTTTTTTGTTTTTGTTTTGGTAGTGACGGGGCTGATTTTTTGTGCTCCAGCTACCTTGTGTTCCACGGTGGATCTGGATCTTCGAAAGAGGAAATCGCGACTGCCGTATCTAATGGTGTCGTGAAAATGAATGTCGATACCGACACTCAGTTCGCGTACCTCGTCGGCATCCGGGTTCGTTTCGTTTTTCTTATCACTCGGGGTTTCCCTAAGGTGTTCGGTTTCCTATAGGACTTCGTGCTCAAGAAGCAAGCCTATCTCCAGACTCAGGTTGGTAATCCCGAAGGGGACGATAAACCTAACAAAAAGGTAATTCCAGTTTTGTTTACCGTCAAATCACCAAGAATGATTTATGTTTCAGTTCTACGACCCTCGAGTCTGGGTTCGTGAGGGCGAGAAGACCCTCGCAGAACGGGTCAAGGTGGCATGCCAGGACCTTGGAAATGTTGGTCGTCTGTAGGGAAAGCAAAGGGGTTCAGAAAAGAAACTGAAGTTCGATAATTAGATTTTGTGATTTGTGGAATGCCAGTGAAACCGAATTTGAAGCTCATAAAGTCACTTGCGATAACATTGAGAAGCATGACGAGATACACAGCTTCACCTTCAGGCGAGACGCGTAAGTAACGAAAGGTGACGTAAAAAGAGGTGAGGGCAAGAAAATTACAGCTTCATCGTTACCTCGGTCAAACAATACCCATATCCGGCGCAGACGCACGATAGTCTTCCATATCTTTATCGAGGTCATCGACCGTCACTGGGGCCCTCTTCTTCAATCGCTTGGGGCCCTTCTTCTGCCGGATTCGACGTGGAGGAACGGCAGCGGCTACTACGGGGGCTATGCGTGCTTTCATGGAGTGTTGGGGTAACCTGGAAACTGGTTCGCTGTTGTCGAGTGAATCGTGAGCTAGGGTACAATTAAGCCCAGACGGGAGACATACACTCGAGGTGTGACTGTGCTTGGACCAGCCATGGGAGTGGCTACCAATGATGTTGACGCCGCTGCTGGCGCCCCACCCAATCTAGTCAGTAGAGTCGGTGGGGGCGGGGGACCTTGCGAAGCGCCCGTATGTGGCACCCCGTCGACGATGACTTCAATCTTGATGGGCCGTCCTAACCATGCAAAAGTCAGGAAACGCGAGACCAATGCCCCCAATAAAACGGAACGAAGAGCTCAAAGAACGAGACTCACGTCCATCGACAATCTTCCCGTCATACTTTTCCCTAGCAAGAGCTGCATCGCCAGGGCGCTGAAACGTAACCACTGCCATGCCCTTTGATCGCCCCTGCGAGTTGTAGATCAGGAACGACTCTTTCAATGGCCCAACTGTCTTCCTGAACAATTCCTACATCATAAAGAAAGTCGGTACGTTGAAGAGATAGTCGTCTGAACACAATTGTCATGCTTACTTCCACATCTTTCTCAGCGACGTCAACGGGCAGCCTGCTCAGAAATATCTTGCTCCCAGTATCTGCTGGAGCCCCTCTGCCCTTTGCACCCTGTGGCGCGGGCACGGGCCCGTTCGTTCGCCATGAGGGAGGCGCGTGGCCCGCTTGGTTTCCTAAGAGTTGTCGCTTGGGTCCGTGGAAGTTGTTGGAACGCGCGTATGGCTGAGAGAGTCTGTTCTGTGGTATTGCTTGCATTGAGAGAAGGGGGCTAGACGGCGTTTGAGTTGGAAGAGTTGAGGAAAAGAAAGACAAGCGAGAAGTATCAGTGGTGTACAAGGCTGTTGGTAAATAGATATCAACAACTTGACAACAGTCCAGGGATGCAGCAAAACCTAACAAAAGTTATGAATCCAACTGAATCATAAATATCGCTATCCAGAGGGGTGGATAAGACACCTGGTCGGCATCTGCTACTGTGCCTTTAAGATGGAGACTGACTAGATGGACTAGTAGTCACTAACGGACACTACCCAATTCAATTTTCAATGAGCTAGCGGTCGCATTGGTGTGATAAGATCTACAAGCGTTTATTCACGAATCAAGGGAGCGTCTAATGACTAATTAACGCGCGTTAAAGGGGGTGGGCGCGTCGAATGAACTTAAATTACAGCTTTAATCACGGTCACGGGTTCTAAGCGTCAAGATGATCTATTTTTAGATTCGCAGAAGGCGGCTCCCTCATCTACTCTATAAGTGTCTCTTTCTCATACAGTGACCGCGGTAAACAAAATATTCTTTTCCTATCCATCTATCCATTTCCCCCAATCTGGGCCATCATACGACGGCGTCTCAAGCAAACCTTGCCAGCCTGTCAATGAGCGGCTGCCATAGGCGCATGCGAGGGAGGCCAAAAGACACCAAATATGAAACTCGACACAGGACGCCGAATGTCAAGGTAAGTCAATTTTTTTTGGGGGGGCGGTGAGTGCGATCTCATGCGGTCCATCCTCGTGCTTCTTTGTCGTGGGCCGCGGGCTTAGATTCGCGAGCCCAGGGTAGGGCGCGAGTCAATTAAAAGCGCATTCAAAATATTTTCTTGGTGTATTTGTTTTTCCTTGAACCATTTTTTCTTTTTGTTCAGAGTGACGATTTCGTCAAAACCAGTGAAAGCTCCATTCAACGTAACGCTTGTCCGTTGACATTAGTAGACATCCTGTGTGTAAGAAAACAGGACCCAGGAGTTATATAAAACAATGTAGGTACTGATTTATAGTGTAGATAAGTATATGCATTCGGCAACCTCCAAATAAACGAAGTTTAAAGAGCGACTGCAAACGAGTGAAATTTGATGATGCGAGCGTTGATTGTATGGTATGTCTGCGTGCGACTTGGACACAGGACTGAGTGAGTGTTGATCTCTATAAGTAAATAATGCAAGTGGGTAGGTCAATATCGACCAATGGAGTAGATAACTGTATAAAAAAAAAGGTCCAAATCCATAATGGAGGGGTGGCCAGACCAAGCACGATGGGGAAGAAGTGCTATCCACTGACGAACTATCCGTCGTCTAGCAGAGGAGGACTCGAGGTTATCCGGGAAGGGTAATCAGATTGTGCATTGTCTTTCGGGTATCTTTATTCAATGGCCACCTCCTAAAGACTCATACTTGGCGTGGTATGGGGCTTGGGCAAGCCTTCGCGCGGTATTAATCGGAGTCGAGGGCACGTCCCCGACGAGACTGAGGTTTGACCGTGATAGTTTGGAAACTTCGTCTGCGACCTCAGACCCGTACTGTTCTGCCAATTGGCTGAGCCGCATGTCAGTATACTGCTCAAAGAAGACTAGTGTGAAAAATGGTACGTACTTTGCATAGTTTTCCATGATCACTGCCATGCTGCTCACATTGAGCCGATACGCATCTGGCATCATGCCCTTTCCAAAACGGTATGTGACATGGTTGGAACACAGCAAGCCCGCAAACATCACGATGATGTGCAGGGGGACCAAGGAGAACGCAGCCCTATACCACCGGCGCAGCATGAGCCTTTGGAAAGTCAAGTAAGGAAGCTTGCATCCAGGCAGGAGAGCCCGGGCGTAACAGGTCGAGCTCACAGTGGCTTCAATGAATGGACTAAAATATCCACAGCACTCCAACTGGTCCTGTATCCTCAGTCTGCCAGATGTTCCAAGTGCACGAGACCACTCTGCATTAATCTTGCCCTCAAGATTGAATGTGCGGTGTCGGTAGGTCATATAACCTGGAGTGACAAGGAAGGCAAAGGTAACCCAGGTAAGGAGGGTGTATTTGGCGAGGAAGCCGCGGTTGTTCATGAGAATGCCAGCCCAGCCCATGAGGGAAGTGAAGATGCCGATAGAAGCCGCAAAGGTGGATATGATGAGCTCAGGGCGATTGCCAACACGGACAACACCTGCGTGGGCCCAGACATCGAACCATGTCAAAAGGCAGACGACGAGAGAAACAAGGGAGTATAATGACAGCTTTATTAGAGCATGATTAATGTTGGGATATAGCTATGGATGAGAGACGTACACAAAAGTTCGTGCAAAAAAGAATCCACTTGAATTTGTTCCAGCGGAGACGCCTGTCACTCATACGCGACTCTCCGCTGCGGAAGGCCTCCACACCACCCCCACTCTTGGGCAAATGGGGTTCTATGCCCTTGTCACCCTTACGAGAGACAAGGGACGCGGAGAACTTGGAAGGGAGGTAGTTAACCATCAGTGAGACACCGGTAGCGGTAGTGCCTGTAGGCCCACGGTAATGGCTCAAAGTGTCACGAGAGTCATTCATGCCAAGAGGGGAACTGGGAGGATCGTAGTTGCTAGAGGTGGTATTGTTAAGGCCACTGAGTATATGACGCGTGGAGCCAGCTGCGGAGTATGCTGACGCGGCAATAGACAGACGGCTTGAGGAACGACTGCTAAGGGAGTGAGTAGAAGTTGGGATGACGAGTGGAAGAGACATACGGAGAATTGTTCTCCATCTGGTAAGATGAATATGTAATGAGTGTGGTGGTGAAAAGAAAATTGTCGTGATGGGTGTTTGACCTCACCAAATTGGGGTCACTGGAACGCTCTCGCCTGTGGCCTGACGAGTCAAGATAAGTTGACCAGACCCGCTGCATGGCCCATGGGTATACTGAAAGGACAGTGGGGAAAAAAAATACAAGAGAAGATACAATGATTGGAGAACAACATGAAGTGCGCAGCCAAACATTAATATTTCTTCCTTGGCATTGAGCACATGGAACTTGAACTTGAGGAATATCAAATCACTGAATAGGCAATATTCAGATCTTTGGACGCCAAGCGCCTTACAATTTCCTTTTTCAATCGTCCAATAATCATCCGCTGATTACATCGGACCGATGTGACTTTTTGCGTGACTTGCCGTCCTTTTTGCTTCCTACCAACGTCCATCTACCTTGCGCGCTGCTATGGATCCCGACCAGCAGCAAAAGGATATCTTCTCCTCCTTCTTTCCTGAACAGCAGCAGCAACAGCAATACTCTGGAACCATTCCCATCCCGGCTTCCCCCGTCTACAATGGTTTCGCTCCAAGCTCACCTCAGAGTGCCAATAGTCAACTCGCGATGAGCATGCTCTTGATGCAGATGCAAGGTCTGGGGGATGTAAATAACTCCACCCTTCCACCGCATCAGCAACAGCAAGGAATTTATCAACCTCCCAACCAACAAAACGCGCAACAACTTGTCCTTGAGCATCAATTCAAACTTTCCCAGCTTCAGCAGCTTCAACAGCTCCAGAATACAATCCTACAGCACCAGGTGAGACCCCACTTTTTATTCTATCTGCTAACGAAAGCCGTTACGTCTTTTTCATCTCACATTATGGATTACCCGTCTTGGACATCATTTGCGAGACGAGAATTAACCTTCTTAACAACATGGACTAACCATACTTTCGCAGTTTGCGTTAATCAGTGGTCAATCACCACCTTCATTACCCATGTCGCCGTTGGCCGTAGGTGCAGGAAATCAGCAGCAGCAGCAACAACAACAATCGTCCTCCTTTGGATTACCCACACCTGGTACCTTCCTCTGCCTTTCTTGTCTCGAATAGGACTCTAATTCTTTTCTTAGGCCCCTCGACCGAATTGCGCCCCCTCCAGACCTCCATGGATTTTTCTCCCATCAACATTGGTTATTCAATGACAGAACCTCCGTCTTCATCTTCTTCCCATCACCCTTCTCCATCTCCACAGTTTCCTCCACAAAATTCAAATAACAACAATTATGGGCACCATACCCCCTCTGATGGATCGTACTCCCCCATGTCAGGTGGACTGGGCGGACAATATGACATGCACGCGCACAACCAACCCCAGGTACAACATCACCAACATCAACCCCAATTCTACCATCAGCCTGGCACTAACTCTGCTCCCGAACATATCGCGTTCAGACGCGGGAGTTCTAAGGATCTTGATTTAGATATATCGCCGCTTACTAGCCCATGGCTTGGTGCGCATCAACACCATTCTCAACAATCGCATCAGCAACAGCAGCAACTTCAAGGCTTTCCAACGACAAATTCAAATAAACGTACCGCTTCTTCAAGTGGTGATGAATCGTCCTCCCGACCCTCGCGCAAAAAGCAATCACCTGCGATAAGGCCGACGTTAGCTGGCACAGGACCTCCCCCTGCTGGTTCCAACTCGGGTGGTGCTTCAGTTTCACCCACCAATAAGAGGTCTTCTTATCGAACCTCAAAATCCACCACTTCTACACCTTTACTAAGGGGTTCGCGCTCGAGGCGCGGAAGCACAATTGGGACGGGCATGATTGGCGGGGAGGTGGTAGGCGATACGCCATCACCTGTGGATCTATCAATGCCACCTCCCGCTCCGCCCTCTAGTTCAGATCATCCTGAAGGCGGAAACAACAGCAACATGGACATGATGGAGGTGGGTGGGATGATGATGATGGAGATGGGCAGCGGAGGAGGGGGTGGAGGGGAAATGATGGGCTTTGAAGGAATGGGGGTGGAAGCAAGGCTAATGCCCGTGACGCCAGCCAGTATAATGAACCTGGGAAGGTTGGGGCTCAATGCCAATGTCAACACAGGAAACGGGAACAATAATGAAACCTCACAAGTTTCGACTATTTCTGGTAACAGTGTGCAGCCCACCAGGCAGAGTAGATCGGCCTTAGCCGGTATGGGGAAGTTGAAGTTGGCCACTAATGAACGTGGTGGGAAAGGATCAAGGGGAGGTGGACGAGGTCCTGCTTCCTCACTGATAAGCCCAAGCTTGAAACCAATATTACCCGGTACGTCTTATCCTTCTCTCTCCCCTTTCTATCTCTTATCTTTTATGATAGCAGGGTCTACAGATACTCCGATGTCACCCACCACGCCCGCCACAGCAGGAGGGACACCTCCGCTTCAGGTCCGCAAAACTTCGCACAAAGCTGCCGAACAAAAACGCCGGGACTCACTTAAAACCACGTTTGATGACTTGCGTGGGCTTCTCCCGCCTATCACACTCCCGGAGCTCCCCTCACCATCGGACGACCCGAATAACCCCGTCCCCGCACGCGCACTTCTGCCTGGAGCCCTACCTCCTAGAGGACCACCCAAAACTGGCGGGGAGGGCCCGAATAAGGGTGTTAGCAAGCTCCAGCTCCTCATCTGCGGGAATGAATACATTCGGACGTTGAAAGGGCGCGTCGACCGGAGGGATGCAGAGATTGTGAAGCTGAGGAAGGAGGTGGGGAGGTTGAGAGAACGCATTGGGATCGAGACGGATGGACAACTGGAACAGGATATGTGCGATTTGGAGAAGGATCTGGATGCTTGCGAAATTGGGAAAAGTGGTGTTGGCCAAGCACAAATGAGAGTGGGCGGTTCCGGTTCGGTTGCAGGGGATGATGAAGATGACGATGGGGATGATTAAGGTCTTTCTTCCTCAGGCGCTTCTTCTCCGATGCCTTTGGGCTTTAATGGCACACGACCAAATTAAATTGGGCTCGATCCCTCCACATACGTCTTACTAACAACCACTACCAGAGTTTGCCCCGTGTATAACTATCTTTTCCCCTGCAAACATGTGGTAACTGCCTATGTAATAAATAATTTGCACGCCTTTGTTGTGCCTTCGGTTGGCCATTCATATCATCCAACGCCCAGCACATCGCACCACGGTTGCGTGGAACCCTGGTACCTCGCAGCGCGGCAGGTTGGCGAAGCTTGACTGTGATGATTGCACACAGTTAGGTATGACGACAGAGGCATGTGAGAAAGGCAGCCTTCCTTTCAGCATCCCACCACCATGACTGCCGTCCGTAGTCCTCTGTAAGTCTATTTTACTCGAAAAGTTGCGACGGTTAATCCTTCTTTAGCTCAGTCGTCTTTCTGTTGCACATTGCGCTGGAGATACCCGTCGCTATCCAAGGCATATGGTCACCTGCCAGTTTACCTTTCCTGCAGCTCAACAACACTGCGATTGTACTTCTCAAGGTATTGTCGTAACTCGTTGTACCTTTTTTCTCATTATTGAAGGCGTCAAACCGTTCGGCACGGACAGTTGTACGCCACTCTCATACTGGCGACGTGCATAACATCCCTGTTATGTTTCTCGCTTCCAGGTACGTGAAGTCACCTTACTGCACTTTCAAGATGTTGAAAACGTAACCCACTCAGAATTCCTTCCCGGTAAACGTGCCCTGGCCATTGGCCTCTGCGTCTACCACAGCGCAGCCTCCACCGTCCTCTTCCAGGCTCCCCGCTTCATCCCCCATTCGTTCGGTCCGTTCATGGAGTCGTGAGCTATTTCGTGTTCCCGTCGTGGCTCTCTAGTCCTGATTGCGCTTGATTAAAGATTTAAAGTTACACCGGAAATTGTGTGGGGTGTATGTCATGGCTTCACTGGACTTGGGATGGTTGTATGGTGGCAGGGCACGGTCCACCTGGCCGCCATGGCCCGGGCTGCGGGACGCTAATGGGAAGATGGACCATAATCATCAGTAACAGATGGTCTTCCTGCCTGAAAACCGACGGCGAGGCGTAGAGTGAAGTTGGGTATGGCTAAAACATTGAATAACTTAGTTTCTTGACCTTATGGGAAATTGTCCATTATCTATATTTGTTCTCTATTTTATCTCACAACCTCTCGGCGTATTCTGAGAGTCTGTTGGCTTTGCTCTCGTGCCTTATATTTCTATACCTCCAGTCAGACACGAGAAACGACGACCCATCACACAATGCGCATCCTAAGACCTGGATTGACCTTTCTTGACAACTGGAAGTATGATGACATACATAGCACTCCCAGCGTGATGGGACATCTCGATTTATTCCATAGTTTCTTTTTAGAGCACTTTCGGATCGCTGAGAACAATGATTATTGCGAACCTGACAATCTCCCTTTCCAAAGTGATCCTTTCTTGGAGTCTTGGACTCTCTTGTCTGGCTGAAAAAGCTGTTCTCCTGCAAAAGAGCCCAGATTTGCGCATTGACTTAATTTTTGACTATCGCAGATTTTTACTTATCCAAATAGAACTGTCCAGAGCCGATAAGCCTTGGCTCTAGCGCCCGTATAGTGGCTCGTCATCTGAGCAATCCCTGATCATGATCATGATGAGTATCATGTCATACCTGTGTCATCGTAAAGGATGATAAATGTGTCAACGGCTAGCGCGGCGAAGGTAGACACATACATAAGCTTGACCGTGCTCACCTCGAAAATTCATCAGCTTGTCTGCCCCCCCTCCGCTCCCTACTTCATCCAACGGTCGGTCCGTTTATCCCAACATCACAGTTCAATATGCGTCTTTTTTCTTTCACTCCCATCTTGCCTGCTATCGCACTTCTCATCCTTCTTTCATCCGATCAAGCCTTCGGGGCAGCTGTCCCCATTGTGCGACGCGTCTTAAAGTGGAAAGCGTCAGACCTAAAGACATCAAATTATCGTCAAACTGCGTTGAAGCACAACGATGGTGTCTACATGCTGACTACCAGTGGTAGCAAGGTTGCCTGGAAGAAAGGTGTCAAAGGAGATGCTGGTACGTCCACTTTTTACGTCAGGTGCGTGTCCGAGCAGCGAACTTTTCTTTCAGAACATGTCGTCGAGCCTGGGTTCGTATTAAACCCGTCCTGAATGATACGAAGCTCCCGAGAAAGTGCGTAGTCAGTCAAGTTCTGAGAACATGGACTTCATAGGTAGAACGGGTTTCCACAAAGACCTAAATGCTGCCCTAAAGCACCCAGACATCACCCAGGAGCTAGCAAGGCGAAGGCACACCTGACGGCTGATCCCGCACGGAATCCCAAAATAAGGACGCCGCCAACGATTATATGCAGCAGCGCTCCATCCAACACAAGGCTAGTGCAACCATGGCTAGAATAGAGATCGCAGCGAAGAAACACAGGATCAAGAATGTTGGTTACTCCAGTTTAACTGACTCGTCTGAGACGCTTATTTTAACGATGTTTCAGTTTGCCGCCAAGGTGAAGGCCAACGTCAAGAAGGTTTTCCCCAATGTCAAAAGGAGCGAGCTTGATGAAGATTACTTTGAGTGACAGGGAGTGATAACTTAGAGCTTAATAAATAATAAATTACATGCATCGTCATAACAACTGTCAACATGGATCCCTATGCGGAGAGCCCTTATAATCGCAAGGTCGCATTCAACAGCAATGCCCCGTTCACATCATCCTATGTTGTATCCCAACTATCCCTGTCGTCGGACCCCACAGCCATGTATGCTTCACGCGTGCGGGGTCGCCAGATGCTCCTAGATAACCCCACGCGTGAGAGCAGAACTAAAAAGGAGATGGACGAGAAACGTCTTCGAAGAAAGAAACAGAAAGAGTCGAAAAGTCTTGGAATAATTGGGAAGAGGGAGGCCAAGGAGAAGGGAGTGTGGAAATTTGACGAGTCCCAGGCGAAGTACTTTCTTCCAAATTTTTGAACTGGAATCTTTTACTGATGGAATAATAATTGTAGATTCGCCCTTTTCGTGCCCATGCATAATTTATGGATGGGATACATGTCGGAGTTACTAGGACTCTCGCGATATTCTGCTTCCGTTTCTTGCCCTCAAACCATGCCGGGATCGTCAGCCATGCACCCCAAGCTTCTCAAAGCTGATTTTCACGGCTCCATTATGACGGGTTTGTCTCTCTGTATCTTCTCAATCGGCCTTCTGACAATTCCCATCGTAGTTCATAAAGCCAAGAACCCTTGCCTGGTTGGCATTTCTGGGATCGTGATACACGAGACTGAAAATGCGTTTAAAGTCGTCACACCTCAGGATAAAGTCAAAGGTACAATTGCCGTATCATTCACTGAACCAAGCTCACCTTACTTTTGCTATAGTCATTCCAAAACAAAACTCCATATTCACCTTTGCTGTACCCCTCTATTCAACACTACCTGCAACACACAAGCCGGACATGCCGCTCCCACTGCCTTCAGTGTCCAGTGGGTCTGCACCAATGAAGACCGTTTTAGACGGCCCATACATGGAGTTTGAGCTTTACGGAAACCAGTTTCGGTTCCGTTCTGCGGATAGGGCTGGTCGCAAGTTCAAGCATAAAGAGACCATCGAGCTATGAATCCTGCACCACAGGAATGGGCAGATTGATCATCTGTATGCATGCTTCCCCTCATCTGATTTCTGGAACCACCGGGCTATCGAGCTTTCAGCCCTGCGCCAGGGGTATAGGCAATATGATCATGGATGTGCATGATTACCTGTTCGCATCCCCTTTACTCAAAGTCGGGCTGCCGCCGCATTTCCTATTTTTGAGCAACAGTACCGACGTATGAAGATGAATCAACATCGAGGCGTCGTTTCACAAGAACTCAAGAAGCCGTCCATCTCGTTATTGCAGTGGAGGCCGCAGTCATCCGATGGCGAAGCAGCCGCGTCTATGTGTGGACTTGAAACGTGGACGACCTCAATTGATTCCCTCTACGTAGATGTAGACCTCTTCAATGACATTTACGTACTACTGATACCTCCGTCTTCAGTACTGGGTCCGTCAAATTTTCAATTTTCCTGATACAGATACAATTGCTCTATGTACGGTATACCAAAAAATGCATTTTCAATGATTGGGTTGCAAACATACCCAGTGTGATGATATACATATGTGTAATGCTATGCGATGCGATGTAATGTTGGTTAATGCCAGGTGGTATGGAATTGTGAATGAGAAATGGAATAAATACGAAGGTTTACAGAACAACATCCCGATCAAGCAACGCCTGCGGATGTGAAAAATCTTCCTGAAATAAGCCAGTTCCGAAGTGGTCCGTTTCGACGACCAGATGTGGAGGAGGTAGAGGAGGAGGGGGAGCCTTGGTCGTTGGACTCAGGTTGCGACGTAGCCATCTGTGTTGATATCCCGTTCCAGGCAGCCGACTCAAATGCTGGAGTAGGCGCTTTACTGCTCGCAAAGGATGTACGAAATTTGAAGGCATTGCGTTCATATGGAAGTGGTGAAGCCGGTGGAGCTGGTGGAGCCGGCGATGGTGATGCGCGAGGGAAAAGTTTGAGACCGAAGCGGCTGGTCGTTTTGGATTTCCCATTATGGGGTTTGCGGGACGAGAGGATTGAGGGCCTTGAGTGAGAAAGGACGTCGGTCATTGACGCAGAAACGGATGAAGAAAGCTGACATTGTTGTATTGGAGGGGACCGTACCTGCGTACTGCATCCCAACCAGTTGGGTTCCAGGGAAGGTGTTGAAGAATGAGGGAAGACATCATCGTCCGCCTTGTCAATGGAGCTTGCAGACGAGGAGCTAGAATAAATGGAGGGGGACGACATTTCGGTAGCCGAAGAGGTCCAGACAGATGGAGAGATCATCTCCTTGTCTTCGGCGACTGCAGTGATAGCGGAGTCAGGGACGAATAAGCCCTTGGGCGACACTGGACTGGAAACAAAAAATAGAGAAGCGTAAGGATCGTATTCAATGGCAGTATGCATCATAGATGATTCTGTAGAGAATGAAGTCATGCTAGCATTAGCATCGTAAATTCGTGGGCGTGAAAGGTTCGTGTCGATCATGAGTGTTGCACGTGGATCTTGCTTTTCTTCGCGTCCGATGAAGGTCATATCGAAGTTGTTAGGAGTCGTTGGCATGGATGACGCTGGTGAGTCTGAGGCGGACGAAGGGGTGTCTGGTCGACCGAACAAATCCATACGGAAATGATCCTGCTCAGAATCTGACGAGATAGGGGACTCGAGCGCCCAAGTCGCACTGCAAGACGAATAGTCGTTCCAGGGGATGCCGTAGTTTGACTCTTCCGCTGAGGACTGGCTCGCGAAAACGATGTCGGAAGAGTCCTTGCTCCAGCGAGAGTTGAATAGAGCCTCGGTTGGCTGAGGGGAGGACTGAGGGGAGGGACCATCCTGGGTATTCCCAGATGAAGCGCTGTCGATTTCCATGCCTGACTCCCATGGACAGCGAGCCATACTACCTTCAAAGATAACACCGTCAGAGTAGAAGCTGGTGACCTCCTCGATGGCATAGCGAACTTCACGCAGCGTCATTCGCTGTTGCCAGTCAACCTCAAGCATCCTCATGAGAATGTCGTTGACCTCGGAGGAGATGGGCAAAACACTAGGAAGGAAGTTGATGGGATCACGGAGGTAGGCCTGGAAAGTTGGATCGTCAGCTGTCGCTGACTTCCAAGGGTTGCGGCCCGTGGCCAAGTTGAGTAGAATAATACCAAGGGACCAGATATCGTTAAACATGGGAGAGTAATTCCCGGTGGGAGCAAACTCCCCTCCCTGGCATTCTATAAGGACATGAGACCCTCATACGAAAGAATGAGGTGAAAGGGAGGAAACACGAACCTGGGCTCATATGATACACGCTGCCAGTGCGGAACTCGTCGCTAACTTTCTCAGTCGTAGCGAGACCAAAATCTGTAATGGCCACACGGAGGCCATCGTCGAAGCAAAGGACATTCTCGGGTTTCAAATCCCGATGATAAATACCCAGAGTATGGCAATAGTCAACTGCGTCGAGCAGCTGAAGGAAAACATCCTTGATGAGAGCGTCGTCTCCAAGATAGCGACAGCTATGGAGAATTTGCGTGAACAGATCGTGGTCTGGTGCGTAGTCCATGATGATATAGGTGTGGTTGAAGTGCTCCACGATGCGGTGGAGGGTGACAATGCCCGGGTGAGCGGATGCGATCTGATGCAGAGCGATCTCGCGGATATGAATTTGGCGCTGCCGCGCCGTCTGGTGTCCCGAAGCAACCAGGCACTTGACAGCGTATGATTTTGGGCCAGTAGGATGGCGTACATCAACGGCGCGATAGACGACGCCGTATCCGCCAACGCCCAGAACTTCAACGAGCTCGAGGGAGTCCCCATCAATGAGGGTCCCGATGGGCGGGTGTACGGCGGAGGAAGGGGCTGGTGAGGTCTTCGAAGACATGCTAAACGACCTGGCGAAGATGAGGAGAGAGAAAGGGGGTAAGCACCAGTGCAAACGAGGACTTGAAAGTGGAAAGCGACAGAAAGAGTTGTGGGTGTTATAAGAGGAAAGAATGACAAGTCGCACGCAAACGTGGAGTGACACCCCTACTATGCGTGTATGACATGAGGTATCAAAACTCACGATTCACAAGGCGGCGTCCGCACGTTGATCCGTGGGTTGGTGCGTTATCCTGGTTATCCAGGGTAAGAAGAGAGTCTGTTCTCGGGTCGCTGGGCTCGCATTGGACAATATTTAGCTGTTTCGCGATGGCAAACGAGCGGAACCTGCACGGAACCAATTACCGAATTCATTGCTTCGGCAACCCAAATCCTTTTCCGGGAAGCCAGTGAATGAACTACGTAGGCGATCTTATGAGCACAACATGGCCCGGAGAGACATTGACTAGTAAGGTTTAACCCGTTTCTCAAGCTGTATTCAGGCCTCGATCCTGGGAATGGTCTTAGCATAAAAAATTAGCACAAAAGAGAGGCTTACTAAAATCTGCATTTCGATTGCGTTTCGGAACTCCGGACAAGGGAATATGGAAGGATATCGATGGGCGAACGCTTGGTCCCTCGCGTAGGCTTGCAACACCTAATAAATAATCTTGTATTACGATGTAGATGGTTCATAAGGGGATACAGGGACTCGTTTATCATGGAGAAGCCTAAGAAATCTTCGTCCAAAACAAAATCAAGGCGAGTTGAAAAATTGTACTTGAGAATGCAAGTTGACTGACCCGGTGACCACGTGGAGGAGCGTTATTTTGGCATGATTGGTTGTGGCTTGTCACGTGACACACCCGTTAAGTTTGGGTGGTTGGAATTCAACAAGAGCTCATTCCTTTATACAGGACAACGACGAGAACCCAATCGACGACGACTAGCAGTCCTCCAGTCAACGCCCACCCTTCAAGTGATCACGAAGATCTCTTATTATCACACTATCCAACTTATCCATACATACACCCGTTACCTCGTGCTGATCGCCCACAACATGACATTCACTGTTTTTCAAGATGCCCCTTCAACCGAAACGCCCAAACCCAAAGTCACCCGGCCAACGGCAATGGCTATCCGATCGTCATCGCTAAATCAGGCGACCATCACTTCTTCCAATTCACTCGTTGACGTCACAGAGGTCACCGACAAGGAAAATTACCACCCCGTCACCGGTGAGCGGGCTGGCCCCAGCTCCCACACCATCGCTAAGAAGCGCAAGACGAACGTGCTCGCGACCAAAGTTCATACACCTGCTGGCTCCGCTGCGAAAAAGCAAAAGGACTCCTCACACACTGAAACCAAGAAGCATAAGGCTTCTACCTCCAGCACTAACAAGGCAAAGGTGGCATCGAAGAGGGATGGTAAAGTCAAGAAGACTTTAACCAAGAGGCCCCCCTCTCGTAAGGTGTCACCCATGCCTAAGGTTAGTGAGGAGGAGGAACAGGTTGTCGCGGACAAGGGGCCCGAGCATCTTACCCAGGCTGACATCGACTCGCGCTGCTACGAGTTGACTGTCAAGCCTCTCGCAGATGTTTCTCAGGCCTACGAGCAGGTCGTTGATCATGGGGCCTTGGGTGAATCTGATGCAAAACTCAAATTCTGCTCAGTCAAGGTTCGTTTTTTTTTTCGCCATCCGATCATTCGTCGCGTGCTAATCCCTATCCACGTTGCAGGAATCCTCCGCTGAACCCGAGATCCGCGATTATTTTTCGCCAACGTTGTCAATGTCGACGTCGTCTCGTCCCCGCGATACATCTGAGGAGCCTCATGCATTCTCTACCCCCGAACGCAAACGGATTTATGTTGCATTCACGTTCTCTTCGCCCTCACCCACGAGCGCTCGTTTCCGTCAGTCTTGCTCAAGGAGCGTGTCGCCGGAATGATCAAGAGGCGCCACCTGAAACGCATCTATCTAACATATTGTTAAAACTATCACTTTTCATGCCCAAACTACGCACGTACATCGCATACGCTATCCTCACACATCGCATTGCAAACTGACGCTTTTATTACTATATCCACATGCATACCCTGATCCTGCATCTGCATCGCATCTATCATCTTGCTCTATATATTTCTTACACGTTCTTGCACATACTTACCAACTTCTGTCTGTCGTCCCTGTCAAATTATTGGTTATGCCCAATTGTCAGCAAATGCCAATGAGTGCTTGACTTACCTTGTGCGTCATTTTCAAAATCTTACCTCGTCAGCTGATATGGATGTCTGGTCACATGCTCGCCTCGACGCGTTTCGAATTGGGTGCGCTCTGACGAAAACGATGCGGATAGTTTCCAAATGGCAAGAAGGCAAAGTTATGTAAGGAGTTGATGTCTAGGACTCGCCTCTTCTTCAAGTCGTCCGTCTATTTTGTCACAGCTTCCTAAAAGTCCTTTCGACGCTGTCCCCACGGTATGAGTGTTCCCTCTGCACCTCTTCCTGCCACCGGTTTCGACCCAGACTACTTTCTGGCGCGGCTCAACGCTTCGCTGAATGCTGGGCGGTACACCATTCTGCGCAAGCTTGGTGAAAGCGTGTCATCCTCCTCTTGCCTTGTCTACAATGGGGAGGGCGAGTGAGTCTTCCATCACTCTGCTCTCTTTGCTGACGACTGATACCATTTCTGAACAATAGCGAAGGATACAAGTACTTAGCTACGAAAATCTTGACGGTCGACGCTACGCAGCGACATGAAGCTGGTCTTACACACGAACTCGAGTTCCTGAAGGAGATCGAGGCGCGGAATGATACTGACTTTCTTCCCATGCTCCGAGATTACTTCATCGAACAAGGACCCAAAGGCAAGCATCTGTGTCTCGTTCAGGACTTGTACAGTACATCTGTATCATCTCTACGACGATCCGCGCCCCACAAGGCTCTTCCTCCACACACGGTGAGGAATGTCGTCTCAATGGTTGTCGATGCTCTCGCCGAGCTGCATGCCATGCGCATCGTCCATACAGGTTTGCCAGATCCAAATCCAATTGGTCTGTACTCATAGACCAGCGATACAGATGTTAAACTTGATAATCTCCTCTTTGGCAACTCGCGTTACCCCTTAGACGACGATCTACGGAGGTACCTTGAAGCAAATCCTGCACAGATTGAAGGAGAAGTAGAAGTGGGGGGAGAGAGTTATCCGGTTATCAGATCTCAACCAATCCCGAATGATTACGTCTGGGACACAAGCGCATTTGAAGCAGAAGGGATGATTATCTATCTGACGGATCTCAGTCATGGTCAGTGTCTGTCCTGTGTTTACTCATAATTTTCGTCCTTCATGGACCCCACAGCTCAGCGAGCCGGTAAACTGCCAACTGCCAATTGCTTTGGTGCACCTGGGCTCCGTGCACCAGAAACGATCCTTCAATCCGACTTTGGGCCAGCGGTGGATATCTGGGCCGTCGGGTGTATCGTACGATGGTCATTTCTAATCTACGCCTGCTTCGCTAATGATAGAACGTAGACCTTTGAACTCCTAGTAGGCCGGTGGCTTTTCAACCCAGAGGAGGGAGAGGATTGGAAACTTGAGGACGATCATCTAGCAAAGATGATCAAGCTCACGGGCCAGACTTTTCCAGATAAGATGCTCGAGCGTGCCAACCTCCGCAAGGAATACTTTGATGATACCGGTATGTCGGCTATGCTCCATTTCGGTTTCATATCTAACAATTTTGCGCCGGCTTTGTACAGGTAACCTTTTACGCGTACCTGAGTCGATACCAGTCAGTTTGGAGGCGGCCATGGCGAATTACAAGATCCCAAACCTTTCAGAAGACGAGATCCATTTGGCAGCGGAGTTTATTAGGGTTTGCCTGAAGTTTGATCATAAGGAGCGAGCGACGGCGGAGGAATTGCAAAAGCACAAGTTTTTAGCAAACGCGTTTAAGTGCTAGAGTGATCCCAATTTCAGTTAATGGTGAATTGTTCAGGGTGGATCAGTAAGTTGCAGGCTCGCATGGAAAACAGGGAGGGGGACGTAATGGGACTTTAAATCATGTCTGAACTTTGAAAAGTGCTGTTTCATCCTCCGAAGAAAAAGATCAATCGAACGGATGCGCAGGATGGCATGTATGTGTATAGAATAAAGATATCGTCAATTACTTCCTCAAACTAATCAACTTCCTGCCCCTGGCTCTCTCAAGCTCACTCATATTCCTCAATCCTCTCCCTCGATTTAACTTCTTTCCAGGCCCACCCATGCCATCTCCCATCCCAGTCGGCGCATGGCCAGCATGGATCACCCTGAACGCAGCCTTGATCACGTTTAGCCTGTTCCTGCTCCCCCACACTTTCGCACTGATATCCTTGAACCCAGCCGCTCGCAGAATCTGATGTAAAAACGGGTTACACCGCAACCCAAAGCCTACTGGTCGAGGTCGGAGGATAAGTTGCGTAGCACCAAGCTTAGTCTTCATTTCTGTCCACACCGTGCGCTTCTCAAACCGCTCGACCCAATCCATGTTCCGTACGGCTGCGAGACGTGCGGCTGTCAATGCAACCATACTGTTCGAGTGCTTTCCCTCTCCGTAGCCGACCAGACCATCGCCATTCCCAACGAGAACCATGTATGATATACGACGAATTTTGCCTTTCCCTGTTTGTTGCACAACGGCACGGCGCATCAGGATGGACTGATGAAGCCCGGTGTAAAATTTTTTGGCAACGGGCAAGGCTTTCGTGAACTCGTTAACGTTTACATCCTCAGCTTCAGCAGAGTCGGCCTTGCCAGGGAAGATAGCCTTTTTAGACAAGCCAACCTCCATCTCTTCATTCTTCTCTCCATAAGACTCCATCTCACCATCCCTCTCTGAGTCGGGGGCGTTGTCGAGAGGCTCATCACCGTAGTTGTGGAAAACGGAGCGATGATTGCGCACGATGACGCGATTGTGAAAGGGGGATTCGGCGGAGGGTGGGAGATCGAGCACGTCTCGAGGGTCGAGGATAGAGTCAGACATCATAAGATCAGGGAAATCCCCATCTTCCTGTCTTAGTACTGGGGAGTACGTTGGATCTAAATTATTCGATCTCAGTCGTGTGCCATGTAAACTGGAATGATACGCACTCCGCGACCCGTTAGCTGCAGGTGTCTTTCTGAAAGTCGTCTCCTTATAGTTCTGTGGAGGAACAACGTTGACACCCCGAGCGGCAAAAAAATCGACAATCTTGTGTAGCCAGACTTCTGATTTCTCCTGGTCAAACTGAACCCAAATTTCCTCAAACCGATCAATTTCTTCTGGGGTTAATTTGGTGATGGCATTGGCCACAAGTGGTGTTTCCAAGAGTTCCGCCACGTAGTCAGTGAGATCCATGCCTGCACAATATTCAGCGTTTTTACTACATTCTGTGCTTAACGGTGAATACCTTTACGCGCCAACGCAGCTCGCGCTTCGGCGGAAAACCAGTCAGAACTTTCAGCAGCTTCAGCAGCTGCCTTTTGGGCTATAAGCCTATTAGCTGCTGAGCCTAATAATGATGCTATATGCCTCACCTTTAGCCTCAGCCTCTATTTGGTGGAGATACTCGTTGAACTTTCTGAGAAGCTGTCGTTCCCCGGTCCTGTTCGTGTGCTTTATAAGCTGGTCCTCCAGTTGCAAAATCAGCCAGTTCTCCTTCGTACGAGAAAATAAGCTCGCTATTTCTTTCGCCAGGTCGTCTTGTTGCATTCCGGATGCCAGAAGTGAAGACAGCTGTTGCTCGGACTGGGTTATGGGTGCTCTAAGTGAGCTTGAGCTAGCAAACTGGCGACAAGGAGAGGCAATGAGAGAGACATTGACACAGTGGTGGTGTGCTGATGGTCGCTGTGCCCATATTGCGCGAGCAATGGGCCGGAGGAGCAACCTGTTCATGAACGGACTCTAGAGCGAAAACTTTGTGTGAGAAAGTATGTAAAGCCTATGCAAGTCACGAGCTGTCACGAGCTCGCGAATATGCCTGGAATATCCTCTCATCGTCCCTCAATGTCAGATAACTCGGAGACAGCCAATACCTTTCAAGCCGACTTGGCTGGGACGGACATTTCCAATCTATTTGCTGTCATCGACAGAGACAAGTGAGCGTCGTCAGTCTGAGGCTGGCCAGAAGCTCACAGGCATCGAGCCAAGCGTTCATGGGCTCAACCTTGCTGTTCCAGAAGATGCTAAAGAGATTATAAAGCCATGGGAAGAACGCGACGATAACACCAAGTACGCGGAATCTGGTGTTGACGATCAGGTTTGAGGTTTTTCTGAAGGAGACCAGAGGAA
>Ga0307507_10003739_pt1 | contig 28626 bp, 3 predicted proteins | sample 7_EM_MG_FD_207223 | JGI IMG/M metagenome (GOLD analysis project Ga0307507, IMG submission 207223) | Populus trichocarpa ectomycorrhiza microbial communities from riparian zone in the Pacific Northwest, United States - 7_EM | ecosystem: Host-associated > Plants > Roots > Unclassified | place... | reverse complement strand
AGTCGTTCTTATAGTGCCACTATAATTATAGGGCTGACTTCCTTAAGAGCTCCTATAATTTCCTTATCTGTCTATTTATAAGGTTCCTCTTCTATAAGAGCATTATATAGAACCTTATAAAGTGGGTATCTGTTACTGTGTGTGGCAATATATACTCCTCTTTGGAGTAGGTAAGTACGGAGCTTTACTCTAATAATAGAGCGTATCTTTCTAAAGTCCTTAATAGTAAAGCCTTTAAATTCTTCCTAGAATAGCAACTGTAATATATAATCTGTAAAGTTCTTATATATATACTTATAGATTTTCGTTTTTATATATTCTTCCAGGTCTTCCTCTAAGGCAGTTGCTATATTAATTCCATAACCATGTCTAGCAATTCTCTTCTTCTAATTAATTTCCATATTGTTATATCTTTGTGTATGTTGTAGTTTAAGGTTAAGGTTAAGGTCGGGGTTAAGGTTAAGGTTAAGGGTTATAGTTAAGGTTAAGGTTAAGGTTAAGGTTAAGATTAAGGTTTAAGGTAAGGGTGTAAAGGTAAGAGTGTATACGTCCTCTATAGCCGTTGGGCCTGTAAAGTGTTCTTAGCAAGACTGCTATTCTCTTAGCGATCTGTTGTATTGGCTATAAGGCCAGTACAAATTCTCTTAAGCTTAAGAGAGGTCGTAATCTTCTCTAAATAAAGATATAATTCTCTAGGCGATCTAACGCGTTAGCAGTTAAGCTAATATATGGTCTTAAGCTTTAAGGGTAATATAGCTTTCTCCTTTAACTAAAATAGACAAGGCTAGGCGATCCGTGTACTATTTCTAGTACGGTTCTTAAGCTCTAGCTTATTGCGTATTTCCTAATCTATACGTCTACTAGTTAGTGTTGGTATACTTACTTTATTAATGTGCACGAATATCACTTATAGTGGTACGTATGCGGTGTTGAAGTTGGTAGTTAATTGTTGTCTTGAAGTAAGGGGTTGCTCTAAGGTCAGATTAGCTAGTCTCGCTTCATGGTCTTGTGACCACGTCACATAACTAATATTCCAACAATAATTATATAGTAAAAAAAAGCCTTTTAAATTATATTATTTTAAATAAAAAATATATATTTAATAAAAATTTATTAAATCTTTAAATAAAAAAATATATAAATAAAATAGAAAATTACTTAAAATTAATTTAAATTAATTATAATGTATACGATAGGCGAGCTGCCCAGATAGGCGAGCTGCCCACCTTAAAACCCCACCAAAAATATGAAAAATCGCACCTTAATATCTCAACAACCACTTAATAATAAATTCTAATAATTTGGATTTAGACTTTTATATATACTCTATAGCTTCTATTAAAGTTATATAGTAAATAGTTCGAACCCAGACACGACAGCCTAAAATAGTGCGTTTGAAAGGATCTTTTGGAGCTCTTGCTGCACCCGGCCCAAAAAGACTAAACCAACCAAAAGAACCCTGAAAAACACCCTAATAATCCCCTGAGATGCATGCATTACAGGGGAGGCATAGGTGGAACGACGGTGGTACGCAGTCGCGCGCGACCGCCAGACCTATACCCAACAATGGCCCCCCACAACAACAACAAGGACGGGCGAATACCACACCAGAAAGCGGAAATACCCCGATTAAGAAGGTATCTGATAAAATATAAAGCCTTTTGGACGCGTCTAGTATCTGGAACTGTGGGGGAGTATCTGTTAGCTATTATGAACTAATGTAGCTAGCAGAATGGCTCCAGTCTAGTGAACCTTAGGCGCCCCTTTAGCAAACCCTTAATTAAATCCTCTAATGGCTAAATAAAATCGAAGATAAATAAAACCCCCCCTTATAGGCGAACCGCACCTGGGCCGCCGTAGCTGTGCTTCTATAGCATAGGGAACCTACCCCCCTAAAGATAACAACCGGGCATATAATCACAATATGACCAAATATAGAAAAGGCAGAGGAACTTAGGGGATAATTAGAAATAGAAGTTCTTATAGAGATTCGCAAGGAGGTCTATAACGCCGTTGCAGTCTAATACCTTAGGAGTGGAGATATTAGAGTTACCCTAAAGGACCAACAGGCAAAGGAATGGGCTGTAAGGGTAGGGGATAGGCTAGGAGAGCGTATTAGCATAAAAGTGCTTTGTGGAGATTATCTAGTTGAAGTCCTGTCGGTTCCTATAAGCCTTAGGGTAGAAAGGGGACGCTAGGCGGACAATACAGCAACTATATAGGAGATAGTAAAACAAATGGAACGCCTTATACTAGGACTTGTAATTACCCAGATCTAATAGCTTTAATAGGAAAATATAAACTAAGCATATAATGAGAACAATGAGAGGATATAAGGGGCGCTAGAGACTTGCCAGGGAAACAATAGACGAACACATAGCTCCCTTATTGTTAGTGTATATATACTAGGAATGCAAAAACTCCTTATCCAAAAAGGAATAATTATAAATGGCCTTATATATAACACAAGGCTCTATAACTACAGACTATGCCTGGAATGATGTTATTGCTGCGTATAATGGGGACACACCTAATCCATATGCGTAGCACAGGTGTGCTGCGGCCACTGTGCAGGCCCCTATGATATAAGACAATGTACAAATTAAGACCAAATAAAATGTGCGAACTGTTACTGAAGCACATATAAGGTGTAGGAGAGAGAAGGCTGCATTAAATATAGGAGATAGAAGGAAAGGGCTTAACAGCTATAGAAACAACTGTACGCTAGGTTATATAAATGGAAACAATAGGTAATAAGCTAGGGGGACGTAGGTGTCTTCCTAGCGTTTCCTACCTTTAATACTAGGGGGCTAAGCCAGCTATCCTAAGCCTTAACGGGCTAAAAGTGACGCCGCGCGACATTACCAGACCGAATAGGGACATAAGGGACATATGGGACACAAGGGAGAGGACGCCCAGTAGGAAGACCCCTATGGACGGCTACAGCAAGTTTAAGGCCGGGATAATTAAGAATTAGATTTAACGCGGCAAATATAATATACGCAGCTAGCTTATAAGGGGTATATAGCCAACCGGCAAGAACGGGGGAAGAACTGGAGGCAATAATAGACTTAGATTTAGAAAGGCTAGTAGGAATATAAGATATAGGAATGGAAAGCTCTATATAAAATAAGTAGTGGCTAGGGAGTAAATATAGGAGACGGAAGTTCTAAATATTTTAGAGAAAGTGGAAATAGAAGAAGTAAGGAGTGAAGGAGAGGTGAAGGACCCCCGCTGGGGGTCCGCCACTTAACCATTATATAGTATAACTGCGGCAATACAAACCACCGTCTAGTAAGGCCCCTACTAGACAGTCTAAACCTAGAGAAACACCATATTCTTGCCATATAAGAGCCGTATTATAATACCTATATATAATTGATATACTGCCCCTAAGGATTCTAGCTCCTGTATAAACCAAAAGCAGCTATATGCGTATGCTTTATAATCAGCAAAAATATCAGCCTTGCCTTATGGTTATGGCAGGCAGTTAACCTAGATATTACAGTTATAACTATCTAGATATATAGGGGACTAGTATAAATTATTAATGTCTATAACCCTAGGGTCAAAGGGGTAGTATAGATAGAGAATATTATATCTGTAATAAGCTTGCTAGAAACTGAATACGCGGAGTTTATCTTACTAGGAGACATAAACCTCTACCACCTATGGTAAGGGGGCATCCATGTTGCTGCCAATTAATAGGTAGAGTGCCTACTAAGAGCTATAGATAATGGGGGCCTTAAGCTAGCTACCCCCCCAGGTGTAATTATATAGCAATGGGGTACCGCTAAAAGTATAATTAACCTTATAATTATGGACGAAAACCTATACTAGAGACTTAAAAGGTGCTCCCTTAAAGAAGAATAGGTACTTACCTTAGACTATATCCCTATCCAGATACAACTAGATCTGGACATTAAGGCGCAACCAAATAGTAAAAGATACGTAATAAGGAAGCTTAATGTAGATAGCTTCCTTAATATAATTGAACAACAACTCTAAGACTTAGAAGAAATCCACCCAATACTAAATAAGTGAGGCTTATTAGCTACCCCTAAGGAAATTAATTAAAGACTAGAAAGGATCTAGGTAGTAATTAAAAGCGGGCTGAAAGAGCACTGCCTGGTTTTAAAACTAGGCCCCTACGCGCGATATGTATGGTCTGTATAGTACGCGGCCCTTGTAGCCGGCCAATGACGAGCAAGGAGGAAATATATAAGTAGCCATAATTCTGAGGACGAGAGACGATATAAAGATATAAGAAACCAGCTAAAGAATACCCTAAGAAAAGAAGCAAGGAATAACTGGAGATGGTTTATAAACGAATATACTACTAACCCGAGTCTCCCCTATAATAAGGGCCTTTGGACCATAGTGAAATGGGTAAAGAAAAAGGCGGGATGCCTAGTAGAAGATCCACACCTACTACCCCTATAAAGAGTAGGCGAACCATAGGCTATAAGCAATAATAATAAGAAGGTAAAGATCCTTATAGAAAGATTTTTCCCTTAACTGGCTCTAGTAGACCTTAGTGATATTACTGGTGAAACACTGGTGACTCGCCTAAGGGTCAATAGCGATATAACAACTAAAGAAATGGCTAGAACTATTAGCCGCCTCTTAAATAATACAGTATTAGGACTAGATAGGATCCTAAACGAAGCCCTAAAGACCTGTGGACTACTTATAGCACCTTGGCTTGCAGATATAGCCAGAGTATGCTTTATAATAGGCTACTACCTGTGACTTGGAAGATCTATAATAATGGTTATCTTATGAAAAGAAGGTAAAGTAGACTACTTAATCCTAGGAAGCTACTGCCTTATTGCCTTAGAAAACACCCTAAGCAAGATCTTAGAAAAGGTTATAGTGGACTATATAGCAGATATGGCAGAGGAACACGCCCTACTACTATAAAGCTAAATAGGGGCAAGAAAGAATCGCTTAACGCTATTAGCACTTACACTACTTGCTACTATTATTAAAACTGCATGGGCTATGTGAAAGGACTTTATAGTATTAATGCTTAGCCTAGATATTAGTAGCGCCTATAATAATATACCCTATAAGCGTCTCCTATATATTTTTAGGGCAAAGGGCTTCCTAAAATAGATCATTTAATTTATTTAAGGATTTATAGGCTAGAAAGAAACATTACTAGTCTTTAGCGGATACTAGAGCCCCCCTATCGCAGTTATAATAGGAATACTATAAGGATTACCTCTGTCGCCTATACTCTTCCTCTTCTTTGTAAGCAACCTGCTTAACACCTTTAAGGAAGGGGCGACTTAGGGGATAGGCTTTGTTAATAATATAAACCTAATTACATATAGGCCAACAGCCGCAGAGAACTATAGGACACTAGAGAAAGCCTATAACACCTATATAGAATAGGTAAGACGATATAGAGTCCAATTCTCACTAGAGAAATACCAGCTAATCTATTTTATAAGAAAACGTAACTAATTTGTAGATCTTTAGTATATAATCTATATCTAAGGCTTTGGGGGTTAACCGGTTTAAGGCCTAAGGGTATTGGAAGTGTGGGTAGATAGTAAGCTCTAGTGGAGTGTATATACGGCGCAAGCGGCCTATAAGGGCTAAGTATAGTATATTGCCATGTCCAGGATCGTTAATTCTATATAGGGTCCATGCTTCTAGAGGTCACGCCTACTATATACAGCAGTTGTCTGGCTAACTATGACGTATAGATCTAGCATTTGGGCCACTGGAGAAACTAAGAAAGGCCCCCCTAAATTACTCCTTAAACCACTCCAAAAGGTCCAAACAGCCTGCCTTAGGAGTATAATAGGCGGGTATAAGCGAACGGCCATAGCACTGCTTGAAAAGGAAGCCAATATTCCCCCCCTATAACTATATATTGAAGCCGATGTAATGTAAAGGGTGTAAAAGGAACGTAACTTTAATGTTATAAAGTATATCAAGACACGCCTAAACAAACTATAGAGGGACCCTAGGGTGCCCTATAGGAGAAGGAACCAATAACCCTAAAGTAGGGAAGATATATTAGGAAAACAGGTAGAGAAAGTAAAAGAAGAATAGTGTGGCGCTAGGGCCTAGGCCTATATAGAGGAGAAAGGGAGACACGTAAGAGGCCAGTAAAGACAATAGTAAGGGAGAGAAAGGAGCCAAAGTAGAGTATAAAAGAGTACTGGAAAACCATCTACTGCAATATAATACTAGTTGGACCGACGCTGGAGAGACGAATGGGAGTTAAAGGTATAGAGGTAGGCTTAGGCAAGGGGAACCCAAGCCATAGCATAGGTAACGCTATGGGAGGTAAATACCTAAGGGCTCTAAGAGGGCCTAATAAAGGCAGAAAATATAATAGCAACACTCTTAAGGACAGGAATAATAGGACTAAAAGATTGGCTTTACTAGGTGGGTGTTCTAGTGGGTAGCCTAAGGTGCGAATATAGCTAGCTAAGACAGACACTAAAATATATAATACTGTTATGCCCCTTACGCATTAGCTAAGAAGCAATACTCTTAGTAGCTGGCACAGAAAACTATAATACACTGCTCTTAATATAAAAAGGCCTTAAGGCGGCTACCCGGTGGCTTATTAGCTAAAATGTGCTAGACCAGTTCCGGGTTGCAAAGGAAATAGTAATAGAAGGTAAAGGGGCGAGTAATAGGCGCCCCCTAATAACTTTATAGGAGTAGAGTATAGTGTGTAATACTAGCGCGTCCATAGGTTTATTATAGCAGCAGTGGTTCCTAAGGAGGTTAAAAAGTAAGGTAGTAGAGCACCACTAGTAACTCATAGGCGACTTATAAGCGAGCCCTAAAAGGCGGGGAGACGGATCACGGGGTTTTCTCAAATAGAGTTTTCTCCCTATATATATATAAGGAGTAGTCCGCGTGGGCCCAACAGGGATCCAAATCGGACGTTAAGCAATGAATAATATATATAATATATAGTAAATAGTTTAGTAGTTTTTAAGATACGGCGATCTAGCCCCGTTTTGGCCCCTAAAATCCAATATCTTAAAAACCACTAAACTATTTACTCTATAACTTTAATAGAAGCTGTAAAGTATATATAAAAGTCCAAATCTAAATTATTAGAATTTATTATTAAGTGGTTGTTAAGATATTAAGGTGCGATTTTTCGTATTTTTGGTGGGGTTTTAAGGTGGGCAGCTCGCCTATCCAGGCAGCTCGCCTATTGTGTATGTTAAAATTAGTTAATATAAAACTTATTTTATTTAATATATTTTTAATTAAGTATTAGCTAATAACTTTTTATAAGTAACTATATTTATATATAATAATAACTCTTTAATTAACGTCTGATATAGATCCTACTGGCCTACGCAGACTACTCCGTTATAGGGGGAAAACTTATAGTTTACATAAAGAAAACCCTGCAGTTAGGTTGGGGGAGGAAAAACCCTATAAGCCACCTTGGTAGGATGAAAAACCCCAGCTTGCTATATCCGTCTGTAACAGTAGCCCTATGGGCCTATAGCTACGTCCTGTCCTCCTTAGATGTTTGAACTCCCTGGGAACTACTACTTCCTTCTTTAGCTTATCCAAGCTGGGGTTTACTACATCCCAGCTAGGCCTTGCTAATTAATTATTATATTGTTATTATTGTCTCCTATATCTTGGCTATCCCCTATATACTATCTCTTATTTAATTATTGCTATATACGCTATGCCTCCCCCCCCCTAGAGCCATCGAAGGCATAAGGGGGATTTATCCGTTTTATCTACTGTAATACTAACAAGCAAGCGGGATATTGTGTATTTAGGTATCTTTTATGCTTAGGCCCCAGCTAGGCCCTTTCTAAGGGTTACCACTCCATTAAAAGGAGATAGGGAAAACTGTGGGTCGCAATCTAGGCTGCTAGATAGTACTTGGTAGTTAATAGTAAGTGACTGTATACTCCGCGGGCGATCGCCCTGGGGGTTAGGAGGGGCCGTATATTTGCTTATTTGTCTGCTCGTTCGCAATCATTTGTTTGTTTATTAATATGAGGTTGTTAATACTTTCTATTGGGGGTTGGGGGATGCTATTGAATGCTATTATCTACGTTGGATTGTATAGGTGCCCTGGATAGGAGAACAGTAGTAGTTATTATACTGTAGAGGGCTAATAGTAGTGGTTTTTGAGATCTCACTATCCGAATTTTTTTTTACTACCGCCCTTAACGCCTATAACCACCACTAGGTCCTGTCCGCACGCTGTGCGACGTCTCTGCGTTGGCTCTGGATCTGAACTTTAAAGACCTAGGTTTATAGCCGTCACTATATACAGGTGCAGAGTCCGATTTCGACGGCCCTATATTTATATATATAGATAAGACTTAAATATTATATTTTTTTTAAAATAGAATAAAGATAAGTGTTTAAATTTCTTATAGCCTTTTCTTCTATTTTTTACTATTTAATAGTTATTAGTACCTTAGTATTTTATTAAGTAACTATAAACCGCTAATTAAAAGATTTATAAATTATTAAAATATAATTACTAATATATATTAAGCTACTTAAGAAGGATTTATATATATAGAACTATAGTGCTATAGTCTAGAGACTGTATATATAGTATTATATATAGTATTAGACATTATATAATAAAACAATTATATAAAAAGGCCTAAATATAAGTATATTTTAATAGGAACTTAATAGGAATATATTTAGAATATATTTTATATTTAGTATACTTATTATTGTATATAAGCCTTTATTGCCTCTAATTAAATTCTTTTTTCTATATTCTCTAGCTCTCTTACCTCTAATTTAATCTCTATTTTATAAAGTTTAAGTCTCTAATATCTTTTTTAAATATCCTAGTTATTGCTTAAGGCTTAACACTTTAGTGACTGCAAGAGACCAGTGCTAATATGTTTAGAACGTATTAGTAACTAGTTATATATATATTAGAATATAAATAGGCCTAATAATTTCTTAAATACCATAGAGGATAACCTAAAACGCGATATATATCTAGATCTTAGCCCTCTTAAACGCTAAGCAGAACTAGATTATAACCTTACTATACTTAATAATAATATATAAAATAAAATATTATCCTTATTATTATTAGCAGCAGCCTGCTCTAATTCATCTTAAAGTTATTAATGTTTTTGTTCTAAATATATTAGAAACTGGTTTAGAAGAGGATTATAATAAATATATACTCTCTCTGCCTATATAGTTTGCATATTAGGCCAATATTAATGTGTTTCTTTATATATGTTATATTCTAACTAGTTCCTAGCAAAATACTAATTAACATCTTGTTAATCTAGTTTTTATACACTAAATATAATATAAGTATGTTATAAATGGGCTAGAAACGTATTAATACCTTACAACAGCAGGAAGAAGAAACTGCCGTATACTAAATACATATAATTTATTTACTGTTTGTTCTACTGTATTTATATAATATTTTAATTTATTAAATAGCTTGTAATTAATTAGAGAGTAGTGCTTATTTAAGGCTAGGGCAATAATTGGATGTCTCTTATATCTTGCCTAGTTAGCAACTAATTAAGATTTATATACTATACTATTAATACTTTCTAAACGTATTATAAATATGTTTAAAATAGCTTACCAATTAGTAAATTATAGAGTTATTTATATTCTAACTGGCTCTTATATATAAGAAGAGCTTTTATCCGTTTATATATAGAGTAGGCCATTTTATAGTTACCCACGGCTCTTAAAATGCTTTATAGAAAGTATACTTAGCAGAAAACTAGTATTTTCCTAAAATGCTACCTCTAATCACGCCTTTAAGGATTAATATACTATAGATACCGCCTAAACCCTTTTATAATACGTTAGGAAGGCGTTTTAATTACGTTTTAGGTATCCTACTAGCTATTTACTTACCATCTATATTGGATATAATAGCTTTAAAGCCGTACTACTATAAATATGTTTCTAATAAATCTGCTTCTAAAGACATTTAGAAAGCAATTAAAAGACTCGCTTAAAGTATAACTAGTAAGTACACCTTATTTCTATGTTAGTAATAACATAAGTAAGTGTAAATACTATTAGAATATATTAGTATCGCGTTTTAAACGGGTTTATATTATATTCTAATACTTTTACTATACTTTTTAAGCTAAACAGCGAATATAATCTCGTTTATATTTTTTTTAATAATACATTTAAAAGACATATTAACTTTAAATGTGTTTTAGGCTAGAAAGATCTTAGCCTACTTTTATAAAAAGCAGATTATTATAACCCTATTTTAATTATTATAGATCTGTTAAATATAAGCCTATAATATATTAGTAAGCTAATTAAAACGTGTTTATAATGTGTTTATTACTGTTTTAGGATTTTAATACTTTTAATTAAACTTATATACTACCCCTACTAGTCCTTTTCCTTTTAGGTATAGAGTAAGCTTCTCTTTTTAAATTATTCTAGTAATCCAATCTATAGTAGCAAAGCTTACGTAGATCTATGCTAAAGAAGTCTTTCTATACTGCATATAAAACTATTTAAGGGTAGGACTTTAAAGAAACTTTCCTATAAAGACGTTAGGTATTTATTTATAATTAGTTTAAAACATATTTACTAAGAGTAAGATTTGGATTATATATTTAATAAACCCACTTAATTACCTTATTTAGTATCTCTAGAGGTAGCTTATTTAGGGGGGGTGTATAACTATATACCCTATGCGAGGTAAAATAAATATAAGGAGTCTCTTTTAAGTCGTCTGGAACAAAAATATAAAAAGTAACCTTATAGTCCTAATAGATAAGTTTCCCTAGTCCCTAGGGGTGGTTAATTCCTAAGAATATATTATAAATATATTATAAATATAACCAAAATACATTCTAAGTAGGTTATATTTTTTTCTTACCACAGTCTACCCTTTTATAGAGATTTAATTTAATAACTTTATATTTCTCCGTTATATTAGCACCTATATTACCTAGTTAAATAAGTGTTGGTATCACTTCCGGTGATACGTAATGCTATTGTAATAGTATAAGTGGTAACTGATTTTGATTAATGCTTTTCCAATTCTCCTATTCTATAGGTGGAATTTAGTGGATTTCCTAAGCTCGCTTAGCTCACGTAATCAACCCCTTTTAACTTGCGTTTATAGGCAAGTTACCGCAAGTTGCCCTAGTTTGCCGTTATGTAATAGCAAGTTACGGTCACATAACTAGAAAGACGCAACTTTAATTAAACACTAGGAGTATTTAGTTTTTAACATACTTAAGGACGCTATTTATTAAATTCCACTACTTTCTACCTGTTAAATTGCACTATTTTCCACTAAATTCTGCTAGGTGGTTAAAGTGACTAATTACAATTTTCTATCCCCGGGATAGAAAATCGCCATTAGCTCGCTTAGTACTAGCGCCTTAGTGGCTAGTCTTGCATCTTCGCACTCTCTATTCCTACTTTAACGTCTTCTCCTCTCTCTACCCACTTAGTAACCTATAGCTTAATTATATTTATATTAATTAGGTCCTTTAATGCCTGGCAAGGCTTTAATTTTGTTATAGCGTCTATAGGGTTACTACCTCTATTAATCTATTTGATCTCTACTATCTCTCTTCTCTTATATAATTGTTATAAACATATTAGGTCAACTATAAATCGTTTCTCTTATATTGTCCCAAGTTTAACTAAGCAATTATATAGAGATTTTAAATTGGTATAAAGGATAAGCAGTAGTTGTTTAAGTTGTAGGATCTTTTTAATAGTTGCTTTAATTATAGCTCCAGTGTTAAATCCGTGGGCTATTCCATATAATTTAGATACTAGGACACTTTATATAACCTACTTACATTTAATAGATAACCAGTGGAGGATATTAGCCTTATTATTTTTATCTATAAGTATAATAATAAAGCCAATTTGGGATAAGAGGTTATAGTTATTGGCAAAGGACGAGTCCGTAAATATTATTAGTTTAAGAGTACTTGTATTAAGTTATATAAAACAAAGTCCTTAGGAGGGATTATTAATTTGCCATTATAGCCGCTTATTAAGCTGCTTCGCGTATTCTTCCTTTAGGTTAACAACTTATGCTATAAAGGAAAGGTTAAAGGCAGCTTCTAGTTAACAGACTGTGGTAATATAGACTCCTCTTACTCTTTAAGCAACATACTAGTCCTTTAGTGTAACTGCCTTATAGACTTCCCCTCTGGAGCTAGTTAGGTCTATAGCCTTTATAGTAATTAGCTTTAGGTTCTAGCATTAATGTTTCTAGGTAAAGGCTATTAAATCTTTTTCTTGCTTAATATAGCCTTTATTAAACTTAATTAGGGTAATCTAGGTAAGCTTTTCTCTCTCTTTTACTAGGAACTTTACCTCCTAAAATCTAGCTTCTTTAGCCTTTATAAAGGTTTTATCAGCAAGGAATAGTATATTATTAGTCTGCAATCCTACAATTCCAAAGCTGTTGCTGTTTATGTATAACAAGTAAGGGTTATATATTGACTAGTTTATCTATAACTTATTAAGGTGGTGACGGTAGTATATATTAAACTAATGGTTACTAGCTTCTGGGATACTATATAGTGGTTTAATAACTTTTAGGATTAATCCATCCTTTAGTTTAAGTTCTAGTAGTAGGCGTATAAAGAAGTCTCTATTTAAGTGGGTACTAGACTATATATAAGCTTATAAGATGTTATGCAGGTATAAAGAAGCTAGTCTTCTTTTATTTCCCTATAGGGTTGCCGTAAGTGCTAGGATGATTCTTTGGCTAATATATTAAATAGTTAGTAACTATATTAAAACCAGGTCCTTGCTATAGTTATTATAGGCTTATATAACTAGTCTAGACTTCTTAAAGGCCTTGTCTATTCCGGCGTTCTTAATCTTATTAATAAATTGGGAGTTAAAGATTCTAACTCCTTTTAGGATGTCTGCTGTATTAATAAACTTAAAGACGCCTTTCTTAAGTAAACCGTTTATCTCCTTATATTAAGACTCTATAAATAATGGTAAGGTATATTCAACGGTTATAGTATTAGGTTTCATTAGGCTATTATTAATAAATATTAATACATCTATAATATTTTGCTAGGACTTTATTGGCGATCGTCGTGTCCGTTTTAATCTTTAGGGGGGTACACTAGCTGCCGGTTCCTTGGTTGGTTTCTTAGTTAGTTCCTTAGTTAATTCCTTGGTTGGTTCCTCGGTTAGTTTCTTAGTTAGTTTCTTAGTTAGTTCTTCTAGCTTGGGTTATAGGTATGGCTTTACTGCTATAGTCCTAAAATCAGTAGGTCTACTAGGGGGTTATACCCTATATATCTCTCTATTAATTCCAAGTAGTTTAAATAGGCCAGTCCATCTACCGCTCTGTCTAGTATTGCGTTTACGCTATATAAGTACTTCTAAGTTAAGGGGGAGGTTGTAGATTGTGGTAACAGATAGACCGTTTTATTAGTTTAGTGTATTATTAACTTATTTCTTTACCCTAATCCTTACAATCTCCTCTATTACCTTCTTTATAGCTACCGCTTACTGTATAATAGAGGGTGCTAGTGGGTCAAGTTCGCTTATTTAAGGATAGGCACTAAAGATAAGAAGTATTAGGACTAAGCCATCTAGGCTAGCTGTGTTATTAGCAGCCTTTACCGCCATTTATAAAGCTAATTCCTTAGTTATTCCTAAGTTCTATAGCTCCTCTATAATTATCTAGTATACTTAGCATAGTATTAGATAAGCTCTTTTTACCATTTTAATAGACTAGTAAGCTTCTACTAGGACGCTCTTGGTTAATATAGCTATTGCTATAGCATACTATTAAAACTCCTTACTTGTGAAGTTCTTTCTAGTATTATAGGTAATATAGTTAGGTGGTCTAATATAGGTATTAATCCAATATAATTATAGGATATCCTAGGTATGCTTTATAGAGATATTGCATAGCCATCTTACAGCTTAAAATCTAGTAGCTTTATTAATTATATAAAGGATAGGGCTTCTATTAATGTATATAATGTTAACAAAGATAGAGTAGTTAAAATCAGAATTTTAGTCTTCTTATAATATAAACTTAAACTATCTAAGGGGTTTGCCGTGTTTCTGGTAATGGGAGTAGTACTTAGTAAGATAGTTAATAACCTACTTATTAATATTATTATGGCCAGAGCGTTTTAGTACCTTATATAGCTTGTCTACCAATAGATATCTAAAGCGATAATGGAGTTAGCGGAGTTCAGTAGTGGTTAGGTAGTAAGGGTTTTAATTAAATAAGTAGGTTATAAATAACTGCAGTAACTCTTCCTATAATAGGAAGGGGTAGCTAAATTAGCGAACTACTAGCACTAATTTTTTTGGGGTAACTAGGACGTCCTTAAGGTTATTATAGTAGGTCTTTAGTATATCTATATCTGCGAGACATAGTAGAAAGGGTATATTGGCCTTTATAATGTAAAACTTAACATTGCCAACTAGTATATTAACTATAACGGAGCTAATAGAAGGGGTAAAGCCAATGCTAAACTAGATATTAATAGCGCCGGCCTTTAAGGTATTAATAACGGTATTATAGGTCTTCCTATATGTGAGGTATTATCTATAACCTACTATTAATTTCTTTAAGGCTCCTGTATTGATTATTACTCTATATAACTTATTAGAGGTATATTAGCTAGTAGTAATATAGGCAAATAGGTCTAAGTTGTTATGGTAAGCAGTTGGGTTAGTGCCGGTAATCACATAGGTAAAGGGTTGGTCCGCTAAGTTAGTTATAGTATTAATGGCTCCTTCGTGCTATATTATTCCAAAAGAGGTAAAGAATAATTCAGTCTGTTCCTAAATTGGAGATAATAGTAGTAACTTAATATTAATTATAAGAGCTTCTATTATGTCATTAATAGATTCCGAATTAAGTTTATTATCATAATTTGTTCCCTTGTACTTAGTAATATATTATTAGGCATATCTGTTAAAGCGGCGGTTAAATCTGTCCTTAAACTTCTTTTTTAATTTATTACGTTCTTTTCTTAAGTATTTAGATAACTATTAACCTTCCTTATAATAGACAAAGCAGCGCTTCTTTAATAATGCATATTAGCTAGATAAGGATAATTGTGTTCTATAAGGTGATCAGGGGTATTATCTGTAATAGCGGCGGTTAGTAAAGAAGGCTTAGGGGTTCTTACTATTTAACTTTTTAAATGTTATAATAGAGGATTATAAGTTATTAATTAGACCAGTTAAGCTGTTAGAAGGTTTAAAGCAGGTATATTAATACACTGGTAACTCCTAGTAGGCGTTAATAAGCTTGTTATAAAGGAACTTGTCTATATATAAATCTAGGTTAAGACCATTCTAGAGGTGTCTTAGTTCTTTAATAAGCAACTATAGGCAGTCTAGGGTTAATTTTCTAGTATTCTCGCCTTTACTTATTATAGACCTTAAGGTTATTAAGTTCCATTACCCTAGTATACCACGCCTATACTTAGGTCCTTTAAAGTAATTGCGTGTGGTGTTACAGATTTAGTTAAACAAAAGGGTTAGGGTGACGTTCTTAAGGTTGGTGTAGTAGTGGTTAAGTGCTAAGCCGCGTAACATTATAGGGTAGGCTTTAACCTTGGCTTCTTAGGGTACGTCAGCTCTACTATAAAGGTCATAGAAGATAGTAAGTTTAAAGTTGAAATTGTTATCTTCTCCACTATACTTATTATCTTCCGTATATATCTTTACGAGGTTTGTTAACTCCTTGCTAAAACCCTAGGTTTAACTCTGTCCCCTAGGTGGTTCTAGTAATAGGGTTAAGTTAATATAATTAGACTCCCGTTATAGGGGTGGTATAAGGGTAGGTTAAGGTATAGGTAGTATTATAGGTAGAACTGGGTTTGTAGGTAGTATTATAAGTAGAGTAGGGTTTATAGTTGGTGAGGTTAAAATTAGGGTTTTAATGGTACTGGTACTAGTAAAGTTGTTCTTAAGAAGGTATTTAATTTGTCCTAAATTAAACTCTCCTCTAGTTGCTATATGTTCCCTTATCTTAAGCTTAGTCTATTCTATAGGGTCTTCTTTTTGCAAGGTGTTAAATAGTAATTTAGGAACTATGGCATTCCTATACTTCCTTACCCATACGCCATTAGTCTATAGGAACGTTTAAAGTTTTTAGATACTATACTGGTTACAATCCCTAAGGGTTTATAGTATAAAGTTATTAAAATCTTTCTTATAGACCTTCTATAGTTTATTATCTTTAAAATTATAGGCTTTATATTCTAGGATCTTAAACTTCATAAATTTATTAATATCCTCTGTAGTGGTTTTATTAGATTATAGGTTAATACCCTTACCCCATTTCTTCTATCCTGCATTAACTTATGCCCTAATATCTAACATATTAATTCTTGTCTTATAACCCTTATTAAGTTTAATTTTAGGTTTTAAATAATAGATACGCGTAATAGACGCGAGCTAATTAAAATGCGTAATAAACGCGAACTAAGGGCCTATTAGATAGGGGTTGGTTCTTTAAGTACCTAAGGGCCGTATATAAAGAATTAAGGGCCTATTAGATAGAGGTTAACTTTTTAAATATATGTTAACTAATACTCCTTAACGTGATCTAGGTAGTATAAAATGCGTAATAGATGCGAACCGAGGGCCTATTAAAAGGGGTCGGTTCTTTAATCACCTAAGGGCTGTGTATAAAGAGTTAAGGGCCTATTGGATAGGGGTTAACCTTTTAAATACACGTTAACTAATGCTCCTTAGCAAACAAGATTAATAGAGGCCTTTAGCAGGGACTAATTAAGCTCGTCTCTCTTTATAGATAATACGTCTCCTAATCTATAATTACTAATTAGTGTTAGTATCACTTCCGGTGATACGTAATGCTATTGCAATAGTATAGGTAGTAACTGATTTTGATTAATGCTTTTCCGATTCTCCTATTCTACAGGTAGAATTTGGTGGATTTCCTGAGCTTGCTTAGCTTACGTAATTAGCCCCTTTTAACTCGCATTTATAGGCAAGTTGCCGCAAGTTGCCCTAGATTACCGTTACGTAATGGCAAGTTGCGGTCACATAACTAGAAAGACGCAACTTTAATTAGACAATAAGAGATGTTAAATACATAGTATTATATTTCTTATTTGCTAGTAATACTTTTTAGAAGTACTCTAAATATATTTCCATAGTAGCCTACATATAGGTAAAAAATAAGTGCTAAATATTAGCAATATTCTAATATAATTAGTTCTAAATGTAATCTGGTTGGGTTCTATATATATTTAAGTAAGGTAATTAATAATAATAATTATTTATTGCTTAATGTCCGATTTGGATCCCTATTAGGCCCACGCGAACTACTCCTTATATACATATGGGGAGAAAGCTCTGTTTAAGAAAACCCTATAATCCATCTCCCCGCCTTTAGGGACTTACCTATAGATCGCCTGCAAGTCGCCTATAGTGCTCTTCTACCTTACTTTTTAACCTCCTTAGGAACTACTACTGCCATAATAAGCCTACAGACGCGCTAGTATTACACACTTTGCTCTACCACTATAGAGCTATTAGGGGGCGCCTATTACTCGCCCCTTTGCCTTCTATTTCTATTTCCTTTGCAATCCAAAACTGGTCTAGTATACTTTGGCTAATAAGCTGCTGGGTGGCCGCCTTTAGGCCCTTTTATGTTAAGAGTAGTATATTATAGTTCTCTGTGCTAGCTGCTAAAAGTATTACTTCTTAGCCAGTGCGTAAGGGGTATAACAGTATTATATATTTTAGTGTCTATTTTAGCCAGCCATATTTACACCTTAGGCTACCTATTAGGATACCTACTTAGTAAAGCTAATCTTTTAGTCCTATTATTACTGTCCTTAAGAGTGTTGCTATTATATTTTCTGCCTTATTAGGCCTTCTTAGAGCCCTTAAGTGTTTATCCCCTATAGCGTTAACTATACTATAGCTTAGGTTCCTCTTACCTAAGTCAGCTTCTGGACCTTTAACTCCTATACGTCTCTCTAGCACTAGTTTAGCTAGTATTATATTGCGGTAGATGGTTTCTTAGTATTCTTTTATACTCTACTCTAGCTCCTTTCTCTTCTTTACTATTATCTTTACTAGCCTTTTACGTGTCTCCCTTCCTCCTCTATCTAGGCCTAGGCCCTAGCGCCATACTATTCTTTTTTTACTTTCTCTACCTATTTTTCTAATATATCTTCCCTGCTTTAGGGTTGTTAGATTGTTCTCCTATAGGGCACCCTAGGGTCCCCCTATAGTTTGCTTAAGCGTGTTTTAATATACTTTATAATATTTAAGTTGCGTTTCTTTTACACCCTTTATATTACAGCGGCTTTGATATATAAATATAGGGGAGGAATGCTAGCTTCCTTCTTAAGTAGTGCTGTGGCCGTTTGCTTATACCCGTCTATTATACTCTAGAAATAGGCTATTTAGACATTTTAGAGTGGTTTAAGAAGTGATTTAGGGGGGCCTTTTTTAGTTTCTCTAATGGTCCAGATGCTAAATCTATATATTATGGTTGGCCGGACGACTGCTGTATATAGTAAATATAACTTCTAGAAGCATGGAACCTATATAAAATTAACAATCCTAGACATAGCAGTGTACTATACTTAGCCCTTATAGGCCGCTTATGCTGTATATGCGCTCCACTGGAGCTTGCTGTCTACCCATACTCCTAATACCTTTAAGCCTTAAACTAGTTAACCCCTAAAGCCTTAGATATAGATTATATGCTAGAGGTCTACAGATTAGTTACGTTTTCTTATAAAATAGATTAGCTAGTATTTCTCTAGTAAGAATTAGACTCTATGTCGTCTTGCCCATTCTATATAGGTATTATAAGCTTTCTTTAGTGTTCTATAATTCTCTACGGCTATTGGCCTATATATAATTAGGTTTGTGTCGTTAATAAAACCTATCCCCTAGGTCGCCCCTTCCTTAAAGGTCTTAAGTAGGTTGCTTATAAAGAAAAGGAAGAGTATAGGCAAAAGGGGTAATCCTTATAGTATTTCTATTACAACTATAATAGGGGGGCTCTAGTATCCGCTAAAGACTAATAATGTTTCTTTCTGGCCTGTAAACCCTTAAATAAACTATATAATCTATTCTAGGAAGCCCTTTGCTTTAAGGATATATAGAAGATGCTTATAGAGTATATTATTATAGGCGCTACTAATATCTAGGCTAAGTATTAATACTATAAAGTCCCTTTGCATAGCCCATGCGGTTTTAATAGTAGCAGCGAGTAGTATAAGTGCTAATAGCGTTAAGCGGTTCTTTCTTGCCCCTATCTAGCTTTATAGCAGTAGAGTATATTCCTCTGCCATATCTGCTATATAGTCCGCTATAACCCTCTCTAGGATCTTGTTAAGGGTGTTTTCTAGGGTAATAGGGCGGTAGCTTCCTGGGATTAAGTAGTCTGCTTTGCCTTTTTTTTTTATAAAACTACCATTATTATAGATCTTCCAAGTTGTGGGTAGTGGCCTATTACAAAGCATGCTCTAGCCACGTCTATAAGCTAGGGTGCTATAAGTGGTCCACAGGTCTTTAAGGCCTTGTTTAGAATCCTATTAGGTCCTAGTGCTATATTATTTAAAAGGCGGCTAATGGTTCTGGCCATTTCTTCTATTATTATATTGCTGTTAACCTATAGGCGAGTTACTGGTGTTTTACCTGTAATGTTACTAAGGTCTATTAGGGCTGGTTAGGGGAAGAACCTTTCTATAAAGATCTTTGCCTTCTTATTATTGTTATTAGTGGCTTGTAATTCCCCTGCCCTTTATAGAGGTAGTAGGTATAGGTCTTCTACTAGGCGTCCTGCCTTATTTTTTGCCTATTTTACTATAGCCTAAAGACCCTTATTATAGGGGAGGCTTAGGTTAGAAGTGTGCTTGTTTATAAACCGTCTCCAGTTATTCCTTGCTTCTTTCTTTAGGGTATTCTTTAACTAGTTTCTTATGTCTTTATATTGTCTCTTATCTTTAGGGTTATAGCTACTTATATATTTCCTTCTTACTTATTATTGGCTGGCTATAAGGGCTGCGCATTATGCGGACCACGCGTATTGCGTATAGGGGCCTGGTTATAAGGCTGGGTAGTGCTCTTCCTGTAACGGAACCTTGTAGTAAGAACTACGGTGGGTCCTGTTATTGGGCTAGGTATGTAGATATAAACAGGTCAACAATATAATAATAACTAGTGGAGTGGTTGCCTAACAGATTAACTCTAATTGTATTCTAAGATTTACTACGAAGAGAGAACTATCTACGGTAGGGACTGAGGTCCTTTAAATACATAACTATACTCCTAAGAAATCCCTTCGCTCTGTAAGGTACGTGTGCTCTGTTTGCTCCGTTATAGATTACATAGATTATATAGATTATACAGATTATATTATGTAACCTTAGCTACCATTCCTCGTTATATAGTTGTACTAGATCTATCCTGGACCGTACCTATATTAACTAACTAGCTTCTGCCAACTCCTCTCTAAGTAGTTATAATATTGTACTTAAGCTATCCGTAACACTATCTCCCTCCTCTTTATCTTTATCCTTAAAGATTCCTAATATCTCTAAGTTATCTACTAGAGGTATAATATCTATTTAATTAATCTGGTTAATATCCTTACTTATTATACCTAAAGCTTCTTCTTCTTCTTCTACAGCTTATTGGTCTCGCACTATTGCTGTAATACTATCTCTGGGTGAGATAATGCCGTCTCTATGTTTTTATTGTATGAAAGAGGGGTTAGTCTATATTGCGCTAGTGAGTCCTTTGTTTTAACAACCTTCCTTTTACTTAGAGTGCACTAAAGCAAACGTTTAATTGTCCTGTAACGTTCGCTCTGTCTCTAACGCTAAGTATACGCGTTTTATAACTCTTAATAGTCTTTAGGTTCCCTAAGTAACTTATTATAGGGTTTTATATTTAATCTGCCGCTAAGAAGCTTAACAGTAAGCTAGCCTCTATGCTGCTTAAGGTTTAACAGGTCTTAGAAGAGTCCGTATATATCCTTAAAGCTTAGCGTCTGGCTTATGCTTGTCTTTAATATTTTAAACATGTTTATAAGAAGGTCTATTCTAAAGAGTAAAAACTTATTTAATAGGGTCTATCTAAGCTAGGTAACAAAAAAATAGATTTTCCTCCTGCAAGGGAAACTACTCTAAGTAGCTTAGCAATTGCTCCTTTTGGGTCCCCCTTAGGTAACTCATTCTTTGGCGATCCTTCTTTGTTAATACTACCTAACCTGCTTTCTTTTAATACTCCTATACCTTTCCTATAGCGTTTTTTAGGTTGCTTAGTGGTTTCTAGGTAGTCTTACTATAGCCTATCTACTTTACTTTATACCACGTTTTATTATCTACGTCCTTATAACTAATAATCTTTGAAACTTGCTATTTGTTTTCTTTTTGCCCTCTATATATATCTGCCTTATAGACTAGTGGCTTAATATTCCTGTGTGCTGGCTCTAGCATTGCAATATGCTGTATAGGGTAAATTTTTATTTTGGCTGGTAGGTTTAACTTAAACATAACTAATAAAATTCTTTGTGTGATTTTAAAAGGTCCTAGTCTAATATGGTCCAACTTTTTGCTTAGTTGTTAACTCTTAAAATTATTATATAGTAGCTATACTTTATCTCCCTCCTTAAGATCTGGTCCCTTAGATCTCTTAGTATTATAGTACCTTTTTATTTACTCTTGTACTAGTTTAGCTGTTTCCTTAAGGTCTATATAAAGATTTATTAAAGTCTCTATTCTTTCTTTAGCTGTACTACTCGTCTTTTTTACTTAATGTGGCGATAACGATGACCTTAGCTTATACCTATAATTCGCCTTAAATGGTAATGTTCCCATTTCTTTTTATGGTGTTATATTACATGTAAACTGTGTAACTGGTAATAACAATACCTAATTGTTCTGTGCATAATTAATATAGTGCCTTAGATACTGTTCTAGTGTCTAGTTTAATCTTTCTATTTATCCGTCCGTCTGCGGATAATATGCTATTAAGGTTGCTACGCAAACTCCTTGTTCCGCCAAAAATACCTTCTAGAATGCTGCTACGAATCTTAGATCTCTGTCCGATATAATCTTACTTAGTGCTCTATGTCTTATAAATACTTCCTTAATATAGATTCTAGCGATATCTTCTACTAATATCTCTTCTGTGTATGCTATAAAGTACCCCTACTTTATAAGCTTGTCTACTATTACTAAGATTGTATTATAATCTTGTCCTGTAATAGGATCTTTTAACTTTAGTAACTTAATAATAAAGTCCTATAATATAACTTCCTATAGTCTTTCTAGTATTTTAATAGGTTGTAGCCCTCTATATGGCTTATGCCTTATTGGTTTGTTTCTTTAGTAATCTAGATATTCTTTTATAACTTATCTCGCTAGTCCCTAGATTCCTTAAATAATATACTCCTCTTAAAGTCTTAACACTAAGCCTATAGCTCTGTTGTGTCCTTGAGTTAGTCCCTTATAGAATAACTTAATAAATTCTTTTGTAATAGACCTTGGAATATAGGTTGCTTCTCTATTTTTATACTATTTTGTGTCTAGATCCTCTGCCTGTGCCTCTTAGATCTTCTATGTCTATTTACTTTTTAGTAATTTATAGATCTGGCTTTCTCTTATTGCTGCTATTTTGGGATGATTATACCTAATTAATCCGTCTTAATCCTTTCGCAATAAAGCCCCTAACGGCTTTTTGTTATTTTGTAGTTTAGCTTTCCTGCTTAGAGTATCTACTTGTGCATTGTCTATACCCTTAGTATGCTGAATTTTGAAATGGTATTTTGCAAGTATTTCCGCCTATCTAACCTGTCTTTGGTTGAGTTCCTTTATTGTTAGGAATCCTATAAGGTTCTTATAGTCTGTTTTAACTATAAACGGTTTCTTTGTGCCCTGTAAGAACGCTCTTTATTTCTTTAATGCTGTAACTATACCTAATAACTCCTTATTATAGATGTTATAGTTTAGTTCTAGTGGTGTTATCTTCTAACTATAGTACGCTACTGGATGCTATGCGTCCTAATGCTTCTATAGTAAATATGCTCCTAGTGCGAAGTCTAATATATCTATCTTAATAACTGTTTCTAACTTTGGTTAGTAGACCTTAAGGATTGGTTCCTGGGTAAACAACTCTTTAAGTTCTTAGAACAGCTTCTTTTGCTTACTTCCCCATACCTACGGTTCCTCTTTCTTTGTTAGCCTTGTAAATGGCTTAATACTCTTTAACTATTGTGCTATGAACCTCTTGTAGTAGTTGCAAAACCCTAGGAATGATTTTAACTACGTAACATTCTCTAGTTCTTGCCAACTTACTATGGCTTTAACTTTCTTTAGGTCTATGCTGATTCTTCCTAGTTCTATAATAAATTCTATAAAATTGGTCTTTCTTGTAAAGAACTCGCATTTCTTAACTGCTACTAGTATCTATTCTTCTTATAGTCTCTTTAAGACCTATTTAATATATTCCTTATATTCTTTCTTACTCTCTAAGCAGATGATAATATTGTTGAGGTATACTATAATAAACTTATTAAGATGTTCTCCTAATATACTATTAATTTGCTTCTGGAATGTTACTAGTGCATTTATAAGCCTAAACTGTATAATTAATGGCTTGTATAGTCCTTTCTTTAACCTAAAGGCTGCCTTCTATTTGTTGCCTTCCTTGATCCTAATCTAATGGTACGCCCATCTTAGATTTATCTTTATAAAGATTTTTGCGTTGCCTATCTTGTCTTGGATTTCGCTAATTAAGGGTAAAGGATACCTATCCTTTCTGGTGATGCTATTTAACTATTTGTAGTCTATATACATCCTAAGTTTTCCGTTTTTCTTTGGGATAAATAGTACTGGATATCCTGCTAATAACTATAATGGTCTGATATATCCCTTTTGTAAGTTCTCCTAGACAAACTCCTTAAGTGCCACTAACTTGGTTTTAGTGAGCTTATAGATTGGAAAGAACTTTAGACTTATTCCCTCTTTTAACTCTATCTTATGGTCCTATGCTATATATTCTAACAGCTTTTTACTTTCTAGTGACTATAACTTTTTACCATACTTGTGGTATCTCTTTAGTATATAACTTAAGCCTCGCTTAGTCTCTTTGTATATTACTCTAACCTGGTACTATATTGTCACGGAGTAGGCACGAGCCGGGATACAATGCACTAAACGAGGTAGTAATTGAGAAGGCTACGTACACGTAACTATGCGTGGTTGATACAAAGACATTGAATAAAGAAGAAGAGTCTTTATATACCAGGTACGGGTATAAATAGGGGTTGTAGGGGAACGTGCGCAGGTATCTCGGGACGAACGTGAGCACGGGTTAAGAACGTCAAAGACACGTAGAGACGTGAGAACGAGTGAGTCCCGTGACATATATTAACTTAGTTTGCTGTTGTATCTTGCGTTGTTAAGTATCTCTAATATTAACCTAACCTGTAACCCAATTAACCTTTGGATTATATTCCTGTAATTAAGGCATTCCTAGTATCGCCTTGTCCTTTCCCAACGGTAGGATATTAAAAGACATTCTGACCAGTCTTCCTTTAATAGTTAGCTAAATAGGTCCTGTTTTAATATTAATAATGCCTTCTCTATAGGCTATCTAATCTCCTGAAATTGTTATAAGTGGATATAGGTGTTCCTTTTGTCTATATAGTAACCCTATTCTTTCTACTGCTATTAGTGATATGTGGTTCCTTATTGCTCTACTATCTATTAACGCTTTAAACTGCTGATCTTGCTACTGGATATATAAATTTAGGTGTTGTTTTTGAATTCCTTTAAGGGTCTAAGGCTCTACTACTAGTTCCCTCTAGTTTTATGGGCCTCCCCTTTTCCTGACTATTAGCTACTAGATCCTGCTTGTACTTGGTCTACCTTTAGCTAATACTTAGTTTATTTCTTTTTTTCTATATGCCATGGATAAGTGTTTTCTAGGCAGTCCTACTACTATTGTCTATCTAGGCATTCTTCTGTAAGGAATCTTCTTGGTTAAAGTGTTAAGTCCCCTTAACTTTATACTTCTACTAGGTGCTATCTATATATATACTTGGTGTCTCTAAACCACTTTTCTTCTAGTGCCTAATATATCCTTACTAAGTATTTCCGGTTCTTGTCTTTTAGTGCCCTATATATATTACATATGTTATCTATACAAGCTATCCATAATAGTATATAATACGCTAGGTAACTTGGGTTAACTTTTAGCTCATCTTTATTTTTAAGTTTAAACCTATACCTAGTTAACCTAACTATTAGTATTTCCGCTATGGGTACTAAGATTTGTTGTTCTCCTCTCTAGTCCCTAGATCCCTCTTCTAGGTTCCTTAATATTATAATTAACGCTCCTTTGATATAACTTATGCGTTTTTCTGTAATGGGTTAGTCTTAGATAACTTTTTTGTCTAGCTATATATAAAAGTCTTCCTATTTGTTATTGTGTCGTTGCCTATACCACTTTCCGTATAACTGGTTTAGTGTGTATAGTCTATCTATAAGAAAGTACCTTGTTATTGCTACATTGTAATATCCTTTAGTGTGTCTTTCTTTGAATTTAACTAAAATGTTTAGATCCTTTTCTTGTTCCAGTTTATTTAACTACTTTGCTCTAGGTGTCCCTGCACTAGGCCTATTAGTAACTCTTTGTACGGGTGCTCTGTCCCTTATATAACCTAGTATAGCTAACCTTTTGTCTAGCTTTTGCTCTTGCCATATAATAATTCTTTGTCTAAACTTATCTATAGTTTCTTATTTTTTATGTCTTGTAGCTGGATCCTTAAAGTTATCTTGCTTCCTAATCTTAGTATTAACTTTTTAATCTTTAGGCTGAACACTATATTTACCTAGAATTACTATGGTTCTTATTTATTTCTTAAAATCTTGGTTTTCTGTTAATGTTCTTATTTATTCCCTAAACTTATGGTTCTTAAACTTGCGTCCTATACTTATTTATTTGTTACTAAATTAAGTTGCTGCTCTTTTCTATTGGTTTTTATTTATTGTGGGTTCCTAAGCTATTCTTATTACGTCCTATAAGTCTAGAGCTTTCCTTATCTCTTCTTAAGAATCTTGGACCTGTGGCCTTTTGCCTTTTATAAGTGGTAAGCTAGTACTAGCAGTTGTCTACTTACTTAATTGTCTCTAGATATTGCTCCTTCCGTCTTATAAAGTAATGGATGTTGTATCTAACGGTGTTATAATACCTGTTATTAATCCGCGTTTTATAGTGGTTTCAGTCTCTGCTTCTGTTGTGTTATTAAGGTGTAAGTGCTTTTAGTTAGCCTTATTTTCTTTCTTATTGCTGTTAATTAATAAGTACTTTAACTCTATTATTATTGTTACTAATCTTTATCTATATATTGCTTTAATATCTTAATCTAGCTTATAGAGTTAATCCTGTTCTTTATCTAACTTTGTAGTTTTTTTAAGTCCTTTTAACTCTGGCTTTTGTGGTTAATAGCTTGCGTTATACTTAGCGTCTTTATAAATTTGGTATACGTTGTTATAATAAAATGTAAAGTGCTTAATCAAATACTTCTTGGTCCTGCGTAACATCCCTATATCTATATTATTGTACTCTAATAACCTGGTGCCCTTTACCACGTAGTTACTTTAACCACCTTTATAGTCTCTAGCAAAATAACCTTGTTTTCCGCAATTTATGCAAGCTCTATCTTTAAACTATTTTTTTTGTTATGGAGTCCGCCTAAACGTCTTCTACTGCTAAGATCCCTGGTTTGGCCTCTACTCCTTAGTCCTATAATTACTTAATCCTTAACCTCTAGGTTTCTATAGTTTCTTTATCTATCTCTTAAATTCTTTGGTACCGCTTAGGTCTATTAGCTCTGCGCCATTCCATAATTTTTAGCTCTATATTTGCTAATACGTGCTTTACGCCTTATATAACTATAGAACTCTATCTTGCCCTTTCTTAGCTTGTTCCCTTTAATAGATCCTATTATTAATCTTTATTAACTAATTTATTAAGTCTTGTAGACTTTCCGTATCTTCTATTAGGATAATTATGTCCTAGACTTTAGCCTTAAGTCCCTATTTATACTGTGCCATAAGCGCTTTGTTGTTCTATTTAACCTATATAGCTAGCATCTAAAACTATATTATATACTCTATTACTAAGGTTTGTTATACTAGGTTCTAAAGCTTTTATTCTACTATAGTTATTGCCTCTGGGTCTCTAAATATCTGCGTTAACCGTTCTGCGAACCTGTTCCAACTAGTAAATATATACCGTATATCTTGTAACAGTGCAGTGTGGGAGATTGACTGAGCAACTTAATTGTAAATCTATGGAAATCAAGTGAACTAAATACATGAAAGTAGACCCGGAACTCCGTAGTCTATGACTCAATATTTGACCGTATCCGAGATATACGAGGGTAGCGTCGATCATGTCTCGGAGCCTTTTAGGCGACGTTCTTGTGTCTTAGCGTAGTGCTGGTGAACTGTTACATATCTTGGTTAGTGGTTGTTATACCATTTACCTATATTTTAGTAAGATAAGGTTTAAACCACTTAAGTGCTTATCCTATTAGGAATAATTCTGCGTACGCCACTTGGTTTAATAATGTTGCCAACTTTACTCCCTCCTGTATAACCTTGAAATGTATCTACATAAGGAATCCTTTAAGTTTTAACTTCTCTCCTAAGAATTGTTTAATTAAAGGTAACTTAACCTTTACTGCTCTAATTCTATTAATGCGTTCCTTAAGTATCCTATTATTATTCTATAAGTAATTAACTATTTTCTATAACTAACCTTGCGTAATTAACTGAGAATCCGTATCTGCTATACTAGTATCTCCGCCTAAGGTAGTAGCTGCCGTCGATAGTGTTATAACTAGTGCTTTAGGTAGCATATTGTTTAACTTTATTTAATACCGTAACCTTGGTAGTGAATGTGTAATAGAACCTTGTAGTAAGAACTATAGTAGGTCCTATTATTGGGCTAGGTATGTAGATATAAATAGGTTAACAACATAATAATAACTAGTAGAGTGGTTGCCTAATAGATTAACTCCAATTATATTCTAAGATTTACTATAAAGAGAAAACTATCTATAGTAAGGACTGAGGTCCTTTAAATACATAACCATACTCCTAAGAAATCCCTTCGCTCTGTAAGGTATGTGTGCTCTATCTACTCTGTCACAGATTATATAGATTACACAGATTATATAGATCACATTACATAACCTTGGCTACTATTTCTTGTCACATGGTTCTACTAGATCCATCCTAGACCGTGCCTATATTAACCAACTAGCTTCCGCCGACTCCTCTCCAAGTAGTTGTAACATCGTACTTAAGCTGTCCGTAACACTTTCAACCCGTTTTTAATTACTGCCTAGATCCTTTCTAGTCTTTAGTTAATTTCCTTAGGGGTAGCTAGTAAGCCTTGCTTGTTTAATATTAGGTAAATTTCTTCTAAGTCTTAGTGTATAATTACAGCACCTATCATACCAACCGCGTGCCTACGCGTTCGGTACGCCAGGTACGCGTTTACGCGTTCAGTGCACCAACCACTCGCTTACGCGTCTGGTGCACTTATAAAGCACTAACTAATTAGGGGGAGGACGCATCAGTA
>Ga0307507_10003738_pt1 | contig 28637 bp, 4 predicted proteins | sample 7_EM_MG_FD_207223 | JGI IMG/M metagenome (GOLD analysis project Ga0307507, IMG submission 207223) | Populus trichocarpa ectomycorrhiza microbial communities from riparian zone in the Pacific Northwest, United States - 7_EM | ecosystem: Host-associated > Plants > Roots > Unclassified | place... | reverse complement strand
GTGGTGCTCTACTACCTTACTTTTTGACCTCCTTGGGAACCACTGCTGCCGTAACAAACCTACGGACGCGCTAGTATCACACACTGTACTCTACTCCTGTAGAGTTATTAGGGGGCGCCTATTACTCATTGGCCGGATAATAGAGACGGAGTTAAGGGTAGAGTTAGTAGGTAGTAAGAAATGTGCTACCTACTAAGCCTCGGGTAATAAGTATTAGGTATACTCTAAAAAGGGTGCATAGTAGGTAAGCAGGCCTAGGGACACCTACGCTCGCTACTAAGCGGCGGCCCGCTCCAGCAGGTATAGCCTCTTAAAGTATAAGCGTAAGGACCCTAAGGACCCCTCGCCCCCACCTCCTAGGCCAAGGTCTTTAGCGGCGTACAAGCCGTCTAGTGGTCCATCACTAGGCCCTAGCGGTAGTGGCATTACAGCATAAGGGAGAGGGGGGGTAGGTTAGCGTTACTTTCTAGCACTCTAGTATGCTAAAGTGGCGGCTTTTATAGCATACTCTTTATAGGTAAGCTTTAATCCAGCTATATTAATTTAAGGGGTAAAACCTAGATAATAATACTATCTAGTACGGGCCTAATTATAAGGCATCCTTTATAGGCAAGCTTTAATCCAACTAGGTCAATCTAAGGGGTAATCCTAGATAACGGCACTATCTAGTATAGGCCTACCTATAAGGCATTATAGAAGCCCCGGAGTTGCCCAATAGGTAGTATAGGTAGATAGTAGTTAAATACAGTTACTGGGTTCTATTATTATCTTAAATAAAAGTCCGTATAAAAGTTTATATATATTAGTTTACCTAGTTAAACAGAAATATAGGCATCTAATTAGCCTAGGGGTTTATAGGAGTTTATAGGAGTTTATAAGAGTTTAAAAGTTAGGCTAATTTAGCCTAGGGGAGTTATTGCTAGTATACTAGGATAAACGCAGGCATTTAATTAGTCCAGGAGTTTGCAGGAGTTTATAGAAGTTTAAAAAAGTTTAAAAATTAGTTAGCTATATCAACTGCTATAAGGTTAATTATTATAAAATCGATTATTATAAGGTCAATTATTAGATTAATAACCTTATCCAACCTCTCCCCAACCCAGTTAGTATAGTCTTTTATATTAGCAAATCTATCAATATTATCTGGCTTTTTAAAAGGATACAACCTCCAAACTATATCTAATTATTAAATATGCTGCTAGTTAAACTAATTAACCTTATCTACTAGTACCTTAATGCCTTCTTATAAGATATTATAAGAATTAAATAACCTTATACCAGCCAATTACTTAGTACTTTACGGCTTAGCTAGATATAAAGTAAAGAGTGTATAAGTAAGTAAAAACATATCCGGTAGTACGGTAGCAGCAGTATAAGTCTTAGGTATATACTCGCCAAATATAGCCTCTACTCTTTTACGCAACGCCCTGGCCTAAGTATTAAATAGATATACCCGGTCAAATATAATATCTATATTATAGGTTAAGTTCTTATAGCACTTTATTTTAATCTTATAGCTACTATTAAGATACTCAAGCCTAAGATTAATTACTTTATATATAGTAGCCCTACTAAGCCAGTTTACAAGCCTAAAGGATAGTATCGCATACTATAATTTATGAGTATTTACTAGTAAGAGATTCCATTAATAAAATAATATCTTGCGGTTATAGTTATACTAGGACGCGCTAAAAAAGTGGATAATAAGAGGGTCAATAAAGCGCCTTAGCATACCTATATTAGTATATTTAATAGCATGCCAAATAGATAGAAATAGCTTAACCTCCTAAAGTATATAACACATTATTTAGAATTTAACATTGTTACGCGGTTGCCTATTAGGGCTATTACCATTCCATATATCTAAAGTAAAGGTGGCTAGATAGACGTCTTTAATAAGTTCCAAAAATTAATCTGGTATAAGAGAGCTAATAACATTAGTAATATGGTCCGTTTGCTTAAAGAAGTCTCTACTAAAGGCAATAAGGTAGCCCCTATATTATATTACTACGTAGAATAATGCAACTACGCGTCCCGTAAAGCCCTACACAACAATTAGCTCTATTAGGTAGTATTTAGTGTTCTCCTAACTATACTAACTGCAACCTTATATAGTAGTGTTGGCTTATAGGCAATAATAAGCCTCTTCTTTAGAAAGAATAGGTGCCTAATACATACGGATAATAGTATTTAGTAGGTTTATCTAGATATAAAACCACATAGGTGTAACGGAACCTTGTAGCAGGAACTACAGTGGGCTCGTTAATAGGCTGGATATGTAGGTATAAATAAAAGTCAATAACGTAATAATAACTAGTGGAGTGGTTGCCCAACAGATTAACTTTAATTGTATTCTAAGATTTACTATAAAGAGAGAACTATCTAGGTAGGGACTATGGTCCTTTAAATACACAACCGTATATCTAAAAAATCCCTTCACTATGTAAGATATATAGTGTATATAGTGTACATAAGTATGTTTACTACGTTCGCTATATTTGCTACGTATAGGCTACGTGACTTAGTTACTACTCCTCGTCACATAGTTCCACCATATCTATTCTAAACCATACCTATATTAACTAACTAGCTTCCGCCAACTCTTCTCTAAGTAGTTATAATATTGTACTTAAGCTGTCTGTAATACCAACTCCCTCCTCTTTATCTTCGTCCTTAAAGATTCCTAATATCTCCAAGTCGTCTACTAGAGGTATAATATCCGTCTAATTAATTTGGTTAATATCCTTACTCATTATACCTAAAGCATCTTCTTTTTTATATTTGTAGCATTATGCCCGTACCGTTGCGTTAATTCTTTTAACTGATATTATAATGGGTCCTTGTTCTTACTATTTGGAAAAGGGGTTAATATATATTGCAATTACAACTCCTTCTAGTTGCTAACCTTCCTCCTATTTAGAGTGTACTAAATCTAATATACGCTCTATCTGTAATATTTGTTTAGTATCTGTTAGTAAATATACGCGTTCTATTACTCTTAATAGTCTTTAAGTACCCTTATTAATTGCTACTAGGGTCCTAGGTTTAATCTACTGCTGACTCTCTTAAGCGGGAGCTGTCGCAAGCCCGTGTTAATCTTTAATGTTTGCGAGATGACGAAGACCGCGCCCGTAAGGAGGAACGCCGCCTCTTTAAGGCTTGTCTCTCTGCCTCTGCTTATTTATCTTATCTTAAGAAGGTTTGTAAGAAGGTTTATTCTAAGAAGTGGAAACTTGTTTAATAGGGTTTGGCTAAGCTAGGTAATAAAAGAGTAACGTCTCTAGAGAAGGAAATAACTCTAAATAACGTGGTAGTTGCTCCTCTTAGGTTCCTCTTAAGTAACTCGTCCTTTAGCAATCCTTTTTTAACATTACCTAACCTAATTTCTTTTAATACTCCTATACCTTTCCTATAGTGTTCTTTAGGTTACTTAGTAGTTTCTAGGTAGTCTTATTGTAGCCTATCTACTTTACTTTATACCATATTTTATTATCTACGTCCTTATAACTAATAATCTTTAAAACTTGCTATTTATCCTCTTCTTGCCCTCTATACGTGTCTGCCTTATAGACTAGTAGCTTAATATTCCTGTGTGCTGGCTTTAGCATTGCGATATGCTATATAGGGTAGATCTTTATTTTGGCTAGTAGGTTTAACTTATATATAACTAATAAAATTCTCTGCTTAATTTTAAAAGGTCCTAGTTTAACGTGGTCTAACTTCTTACTTGGTTATTAACTCTTAAAATTTTTATATAGTAGCCACACTTTATCTCCCTCCTTAAGATCTGGTCCCTTAGATCTCTTAGCATTATAGTACCTTTTTATTCGCTCTTATACTAGTTTAGCTATTTCTTTAAGGTCTGCATAAAGATTTATTAATATCTCTATTCTTTCTTTAGCTGTGCTACTTGTTTTCTTTACTTAACGTGGCAATAATAATAATCTTAGCTTATACCCATAATTCGCCTTAAATAGTAATGTTCCCGTTCCTTCTTATAGTATTGCATTATATGCAAACTATGTAACTGGTAATAACAATACCCAATTATTCTGCGCGTGATTGATATAATGCCTTAGATACTACTCTAGTGTCTAGTTTAATCTTTCTATTTGTCCGTCCGTTTGCGGATAATACGCTATTAAGGTTGCTACGTGAACTCCTTATTCCGCCAAGAATACCTCCTAGAATGCTGCTATAAATCTTAGGTCTCTATCTAGTGCTCTATATCTTATAAACACTTCCTTAATATAGATTCTAGCGACATCTTCTGCTGATATCTCTTCTATATATGCTATAAAGTATCTCCACTTTATAAGCTTATCTACTATTACTAAGATCGCGTTATAATCTTGTCCACTAATAGGATCTTTTAACTTTAGTAACTTAATAATAAAGTCCTATAATATAACTTCCCATAGTCTTTCTAGTGTTTTAATAGGTTATAGCCCTCCATATAGCTTATACCTTATTAGTTTGTTTCTTTAGCAATCTGGACATTCTCTTATAATTTATCTCACTAGTCCCCAAATTCCTTAAATAATATACTCTTCTTAAAGTCTTAATATTAAGCCTATAGCTCCATTATATCCTTAAGTTAGTCCCTTATAAAATAACTTAATAAACTCTTTTGCAATAGACCTTGGAACATAAGTTGCTTCTCTGTTTTTGTACTATTCTATATCCAGATCCTCTACCTATATATCTTGGATCTTCTATGTCCAATTACTTTCTAGTGATTTATAGACCTGACTTTCTCTAGTCGCTGTGATTTTTGGATAATTATACCTAATTAATCCGTCTTAATCCTTTTATAGTAAAGCCCCTAATAGCTTCTTATTGCTTTACAACTCTAAGTGCGTCTGCTCTTGCGTTTTCAGTACCCTTGGTATGCTAAATTTTAAAATAATATTCTGTAAGCATTTCCGCCTATCTAACTTGTCTTTTATTTAACTCTTTTATTGTTAGGAATCCTATAAGATTCTTATAGTCTATTCTAACCATAAATGGTTTCTCTGTGCCTTGCAAGAATGCTCTCCACTCTTTAAGTGCTATAACTATACCTAATAACTCCTTGTTATAAATGTTATAGTTTAGTTCTGGTAGTATTATCTTTCGACTATAATATGCTACTAGATGCCATGCGTCCTAATGCTTCTGTAGCAAATATACTCCTAGTATAAAGTCTAATACATCTGTCTTAATAACTGTCTCTAACTTTAGTTAATAGATCTTAAGGATTGGTTCCTAGGTGAACAACTCCTTTAATTCTTTAAACAGTTTTCTTTGCTCTTTTACCTAAACCCACAGTTCCTCTTTCTTTGTTAGCCTTATAAACGGCTTAATGCTCTTTAACTACTATGCTATAAACCTCCTATAGTAATTGCAAACCCCTAGAAACAACCTTAACTATATAACGTTCTCTAGTTCTTGCCAACTTACTATGGCTTTAACTTTCTTTAGGTCCATGCTAATCCTTCCTAGTTTAATAATAAATTCTATAAAATTAGTCTTTTTTGTAAAGAACTCGTATTTCTTAATTGCTACTGGCATCTATTCTTTTTATAGTCTCTTTAAGACCTATTTAATATATTCTCTATATTCTTTCTTACTTATTAAGTAGATAATAATATTGTTAAGGTATACTATAATAAATTTATTAAGGTGTTCTCCTAATACACTATTAATTTGCTTCTGGAATATTAATAGTGCGTTTATAAGCCCAAATTATATAACTAATGGCTTGTATAGTCCTTCCTTAGACCTAAAGGCTGCCTTCCACTTATTGCCTTCCTTAATCCTAATTTAATGGTACGCCCATCTTAGATCTATCTTTATAAAGATTTGCGTATTACCTATCCTATTTTAGATTTTGCTAATTAAGGGTAAAGGATACCTATCCTTCCTAGTAATGCTATTTAACTGTCTATAGTCTATACACATTCTAAGTTTTCTATTTTTCTTTAGGATGAACAATACTAGATATCCTACTAATAACTGCGATAGTCTAATATATCCCTTTTATAAGTTCTCCTAGATAAACTCCTTAAGCGCTACTAACTTGGTTTTAGTAAGCTTATAGATTGGAAAGAACTTTGGATTTATTTCTGGTTCTAACTCTATCTTATAGTCCTATACTGTATACTCTAACAGCTTTTTGCTTTCTAGTAACTATAACTTTTTACCATACTTGTGGTATCTCTTTGGTATATAACTTAAGCCTTACTTAGTCTCTTTATATATCGCTCTAACTTAGTATTATACCAACTTAGTTTACTATTACATTTTATATTATTAAGTATCTCTAATATTAACCTAATCTGTAACCCAATTAATCTTTAGATTATATTCCTATAACTAAAACATTCCTAGTATTGCCTTATTCTTTCCTAATAGTAGGATATTAAAAAACATCTTAACCTGTTTTCCTTTAATAGTTAACTAAATAGGTCCTATTTTAAGATTAATAATGCCTCCTCTATAGGCTATTTAATCTCTTAAAATTATTATAAGTAGATACGGGTGTTCCTTTTATCTATATGGTAACCCTATCCTTTCTACTACTACTAGTAATATATGGTTTCTTATTGCTCTACTATCTATTAGTGCTTTAAACTATTAATCTTACCATTTAACTTGTAAATTTAGGTATTAACCTTAAATTCCTTTAAGGGTCTAAGGCTCTACTACTAGTTCCCTCTAGTCCTATAGGCCTCCCCTTTTCCTAACTATTAGCTACTAAATCCTATTTATACTTAGTCCTTCTTAGGCTAATACTTAGTTTATTTCTTTTCCTTTACGTACTATAGATAAGTGTTCTCTAGATAATTCTACCACTATCTTCCATTTAGGCATTCTTCTATAAGGAATCTTCCTAGTTAAAGTATTAGGTCTCCTTAACTCTATACTTCTACTAGGTGCCATCTATATATATTCTTAGTATCTCTAAACCGCTTTTCTTCTGGTGCCTAATATATCCTTTTTAGGTACTTTTAGTTTTTATCCTTAGGTGCTCTATATATATTATACATGTTATCTATATAAGCTATCTATAATAGTATATAATGCGCTAAGTGACTTAGGTTAACTCTCGGTTTGTCTTTAACCTATAGTTTAAACCTCTATCTGGCCGATCTAACTGTTAGTCTTTCTTCTGCGGGTACTAAGATTTATTACTTGCTTCTCTAGTCCCTAGATTCTTCTTCTAGGTTCCTTAACGTTATAATTAATGCTTCTTTAATGTGACTTATGCGTTTCTCTATAATGGGTTAGTCTTAGATAACTTTTTTATCCAGCTACATATAGAAATCTTCCTATTTATTATTATGTCGTTGCCTATACCACTTTCCGTATAACTGGTTTAGTGTATATAGTCTATCTATTAGAAAGTACCTTATTATTGCTATATTATAACATCCTTTGGTATGTCTTTCTTTAAACCTAGTTGGAATCCCTAGATCCTCTTCTTGTTCTAGTTTATTTAGCCACTTTACCCTTAGCGTGCCTGTCTTAGGCCTATTAGTAACTCTTTATATAGGTGCTCTGTCCCTTATATAACCTTATACACTAGATCTCTGGTCTAGTTTTTGCTCTTGCTATGCGATAATTCTTGCTTTAAACTTATCCATAGTTTCTTACTTTCTGCGTCTTACAGCTAGATCCTTAAAGTCGTCTTGCTTCTTAATCTCTGTATTAACTTTTTAATCTTTAGGCTAAATACTGCATTTACTTAGAATTAACGTTCTTACTTGTTCCCCAAACTTATAGTTCTTAAACTTACGTCCTATACTTATTTATTTATCTTTAAACTAAGCTATTGCCCTTTCCCATTAGTTTTCTTCTATTATGGGTGCTTAAGCCTTCCTTATTACACTTTATAAATCTTAGGTATATCTTATCTTGTCTTAAGAATCTTAAGTGTCTCTTATCTTTTTATAAAAATCTTAAGCCTGTGGCCTTTTGCCTTTTATAAGTGGTAAGCTAGCACTAGCAGTTGTCTGCTTGCTTAATCGTCTCTAGATATTGCTCCTTCTATCTTATAAAGCAATAGATGCCATATCTAATGGTGTTATAATACCCGTTACTAATCCACGTTTTATAGTGGTTTTAGTCTCTACTTTAGTTACGTTATTAAGGTTTAAGCGCTCCTAGTTAGCCTCTTTTTCTTCCTTATTACTATTAATTAATAAGTACTCCAACTCTATTGTTATTGTTACCAATCCTTATCTATATATTGCTGTAATATCTTAATCCAGCTTATAGAGTTAATCTTGTTCTTTATCTAACTCTCTAGTTTCTTTAAGTCCTTTTGACTCTAGCTTTTATAGCCAATAGCTTGCGCCATACTTAGCGTCCTTATAGATTTAGTATGCGTTATTATAACAAAATGCAAAGTGCTTAATTAAACACTCCTTGGTCCTACACAACATTCCTATATTTACGTTATTGTACTCTAATAACCTAGTGCCCTTTACCGCGTGGTTACTTTAACTACCTCTATAGTCTCTAGCAAAATAACCTTATTTTCCGCAATTTATATAAGCTCTATCTCTAAACCATCTTTCTTATTATAGAGTCTACCTAAACATCTTCTACTACTAAGATCCCTGGTTTAGCCTCTGCTCCTTAGTCCTATAATTACTTAATCCTTAACCTCTAGGTTTCCATAGTTTCTTTATCCATCTCTTAGATTCTTTGGTACTGCTTAGGTCCATTAGCTCTACGCCATTCTATAGTTTTTAACTCTATATCTATTGTTACATACTCTACGCCTTATATAACTATAGAACTCTATCTTACCCTTTCTTGGCTTATTCCCTTTAATAGATCCTATTATTAATCTATTAAGTCTCTTAGACTTTCTATATCTTCTATTAGGATAATTATATCCTAGACTTTAGCCTTAAGTCCTTATTTATACTATGCCATAAGCGCCTTATTGTTCCACTTAACCTATATTATAAGTATCTAAAACTATATTATATACTTAATTGCTAAAAAACATTGTACTAAGTTTTAAAGCTTCCGTTCTGCTGTAGTTGTTACTTCTAGGTCTCTATATATCTACGTTAGTCTCTCTACAAACCCGTTCTAACTAGTAAATATAAACTATACTTCTTAGTTAGTAGTTGTTATTCTGTTTATCTGGATTTTAGTAAGGTAAGGTTTAAACTACTTAAGTGCTCTTCCTGTTAAGAACAATCCTGTATACGCCACTTGGTCTATAGGTATTGCCAACTTTACTTCCTCTTGCATAACCTTAAAGTATATTTGCGTAAGGAATCCTTTAAGTTTTAACTTCTCCCCTAAGAATCGTTTAATTAAGGGTAACTTAACCTTTACTACTCTAATTCCATTAATTCTTTCTTTAAGTATTTAATTGTTATCTATTAATTAATTAACCATTTCTTATAACTAACCCGTCGTGACTAGCTGCGAATCTATATCCCTTATACTAGTGTCTCCTCTAGACCCTAAGGTCGTAGCTGCTATAGATGGTGTTATAACTAGTGCTTTTAGTAGTATATTATTTAACTTTTCTGTTGTTTTAATACTATAACCTTAGTAATAAATGTATAACGGAACCTTATAGCAGGAAATATAGTGGGCTTGTTAATGGGCTAGGTATATAGGTATAAACAAAAGTTAACAACATAATAATAACTAGTGGAGTGGTTGCCTAATAGATTAACTCCAATTATATTCTAAGATTTACTATAAAAAGAGAACTATCTGGGTAGGGACTGTGGTCCTTTAAATACACAACCGTACGCCTAAGAAATCCCTTTGCTATGTGAGATACGTAGTGTACGTAGTGTACGTGAGTACGTTCGCTACATTCGCTACGTTTGCTACGTGCAGGCCACGTGACTCGGTTACCACTCCTCGTCATATAGTTCCACTGGATCTATCCTGGACCATGCCTATATTAACCAACTAGCTTTCGCCAACTCTTCTCCAAGTAGTCGTAACATCGTACTTAAGCTGTCCGTAATAACGGGTATACTAAGAAGCCAATCCCATCGGTTATATAGTTGGTATACCTAGGTTTACTCGTTCTTAATAGCCCTAATATAGTATACCATAAGTTAGTCTCTATAGATAAGCTAAAGTTAATTATAGAAGTCATTATAGGCAGCTTTAGCTTTAGTAGGGTTTTCTAGTATCTATAAACTAAGCTAGTCTAGAAATATACTTTTATAGACGCCATATATACCATTAATAGTACCCTTATCCTTAAATATGGCCCCAAATTGCCAAAACCTAGTCTAACTTATATTAAGACAATATATACTTAGTATATTAGGATAGCAGTCACTATCTCTAAATATAAAATCAACGCCAGCTATATAAATTCTCTTAATTACATCTAATATAAGGCTTCGCGTAATATTTAACCCAATCCCGCTATCTTTACTAGATATACTAGGGGCAGCCAATATATCTTTAAGCCTAAGTGGTATTGTTAAATTATATATAGATTAACGTAGACCTAAAAGTAGTAGTTTGGGTAGAGAATAATAGTCGCCATTATTATTAACCGTATAGTATCCGTATAGCCCATAAGCTCGTTACATTTTTTATCCTTAAAGTTAATATTATTATAGATAATTACTGCCTACTTATTAAACGCTTGGAAATAGAGCTATCTCTAAAGATGTTAGCTAATTAGCCTAGGAGTTTAAAGGAGTTAGATACTATACCTCTGCCTCTTTAGTAATCTTACTTATTAACCAATTAGCCTAATAGTAACTATAGTATATTCCAAGTCCCAATAAAGTCTTAATTACTCGCCGCTTTATACTAGAGCCTATTAAATATATATCTAGTATTAAATAAAGGAAGCTAGATCGCTTTTTAGCCCAAGAATAATATATTATACTAGTAATAGCAAACAGTCGCCTGGCTAACGCGTTAGACTAAAGTGGCGCGTTATAACTAGCTTAGCGGGCGCGCTAGTTACTTATAAGTCTTAAAAAAACAGCATACCATATTAGGGCAACCTCCTAAATAGTCCTAAAGGCTAGCTTAAAGTCTAGCATCTCTAGGTCTATAGTATAATCAAATTAAGCAAAATAGGGCTAATAAATAAGATTATTAAGCTCTACAGCAAAAGAATCTGCTAGAGAAGGACATAGGCAGACGCCGCTTATACGCGGATCCTCCATAGCACGTATTAGTATATACCGTTGGTATTATAGGTGGGCATATTAGCGGTACTTAATTATAACCTCTCTACCCTCTTCTGCCCTAACCTAAACAAGTAGAAATGTTTAAAAACTTTATTAAACGCGGCGTAGTATATTAGCCACCTGTTATAGCTTAAATTGCATAGACTACCGTTCCTAAAGGTTATATTATATTAATCACAAGTAGGAAAGGAAGGTTTATCAAAAAAAGGCTATAGGGCCTCAATAGCGTCACTATTAAGTTCATTATTAAAATAGTCCATATCGCTGTTAAGTTCATTAAGATACCTATTAGGATGTCTATTACAAGGCAGAAGAGGGCTAGAAGGAGCACTAGATAAAGGGCTTTACAAATTATCGGATAGGGGCACGTATTTCCGCTAGCAGCGTCTATTACTTCTCAATTAGATAGAGGAAGTAAATAGCTTTTAATTAGATCTAGTTAGGAGTATTTTAGAGTTAATTTAGGGTATAAAACACAGCGTTATAATAGAAGAGTTATCGCCTAATAAGAAATTCTAAAGTTGCATATAAAGGGCACCCATTTGCTCTTAGACCCTTAGGGAGAAATTCCTCTTAGTGTGATTTAATTGGTCTAGGAGTTTGCAGGACTTGGTAAGAGTTAGTACGCGTTTCTAATTAGCTTAGGAGTTTGCAGGAGTTTATAAGCGTGGCGCAATTTCTCCCCAGGGGTCTAATTTATAAGATAAGCGCGCAACTTACCTCAGCAAGCTTAGACATAATTCTGTTAGTGCGAATTTTCAATCGGTCCGCAAGCTAACTAACTACGTTTGTGTTGCACTACCAGTATTACATCTAAGGGACTCTCGCAAGATTTATAAACCACATAAACAATATCCGCGTTGCGGAGGTTACGGATATTAAAATAACTTAACACTAGTATTTTATATCATTTCCTAAAGTTAATTAATTATATAATAGAACCCAGGCTTTCAGAATATATTATTTTTATTAAGGCTTAATTTTATATTAAGTTTAAAGTGTAAAAAACGGAGCTCTTGCTGCACCCGGCCTAAAAAGACCAAAACCAACCAAAAGAACCCTGAAAAACACCCAGAGAATCCCCCTGAGATATATGCATCGTAGGGGAGGCACACGTTGAACAACGGCGGTTTGCACTCGCGCGCGACCGCTAGAACCACGCCTAGCAACGGCCCTCCATAACAAAGATAGGCGAATACTATACTATAAAGCGGAAATACCTCTATTAAGAAGGCATTTAATAAAATATAAAGCCTATTAAACGCGTCTAGTATCTAGGATTATGGGGGAGTAACTATTAGCTATAATAAACTAACGCAGCTAGTAGAATGGCTCCGCTAGTCTAGTAAACCTTAGGCGCCCCTCTAGCAAACCCTTAATTAAATCCTCTAATGGCTAAGTAAAATTAAAAACAAATAGAACTCCCCCTTACTAGCAAACTATACCTAGGCTGCTATAGCTGTGCTTCTATAGTATAAGGAACCTACCCCCCTTAAAATAATAACTGGGTATATAATTATAATATAACTAAATATAGAAAAAGTAGAGGGGCTTAGGGGATAATTAGAAACAGAAGTCCTTATAGAGATTTATAAAGAGGTCTATAACGCTATTATAGTCTAATACCTTAGGAGCGGAGATATTAGAGTTACCCTAAAGGACTAATAGGTAAAGGAATAAGCTATAAGGGTAGGGGACAGGTTAGGAGAATATATTAGCATAAAAGTACTTTGTAAGGATTACCTAGTTAAAGTCCTAGCGGTTCCTATAAGCCTTAGGGTAGAAAAGGGACGCTAGGCAGACAATATAGTAATTATATAGGAAATAGTAAAATAAACGGAACGCCTTATACTAGGACTTGAGATTACCTAAATCTAATAGCTTTAATAGGAAAATGTAAACTAAGCATATAATAAGAATAATAAGAGGATATAAGGGTCGCCAGAGACTTGCTAGGGAGACGCCAGTTAAACGCATAGCTCCTTTATTATCAGCACACTTACACTAGGAATGTAAAAACTTCTTATCTAAAAAGGAATAATTATAAATGGCCTTATATATAATATAAGGCTCTACAACTATAGACTATGCCTTAAATAATGCTATTGCTACGTATAATGGGGATATACCTAATCTATATATGCAGCATAGGTGTGCTGCGGCTACTGTATAGGCCCCTATAATATAAAACACTACTTAAATTAAGACTAAATAAAATGTATAAACTGCCACTGAAGCATATATAAGGCATAGGAGAGAGAAGACTGCATTAAATATAGGAGATGGTGTAACAGTGCAAGTGTGGGAGAATTGAATGAGCAACTTGATTGTAAATCTATGGAAATCAGGTGTAATATATACATAAGATTGGGTACAGGCAACAGAGACAGGTAGTAAGAAATACGAGATATACGAGGGTAGTGCTAATACTGTCTTGGAGCCTTCCAGGCTCCAGTACTGTGTCTCGGCACAGTATCGGTAGTTTGTTACAGATGGAAGGCAAGGGCTTAACAGCTGCGGGAATAACTGCATGCTAGGTTATATAAATGGAAATAACAGGCAATAAGCTAGGGGGACGTAGGTGCCTTCCTAGCGTTTCCTACCTTTAATACTGGGGGGCTAGGCCAGCTATCCTAAGCCCTAATAGGCCAGAAGTGACGCCGCATAATATTACTAGACTAAATAGGGATATAAGGGTTATAGGGGACATAAGGGAGAGGATGCCCTATAGGAAGACCCCTATAGACAGCTATAGTAAGCTTAAGACTAGGATAATTAAGAATTAGACTTAACGCGGTAAATATAATATTCGTAGCTAACTTATAAAGGGTATATAGCTGACTAGTAAGATTAGGGGAAGAACTGGAGATAATAATAGATTTAGATATAGAAGCGCTAGTAGGTATATAAGATATGGGAATGGAAAGCTCTATATAAAATAAGTAGCAACTAGGGTGTAGATATAAGAGATAGAAGTTCTAAAAATCCTAGAGAAAGTAGAAATAGAAGAAGTAAGGATTAAAGGAGAGATAAAGGACCCTTACTAGGGGTCCGCTACCTATCTATTATATAATATAACTGCGGTAATACAAACCACTATCTTATAAGGCCCCTACTAAACAGTCTAGACCTAGAGAAATACTATATCCTTGCCATATAAGAGCCGTATTATAATACCTATATATAATTAATATACTGCCCCTAAGGATTCTAGCTCCTATATAAACCAAAAGCAGCTATATATATATGCTTTATAATTAGCAAGACTATTAGCCTATTCTTATAGTTATAGCAGGCAGTTAACCTAGATATTATAGTTATAATAATCCAGATATATAAGGGATCGGTATAAATTATTAATGTATATAACCCTAAGGTTGAAGGGGTCCTATAAATAGAGAATATTATATTAGTAATAAGCTTACTAGAAACTAAAGGCACGGAGTCTATCCTATTAGAAGATATAAACCTCTACCACCTACGGTGGGGGGGTATCTATATTGCTGCTAAATAATAGGTAGAGTGCCTACTAAGAGCTATAGACATCTAGGGCCTTAAACTAGCCACCCCCCTAGGAGCAATTATATGGTAATAAGGCACCGCTAGAAGTATAATTAATCTTATATTTATAGATAAAGGCCTATACCAGAGACTTAAAAGGTGCAACCCTGAAGAAGAATAGGTACTCGCCTTAGACTATATCCCTATCCAAATATAGCTAGATCTGGATATTAAGGCGCAACTAAATAGTAAAAGATACGCAATAAGGAAGCTTAAGACAGACAGTTTCCTTAATATAGTTAAATAACAACTTTAAGACCTAGAAGAAATCCACCTAATACTAAATAAGCGAGGCTTATTAGCCACCCCTAAGGAAATTAACTGAAGACTAGAAAGGATCTAGGCAGTAATTAAAAACGGGCTAGAAGAGCACTACCTGGTCTTATAACTGGGCCCCTATACGCGATATGTATGGTCTGTATAATGCGTAGTTCTTATTGCTAGCTAATAATAAGCAAGAAGGAAATATATAAGTAGCCACAATCCTAAAGATAAGAGATAATATAAAGACATAAGAAACCAGTTAAAGAATACCCTAAAAAAAGAAGTAAGGAACAACTAGAGACGGTTTATAAATAAGTATACTTTTAACCCAAGCCTCCCCTATAATAAGGGCCTTTAGGCTATAGCAAAATAGGTAAAGAAAAAGGTAGGATGCCTAGTAAAAGACCTATACCTACTACCCCTATAAAAAGTAGGGGAGTTATAGGCCACTAATAATAATAATAAGAAGGCAAAGATCCTTATAGAAAGGTTCTTCCCCTAACCAGCTCTAGCAGACCTTAGTAACATTATAGGTAAAACACTAGTAACTTGCCTATAGGTTAACAACGACATAACAATAGAGGAAATAGCTAGAACTATTAGCCGCCTTTTAAATAATATAGCACTAAGACTAGATGGGATACTAAATAAGGCCTGTGGACTATTTATAGCACCTTAGCTTATAAATATAGCCAGAGCATACTTTGCTATAGGCTACTACCCATAACTTAGAAGATCTATAATAATAGTTATCCTATAAAAAAAAGGTAAAGCAGATTACTTAATCCCAGGAAGCTACCGCCCTATTGTCTTAGAAAACACCCTTAGCAAGATCTTAGAAAGGGTAATAGTAGACCACATAGCAGATACGGTTAAGGAACATACTCTACTACTATAAAGTTAAATAGGGGCAAGAAAGAACCGCTTAATACTATTAGCACTTATATTACTCGCCGCCACTATTAAATCTGCATGGGTAATGTAAAGGGACTTTATAGTATTAATGCTTAGCCTAGATATTAGTGGTACCTATAACAACATACCCCATAAGCGCCTCCTATATATCCTTAGGGCAAAGGGCTTTCTAAAATAGATTATATAATTTATTTAAGGGCTTATAGGCCAGAAAGAAATATTACTAGTCTTTAGTAGATACTAAAGCCCCCTTATTACAGTTGCAATAGGAATACTACAAGGATCTCCCCTCTTGCCTATACTCTTTCTATTCTTTATAAGCAACTTACTTAACTTCTTTAAGGAAGGGGCGACCTAGGGGATAGGCTTTGTTAATAATACAAACCTAATTATATATGGGCCAACAGCTATAGAGAATTGCAGAATACTAGAGAAAGCCTATAATACCTATATAGAATGGGCAAGATAACATAGAGTCTAATTCTTACTAGAGAAATACTAGCTAATTTATTTTATAAGAAAACGCAACTAATCTATAGATCTCTAGCATATAATCTATATTTAAGGCTGTTGGGAATACAGGCAAGTTGCCGTCACATAAGGCAAGTTGCCGTCACGTGTCGCCGCGGCACTAGCGTAGCGAGGAGCCTTAAGCTCCTCATCCTTCCTCGAGCAGGAGAAAAGGAAAAGAAAACAATTATCATACTATCTACGAACCGTAGCTACGTAATATTACCTTATGTTACCAACACTAATTAGTGGTTAACTTCACTGTTATACTACAGAGCAGCTAAGTATTCCTAAGAAGAGACAAGCCACTATACCAGTGCTACTCGTGCTAAAGGAAGCTGTCTTTTGAGGTTAGAACTGGTCCTAAACCTTAAATAGAACTCTTCTACAAATCTAAGGATCTAAAGGCCAGAACTAGTCCTAAGCCTTTCCTAGATTACAGATTCTTGCGTCCATTACGCAGAACAACACGCTTTACAAGTCTTCGTGATTTAAGGCCAGAACTAGTCCTAAGCCCTATAATCGCAGATTCTCGTCTAAACGCGTACCAAACAACAATCAATAATCCCTACACTAATAACACCTCCTCTCCTATAACCCTATAACACTTCCCTTCCTCCAAAAACATAGCTAACGACTAGAGAGACTCCTTACTATTAGGGGTAGCCACATACGCGAAACTCATTAATGAAGATTAGGACAATTTTCCCGTTTTTAATACAACAACCTATACGGTAAAATAAGTTAATGGCTTTCTCCTACACCATATTCTCTTCTACCGAAGTAGACACTACGCCGATGTACAACTATAGGAATATTTTAGGGAGGATTTTATAGGATAGACTGCCGATACTTAGGTACTTGGAAATATTAATATTATCTAGAATTTTCGAGACTTCCTCTGTAGGAATAGGGTATATGTTGCTAAGAACAGTAACCCAATTACTAGTAACATTTAGGCCGTTATTATTAGAACAGAGGAGCTAGTATAGACAGAAGCTAAGATTACACGTTAACTACGGAAACCCAAAACTAACCAATATTCTTTAGAAGGCAACTTTAATTCATATCTAAACCCCTAGAACGCTACTCTCCTACCTAGAGGTACTCTTCTACCTAGAGGTACTTTTCTACCTAGAGGTACTCTTCTTCCACCTCCTCTACTGCCTCTACTTTAGCTAACTAGTAAGCCTTTATTACGAGAAGTCACGAATCTAATAAAGGTATATTCGGACAAAGAAAAGAAGTTTGGAGGAGAACTATACGACATACTCGGAACAAAACTACAGGTCTTTTACGACTGTTGCAACAAGGTCGGAATTCAAGGCCACCAGTACCACCACGCTTTCTCTATTATGTTAAAGGGACAGGTGGCGACATTCTATTACAACCATATTACAGGTAAAAACTATAGCTTTAATATAATACTTCAGCTTACTAGAGCTTACTTTAAAACTAATAAAAATCGCTAACTTTATATATCTAAATAGCGGGAGACCATATTTTAGAGAGTTATTGCTTCTAACCCAACAAAGACTCGTTTAGAGTGCCTTTAATTACTCTTTAATAAACTCTAGAAAATCCAACGTGGCCTTACTAAAACTTACCAAAATAAAAACAGCCTAAGGGACTAGGTTATCTTAGCCTGCTATAGCGTTCCTAAGTGCAATCTGGCGCTATACAAACCTATAAATACGTTTGAAGGAGCATATCCAAGCTACGCTCCGCTATAGGTACTGTGATGCGAATATAAGAATCTTAACAGTTCTATACCAAAAACCCTACCCAACTAAGTATTCCCGACCAATATAATTATAACTGGACTGACCGAATATATAGTGGCCGTGGTAGGGAATACGGCAAAGGGTACAATTAACGTCAACTATAAGGCAATTATAGAGGTCCTTATAGAGGTTTATTTTAAAGTAATCGCCAGAAGAAGTGCTATATTTATAAGAAGCCAAATTGCTAGTTAACTAGACACTCCCTTAATAAGTAAAAGGAGGCATATAATAAGTTTTGTCAAAGTGCAAGAAACGTTAGAAATTGTAAAGTCACTATAGCCTACTTCTAAAGCTTCCTAGTTTAATATAAAGGCGTAGAAGATCTTAAGGGTGAGGTTAATAAGACCAAACAGCTCCTTATAGATATGGAAATTAAGGACTACTCTCCTAACTAATACTTCACTAAGTATAGTAAGGTAGATGGCACACAAACTATTACTATTCTTAATAACCAATCTACGCTCCATTCTATTACGAAGTTAGATATCTTTAATAAGCCAAAGGAAAGCTCCGCGTTCTCCTTTAATAATAGATACTTAGCAAACGTCTTTTATAGTATTATGCCAGATACTAGAGCCGTAGGAGTATCTATAGTAGGAGAACCTTAAGTTCGAGCCCTTTAGTAGCTTAATAGCTCTATTCAGATTAACCAATCAACGGCAGGCTAACATATAATACGCTTTAGCAAGGGTACCGCAATCTTTCTTGGTATAATTAGGGTCCAAACCCCCTTAGGATACATTACTTTCCATATTATTCCCGCGAACGCTCCGTTTCTATTCTGCATTAGGGATATAGATAAATTAGGCATTAAGCTTAACAACCTTAAGAATATGCTTGTGTAGGGAGATAATTAGGTGCCTATTATACATAAGTAGGGTCACTCTTAGCTGCTCCTTTAATAACTAAAAAGGAGTGTTGCTTAGAGCTATTTAACTAAGTTAGAGTTACGTCAACTATACCGTTATTTTGGCCACCTATCCGTTTACCAATTACTTAGGGTTCTTTAGCGAGCAGGTTATAAAGTTAAGGTTAAGGCAATTAAGCATCTTATAAAGTACTGCTATTACTACCAAATAAACCAGAAGTCCCCTGGCCGATTTAAGTTCACCCTTAAAGATAACTACAACTTTAACTTCTATATCATTATTAATATTATGTATCTTAGCGGCAAGCTAGTACTCTAAGTTGTTAACTTCTTAACCTTCTTCCAAGCCGCACGTTTCTTAAAGGATATATCAGCTAGGAACGCATGGGATACCCTTTAATTATACTAGATTAATATCTACCTAGGACCCCCTAATTAAATTATCTATAATGTAGGAAAGAACTTCTTATCTACAGAGTTTTAATAACAGATAAAGGCAATGGCAATTAAGGTTAAGGAAGTCCCTATTAAGGCACATAATAGTATTAGAAAAGTGGAGCAATATTACACGCCATTACGCCGCGTATATAAGATTATCTCTTCAGAACTAGAGGATACTAGCAAAAAACTTACCTTATAAATAGCTGTTAAAGCTATTAACGATTCTACTGGCCTAGATATACTTATACCCATATTACTAGTCTTTAACGCCTACCCTTAAATAACTAACAATTCTCCACTATCTCCCTCCGTTGTGTAACGAGCTAAGGCTATTCACAAGGCAACAAAGGAGGTACGACGTCTCTACGCCATACGCCAAGTTAACGACGCACTAGGAATAAGAAATGGCCCAAATACCTTAACTACACTTAATCTACCACTCCAGTATAAGGTACGCGTATGGCGTAAAAAGGGAGGATAGTTAGGCCTATATTAACTCATTACAATTAATAGCTAGACTTATACTATTTAGATACCTTATAGACCCACTTAATTCCGTTTAACTGTTATTAAGCCTTACTACAAAGATAATAGTTCCGAGCCTTTGCAGGATACCACAGAAAATGCCCTAAAGGAGAGCCACGATTAATATACTCTAAAAGGCGACCACGATTCTAATACAATTATAGTAGATACACCGCAACTATAACGCGGTAGAGGTTGCCTAAAGGGATTATAAAATCGCCAACATCTTATTAATTTTAAAGAGCAATTTGTTGCCACTATTAAGAATAGAGTTAAGCTATTAATAGCCTTTATAACAGCCAAGGAGAAGGCTGACTTTGAACTCGCAAAACAGCTCTAAAAGAAAGGTTGTATTATAACTCCAGGAGCTCCTTTCCAAGCATTTAATAAGTAGGAGATCAATAGTCTTATTACAAGAGGAGTCTTTAAATTTAAGAAATATGACCCTACTAAGTTTAATAAAGTTCGCATCTTTAAATTAAGAATAGTTAATAAAATTAAGGGCAAAGCTACTAACGCCCTATTTAAGAAATTAAGGCTTGTCATCCAAGGTTATAATAATAATGGTAAGGAGGTAATTCTTATACAATCTCCTATAATTTAATAAGCTAGTTAGCGAGTTATTATTACACTAGCTCCCTCCTTAATAAAGAATAAAATAGCGGTTTATTTATAAGATATCACTTAGGCCTACACCCAATTAAAGACATACCTTTAGCGCTTAATATTGGCATACCTTCTAGAGTAAATTTGTCACTAATATCCCGAAGATATAATCATAGTTGTGCTTAAGCTATTATATGGAATCGCAGAGGCAGGAACCTATTAGTGGGCTACCTATAGCAAGCACCACAAAGAGAAGCTTTTAATAACTACTTCTATATTTAACCCATACTTCCTAATTATAACCATAGGAACTCCATTTAGAATTATCGGCATATAAACTAATAATATAATTATCTTAGGAGACGACTAATTCTTAGCTCTTAAAAAAGATAAGTTAGTAAAGGTAAATCTTATAGCAAAGCCAAAGGAAAAGCTTAATTTAACAACACTATTACTCTTTAATAGATGCACCCTCTCCCTAAACAAGGATTCTATTGCTTTACGCCAGAAGGGTTAAGGCAAGAAGATTAACGTTATTAACGCTAATTCTCTAAAGCAAGGATATATAGAGCAACGCGCTTATAGAGCTTATATTGCTTCTATTTATCAACCCAAGGCTTTATTTAATCTCTCTATTGCCGCCTAACACCAGGAACTAACTAAGGATGACGTTCTTACCCTAAATAAACGTCTTTTCTAGCAAATAAACCATCTTAATTAGGGACTACTCTACGTGCCTATTAATCTTCCTACCGCTAAGCTCTTTGTATTTATTAATAGATCGTTTATAAACAACAAAGATTTTAGCTCCTAGTTAGGATATAAGATTATTATTGCAAATAAATTTACTAGAGAGAATAACTTCACAATCCATAGCAATCTTATCTATTGGAGCTTAACTAAGAGTAAGCGCGTCACTCAAAGCGTTCTAGCGTTAGAGATATACAGAATGGTCAGCGGAGTTAATATAGCAATTACAATTAGAACTACCCTAAAGATAATTATAGATTAACTTAAACTTCCTATTATCCCTATAATCGTATGCACTGATTCATACTCCCTCTATAAGTGCTTGGTTAAGCTTGGTACTATAAAGGAGAAGCGCCTTATAATTAATATTATGGCACTTCGTCAATCCTACAAACGGCGAGAACTCTTTAAGATTTAATAAATTAACGGTTAAGATAACCCAGTAGACACAATAACAAAGGCAAACCTAAACAAGGCTCTAGAAACGTTTGTTAACACAAACACTCTACATATATAAGTTAAAGGTTGGGTTAAAAGGGAGTAGGAGTATAACATTCTGTAGACCCTAACTCAAACCAGCCAATTAGGATTTTCCATCCCCGAGATAGAAAATTGCTATTAGCTCGCTTACTACTAGCGCCTTAGCGGCCCTCCTAATAAGATGTCTACCTACGACTCCTAAGTAAGAAAGCACCACGTGCTAAAAGGCAAATTTTGGGACAGCGAGACTTATATTGCAATGGCAATAGTAAGTAAGGAGGATTGATATTTGTTACGCTAGTCGAGCGGTGTATGTATATAGATGGCAACCGCAAAAGAAGAGTTGCCAGTGTTGGGAATACAGGCAAGTTGCCGTCACGTAAGGCAAGTTGCCGTCACGTGTCGCCGCGGCACTAGCGTGGCGAGGAGCCTTAAGCTCCTCACCCTTCCTCGAGCAGGAGAAAAGGAAAAGAAAACAATCATCATACTATCTACGAACCGTAGCTACGTGATATCACCTTATGTTACCAACAAAGGCTTTAGGGGCTAACTAGTTTAAGGCCTAAGGGTATTAGGAGTATAGGTAGACAGTAAGCTCTGGTAGAGCGTATATGCGTTACAAGCGGCCTATAAGGGCCAAGTATAGTATATTGTAATGTCCAGGATTATTAACTCTATATAGAGTCTATGCTTCTAGAAGTCACGCCTACTATACATAGCAGTTATCCAACTAATTATGATATATAGATCTAGTGTTTAGGCTATAGGAAAACCCAAAAAAGGCCCCCTTAAATTACTCCTTAAACCACTCTAAAAGGTCTAAGCAGCCTGCCTCTAAAGTATAATAGGCGGGTATAAGCGAACGGCTATAGTACTACTTAAAAAGGAAGCAAATATCCCCTCCCTATAATTATATATTAAGGCCGCTGTAATATAAAGGGTGTAAAAGAAGCGCAACTCTAAGGTTATAAAGTATATTAAGACACGCCTAAATAAACTATAGAGGGACCCTAGGGTGCCCTATAGGAGAGCAAACCAACAACCCTAAAGTAGAGAGGATATATTAGAGAAATATATAGAAAAAGTAAAAGAAGAATGGTGCTGTATTAGGGCCTAGGCCCATATAGAGGAGGAAGGGAAACGCGTAAGAGACTAGTAAAGATAACAGTAAGAGAGAGAAAGGAGCTAAAGTAGAGTATAAAAGAGTACTAGGAAACCATCTACTATAATATAATACTGGCTGGACTAATACTGGAGAGGTATATAAAAGTTAAAGGTATAGAGGCTGTTTTAGGCAAGAGGAACCTAAGCTATAGCATAGTTAATGCTATGGGGGGTAAACACCTAAGGGCTCTAAGAAGGCCTAATAAAGGTAGAAAATATAATAGTAACACTCTTAAGAATAGGAATAATAGGACTAAAAGATTGGCTCTACTAGGTAGGTGTCCTAGTAGGTAGCTTAAGATGTAAATATAGCTAGCCAAGACAAATACCAAAATATATAATACTGTTATGCCCCTTATATACCAACTAAGAAGCAATACTCTTAGCAGCTAGTATAGAGAACTATAATACACTGCTCTTAATATAAAAAGGTCTTAAGGTGGTTACCTAGTGGCTTATTAGCCAAAATATACTAGACCAGTTCTAGGCTGTAAAGGAAATGGAAATAGAAGGTAAAGGGGCGAGTATTAGGCGCCCCCTAATGACTCTATAGTAGTAGAGTTAAGTTTATAATACTAGCGCGTCTGTAGGCTTGTTACGGCAGCAGTGGTTCCTAAGAAGGTCAAAAAGTAAGGTAGTAGAGCACTATAGGTGACTTATAGGCGCTAAGTAGGCGAGTCCTAAAAGGCGGGGAGATAGATCACGGGGTTTTCTCAAATAGAGTTTTCTCCCTATATGTAAATAAGGAGTAGTCCGCGTGGGCCCAATAGGGATCCGAATTGGACGTTAAGCAATGAATAATTATTATATTATTTTTATTACTTAGGTATTTTTAGGTCTTATAATTATTTTCATTAAAAAAAACGCGTTATTAAAAGCGTAAACCTCTATATATAGTTTTATTAAACGCTAAATAACGCTAGCTAATATATATAAAATACTTATAGACCTATAATAGGTACCTTAAGGCACCTACTATAGCTAGGTGGATATACAATATCCGCGTTACGCTAAATAATCTCCCTCTAAACCTTATCGCGCGCCAACTACTAAGTCACGGACATCTAGGTAAATCTACTATATGCCAGCACTAAAACCCACTAGGTGGAGAGGGAAGAAGTTAAATAAGGTACTAGAATAGCCGCGGCCATATTAGGTGTCGGATAATTGGACTTAAAGGAGTTATAGAATGGACTAAGAATAACGGCTATAGGACCTTTAAGATTAGCTTCTTACGCTTTGCAAAAAGAGCAAGGCCTGGCAGCTAAGCAAGCTTAAAAGGCTATTGCTTTTTTATATCTGTATTATAGACGTATGGAGCAGCTTAAAGCCCTTAGGTGGCTGCTATTTAAGGATAAAGATATAATACTTATTATAAGAACCTTATTTGGCAAGAGTATAATAATATAAGTAATGCCATATCTTCTTCGAGCCTTAGTAGTAATTATTATCTTACTACTTAATGCAATTGGTATAGAGTAGAAGGTAAAGATTAAGGAGCTTCCTAGAATAAGGCCGGTTTATATATACGCTAAGACAATATCCGCACGTCTTTTATAGGAAATCCGCATTAGAGTATATACCCATATTTTAATATCGCCAGAGCTATTAGTTAGCAAAAGGTTCTATAAAACTCTTACTAACCCTACCTTTTATATACATATTGGCTTAGTAGTAATTAATAAGGTGCACCTTATAGCTAATTAGGGGGATTTGTTCCGGAGTTCGTATATACAGCTATAGAAAGTGTGGTTATTATTAAGGCGGAGGCCTTAGTTTGCTTATACTGCAACGCTTAATAATATAACGTTTAAGATTATTAAAGAGTTGGCGGGCTTTTAAAATAATATTAATATAATGCGGACATCGATTAACTGGCTAGATTTATTAATTATTAAAGAATACATTAAGTAAGGAAGCAAAAAGTCCTTTAAGAGCTTATACTTTATTATAAACCACGTGTATACTACTATATCCGCTAAGTAGGGAATCCAATATACGCTAACTCCCCACCAGATTTTAAAGACAATTATCTTTCTTAATTTAAAGGACCTGATATTACTAGGGAGGGACATAATTTGTTTATAGTTGGTATATTATAGGTATTAGGAAGCATAGGCTAGAAGAGCTGTTTAGCTTTATTATATATCATTAACTATTGCGGATAAAGACAGACTATATAAGGAGTTAAGAAAGCCTAACTCTAAAATCCGCATTCTGCTCTCCTCTAACGCACTTGCTTATAGCGCTAATATTCCTAATTTTAACTATATCGCGTAGTATTATATATATAGAGATAAGTCTATTAATATAATATAGTAACGACTTAGACACGGTGCTTATAGTAGTAGTTAAAAAGGTAAGGTAATATTTCTAATTAAGGATTGGTATAAAGGTCTGCATAAGGATATTACTAGGCTAGCTAAAAATCGCGGTTATACTAGTAGAGCCTTCCAATCTCAGCCAAGTCAACTTAGCTGTAAATATTATGTTAAGTGACAGGTGTTATAAAAGAATAGGGCTGCTAATTTTACTAGCAATATATCTTTAAGAGTGTCCGTATATGGTAATGCTAATTCTAATACATTTGCATCTAATATAGGACAAAAGCTTAGTCTAGGTGGAACATCTATAGTCCTACCTGTGGATATTCTACTAAAGAAGCTAGCGTGACGCCTAAAGACTAAAGCTAAGAAAAGAGCAGCTCTCTCCTATTATATATATACTCTTATAAATAAGGAAAATGGCTGCTTATAAAAGATTATATTAGAGAACTATAAGGAGCAGTCTCTGTCTACTAGTGGCCAGGGTTATTGCTCTAACTATAATCCTACTTTACGGGCTTTTAAAAGGTTTAATATCTATAAGCTATATATAGAGGGGATTCCAAGAAAGATACAATAAAAGGCCTTTACTATAAGCATAAAAAACTAGTTCTATAACTAGATAGAGAAGAAATATTAGTATACTATTTAGAATCCAACCTTAAGCTACGTTATATCCAATAAGCAAATTACCGCTCTTTGCAGCTGCGCCTAGTATATAACCAGCCATAAGGTACTTAAGAAAAACCTACCTAATTAGAATTATAGTCAGCTTAGTAATAATCTAGATAAGTTTATTACCTTTATTTAAAAGGAGGTAGAAAAGGCAAATTAAAAGATAGCGTAGAGCAGATATTACCATAGTCTAGAGTAGCGGAGAGGTGTATAGTATTAGCAGCTTAAAGTCTATAAACACAAATAGCCTAGCTACCTTAATTAATATCCGCCAAAAATCCGTATATAGAGCTACTAATACTATTACCTTCTTAGCCTACATCTAGTAGGAACGCGCAGCTAGCCAGCCTAAACTCTAGCTAGTAGAATACCTCTAGGCCAAGTACACTAAAACCCCATAACAGATATCCAGGATCTTAAAATCAGGCTAGGTATTAACAGCCCTAGGGCAACAATTAGCATATATTATCCAGTATTGAGTATTAGCCTCTCAGATATTAGGGTCTATATTATAATAATAGACATTAACTCCCTATAGCTCTAGGATGTCTAAGTATACACTATAGCATTAAAAACCAGTCTCTGGGGTAAGCTAGGTATTATAGCTTATAAGGCAGCTCCGCATCTTAACCCTTAGAATAATCCAGATATTAGAGCTTATAGCATAATATTAGGTCTTAGCCCTTAAAGTAATCTAGATATTAGAACTTATAGCAAAGCATTAAATCTAAATTCTTAGGGCAGTCTAAGTATTAAAGCTTATAGTACAACACTAAGTCTTAACTTTTAGATAAACCTAAGGTTTAATATTTGCAATACAGTACTAAATCTCCAATTACAAAAAATTCCAACGTTTAAGATCTATAGTATAGCACCAGTTCCCAGGTGGTACAAAATCCGGAAATTTAGAATTTACAACATAGTATTAGATCTCCGCTCCTAGGAAACTCTAAGGCTTAAGGTTTATAGGCTAATACTTAATCTCCGCCCTCTAAACTAGGCGCAGTTCAGAGTTTATATACTAATACTTAATCCCCACCTTCTAAATTGGGTGCAGCCTAAAATTTACAGTCTAATATTTAATCTCCACTCTCTAAACTAAGCGCAGCTTAGAACCTACAGCCTAGTGCTTAATCTCCGCCCTCAGTTTTAGATATAACGCAGCTTTAGCAGGTTAGTATTTAATATTCCTTAGCGTTCCACTTATTTATTAACTTAACTAGGACTAGGGCAGAGCTCTAATTAATATCTAGGTATTAAGTGTTAATCTCTATATACATATTTAAATAGTCTATTAGATTTTTATCTAAAGAGATACTAAGGTTTATACCTAAAGCTCCCAAAACCTACAGAACCTATATTATATTAGCCATTTAGTTTAAGTGCCTTATAATCCTTATAACCAGATAACATCTATTTTTCTTAGGCTACTATACCTTAAGATTCTTAGCTAATATTAAATCTACCTTATAACAAAAGAAAACAAAAGGATGTATCTACGCACTTTAAAAGTAAGAAATCCGCTCACTAAGTAAACCTAATATCCGCTTACAACCCTTCTTCAGTACCTTAATTAAGTGGTAATTCTATATTAATGTCACTTCGTAAGTTAACTAGACGGCGCCCACTTACCTTAATTAGTAGTAACTTAACTATAAAGAATTTGCGTGTTATAAATAAGCGTTTATAAGGTGGTTAATATTTACTAAGGTAAGTCACTATAGTAATTACTTATTAGTAAGCTAATTTAATAAAATTAGCAGCGCGGATATTTACCTTTAATTAACCTCTACACCTTCTACCTCACAGCATTATACTATAAACTTTATCATTATTGTTTTATCTACTGTCCATTAGCATACTACTATCTATAATGCCTTTTTTTATACCTCTAATCATATCCAATAGCTGTTTAGTTAAGGAACTTAATATACACAACATTAACAATAAAATAATTAAAAACGCTTTTAAGGACGCCCTTTCTTTTACTAATTCTTTAGGGTCTCTACCTAGAGAGTTAGCTTTCTAATACTAAAATATACCTATAGCTAATATAATTTTAGGAAATATATACCAAAACACTTTTTATTAGATCTAGCAGAGTACTATAATAAGGCTATTATAAAATCTACTAAAAATCCGCTTACCTCTTCGCTGCCTAGCTCTTTACCGCCTACTTCTTTACCGCCTATCTCTTCACCGCCTACCTCTTCGCCACCTACTGCTTCTAAAAAGTTTAATTATTATCATACTTCTACTTCTCTTAAGAGGCAGGCTAATAGAATTACTATACAAAATATTTAGTACAAGATAGCCTTTAAATTATATATAACGTATTCCACCAGCGAGCCGGCCACCCCACCGAACCGGCCAGCGCAATTTCTACCAAAAATCGCAAAAATCATAGTATAATATCTTAACAACTACTTAATAATAATTTCTAAAAATTTGTATTTAAGCTTGCATATATACTCTGTCTTATTTTATTTAATTTTAAAAAATTCTATTAAGTAGTTATAGAGATATATAGTTTTGGACCATAAATTCCACCCTAACCTTTATATCTCTATAATTACTT
>Ga0307507_10003737_pt1 | contig 28651 bp, 4 predicted proteins | sample 7_EM_MG_FD_207223 | JGI IMG/M metagenome (GOLD analysis project Ga0307507, IMG submission 207223) | Populus trichocarpa ectomycorrhiza microbial communities from riparian zone in the Pacific Northwest, United States - 7_EM | ecosystem: Host-associated > Plants > Roots > Unclassified | place... | reverse complement strand
TACGCCAAAAGATAGTTAATACTAATATTAAGAAATTCCTAAAAGGCAAACCAGGATTAACCTATAAAGATATTCTATAACGCTTACTAAAAGAGTTTCGCGAATATATTAAACACTTCCTCCCTAAGAATGTAGATAAGCTGCCCCCTTACCGACCATGGGACTATAAAATTGAGATTATACCTAGAAAGCAGGCCCTATATTACAAGAACAGACCACTCTCACCCACTAAACTCAGTTATATAAAGAAATGGATTAACGAGATGCTGGATAAGGGTTTTATCCGCAAATTAACCTTACCAGCTACTATACTACTCCTCCTTGCTGCGAAACCTGGTGGTAGCGTGCAAATCTGCTATAACTACTGAGGCCTAAACACAGTTACTATTAAGAATTGGTACCCATTACCACTAATCCATAAGACACTTAATATACTCTATAGTGCCAAGTACTTTACTAAGCTTAACATAATTGCTGCGTTTAACCAGATCCGGATTGCGGAAGGTTATAAGTGGCTTATAGTATTTATCACCCAGTTCGGACTCTATGAGATATTAGTTACACTATTTAGTCTCTATAATGCGCCCGCTATATTCTAGAACTATATTAACCATATTTTATATAACGCCCTAAATAACTACTACACTGCCTACCTTGATAATGTCCTTGTCTTCTTTAAAACACGTACTAAGCACACTAAATATATAAATAAAGTTATCTAGAGACTTAGCAACGCCGGACTGCAGATTAATATTAATAAGTCTAAGTTTTATGCTACTAAAACAAAATATCTTAGCTTAATTATCTTAACTAATAGCATAACTATAGACCCTAAGAAGGTGCAGGCCTTACAGGAATAGAAGGACCCAACGTTAATTAAAGAACTATAGCAATTTCTTAGCTTTATAAACTTTTACTAACAATTTATCTAAAGCTACTCCGTAGTTGTTAAACCCATAACTAGGCTACTAAAGAAGAGTACCAATTGGTTATAGGGCCCTAATTAAGCACAAGCCTTTCAGACACTAAAGACAGCGTTCACTACAGCACCAGTCCTAGCATACTACGACTACACAAAGAAAACCGTAGTAGAGATAGACGCCTCAAACTGGGCTTTAGGAGGAGTGCTTTACTAAGCTAGCGAAGATGGCAAACTTAAGCTAGTCGCATTCTTCTCTACCAAGCACTCCGCCCTGGAATATAACTATAAGATATATAATAAGGAGCTCCTAGCAATTATAAAAGCACTAGAAGAATAGCGCCCTAAACTACAAGGAACCAAGCAACCGTTTAAGATTATTACGGACTATAAGAACCTCTAGACCTTTATAACAACAAAATAACTAAACTAGCACTAAGTCCGATAGGCTAAGTTCCTCTCTTAGTTTAACTTTGTTATTACCTATAGGCCTAGCACTAAAGCCATAATCCTAGACACTCTTAGCCGTCTCTTAGGCGTAGTACCTACTAATGCTAGTAACAAACGTCTATAACACTAAGACCGCGTTGTCTTACTATAAAAAAAAGTCGACCCCGCTATCCTAGAAGAGCTACTGAGCAAATCCCAAGACTAGAGCGTTAAAGACTTTATCGCAGTAATAGACCTAGAGCCTAAGAAAAAAACCCTTAAGGAGCTTATTAAGAATGCCTATAAGGAGAATGAACTCGCTAGGGATATATTAGCTGCGCTACGCGAATAGAAAGGCCGTAAAGTATATCACTGGCCTAAGCAGATTAGGAAGTTACTCCGCTATAATAAATCCAAATGTTTAATTGTTGACGGCCTAATCTACTATAGGAATTAAGTATTTGTCCCTAATTCACCTAAACTCTAACTAGAAGTCGTATACCGCATATATAGTTTGGGTCCTGTGGGCCACCTAGGCCGCGTTAAGACGCTAGACCTCCTTAATTGAACCTATTAGTAGCTAGGTATTTTATAGTTTATAGCTACCTTTATAAAAGACTGCGCTCTTTGCTTCTGCATAAAGACCCTATATTTAGCACCGCCCGGTTTCCTAAAACCACTAGAACTACTAGTCCACCCGTAGACTAATATCTCCATTAACTACGTCGTTAACCTGCCTAAGTGCCTTTATAACGGCAAAACATATAGATATATCTTTGTCGTTGTTAACCGCCTAATAAAGATAAGATACTTTATTTCTGTCACTGGCCTAGATACTAAGGAGCTTATTAAAGCATTTATCTACACTATCTATAAGTTACACGGCGCTCCAAATACTATTATTTTTAATAAAGGCTCTTTATTTATTTTTAACTTCTAGTATTGCCTAAACTAGCGCCTAAAGGTAACCCTAAGCCCTAGTTCCGCATGGCACCCTAAAATAAATAGCCAAACCGAGATTATTAATATAGCAATAAATAAGTACCTATGCGCCTTTGTAAGCTTCACCTAAGATAACTAGGTAGATTGGCTCCCCCTTACTAAGTTTACCATAAATAACTAGATTAATAAGACTATGGGAATCTTACTATTCTTTGCCAACTATAGCTACAACCTATATCTAGGCGTTAAACCAGTGGGCCCCTAGCTATTAGCCCTATCTATATATATAAAAAAGGAGTATCTATAAGCTAATACTATTACTAACCACTTTAAGCGCATTTTAACCCAGCTTAAAGCCCTAGCTTATATCTCCTAGCAACGCTATAAAGATAACGCTAATATAAAACAAGATAAAGGTATAATATTTAAAAAGGATAACATAGTTATGGTTAGCCTTAAAAACATAAAGACTAACCGGCCTAAGAGAAAGTAGGATAATAACTAGGACAGACCCTGGCCCATCCTAGCTGCCTATAGAGGAGTAGTTGTAGTTAACCTCCTAGACTATATCCGCGTTAACAAGTCTTTCTATACTTTAAAAGTCCGCCTTTGGTTCCCTAAAGAGATCTCTAGTCAAGTATACATTAATAAAGAGGAACGTCGTAATGTCACAGAAAGGATAGCCAAAAGAGATAATAATGGCAACATTACGGACAAGTGGGAATTTAAAAAGATCCTTAATATATATAATAAACAAATGGACGAGTACGGCCTAACATATTGTATTAAGTGGAAGTATTATAATGAAGAAACCTAGGAACCTAAAAAGTCCCTAAAAGGGTGCAAGCGCGCACTATATAAGTTCTATAAACAACACCCTAAGAAGCCCAGACCCCTAGACTAGGCATAAAATAAGGAAAAGTTACGCCAAGGTTATAGCCAACCACGATGTTAATTTATAGTGGTTAAGATATTATAGAACTTTAACCGCCAGTTAAAGTTGTTTAATTGGCCAGATTCTTGCCAAGGAACGCCGTGAAACGCCATGCAGATTAATTCTAGTGGCGGTATAGAGTTCTACCGACTTTATTCACTAAACTGACCAATTAGGATTTTCTATCCCCGGGATAGAAAATCGCCATTGGCTTGGCTAAGGGTGGTAAGCGGAACTAATATCTTTGCAATAAAAACCAGCCCCCGCGCATTACCTGTTTTTAGAGTTATTTGTTTAGTTTAGGGACTAAACCTTCTAGGGGAGGGGAGTACTGTTACGGCACTAACCTGTTATATACTGTCTCGTACTGTTTCCTACTATTAGCTGGCCCACCATTAGCGCCTTAGCGGGCTGGCCCTACTATTTATATATAATACCCCCTTTCCATCTTCTTCTCCTCTTTATACCACAATGTAGTTATTTAGCCTACTTGCATTATAGCACTGTGACAATAAGTCTGTTTATTATATTAAAGGTCCTTATTAATTTATTAACATATTATAGCAAATTTGGATAGGTTCTTTAGTAGTTCTCTGCCTACTAACTAGGCTCTAATCTTATCTAAAATAGCTTATTAAAGAGCAGCGACTTTAGCGGCTTTATTTTAATCTAGCTCGCTAATAAGACCTAAAAATTCCAAAAAGAAGCTAGTAAAGTCTTAATTCTATTATTATAGGCTTTTAAGTTTAGTAATAGCTATATATTTACGGCTAGCATTATTATATATTTGTTCTAGCAGAGAGATAAAAGTTTTAAAATTAACGAAAGTGCTATTATAGAAGAATGGATCTATGGTTTATATAGCGTCCTTACTTAAACAAGACATTCTATAGCTAACCTTTCTAGCCTTAGTAGGGTATTAATTATAGTTTGTTAAGAGTTTAAGACAGAGCTTGGTTATAAAGGGATATAGGTTATTTTAGTTTCTATTAAACATTGGAGAATTAGGGAGCTTTTTAGATTTTATAATAGGTACTGGGTTCGCTATAGGTGTAGGTTAAGCTACTATTACTAGTTTAGTGTTTGCATTTAACGTGTTAGGTTTAGGTACTATTATTTTAATCTTATTTATAGGTGTTGCTGTTAGGGTTTATAACGTAAATGCCTTAATATTACAGAGTTCTTTGTAGAGTGCTTCTATTAATTACTGGTGCTAGGCTTCTAGTATAGCCTATTACTGAGCTAAGGCGTCCATAAAGGCCTATTATATTATAGTTAACTATTCCCTGACTAGGGTTATAATACTTATATTTATTAAAAGGGATTCAGGTTTATTTGCCATTTTAATAGTAGTTATTTTAACGTAACGTAATGTAAGGGCGTAAAGAGGCTTTAGGAAAGATTTAAAGGAATAAATATAAATTCTATCTAATCTAAGGGTATATAGCTCTTATAGAGTATAAGACGTTACGTAAAGAAGAGAAAGGAATATAGGAAACTTATAATTAAATATTTAGGGTCTTAGCAGAAGACGCGTGGGCACAAGCCCATGCGGACTTCAACAAGTTTTAACCAAATTCCATTACGTTAGTGGAATTTGGTGGAAAACGGTAGATTAAGCGGATAATTGCGGATAGTTGTAAACAGTTACAAACGGTTTTATACAGTTATCTGTTAAGTGTTTTACCGAGACATTCCTACTGTAACTGGGCTAGTCCTGTTACACATTTATAATTAAAGTAAAGATCTTAGAAGTTATATATAGACTTAACTTACTAGAGAAAATAAAGATCTACCTAGTATAGTATATTGCTATACTAGAGCCAGTATATAGGAATATTAAGCCACCAGTCTATAAGGCAGATATATATAGGGGTTAAAAGAAAGACAAATAGGAAGTTTTAAGGATTATTGGTTATAAGGATATTAATAATAAAATATAGTATAAAGTTAAATAGATAGGCTATAATAAGACTACTTAGGAGCTACTAGATAATCTAAAGAATGCTATAAAAAAGGTATAGAAGTATTAGAAGAAAAAGGGTTAGGAAGCATTAATAAAAAAGAATTACCAAAGAATAAGTTACCTAAGGGGGACTTAAGAGGAGTACCTGCCAAGGTATTTAGAGTTATTTCCCTCTCTATTAAAAGAGAATCCTTTTTTTTTTTACCAAGTTCCTATAGACTTTATTTTATAAGTTTCTACTCCTTAGAATAAACCTTATAAACCTTTTTAAGACAAAGTAAACGAGCCAACGTAGTAATCCAGGCCTTAAAAGCTCTTTACTCCGCGTTATATAAGCGTTCCAAATCCGCCAGAGCCTAAGTTAGCTTACTATTAAGTTTTATAGCGGGAGATTAAACCTAAAACCCTAGTAGTAATTAATAAGGGAATTTAAAAACTATTAAGAGTAATAGAACGCGCACACTTAGTATTAGATACAGAGTAAACATTATAGGATAATTAAATATTTGCTTTAGTATACTCTAAATATAAAGAGGGTTGCCAAGATAAAGGACTCGCTAATATAATACTACTATATTCTGCTAAGTTGCTATTAGCTCGCTTACTATTAGCGCCTTAATAACCCTTTATATCTTACCAGTCTCTACTAGTCTCCTTCTTCCCCTTAGCTTAGTATTCTTATATAGTAGCAATCTATAAGCTTCGGTTTAGAAGCATTTATATAACGTGGTTCATCACCGAGTTGCGCATACCACCGAGTCGCGCACTTTTCCGACGCGACACCACCCTCCACCTTCAACACGCGTTTTTTCCACAACCAGTACTAATGGTCCAAATCCAAGAAGCACAAGTCACTCTCGCTATTAATATAATCCAATCCTCTAAAAAACTAAGCCGCCGCGCTGCTATAAAGCTCTATAACGTTCCTAAAGTAATGCTCTGTGATAGAATAAAGGGCCGGCTCCCTAGGGTCGAGACAGAGCCTAATAGTTAAATTTTGACTAAGACTAAGGAAGAGGTGATAGTTTAATACATTTTATACCTAGATTCGCAAGGGTTTCCGCCCTTAATTAGAGATATAGCGGCAATGGTAAATTGCATTCTTACATTGCGTTACGCGGGGCCCGTTAGGAAGCAATGGCCCTACTATTTTATCCAGCAACGGGAAGAGCTTAAGACGCGTTTTTCTTGTGCCTATAACTTCCAAAGGGCCCTCTGTAAAGATCCTAACGCGTTAAACGCGTGGTTCCGCCTGGTATCTAATATACGTAGTAAGTACGGCGTCCTTAACTGCAATTTCTACAACTTTAACGAGACCAGCTTTATAATAGGCGCAATTTACCTATTTATGGTCGTTACGCGTTCTAATCAACGTGGTAAAAGTAAGGCTATTTAACCTAGCAACCGGGAATAGGTGACCGCGATTACCTATATTAGTGGCGATGGTTTTAATATACCCCCTTTTTACTCGTTTAAGGCCTCTATTACCTCGCTTATTGGTATACTAAGGGCGGCATTCTAGATAACTAGGCCATTAAGACAACTTCTAATGGGTAGACTAATAATAAGATAGGCCTAGACTAAATTAAACACTTTAATAAGCACACTAAGGCGCGGACAAAGGGTGGTTATTAAATACTAGTGCTAGACGGGCATAAGAGCCACCAGTTAGTTAATTTTATAAACTACTACAAGGACCACAATATTATTCCCCTTTGTCTCCCTCCCTATTCCTCCTATATTACCTAGCCTCTTAATATTAGGGTCTTTAATGCCTTAAAGCGGACGTACGGGCACTAAATTAATACATTTATCTAGGCCCATATTAACAACATTACTAAGACTAAGTTCTTTTTGGCGTTTCGCGAGGCCTATAGGGCTTCTATAACCAAAGTAAATATTACTAGGGGTTTTTAAGGGGCTGGTCTTATCCCATTTAACCCATAAGCAGTTATTTCTAAGCTGGATATTAAGTTATGGATACTAACACCTATGGGCCCCCCTAAAGCTAATACTAACCCTTAGGTCTTCTAGACGCCATATAACTCAACCAAGGCCCTTTTACAGTTAACCTATATAAAAAATTAGATTAGCGGTCATTAAGGAAGCTCCCTAACATCAATTTTTTCGGCTATTAAGCAAATGGTAAAGGGTATAGAGGTAATAGCCCACCAGAACACCCTTATTATAGAGAAAAACCACACCCTTCGGAAAGCTAATAAGGCCCTTAGTAAGCACCGGAGGGCTAAAAAAACACATGTCCGTTAGGGAGGTGTACTAACTGGAGAGAATGCACGTGATATTTTGGCCTAGAAGAAGGTTAAGGAGCAGGTGGCGCGGGATACCCGTCAAAATCAGGGTGGCGAGGGGGAGAGGTCGGCGACTGTGCGGCGCTATAGAAACCGCGGCAAGCCTAGTCATAATGCACGAACGTGCCAGGTCAAAGCGGAAATGTCTGATGTATATAGTTCCGAGTAGTTTTAATTGATTTGGACCGTTGTGGTTGTGCAATTGGTCTTAGAAGTGGTGTCGCGTCGGAAAAGTACGCGACTCGGTGGTATGCGCGACTCGGTGATGAACCACGTTAAGCCTATTATATTATACTAAGCTCTCCCTATATTGCCTGGGAAGGCCTCAATAATATCCCACCCTAAAAGAAGACCTTTATCTACAATAACGCGTTAATGCGTTGTACTTAGACATTAAAAAACTCACACTACTACGCCTAAGAAGGCCCTAATAATATCCTACTTTATAGGCTAGACTGTACTTAACTTATACCCCTAAAAGACCTCCAGAATTAAAACCAAATTATATAATTTTAACAAACCTTAAGAAGCTAATAATGGTATCTAAAGCAAGCTTATTTAAAAGACCTACCTTTACCTAAGAGGAATATAAGATCTAGTTAGAATTAGAAATTAAAGATAATAATAATGTTATAGGTATATATAAGCAGATTTATACCCTTACAACTAATTAAAAGGTTAATTATCTTTAAGCCTAAAGTATATAAGAGACTCTAAAGGAGATTCTAGAAAGTCTTACTACCTTATAAAATAGCCTAGCCTTCCCTTTATAAAGCCTTAGTTAACCTATTCGCTTAACTAAATGCAATACTTTAGAGAGTATAGATATAATAATAAAGTAATTAAAGTCCGTTAAGCTCCCTAACCCCCTATTATTATTAAATAGTATAGACCTAACCTTTAAGAACTAGAGAATCTAGGTATAAGGAAAGCTTTATATTAACTATAACTATTTCCCCTCTAAAGAAGCTAAAATACTCTACCTCTTTAGTTAAACCGTTGGGGACGCCTAGTAATACCTTTAGGCCAAGTTTAAGGACGAGTTACCTATTTAGTTTATATCTATTAATAAGATAATATAGCATCTAGCTACTATTTATATTAATCTAAATAAAGTATGGGATGCCTATTATAACTATAGCCGCCTAATAATAAAATTAAACTAATTCTTTACTAAGTTTTAGACCTAATTCTTTACTAAGTTTTAGACCTAATTCTTTACTAAGTTTTAGACCTAATTCTTATACCTAGTAGGCAAAGGCCAGGTTCCCCCTAAGAACTACTGTTTAGACCTATATAACAAGCTTATAGTTTAACTATAAGAAAAGATTGCGGTAGCCTTAAATAACCTACCAATCTACTAAAGACTTACAGCCTAATATTTATTACTAGATTTAGAACTAAAATAAATTAATGCTTATTCTAACTAACTAAAACCTATTCGCTATACTAACGGGAGCTAGTGTTAGAAGATAAATCATAACCGCCCTTATACTAAAAGCAGTTATAACTACCTACTTATAAGCCTTATCCAAATTGCTATATACTATACCTTTAGCTAATGCTTATCGCAATACCCTAATTAATCCTACCATGGTTATGTGCTTTAATTGCGGAAAGGATAGTTACTTTACTACGTCCTACCTAGAGCTAAAGGATACTAGTAGTATTAAGGATATAGAGGAAAAAGAAATATTTAATAAGTTAGAAAAAAAAGAACCCTAGGGAAAGACTCCCCCTTAGGGTATTCTATTAATTTTAAAGAGATTAATCTAAGTTAGCTAATAGGTAGAAAACACTTTACGGTTCTATATATAATATCTTAAAATAGATATAGAGTTAATATAACTACCCTTATTAACACTGGAGTAAATAGCTTTACCTTTATAAATACTGCTTATATAAATAATATTACTAAGTTCTTAAATATAAATGCTACCTAACTAGAGAAGCCTATTTAAGTAAAAGGCTATAATAGCTAAGCCGGTAAGCTAGTTACCTATATCTTAAAGCTATATATTGCTATTAATAGATAACGCTAGTTTGGTATCCCCTTCTATATCCTAGACCTAAGGTCCTATAATATAATCCTTAGCCGAAAATAGATGTCCTACTTTAATATTTAGCTAAATATTTAATAAAGACGGTTTATCTAGCTAGAGAATATATTAAAGTTACCCTCCTTTATTAGAGAAATCCGTACTAACTATAAGATATTAGCCGTAAAGGCTGACCCTATCTACTAGTAGGATGTCAGGGACCGCGACCTAGCCTTTACTTAAGAAGATGCCCGCTATAAGGCCAGTAAGAACCCTATACTAATAAGGATACTCCCCTAAAGGATTGCAGTTAAGGAGGACTCTACTTATAGAAGTAGAATAAACAGTAATATAGATAACTTCTAAATTGTGGAGATCTGGCTAAGGGGGAAGAGAATATACTAATAAAATATAGCGGATAACCTTTAGAAGATATAATAAGAGCTAAAAGAAGTAAAGACAACACTAATATACTAAAGGCCCCTAAGGCCGTAGACACCCCTACTATTACATAACCCCCCTATAGTAGATATCGTGGTAATTAGCGCTATAGGTTTCCACTTTAATATATATTAGAAGGACAATAAGGTCTTTATAACTAGCTTATATAAAATTAACTAGATTATTAATAAGAAGGAAGAAGGGCTAGTAGAGGAAACTAATAAGGAGCTAGTTAAGCGCCTCCTCCCTATATACCTTTTAGACTATAGAGACGCGTTCTTAAAAGCAGCCTTAGATATACTACCCCCCTACTAAACCTATAATTATAAGATTTAATTAAAGGCCGATAACTTTCTAGGCTATAGCCCTCTTTACTAGTAAACCATAGAGAAACTAAAAGTAATTAAGTAGTACTTAATCAATAACCTCTATAAGGGGTTTATTAAGCTAAGTTAGGCCCCTTTTACTTCCCTTATTTTATTTATAAAGAAACCTAATAAAGGCCTCCGCTTCTATATTAACTATTAGAAACTAAATACTATTACTTAAAAAGATTATCACCCTCTCCCCCTAATTAATAAGACCCTTATATATTTAAGCCAAGCTAAAATCTTTACTAAGCTTAATATCCGCTAAGCTTTCTACTAAATTAAAATAGACCCTATATTAGAGAATCTAATAATATTCTATACCCGCTACGGTTCTTATAAATATAAAGTTCTCCCTTTTAGACTAATAAATGGGCTAGCTATATACTAACAGTATATAAATAATGTTCTTTTTAACTACCTTAATAAATTCTGCACGGCGTACCTAGACGACATTCTTATATACTTAGATAATAAACTTAAGTACTAAGTCCACGTTAAAAAGGTTCTAGAGAGGCTGCGAAATATAGGCCTATAAGTCAATATTAAGAAATGCGAATTTAGAGTAAAATAAATAAAGTACCTTAGGTTTATTGTTAGTATAAAAGGAATTAAAGTTAACCCTAAGAAGGTAGAGGCGATATATAACTAGAAACCCCCTTATACTATAAAAAAGGTATCTAGTCCTTTCTTAGCTTCTATAATTTCTATTATTGGTTTATCTATAATTATAGGGTTATAGCTAAGCCTCTTATATAACTAATTAAGAACAATATACCTTTTATTTTTAATAATAGCTATATAAAAGCCTTTAAGTAGTTAAAGAACTAATTTATTTCCTCCCTAATTTTCTATTACTATAACCCAGACCTAGAATTAATGCTAGAAATAAATGCGTCCGATAGAGTAGTAGTAGGTGTTCTCTTATAGCTATACCTAGATAGTAAGTAGTACCCTATTATGTTCTTCTTAAAGATAATAGCCCTAGCTAAATATAACTATAAGGTACATAATAAGGAAATTCTGGCTATTATATAATTATTATCCTAGTGGCGTGTAGAGCTTAAAAGTACAGACTCTTAAATTAAAGTCTATACTAATTATAAAGCCCTTAAATATTTTATAATAATAAAGCAGCTTACCAGTTAATAGGCTAGGTAGGCTAAAACACTCTCCTAATTCTTCTTTATAATTATATACCACCTTAGTAGGTAAAATTCTAAAGCTAATACCCTTACCTAGAGGGAATAGGACGTGGAACTATAGGATAAGCTAAAGGCTTAGCACTAGATATGTGCCCTTCTCTATCCTAAATAGCTTAACCTATATATCCTTAAGGAACTAAGCTCTAAATAGAGTAAGCTAGCGCCTATAAAAGGAAAGATTTTAGATAAACTAGTAGAACTAATTAACCGTATCCTAATTATAAACCGCTTAGCCAAATTCCTAAAAGCCCTCCGCGACTAAGCTATGGAAGGTAACCCTAATTTAGAAATAGAAGACGGACTGCTCTTATACTAAAAATGGCTTATAGTTCTAGACGTTAATAACTTATAAATGGAACTAATCTATAAAGCCTACTATTAAGTCTTTATAGCGCACCCTAGTTAAAATAAAACCTACTAACTACTAGCACCTTGCTATTACTAATAAGAACTCCTGTCCAATATAGAACGATTTATTAGGAATTATTATGCTTATAAATAGGCAGATACCCCTAAAAATTAAACCCCTAGATAGTTATAACTACTACCAGTTCCTAAACGCCCTTAGCAGTATATTATAATAGACTTTAAATTATTCCTAAAGGACAAATATGGCTATAATATGGCCTTTATAGTAGTTAACCAACTAAGTAAGTAAGCTATTTCCCTTCCCTACTTTAAGACTATAACTACAAAAGATATAGTCTATATATATATTAATAACATTTACTAGATCTATAGCGCTCTTAAGTTAATTATCTCTAACCATGGACCCTAATTTATATTAGACTTTTGGGACGAATTCTACTATATCCTTAAAATTAAGATTAAGCTCTCTACCCTTAGACTAATAGCTAAACTAAGATTATAAACTAATACCTTAACTAGCAATTCGCCCCTTTATTAATTATTATTAGGACAACTGGTTGGAACTACTGCCTATAATAGACTACGCACAGCTTACGCTCCCTTATAATAGCATAGGAATGTCACTATTTAAGTTACTCTATGGATATAAGCCAAGAACATCCTTTAATTGGGATAGACCTATAGGACCTATAATGGCCCGCGAACGCCTTAGCTACAAAGAGGCCTGGATATTTGCTAAAAGAATATATAGAGCCTAGAAGACTGCCTAAGCAATTATAAAAAAGATATAAGAGAAAAAAAAGGCTAATATAAACTAATATTATTACAAGGTAGACTTCTTGTTACGGACGCTTTAAGTACAATATTACGACTACTTAGAGAGGAGTCGGAAGAAGCTAGTTGGTTAATAAGGGCACGGTCTAGTATAGATCCGGTAGAACCATATAATAAGGAGTAGTAACCGAGGTCATATAGTAAGCTCTGTGAGCTCTGTAAGTTCTATAAGGAGTGTCTTATGTACCTTATGTACCTTACATACCTCACGTATAAGGAGGGTTTCTTAGGAGTATAGTTATATATTTAAAGAACCATAGTCCCTACCTAGATAGTTCTCTTCCTTATAGTGAATCTCAGAATATAATTAGAGTTAATCTGTTGGGCAACTACTCTATACCAGTTATTATCTTGTACTATTACATTATTAACTTGTTTAAATATCTACATACCTAGCCTATTAACAAGTCTACCGTAGTTCCTGCTATAAGGCTTTATTATATATTTACTACCTAGTTATAGTATTAACAAGTTAAACAGTATGCCACCAAAAGCACTAGTTACAACAACCTCTATAGTAGCGACGACCTTAGGGTCCAGAGGGGACACTAGTATAAAGGACACGGATTCGCAGCTTATTACGGTAGGTCAGTTACAGGAAATAGTTAATTAATTAATAGATAATAATTAAATACTTAAAGATTAAATTAATGGAATTAGAGTAGCTAAGGTTAAGTTACCCTTAATTAAACAATTCTTAGGGGAGAAGTTGAAGCTTAAAGGGTTTCTTATATAAATGCACTTTAAGGTTATACAAGAAGAAGTAAAGCTAGCTATACTAGTAGACCAAATAGCGTATATAGGGTTATTCTTAACCAAAAGAGCACTTAAGTAGTTTAAATCTTACCTTACTAAGATTTAGGCAAATGGAATAATAACTACTAACTAAGAAGTACGGTTTATGTTTACTAGTTAAAGCGGGTTTACAGAGAGGCTAACGCAGATGTTTAGAGACCTAAAGGTAACTTCTATAGTAGAGAGAAAGCTACAGAACCTAGTATAACGCACTTTAGTAATTAAGTATACAACATAGTTTCAGATACTTGTAATATAGGTTAAGTAGAATAATAAGGCGCTTATAGCATAGTACAAGTAGGGACTTAAGGTAAAAGTCTAAGATATAATTATCCTAATAGAAGATATGGCAAGTCTAAAAGACTTAATAAATTAATTAATAAAGATTAACAACAAAATCTATTAAAGGAAATAAGCTAAGAAAGGGTAAAATAAAGTGCTATAGTTATATAAGGCGCAGAGTACATATTAATAGACACTAAGTTAGAAACTATAGAACGGTGGGCTAGAGCTAATAGACTTAAGCGGCACCAAAGAATCTAAAAGATGGAGTAAGAAACTATAAAAACTTAGAGGTTAAAGATTAAGTAATTATAGGACTAAGAAGCAGAGGCTAAACTAGGAATCTTAGCAGTAAAAGACATTTAGGCGGACTCCATAATAATAAAAATAGTTTAAAAAAGAAGCTTATATAAATTATAGAAAATAGGGTTATTTTACTAGAGACTATAGAGGTAGTTAGAGTAACCATACAGTAAAGGGCACTAGGTCGTTAGAGTATAATAATATAGATATAGGGATATTGCGCGGGACTAAGGAGTATTTAATTAAACACTTTGCGTTTTGTTATAATAACGCATACCAAATTTATAAGGACGCTAAGTATAGCGCAAGCTATTGGCTATAAGAGCCAGAGTTAAAAGGACTTAAGGGAACTAGAGAGTTAGATAAAGAATAAGATTAACTCTACAAGCTAAATTAAGATATTATAGTAATGTATAAACAGAGATCAGCAACAATAACAATAGAGTTAGAGTATTTATTAATTAACAGCAATAAGGAAGAAAGAGAGGCTAACTAGGGGCACTTAAACCTTAATAACGCAACAGAAGCAGAGACTAAGACCACTATAAAACGCGGTTTAGTAACAGGCATTATAACACCATTAAATACAGTATCCATCGCTTTATAAGATGGAAGGAGTAACATCTAAAGATAATTAAGTAAGCAGATAACTGCTAGTACTAGCTTACTACTTAATAAAGGCAAAAGGCCAAAGGCTTAAGACTCTTAAGATAAGATATAAGACGCTTAAGATTTTTAAGATGAAATAAAACATACCCAAGAACCTATAATAGACGAAAACTATTAGGAAAGGGTAGTAGCTTAGTTTAGTAATAAACAAATAAGTATAGGACGCAAGTTCGTAAACTATAAGTTTAGGGAATAAGTAAGAACATTAGTTCTAGGGGAACGCAGTATTTAGCCTAAAAATTAAAGAATTAATACAGAGATTAAGAAGCAAGATAACTTTAAGGATTTAACTACAAGACGCAGAAAACAAGTGTCACGGAACGCCGCCGCAGGAGCCTCCATAGGAGACTCCCTAGCGGAACCCCGTGCCCTCGCGTACGCTTCGCGTACAGCTTACATCAGCCACGCGTAGTATATCACCTTCCTACGCCCTCGATCCTTACGATCGATCGCGCAACGTCTTGTAGACTCCTCGAATACATACGTTCAGCAGCCACTGTTCCGCGCCCCGTGACAATAAGAAACTATAGATAAGTTTAAATAAAGAATTATTATATAGCAAGAACAAAAGCTAGATAAGAGATTAGCTACGCTAAAATATACAAGGGACAGAGCACCTATATAAAGAATTACTAATAGGCCTAAGGCAGGGACGCCTAGAGTAAAGTGGTTAGACAAACTAGAATAAGAAGAGGATTTAGGAATCCTAACTAGGTTTAAAGAAAGATATACTAAAGGTTGTTACAACGCAGTAATAATAAGGTACTTTTTAATGGATAAACTATATATACTAAGCCAGTTATATAGAAAGTGGTATAGGCAACGACATAATAATAAATAGGAAGATTTCTATATATAGCTGGATAAAAAAGTTGTCTAAAACCAACCTATTATAGAGAAATGTATAAATCATATTAAGGGAGCGTTAATTATAATATTAAGGAACCTAGAAGAAGGATCTAGGGACTAGAGAAGTAAATAATAAATCTTAGTACTCATAAATAAAAGACTAATAGTTAGGTTGGCCAGATAGAGGTTTAAACTTAAAGGTAAAGACAAACTAAGAGTTAACCTAAGTTACTTAGCGTATTATACACTATTATAGATAGCTTATATAGATAATACGTGTAATATGCATAGAGCACCTAAAGACAAAAACTGGAAGTATCTAACTAGAATATATTAGGCACCAGATAAAAGAAAGTATAGAGACGCTAAGTATATATATAGATAGCACCTAGTGGAAATACAGAGTTAAGGGGACCTAATACTTTAACCAGGAAGATTCCTTATAGAAGAATACCTAGACAGATAATAGTGGTAGGAGTGCCTAGAAAATACTTATCTATAGCACATAGAGAAGAAGAAACAAACTAAGTATTAGCTAAAAGAGGACTAACTATAGGTAGGATCTAGCAGCTAGTAGTTAGGAAAAGGGGAGGCCTATAGAACCAGAGGGAGCTAGTGGTAAAGCCTTAAACTCTTAGAGGAATTAAAGGACGATATTTAAACTTACAAGTTAAATAGCAAGATTAGTAGTTTAAAGTGTTAATAGATAATGGAGTAATAAGGAACTATATATTACTAGTAGCAGTAAAAAGGATAGGGTTACTACACAGACAGAAGAAATACCTATATCCACTTATAACAATTTTAGGAGATTAGATAGCCTATAGAAGAGGTATTATTAATCTTAAAATAGGACCTATTTAGTTAACTATTAAAGGGAGGCAAGTTAAGATGTCTTTTAATATCCTACTGTTAGGAAAGGATAAGGCAATACTAGGAATACCTTAGTTATAGAAATATAATCTAAGAATTAATTGGGTTACAGAATAGGTTAATATTAGAGATATATAATAACGCAAAATATAATAGCAAACCAAGTTAGTATAGTACCAAGTTAGAGCAATATATAAAGAGACTAAGCGAGGCTTAAGTTATATACTAAAGAAATACCATAAGTATGGCAAAAGGTTATAGTTACTAAAAAGTAAAAAGCTGTTAGAATATATAGCATAGGACCATAAGATAGAGTTAGAAAAGGGAACTAGTTTAAAGGTCTTCCCAATCTATAAGCTTACTAAAATAGAGTTAGTGGCGCTTAAAGAGTTTATCTAGGAGAACTTACAAAAGGGGTATATTAAACTGTTATAGTTATTGGTGGAATATCTAGTGTTATTTATCTTAAAGAAAAACGGAAAACTTAGGATATGTATTAACTACAGACAGTTAAACAGCATTACCAGGAAGGATAGGTATCCTTTACCCTTAATTAGCGAAATTTAGGATAAGATAGGTAACGCAAAGATCTTTACAAAGATAGATCTAAGGTAGGTGTACTATTAGATTAGGATTAAAGAAGGAGACAAATAAAAGGCAGCCTTTAGGTTAAAGGAAGGACTATATAAACTATTAGTAATACAGTTCAGGCTTATAAATATACCAGCAACGTTTTAGAAATGGATTAATAGTGTATTAGAAGAACACCTTAATAAGTTTATTATAGCATATCTTAATAACATTATTATTTACTTAATAAGTAAGGAAGAATATAGAGAACATATTAAGTGGGTCTTAAGGAGATTATTAAAAAAAAAGATGCTAGTAGCAATTAAGAAATACAAGTTCTTTACTAGGAAGACCAATTTTGTTAAATTTATTATTAAACTATGGAAAATCAGTATGGACCTAAAGAAAGTTAAAGCTATAGTAAATTAGCAAGAACTAGAGAATATAACGCAGTTAAGATTATTTTTATGGTTTTGTAATTACTATAGGAGGTTTATAGCGCAGTGGTTAAAAAATATTAAGCTATTTATAAGACTAACCAAAAAAGAGGAACTGTAGGTATAGAGTAGTCAGTAAAAAAAGTTACTTAAGGAACTTAAGGAGTTGTTTACCTAGGATCTAATCCTTAAGATATACTAACCAAAGCTAGAAATAGTTATGGAAATAAATATATTAGACTTCGCACTAGGAGCATATTTACTATAAAAGCACTAGGACGCATAGCATCTAGTAACATACTATAGTTAAAAGATAACACCACTAGAGTTAAACTATAATATCTATAACAAGGAGTTACTAGGCATAGTTACAGCACTTAAAAAATAGAGAGCATTCTTATAAGGCACAGAGAAACCATTTATGGTTAAGACGGACTATAAGAACCTTATAGGGTTCCTAATAATAAAGGAACTTAACCAAAGATAGGTTAGATGGGCAGAAATGCTTACAGAGTATTATTTTAAAATTTAGTATACTAGGGGTATAAACAATGCATAAGCAGATGCTTTAAGCCGAAAAGCTAAACTATAAAACGAAGAAAAGCTATTAGGAGCTTTACTGCAACAGGATTAGGATAGAATAATCAGGTATAATTATCTAAAGATTGCAGCAACTATAGAGGGTTAAGTATATAAGTTACTAGAGAGCGATTGGATATAAAAAATCTAAGAGGCATAAAAAGAGGATCTAGACTTAAAGCAGTATAAAAATAGGGAAGCAACCTATATTCCAAAAACAATAGCAGAAGAGTTTATAAAAGAATTCTACAAGGGAATAATATAAGGATATAGTAGAGCTATAGGCTTAGTGTTAAGACTTTAAAAAGAGTATATTATTTAAGGAATCTAGGAACTAGCAAGACAAGTTATAAGGGAATATCTAAATTGCTAAAGAAATAAACTGATAAGGCATAAGCTGTATAGAGGGCTATAACCTATTAAAACACCAAAAAGACTATAGGAGGTTATATTATAGGACTTTATTATAAAGTTACTAAAGTTAAAAGATCCTATTACCGGATAAGATTATAACGCGATCTTAGTAATAGTAGATAAGCTAATAAAGTAGGGATACTTTATAGCATATACAGAAGAAATATCCGTAGAAGATATAGCTAGAATCTATATAAAGGAAGTATTTATAAGATATGGAGTACTAATAAAGATTATATTAGACAGAGATCTAAGATTTATAGTAGTATTCTAGGAGGTATTTTTAGCGGAATAAGGGGTTTAAGCAGCAACGTTAACTGTATATTACCTACAAACAGATGGTTAAACGGAAAGACTAAACTAGACACTAGAATAGTATCTAAGGCATTATATTAATTATGTATAGAATAATTAGGTATTGTTATTACTAGTTATATAGTTTATATACAATACGATACCATAGGAAGGGATAAACATGTTACCTTTTAAGGCGAATTACGGGTATAAGCCAAGAACATTATTATTGCCACAATAAGTAAAAAAGATAAGTAGCACAGCTAAAGAAAGAATAGAGACGTTAATAAATCTTTATAATCACCTTAAAGAAACAGCTAAACTAGTATAGATAAGGATAAAAAAGTACTATAATACTAAAAGATCTAAGGGACCAGATCTTGAGGGGGATAAAGTATGGCTACTATATAAAAATTTCAAGAGTTAACAACTAAGTAAGAAGTTAGACTATATTAAACTAGGACTATTTACAGTTAAAGTAAAAGTCTTAGAAGTTATATATAGACTTAACTTACCAGAGAAAATAAAGATCTACCCTATATAGCACGTTGTAATACTAGAGCCAGTATACGGGAATATTAAGCCACCAGTTTATAAAGCAGACATATATAGAGGATAAGAAGAGAATAAATAGCAAGTTTTAAAAATTATTAGTTATAAGGACGTTAAGGATAAAACATGGTATAAAGTAAAGTGGATAGGCTATAATAAGACTACCTAGGAGCTACTAGATAATTTAAAAAATGCTATAAAAAAGGTACAGGAGTATTAAAAGAGAATGGGTTAGGCAGCATTAATAAAGAAAGATTGCTAAAAAATAAGTTACCTAAGGGGGACCTAAGGGGGACCTAAGAGAAGCACCTACTGAGGTATTTAGAGTTATTTCCCTTGCTATAAGAAGAACTTCCATTCTTTTATTACCAAGTTCCTAAAGACCTTATTCCACAAGTTTCCACTCCTTAGAATAGACCTTCTTATACACTTTCTTAAGACAAAAAAGACGAGCATAAGCGTTTTAACGAGCCTTAAGGATATAATGCTCTTTATTATAAACACAAGCAAGATAGAGCTTATTATTATACTAAAGTTAGTAAATTTCGGCTAGAGCCTCTAAAAGCTTACTATTGAGTTTTACAGCATTAAATTAAACCTAGGGCTCTAGCAGCTATTAATAAGGGTACTTAAAGACTATTAAGAGTAATAGAACGCATATACTTAGCGTTAGACACGGAACAAACATTATAAGAAAATCACATGTTCGCTCACGTATACTTAGCGCAAGAGGATAATTGTTAGTTAATGGGTAACGCAATCGCAATATATACCAACCCCTCTTTCGCACAACGGGAATAGGAAAATATAACCTTACCCAGCAATAGAACAACCGCTACAGTACAAGACCAACATTTAGCAGAGGGAGAAGGAGAAGCTTTAAGTATAATAAACAATAATATTAACCAAATTAATTAGACGGATATTATACCTCTAGTAAACAACTTAGAGATATTAGAAATCTTTAAGGACAAAAATAAAGAGGAGGGAGATGGTGTTATAGACGCTTTAAGTACAATATTATAACTACTTAGAGAGGAGTTGGAAGAAGCTAGTTGGTTAATAAGGGCACGGTCTAGCATAGATCTAGTAAATCCACATAATAAGGAGTAGTAACCAAGGTTATATAGTAAGCTTTATAAGCTCTGTAAGTTCTATAAGGAATGTCTTATATACCTTACATACCTTACGTACCTTATATACAAGGAGGGTTTCTTAGGAGTATGGTTGTGTATTTAAAGAACCACAGTCCCTACTGTTACGGACAGCTTAAATACAATATTACGACTACTTAGAGAGGAGTTGGTGGAAGCTAGTTAGTTAATATAAGCACGGTCTAGGATGGATCCAGTAGAACCATATAATAAGGAATAGTAGCCGAGGTCACGTAATATAATCTGTGTAATCTGTGTAATCTATATAATCTGTAATAGAGTAGATAGAGCACACGTACCTTACGGAGCGAAGGGATTTCTTAGGCGTATGGTTGTGTATTTAAAGGACCACAGTCCCTACCTAGATAGTTCTCTCTTTATAGTGAATTTTAGAATATAATTAGAGTTAATCTGTTAGGCAACCACTCTACTAGTTGTTATTACGTTATTGACCTGTTTATATCTATATACCTAGCCCAATAACAGGACCTATTATAGTTCTTGCTATAAGGTTCCGTTATACATTTACTACTAAGGTTACAGTATTCAATAAAGTTAAACAATATGCCACCCAAAGCACTAGTTATGACACTATTAATGGCAGCTACTACCTTAGGCGGAGATACTAGTATGGCAGACACGGATTCTTAGATGGTTACGTAAGGTTAGTTATAGGAAATGGTTAATCACTTATAAGATAATAATAGGATACTTAAAGAACGCATTAATAGAATTAGAGTAGTAAAGGTTAAGTTACCTTTAATTAAACGGTTCTTAGGAGAGAAGTTAAAGCTTAAAGGGTTCCTTACATAGATGCATTTTAAGGTTATACAGGAAGGAGTAAAGTTGGCAACATTGTTGGACCAAGTGGCGTACGCAGGATTGTTTCTAACAGGACGAGTACTTAAGTAGTTTAAACCTTATCTTACTAAAATATAGGCTAATAGCATAACAACTACTAACCAAGATGTATAGTATATATTTGCCAGTTAGAATGGGTTTATAAAACAGTTAACGCAGATATTTAAAGACCTGGAGGCCATAACTATAGCAGAATAAAAGCTTTAGAACCTAGTATAATAAACCTTAGCAATAAAGTATACAACACAGTTTTAGACACTAGCCATATAGGTTAAATAAAACGATAAGGCGCTTATGGCACAGTATAAATAGGGACTTAAGGCTAAAGTCTAGGACGTAATTATCTTAATAGAAGATGCGGATACTCTAAGAGAGTTAATAGATTAAGCGATAAAGATTAATAATAGGATCTATTAAAGGGAACAAGCTAAAAAAGGGTAAGATAGAGTTCTATAGTTATATAAGGCGTAAAGTACGCATTGGCAAATATAGAGCTAAAAACTATAGAATGGCGCAGAGCTAATGGACCTAAGCGGTACTAAAGAGTCCAAGAGATGGATAAAGAAATTATAGAAATCCAGAGGTTAAGGATTAAGTGATTATAGGACTAGGGAGCAGAGGCTAAACTAGGGATCTTAGCAGTAGAAGACGTTTAGGCAGACTCTATAATAAGAAAAATGGTTTAAAGATAGAGCTTATATAAATTACGGAAAATAAGGTTATTTTACTAGAGACTACAGAGGTAGTTAGAGTAACTATATAGTAAAGGGCACCAGGTTATTAGAGTACAATAACGTGGATATAGGGATGTTACGCAGGACTAAGGAGTGTTTGATTAAACACTTTGCATTTTATTATAACAACGCATACCAAATTTATAAAGATGCTAAGTATAGCGCAAGCTATTAGCCGTAAGAGCTAGAGTTAAGAGAACTTAAAGAAACTATAGAGTTAGATAAAGAATAAGATTAACTCTATAAGCTAGATTAAGATGTTAAAGCAATATACGGATAAAGATCGGCAACAATAACAATAGAGTTAGAGTACTTATTAATTAATAGCAATAAGGAAGAAAAGGGGGCTAACTAGGAGCACTTATACCTTAATAATACAACAGAAGCAGAGACTGAAACCACTATAGAACGCGGATTAGTAATGGGTATTATAACACCGTTAAATACAATTTCTATTACTTTATAAGACGGAAGGAGTAATATCTAGAGATAATTAAGCAAGTAGACAACTGCTAGTGCTAGCTTACCACTTATAAAAGGTAAAAGGCCATAGGTCTAAGATTCTTAAGAAGAGATAAGGAAAGCTCTAGACTTGCTAGGTGTAATAAAAACAGCTTAGGAGCCCACAATGGATAAAAGCTAATAGGAAAGAGCAGCAACTTAGTTTAGTAATTAACGAATAAGTACAGGACGTAAGTTTAAGAACTATAAGTTTAGGGAACAAATAAGAACGTTATTAGGAAGCTAAGATTTTGAGAAATAAATAAGGACTATAGTAGTTCTAGGTAAACACAGTATTTAGCCTAAAGATTAAAAAGTTAATACTAAGATTAGGAAGTAAGACAACTTTAAGGATCTAGCTACAAGACGCAGAAAACAAGAAACTATAGATAAGTTTAGGTAAAGAATTATTGCATAGTAAGAGCAAAAGCTAGACAAGAGGTTAGCTATACTAGGTTATATAAGGGATAGAGCACCTGTATAAAGAGTTACTAATAGGCCTAGTGTAGGGACACCTAGAGTAAAGTAGTTAGATAAACTGGAACAAGAAGAGGATCTAGACATTCTAGTTAGATTTAAAGAAAGACACACTAAAGGATATTACAACGCAGCAATAACAAGGTACTTTCTTATAGATAGACTATATACACTAAACCAGTTATACGGAAAGTAGTATAGGCAATAATACAACAATAAATAGGAAGACTTTTATATATAGCTAGATAAAAAAGTTGTCTAAGACCAACCCATTATGGAAAAATGCATAAGTTATATTAAAGGAGTATTAATTATAATGTTAAAAAACCTAGAAGAGGGATCTAGGGACTAGAGAAGTAAATGGCAAATTTTAGTACCTACAGTAGAGATACTAGTGGTTAGGTTAACTAGGTATAGGTTTAAACTTAAAGATAAAGATAAGCTAAGAGTTAACCCAAGTTACCCAGCACACTATATGTTATTGTAGATAGCTTATATAGATAACATATACAATATACATAGAGCACTAAAGAACAAAAACTGGAAGTACCTAGTAAGGATATATTAGGCACCAGAAGAAAAGCGATTTAGAAACGCTAAGTATATATATAAATAGCACCTAGTAGAAGTACAGAGTTAAGGGGACCTAATACTTTAACCCAGAAGATTCCTTATAGAAGAATACCTAAATAGATAATAGTAGTGGGACTACCTAGAAAACACTTATCTATGGCATATAGAGGAAAAGAAGTAAACTAAGTATTAGCTAAAAGTAGACTAAGTATAAATAGGATCTAGCAGCTAACATTTAGGAAAAGGGGAGGCCCATAGGACTAAAGGGAACCAGTAGTAGAGCCTTAGACCCTTAAAGGAATTTAAGGATAATACCTAAACTTATAAGTTAAGTGGTAAGATTAGCAGTTTAAAGCGTTAATAGACAGTAGAGTAATAAGAAACCATATATTACCAGCAGCAGTAGAGAGGATAGGGTTACTATATAGACAAAAGGAACACCTATATCTACTTATAATAATTTTAAAAGATTAGATAGCCTATAGAGGAGGCATTATTAATCTTAAAACAGGACCTATTTAGTTAACTATTAAAGGGAGACTAGTTAAAATGTCTTTTAATATCCTACTATTGGGAAAGGATAAGGTAATACTAAAAATGCCTTAATTATAGGAATATAATCCAAAGATTAATTAGGTTATAAGTTAGGTTAATATTAGAGATACTTAATAATATAAGATGCGACAGTAAACCAAGTTGGTATAGTACTAAGTTAGAGTAACGTACAAAGAGACTAAGTAAGGCTTAAGTTATATACCAAAGAAATACCACAAGTATGGTAGAAAGTTATAGTCACCAGAAAGTAAAAAGCTGTTAAAATACGCAGCGTGGGACTATAAGATAAAGTTAGAAGAGGAAACTAGTCTAAAGTTCTTCCTAATCTATAAGCTTACTAAAACAGAGTTAATGGCGCTTAAGGAGTTTATCTAGGAGAACTTATAAAAGGGATATATTAGACTATTATAGTTATTAGTAGGATATCCAGTATTATTTATCCTAAAGAAAAATGGAAAACTTAGGATATATATAGACTATAGATAGTTAAACAGCATCACTAGAAAGGATAGGTATCCTTTACCCTTAATTAGCGAAATCTAAGATAGGATAGGTAACGTAAAGATCTTTATAAAGATAGATCTAAGGTAGGCGTACCATTAGATTAGAATTAAGGAAGGCAATAAATAGAAGGCAGCCTTTAGGTTAAAGGAAGGACTATATAAACCATTAGTTATGCAGTTTAGGCTTATAAACGCACTAGCAACATTCCAGAAACAAATTAATAGTGTATTAGAAGAACACCTTAATGAGTTTATTATAGTATACCTTAATAACATTATTATCTACTTAAAGAGTAAGAAAGAATATAAGGGACACGTTAAATAGGTTTTAGAGAGACTATAAGAAGAATAAATACTAGTAGTAGTTAAGAAATGCGAATTCTTTATAAGAAAGACCGATTTTATAGAATTTATTATTAAACTAGGAAAAATTAGCATAGACCTAAAGAAAGTTAAAGCTATAGTAAACTGGCAAGAACTAGAGAACGTTATATAGTTGAGATTGTTCCTAGGGTTTTGCAATTACTATAGGAGGTTTATAGCACAATAGTTAAAAAGTATTAAGCCATTTATAAGGTTAACAAAAAAGGAGGAACTATGGGTTTGGGGTAGTAAGCAGAAAAAGCTATTTTAAGAACTTAAAGAGTTGTTTACCTAGGAACTAGTCCTTAAAATCTACCAACCAAAGTTAGAAATAGTTGTTAAGACAGATATATCAGACTTCGCACTAGGAGTATATTTACTATAGAAGCATTAGGACGCATAGTATCCAGTAGCGTACTATAGTTGGAAGATAATACCACCAGAACTAAACTATAACATCTATAATAAGAAGTTGTTAGGTATAGTTGCAGCGTTAAGGAAATAAAGAGTATTCTTATAAGGTATAGAGAAACCATTTATAGTTAAGACAGACTATAAGAACCTTACAGGATTCCTAACAACAAAGGAACTTAACTAAAGACAGGTTAGATAGGCGGAAATGCTTACAGAATACCATTTTGAAATTTAGTATACTAAGGGTATAGACAATGCACAAGCAGATGCTCTAAGCAGGAAGGCTAAACTATAAAATAATAAAAAGCTATTAGGAGCCTTATTGCGAAAGAATTAAGACGGATTAATTAGATATAATTATCTAAAGATTACAGTAACCAGAGAAGGGCAGATCCATAAATTACTAAAGAGTAATTGGACATAGAAGATCTAGAAGGCATAGGTAGAGGATCTAGATAAGAAATAGTATAAGAATAAAGAAGCAACTTATATTCCAAGGTCTATTATAAAAGAGTTTATTAAGTTATTCTATAAGGGACTAACTTAAGGACACAACGGAGCTATAGGCTTAGTGTTAAGACTTTAAGAGGAATATATTATTTAAGGAATTTAGGGACTAGCAAGACAAGTTATAAGAAAATGTCCAGATTGCTAAAAAAAAATAAACCAATAAGGCATAAGCCGTACGGAGGGCTACAACCTATTAAAACACCAGAAAGACCATAGGAAGTTATATTATAGGACTTTATTATTAAGTTACCAAAGTTAAAAGATCCTATTATAGGACAAGATCACAATATAATTTTAGTAATAGTGGATAAGCTTACAAAGTGGGGATACTTTATAGCATATATAAAAGAGATATTAGCAGAAGATATTGCTAAAATCTATATTAAGGAAGTATTTACAAGACACAGAGCACTAAGTAAGATTATATTAGATAGAGATCTAAGATTTATAGCAGCATTCTAGGAGGTATTTTTAGTAGAATAAGGAGTTCGCGCAGTAACCTTAACGGCATATTATCCATAGATGGACGGATAAATAGAAAGGTTAAACTAGACACTAGAACAGTATCTAAGGTACTATATTAATTATGCATCGAATAATTAGGTATTATTATTACTAGTTATACAGTTTGCATATAATATAACACTATAAGAAGGAATAGGAACGTTACTATTTAAGGCGAATTACAGGTATAAGCTAAGATTATTATTATCGCTATATTAAGCAAAGAAGATAAGTAGCACAGCTAAAAAAAGAATAGAGACTTTAATAAATCTTTATACAGACCTTAAAGAAATAGCTAAACTAGTACAAAAGCAAATAAAAAGGTACTACAACGCTAAGAGATCTAAGGGACCAGATCTTAAGGAGGGAGATAAAGTATGGCTACTATATAAAAAATTTAAGAGTTAATAACCAAGTAAGAAGTTGGACTATATTAGACTAGGACCTTTTAAAATCATATAAAGAATTTTATTAGTTACGTTTAAGTTAAACCTACTAGCCAAAATAAAAATTTACCCTATATAGTATATCGCAATGCTAGAGCCAGTATACAGAAATATTAAACCACTAGTCTACAAAGCAGATATATATAAAGGGCAAGAAGAAGATAAATGGTAAGTTTTAAAGATTATTAGTTATAAGGATGTAGATAATAAAACGTAGTATAAAGTAAAGTAGATAGGCTATAGTGAGACTACCTAAAAACCACTAAGTAACCTAGAGAACGCTATAGAAAAGGTATAGGAGTATTAAAAGAAAGCAGGTTAGGCAGCATTAATAAAGAAGAATCGCTAAAGAATAAGTTACCTAAAGGGGACCTAAGAGGAGCAATTGCTAAGCTACTTAGAGTTGTTTCCCTTGTAGGAGGAAAGTCCATTTTTTTATTACCCAGCTTAGATAGACCCTATTAAACAAGTTTCTACTCCTTAGAAAAAACCTTCTTATAAATACGTTTAAGGCGTTAAAGACAAGCGTAAGCTAGACGTTAAGCTTTAAGGATATATACGGACTTTTTTAAAACACGTTAAACCTTAAGCAGCATAGAGGCTAGCTTACCGTTAAGTTTCTTAGCGGTAGATTAAATATAAACCCCTATAATAAGTTACTTAGGGAACCTAAAGACTATTAAGAGTTATAGAACGCGTATACTTAGCGTTAGAGATAGAGCAAACGTTACAGGACAATTAAATATTTGCTTTAGTGCACTTTAAGCAAAAGGAAGGTTGTTAAGACAAAGGATTTACTAGCGCAATATAAACCAACCCCTCTTTTACACAATAAGAACACGAAGACGGCATTATCTCACCTAAAGATAGTATTGTAGCAATAGTACAAGACTAATAAGCTATAGAAGAAGAAGAAGAAGCTTTAGGTATAATAAGTAAAGATATTAACCAGATTAATTAAACAGACATTACACCTCTAGTAAATAACTTAGAGATATTAGGAATCTTTAAGGACAAAGATAAAGAGAAGGGAGATAGTGTTACGGATAGCTTAAGTATAATATTATAACTACTTAGAGAGGAGTTGGCGAAAGCTAGTTAGTTAATATAGGCATGGTCCAGAATAGATCTAGTGGAACTATGTAATAAAGAATAGTAGCTAAGGTTACGTAATATAATCTATATAATCTATATAATCTGTGTAATCTATAACGGAGTAGATAGAGCATACGTACCTTATAGAGCGAAGGGATTTCTTAGGCGTATGGTTATGTATTTAAAGGACCACAGTCCCTACCTAGATAGTTCTCTCTTTGTAGTAAATCTCAGAATACAATTAGAGTTAATCTATTAGGCAACCACTCCACTAGTTATTATTACGTTGTTGACCTGTTTATATCTATATACCCAGCCCAATAACAGGACCTATTGTAGTTCTTGCTATAAGGTTCCTGTCACGGAGCGAGCACAAGCGGTGATAATATATAGCGAAGTAGATATTATTAAGCTATGTACATGAACTGCGTGATAAAGTTAAGACGTTGCGTGAGGAAAAGGAAGTAGGAAATAGGGGAAAAAGGGTACATAACGTTCGCTTGGTTGCTAGGTTAACGGGTACTGTGCTACGCACGGGCAGGGTAGAGCTTAGGTGGCGGTTCTGGTAGAACTTGGCAGAATTCGGCAG
>Ga0307507_10003736_pt1 | contig 28674 bp, 36 predicted proteins | sample 7_EM_MG_FD_207223 | JGI IMG/M metagenome (GOLD analysis project Ga0307507, IMG submission 207223) | Populus trichocarpa ectomycorrhiza microbial communities from riparian zone in the Pacific Northwest, United States - 7_EM | ecosystem: Host-associated > Plants > Roots > Unclassified | place... | reverse complement strand
AAATTGTCTATTGGTCATCTATGTAAGTCTCCAATAGCCTCCCTCTTCTTCTTCTTTTCTCTCGCTTACATCATCTTGAAAAACTTGATTTCTCGTCCGTCTCCACAGAAGCAGGCCATGGGCCTATGAATGAGCAAGTAATCCTCTGAGTACTATAACTCTTGGTTCGATTCTGAAGGTAGAAAGTCTGTGATTTTGCTTTCAGTTCAAGTTGGTGCTCATCTTTTCATGTCTCATTTTTCATTCGCTTTCTGTCCTCAATCGGTAAGCGAGAGTAGACGACACTTTCATTAACAATTAAGCTGCATGGCGCTGCCAGTGTGGAGGAAATATGGAACTGAAGTTTACTCCGACTGAAATTGCGGGATGTCCTTGCCATTGTTGACATCCGACGCCCAGAAATCACGTACTAGTAAGGTCTCCAACCCAGGCATGCGAAGACCTCTGTATGCATGGTGGTGATCTCCGACTGCATCCGACTCAAATGCAACGCAGATAGAGCAGCAGGAAATCTATACGAATGTCACTAGATTCAATTAGGACATAAGTTGTTCAACACGAATTGGCAAGTACAGTTATCACTATCTTGGAAGCGCTAGATAGCGTAATACGGCCGTTGCAATGAAGGACAAGACGTCAGCTACGTAGGTTTCGGCTAGTTGAGTTTGATTATAATTGGCTTTGAATCCCGAGACTTGAACTTTATTGTCGAAATATCCGGAAACCATTCCACATTGCCCCTCCAGTCACTCCTCCACTCAATGGGTAGCCACAACAAACATTGCCCTTGAGGATCCTTCAACCACCCGTCTGTCCAATTCCAGGTAGCGTCTGAACGTTTCCATTTGTATTTGGCAGGAGGGAGGCCATTGCAGCGATCGTCCTGAGCCTGCAAGTTATCGTCGAAGGAATACCAACGCCCACTGAAACGTGGAAGTTCTTGGGCGGGATCGAGTACCTCTCCAGTTTTTGAATTATAAACGTGGAAACTCGTTCCATACTTGACAACCCCAGTTTCACCCTCAACTGAGAACTTTAGGTGGAGACGTTTTGACACTGGTATGGTCCAAATGCTGTCGTCACGGCCTGCCCTGCCTGAAACGTTGTGCACGTACAAATCGTTTGTCAACAACCAAGCCATAATTATACCCGGACCTTGCACCAAAAGAACATTGCCGGTAAGCCCTAATCCTACTATATCGAGGTCAGTGTCGATATACTGGGAAGAGGTCTGTGAGAGACGTGTGATCGTGACGGTGCCACCCTGGAAGGAAGCAGTGGCGATGTGAGTCCCAGAAGGAGAAGAGATATCGAGCTGTGGGATGTGGGTGGTGGTGGGTGTAGCACTGGGCAGACTTTCCAGACGCTGTATTTTGAGACTCCTATTAAGACCAACCAAGATTGATGAAGAATTGGGCGAGAATCCATTGAACTCAAACCCAATTGGGAATGAGAACTGTCTCCATGGGATATAATATCCAGTAGCGTAGGTCCAGATATGAATACAATCCGACTGGGAAGCTCCAAAGTGACTGCCACTGGAGGAGAAGGTGTGTGATACGAAGTGTCCATTTTTTTCCAACAACCCCCCCGAAGTCTGAGTGTCCAAGATAACAAGTTGTGAGGGGATAACAAAAAGGGAAATGCGATAGGTAGCCGGAGAAAAAGACCAAATGAACACGTCCACAACAAACTGGATCGGGATTGATTTGATCGTCGTCAGAGTGTCAACGTCAAAGATTTCGATGATAGAAATATTGTGGTGCAGGTCCACGGTCACGACGCGAAAGGACTCGTTGTGGGCCCAAATGTATCCTCCCTCTTTCTTGAGTGTGATGGAGGGCCATTCCGTACCTGAGGCAATATGATACATTTTTATAGTTTTGTGCAGCACACCGACTACTCCTCCATCTGATGACCACACCAGTCTTTTCGGGCTCGAGTTGGACTTAAATATTTTCGCCACTCCACCAGTCTGAATATCCCAGATTATAATGCCATTGGAATGACTGCAGGCGACGGAATGTCCGTCTGGTGAATAGGAAGGCACGCTCAGGGGATGCGCATTTCGACAAGGAGGGAGTTGGAGGGTGGAGACTAGTTCAGAGGTCAGGGCATCTCTGATCTCTACAACATCTCTCGTCCGTACAGCAATAAACTTGCCACAAGGTGACCAACTTGAGGGTCCACAGAGTCGATTTTCACATGGTATATCAATTCCCAACTCTCGTGTATTTGGAATTCCAATTTCCACTTTGGGGAAGGGAGTGAGGCGCCGATAGTAATGCAACTTTCTAACGATTGACGATAGAGGGGTTAACTCTAGTGCAGATTGGTAAATGTGGGGTGCAGACACATTGATCGGCTCGAAAAACTCGGCCACGAAATCGAAACAGTCCCTAGCTGTGTCGAGAAGCTGACGGTCATCGGATACCTAATTTGGCATGCATTACTATTGAGAAGTTTTGTGGGGAAGACCAAAACAAACCTCATCTAACCAGGCCACCAGCTTTTCCAACGCGACAACAGCTCCCCTTGTAGCCTTGAGGGCACTGAGCACCTCCAACCAAGCAAGAAATTTCTCTTCCAAGAAACAGCCTATCAGCGAAAAAACATACCAGAAATGTCCACTAGACATAGTGAGATGGCTGTGCCAAGATTGGCAGGCATACCGCAACCCGACACTGATACGAGAGTCGACTCTCGCCTGTAGATCGATGACATCTGAATTCAACGCGTAGTCAGGAAAGTCTAGACTGTTCTGTTCCAAGCTATCATTCATCACGGTCAGGCAGCCAATTGCAAGTTGGAGGTGCAGATTTCCACGTGAGATATGGAACCTTTTGTCGATACAGCGGTAGGGATCGGTCAGAAAGTCGGGGAATGACTTATGGAACGGTTTTACAGGTTGGGTGGGGTCTTCATCAAGGATCAGTAGCGACTCGATAGACGTAAGGAGCAGCACGACCTGCCGCGGGTTCAGATCGGCCAATTCAGCAATTCCAGATGGTGGAAGGGGATTAACGAGTAGAACTACAGATCCAATGATAGACTGGATCACGGAATCCACTTCGGGGTCTTCCTCGGTGAAAGCCATCTGAAGAACCGACAGGTATAGGGAGTCAAGGGTCGTCCTGGGCTTGAACTGTGTCTTGCCCTCAGGGGTCGTAGACTCTGGGAGTTTGAGGATCACATCTAGTCGTTGTTCGGGAAGATGGGTCTTGCTATCCAGAAACTTGACAGTCGTGACAGCATAAACGAAGAGTCCAGCCGATCGCTGACACAGAAGACGTATGTTTTCGTCGCTCGGCCACCCCTCCAGCCGATGTCGGTGGGCAAGTTCGGAAAGTTCATGTTTTAGGAACAGAAGGATATCATTGTTGATCAGATCGGGATGAACATCGTGTAAAACAAAGACGTTGGTTGCGTCTTTGAGGAGGGGAAGACGGAATCCGGTCTTAATACGCGGCTCGGGCCTTCCGGTGATGAAAAACTTGACTCTCGGAATCTGTTCGACGAGCCGAGCCAACACCGAGAGAATCGCGGAAGATGGCTCATCATCCTTGCACTCATCTAGAGCATCGACCACAATGACCGCCGTAATATTCGCCAACCGCAACGGCTCGACGATTAATTTTTCCATCTGGTTGAAGAGTGACTCGTCGACAATATCTGGGTTGGACTGGAGAAAGGGGACCAAATGAGCCCGAAAGCTGGGGAATTTGTATGCCAACTGGAAGGCAAGAGTAGGGAATATGAAGTGCAGGCTGCTGCGGTCGTCAAAATCTCGCGAACAAAAAAAGGACGCTCCAAGGAGGCCATCAGCGAATGCATGCTCAGCAATGGTTTGAGCGATCGTAGACTTTCCTGTCCCTGCGAGTCCATTCAACCAGAAGACGGGGGATTTATCGAAGTCTTTTGTCCAAGACTCAATCTCGTTAAGGACGGCCTCCCGTGTGCCGCGGAGGCAGCCTCGGCGGTTACCATGTTCATATGCGGCCCCACGAGCACGACGACAGTTGTTCAGCACTGCTAGATCCACTGTACGATAAACATATGAGTTTGATTCAAAGAAAAGGGCGAAAGAAATGAACCAGGATTCTGGAGGCCAACATGTCAGATATTTTCTTTTTTAATGACGAACACAGCGACTCACAATCAACATGCAATTATGATGGTATATTGCGCGTTGCTGGGAGATCTGTCAAAGACATGCTGATTTTAGTTGCCCTTCTGTCGCGCGAGGGGCTTGTCACGAACCTGATAGTCAAGGATAGCATCTCGGATATTTTCCACGATTACGGACACAGCCTGAATATCTTCTTCGTATTCCTTGTAGCCTTGGGCATTGAGACGATTGTAGAGCACGTTTCCACTATTCCTGATTGATTTCAGAGTGCTGGAAAATTTTTTTAGGGGAATCGTATACTCGATCCTGAGTTCTGATGACTCACTTGAACAACTTTGCCCATCGCTCATACTCGTTATCATCCGAGTCGTTGGTGACCCCTGCGGAGCATAGCACATTCAGTCGTCCAATAACGGAATCCAGCTTATCCTTCACTGCCGGAGATTTCTATTCAAGTGTTAGTGAACTCCATGTCAACCCTTACTAAACCACGTCACCTCCTCCAGTTTCAAGAAAGTATTGAAGGACGACTCGATTACGAGGCTCATGATCAGCACAGTTTAAAATCAAAGAATCGAAAGACACTCACAAAGAGGTCCGTGATTCTGTCGTAGGTCGCTTGCTGTCGGGATTTCTATCTTGTTGCTTGAATCGCAGGGTCTAACAGAGTGGCTATTGCTCACTTGATAGTGGGTAATAGTTTCTTGAAAGTGTTCGACAAGACCAGCTACCTCTTCGGAATCCCTGCTCTTATCCACAAACTGAGCTGTCCCACTCTTTGCCAACAATTCTTGCGAACCCTTCTCTATCTCTTCAAATGCGCTGCGACGATCGTTGGCATGGGCAGGCGGCAAGTAATTGGCAAGCATACCTGATCAACTCTGTGCGTTGCCTCGTCTCCTCAGGATCTCCATCAATCGTTGTCGTTGTAATATTTTTGACCCTATTCAGCTGGGATAAGAGACCTTCAATCTTATCCTTGACACCTATGAATTCCTGTGCCGCATACATTAGCCGTGTTGGACAGTCATTTACCTGACCAATACCTCATATTGCTCAACGAGCGCGCTCAATCCGGCGAGGGCGGCCTTGAGAGGATTGCCAAAATCTGCAGACTCTTTCGCGATGTCGAGGGTAATCTTCACAAAATCTCCAATCCTCGGTCTCTTTGCTGGAAGCAGCCATAAAAGAGGTACTAAAAAGAGGTAGGGTATCCACTCACATTGACTTGAACCCGAAGTAGGTGCAGTGTTTGTCAGACGTCGCTTGGGTGGTTTCAGGGAGCGTTCTTGGTTGTGGTCAACATCAAAACCTTGGGCGGAGTTGAAAGCGGCTCTATGATTCTCCAGTTCCCCTGATTAATTCTCAGATGGACAGTACTTTTCACGGACAATAAGCCAGTAGCGTAACATACCTGGTGGGTTTGACAAAGTGAGATGGTAATGATTAAAAATCATTCCGCCATCCGATGCATGGTTGCCGTGATTAACGTATTCCCCATAGGACGTCTCATGTTGACTGTAGTCCAGATAGTAAGGATTGCCACTGTGTTCGCTTGACATTGCGAGGTGGAGTGGGGTCTGACCCCGAGTCTGAGGAGGCGTCAACTAGTCTTATCTCCATATAAATCCTAATATGTCGTGCATAGCATTCAATATAGAACGAGTCTAGGGCTATATATCCTATAGTAGTAACCGAGTGGTAGATAGCGGCAATACTTTTGGATTTCTTCATTTATCATGCTGGTTGGGCAGGAAATTGCAATTTTCTCCGTTCTTGCCTCTGGTTTAATTTATTTCATTGCGCATATGAGAAGCAGTTTTTAGTCCTAGGATATAGTAAACCGATCAGGGAAGTGTAGTATGGCGACGGGTTAAGTTTGCTTCACGGAAGGTACCATTGGCTACACTGTCATAGGGAGCATTTGGTGCAATCCCAGTGGTGAAAGTGATAGCATCATCAGCGTTGGTCGGTTCTAAAGGCAGGGACGAGCCATCGGAGCTTGGAGCAATACTCGGGCTCTTGTCTATCAGTGGATTTGGAGAATTGGGTGTCTGATGAATATGCAGAGGTATGTTTGCATCATCGTCGCCATCACGATCATCTGTCAACCAAACTGCTCTACCGATGGCCTTGCGGTGATGGAAGATGTTGTTGACCAACGATGATAGAGAGACCACAGCAACAAGCAATGCAAATATCTACCCAAATTTTTTAGTGCATAAGATCCCTGCTACAAAATCCATTTCGTACCTGGCCAAAAGTCATATTGTCTGACTTAGTAGGGTTCGTAAACACAGTAGACTGAACCCACAACATGGTGGGTCTAAGAATCAGATAGATGAACTTAAAAACTGGTGCTCCTTCTATGATATTCACCCTTGAGGCGCAAGCGCGAATAAGTTACGGAAGAAAAGAGACAATTCCAAAACTTACCACAACCTCTTCAGGTCTTCCCAACCTGAAGACGACGGGACGAAAAAAGATAACTCCCACGCACAGAACCACCAAAGCTGGGGGATCCACCAGACGGTCACTATTCCCATCGTTCCCACGTGAGGTAAAGGGAAGTTGCGCGTGAATGATAAGAGAATCAAGGCCACTAAGCTGAGGAAGTAGATTACACGAAGCTCAAAATAATAATCGGAAAATCTAAGAACTCACGAAATCTGCAAGACGGCACGGAGAACATGGTTTCTGTTCGCGTAAAGTTCTCCGATGTAACGCCACCAGATGAAAGACGAAAACACGCCTGTTATGCAACTGCAAAAAGTAACAATGGGAAACCAAATTAAAGAAGACAGACGCGCGAGTCCAAAAATGATAACCATCGCAAACGGAGTAAACTGCTGTGCACGAGAGAGCTGTTGCCATCCTCGCCTTCCTTGCAAGCTTCGCACGAGACTCATGAGACAGAGTGCCGCGGCGAAACAATCAATTGTGAGCTTAGCGAGAGGTATTATTGACAAGGAAGGTTGTATGATGGACCCCTGCATAATGAGAAGCAGAGACGTGATCTGTGCCGGGGTAGCGACAAATGTGGCCAATGATACACGAGTAAAGCGAATGAGGCTCTGTTCAGGAATACTGGCGGAAATGAGTCCGTCATTTAAAATGTAAAACATAGTCTTACAGTTCACTAGGGGCTGCCCTTCTATCCATGTGCCTCCGTCGATACCAGGCAATCACAGAAACCACTGCCACTGCCACCAAGAAGCCGAATACGAAGTTTGCTGACCAGAGTAAGTTCATAAATCCATAATCCATTTCGCATGCGGGCTGACTGAAGTGCTCGGAATTTGCTGGCCGGAAAGCGAGAACCACGACCACTAACCACAGTATGAAGGACACAAGGGAGAGAAATATCAATATGCGTTGACTGAATTTGCTCATTGTTTCCCTGAAATACTCTGGTAAAAACCCCTTGTTAAACACTGCAATGGGAACCATTGCCCAGAGGTATAAAGTTGCTGGAGATAATGTCGCAACAAGTACGAAAATTGCGTCGTTTCGTGTGAGTTCCCCCCGGCACATGGAAATCAAGGCGGATATGAGTAATGAATAAATGTTCGCAAGGTATGTGGTGGACGCCGTTTTGAATTCTTGAGGAAAGTAGAAGAATGAGATCGCTGATGTGACTTAAATTTCAAAAGCAGAGCGCTGATGGGATGGTGAGCTTACAGAAGATTGTCGCTGTTATGTAGACTTAATTAAACCATCAGTGTGCTTCCAGAGAGGCTACAGGAGTTCCACTGACGCGAGACCTGCTGTCCTACACCCGTCACGTCGGGATTTGGACAAGGTCCATAGGTACAAGAGTCGGGAGGCGGATTCAAGCAGTAAGCTTGGAATAAAATATCATCGGATACACCAGTGAAGTTAAGTTCATACGCCTTTGGCAACATAAACTGAGTCAAAAAGATGTTGAGGATATAATAGTAAAGACGCCAGTGGACAGCGTACCTTTTATATCTTTTCGGAGATTCATGGAACCAACAATGTGAGCAATACAATGTTGTTTCGTAGATGTATTTTTGCTTCACAAGGCGAATATTTCCGAGTCGTGGACATTATGAAGGTCCAGGTGAAAGAAGCTCGTGTGACACTGTGACATGTATTTGACCCTCTATCTCTTACACTCATTGTCAATGAGATGGGTCTGAGTCCTAGTGTGTCATCGACTGAGCCCTTTCGTTGACTGCAGGACACGCACCTGTCCCCCACTTGGCTTAACAATTCCTAGTATGGGAGAAAGTCTCGCCCAAAAATATATATTGTGGTCATTCCATCCTAGGCAGCGCTTGCGTATCTTTGACCTTACAGATATCACTGCCGCCCAACTCTGTCAAGAAAGAAGGGAGATGTCTTTCTACTTCTGGTTCAGATTGGAAAAATTGCCGAACATTAGCGTCTCCGTTCTCATGCAAGTACTCTTATGCGTCGAGATTGACGAAAGGGCAGGGCTTCTCAAGCAGGATCCTCAGTCCATATGGCTGCCTGATTCAATCAATCCAACGGCGCCGGACATGCCAGCCCTCCTTCTGGGAGCAAGACTTCAAAGCCAAACGCATACGAACAGAAGTCAACAGTGATCTCTGGTTTATCTTCGAAGTAGAGTTGAGTTGCTTTCCAACTTGTAAATTATCTGAAAATTCAATTCCCAGATGTAAGATCCTTGAAAGTGCGCAGCCCAATCTGGACAACGACGTATGAAGTGCAAGAAGCCAGAGTGATTCCACTCAGCTTTCAAGTATTCTACATTTTCGGACCCGTAATCGAGGAGACAAGATCACGATCACGAATACACATCATATGGTTGTCGCGTTGTGGTGCATTCGACATTCATCCTTCCTGTCCTCGCCATATTCGATATCTGTCGCATTTCTACTACTGCCGACCACATCCCCAGACCTTGGGATCTGTTGGATTCGCGGTTCTGACTGTGCAAAATGGCTTGTCCTTTGGGGTGCCTCCCGTCTTATTAACCTGCACCTAACTGTCAACGCTTTTTTTACCCTCTACTTCTTCACATTTTGTGATGCATCAAAACCGCAGCGTGGACTTGGTCTGCCTGCTTTGTCGTATTGCCACCATGTGTTGGGTCTGTTGGTTATCTGGCTTTTGATGATGTATGACCCGACCTGACCTACAGGTCACGCCCGACTCATCCGCATCCCCTAGCATGGCATCTAATCTTGGTACAGACATCGTGGGTATCCAAGTAAATTTCTAGAAGCAATGCTCAGTGCTACTCAGCTCATGGTAGTAATCAAGATAGAGGGGATGAAAGCTGTCAACTGTTCCTTCTGGTTCAGAGCGAAAAAAGGCTTCAAACGTAAGCGTATCCCAAGGATTTCCTAAGCGCACGATTTCTAATATACATACTACCTGGCATAAGCAGTTGGACAGCTCTGAGACGGAAAAAATCTTACCTTGTATCTAAGCTACGACCCACATCCCTTTTTATAACTGGCCCGATGGCACAGCGCAGACATTTTAGGGCATTTTGGCCCGGATACCGAAGCACAGGTCTTGAACTCACAGCTACGGGATGAAATTAAGGGAGAAAAACGGATTTGTCCAACCTGACGGGTATGACGGAACGAAAGTGTATGCTGCAACTGCTTCGCCCGACAGGATACGAGAATAATATGATAGTTTCTTTGATACCGCATCCTTCGGCCGCTGAGTTAGGTGAGCACCCTGTTACACCTCCTGAACCCTGTAACCTCGTCGTCGTTGTCGTCCACGTCGCCACCATCATTCACATCATTTTTTCTTCAAGTGGGTCCTCACCTTTGTGACGTCTTTACTGATCTATAATTTGGATCTCTCTCAGACTCGGATTGCGTCGGAGAGTACAATTTCCTTTCAAGTCTTCCTCTCGCATTAGTACGCCGAGATCTGGCAGACGTGTTTGCGGCCCGGCATATAGATATCATCATGATCAATTATTATCGACATCTGACGCTCTTGGAAAATCAGCACCAGGTATACAACTACACCATGCGTGCACAGGAATTCGGAGCCGCCTCGGATTTGCAATCATGTGTGTAAATACTGAGTCGGATATGCTCATTGCCTCAACTGACTTACGTTCTATGCCTACGTCACAAGAATGATCTCGAGCAACCCCCTTCGTCCTGCCATCGATCTGTGTCGATTCGGTTCTCGGTCCCCTGTTGCCGACCATCCTGCAATGCTTGTGACTTTCCGAGTCATCAGCCTTTCACGAATGGAAAATTATGACCCCCCCCCGATTCAAGATAAATCCCTCGCTTCTCTTTACCGACCTTCCCCCCTCAGGCCTCATGGTTGGCTCTGTTCAAAACAGCATTGGTATTGCATCACTATCAATTCCTATACGCGATAATACCGCTCGATGCAAACGTTCATTGACAAATGAATGACTCGGGGTCCTGAATTTTAATCAGAAATTACCTCCAACATCCCAATACTCTCTTTGCCAAGAACATGTGCCAGCGATGGATACCAAATTGCCCTTTCTCCTGGCTGGCTGAACATATTACAGTCGCTTCTTAAGGATAAATTAACTATCCCGAGCACAATTTAAGATATCTCTAAAAGAAGCAAACGTTTTATGCAACTTACAGTATATGGGTTCCCATGGGGTATGTTGTGGGGAAAACACTCATCACAAGACCCCACTTCTCGACCGATAAGGGAGAGGATTCATATTTGCCCACCTTCTTAAGAGCATGAAACTGATCGCACGGGCGCACAGGTATGGACCAACGTGTGTGGCCCTGAGCCAATCCGGTGCTGTCGTGTGCCCTTTCCAGTTATGTAACCGGCACGTTTCATGAGAAAAAAAAAGAAACAAAGGGCACACGAGCATTCTGAATTACTACCTCCTACCACGACATTCCGACAAGTCGATAATTGTACTTATACTGCCCCATGCCAACGGACGGCTGTTTATACTCCAGACATTCTCCCACTTCCAACTCAGTTATATTTCACCGTACTATGCCATCTGAATCCAGCTCAGTGGGTGGTGTGCACCAATTGAATCAGATGCCATGCAACACTCCCAAAAAGGTCGGTCACGGAGCGGGCTCTGCCACCGTGGTCAAGCACTCTGCTTTCACTACCAGCTCTAGTAGTGCCGGAAGTTCGACTATTATGAACTTAGACCCTGCCAGTGAACTACTTTCTTTTAACTATTTCATTTATCACCTTACTGACATTGTCCACGTGTGCAGGTTCAGGAGGAGGTGGCACTGGAAGCAGCCAGACCAACATCGTTGGTTCCACAACAGCAACAGGTAGTGCTGCCTCAGGATCGACCAACAAACGCGGGCGCAAACCTGGTCCCCTCTCCAAGAGCGCCCGAGAAGCCCAACGCCGGCTTAACCATTCCATCATTGAAAAAGCTCGCAGGACGAAGATCAACGATGCCCTAGCTACGTTGAAGCAGCTCGTGCCAGTTGATTATCTCCAGACGAGGGAGATGAAGAAAACTGCTGCGGATGGGAATGATAACGATGAGTTGAATGATGAAGAGGGGGAGGATGAAGACCTCGATGATGACGACGAGGGCGGCGATGAAGAGGACACCGAGTATAGAGACCGCCCATGTAGGGCGTCGGCTTCGGCTTCCTCGATGATTAACACCAAGCAGAGCTCGTCATCATTATCGAACTCCAAAACCAATCCTCCCGCCTCGAAAGGCGGGAAAAAGCAAGAAAAGGAGAAAGAATTCAAGCTCGAGATACTCGTCAGGACAGTGGTATTCCTTCAAGATCTTCTTGAACGAGTGGACCAGCTCGAGGCGGCCGTCGGTGTGTCGAACTCGGGCACTGTCCCCGAACATTGTACGACGTGCAGGAACGCTATGAGGCTTTCTCCATCCTCCTCCTGCACTACGACAACAACGACGACGAACAATAACAAAAAACGTAAGCGGGAATACCCCACTTCATCCTCTCCCACAATCGAAAAAGACTTCAACGATAACCCCCACGAACACGGACAAAGTCGGAGTCGAGTTAAAGTTGCTCGCACTGGGGGGGATGTCCCTCCCACCCCCTGTTTTTCCCCGCAGCGACAGAGGGCGGAGAAGCACACTGGCGTCCAAAGTTCTGGGCACACTGATCCTTCATCGCCTTCGTCAAGTTCATCCTCGGCCGAAAACAAACGTCTTCCTTCGATCTCTTCTTGGTTGAATAATGACGAGCATGGCCTTTCTCCACACTCTTTCGGTACCTTTGTCGGTACCGTTGCAAGTAAAGAAGGGGGAAGGAATAAAATCATTTACTCACCTCGCGACAACGCTGCTGCCTCCTCAAACTCTTCTTCGTATCTCCCGTCTCCTCCACCCACGACCCATTGCTTCGATCCCATCCGGACGTACACATCGACACAGGTACCACCCTTGCTCAACTTAGGCCCTGGGGCCACCTCTTCTGGGGCCACCTCTTCATCTTCTTCCAGGTCATCTAAATCTTTCGGAAAATCTCCTGCAACCTTCTCTGGGTCGTTTACAGTCAGACCTCCGTCATCATCTCCACCAACGCCGCTCACACTCACGCCCGAGGACGAATCGGCCGCATCGATGCTCCTCCAAATAGCCTCTTCATCAACCTCGCCCCTGTTCAGACCCATCAATCCACCCACGTTCTCTGCTGCCAGTTCCCCCGCTTCCTCCAGATCCATATCCAGATCAACCACAACCTCTCCGAATTTCACAGGAAATCCCCTTCCGGAGCCTACCCACTTCTCTCTGTACTCTTCACACCAAAACCCACACCCGCATGCTCACTCACAACCACATCGACAACCACCACACTCCTACCCTCACCAACCTCAACCAGACAATCAACAACACCCACCTACACAATACGACGAGCACTCTCGCCTGAGCGTAAGACAGGTCGAGACACCCAGCTCTATGCTGGGTATAAGGAAGTATTAATTAAAATTTTGAATCATTACTCCGAATCCGTTGATTTTGTTTGTACTTTTGTTCTTCTCTTTTATTTTATTTCAAACAAAAAATCTCGACGTTCACCAATTAGACTGATTCATGATAATGATTCTCATTCTTGACTTCCTTTTCCGCATTCAACTGTAAATTCTTTTTTTCCTCCGCATACCCACATCATCTTTAAACCGGGTTTTTGTTTTATTAATGCAATAGCCATCATCTGTGCTGACGAGCATGTCGGCTACCTTTTCTAAACTCCAGATTGTGCAGATGGGAATATCTCAATACGTATGTTCGTATTTGATTCGGATCATATTCAAGTTTGATATGAATGTATTTTTGTAAAATATGTAAAGCGCATAATGATTGTCTCCCGAGTTGCTTACTTACCGAATCGACCAGTCCTTGTCCATCACAACGATCTCCCCATCCAATAAACTTGCGTCTGAGGGGTGATGCTGAACCTTTCCGGAACAACACACAGCCCTATAGCCTCGAAAAGTGTACCACACATTGGACTTCGAGACTAAGTTGTAAAGGTCGACCTGTTGGTTTTTGAACACAATTCGTAACTTGCGCAAGTCTTGACTTGATCGACTCTGTGACGGGCGCTGCAACACACTGTGCACATCATCACGACCCATGCGACTAATGAGACCGGGTTTGTGTTATACGCCCTTGTCCGTCTGAATCTCCACGCAGAACGGCCTGGTGTCGCTGACCAGTTTCTTGAGCTGGTCAGGTGTGATCTCCGAAATAGCCATATCAACGTTCTTGTACTCTTCTAATGGGTGAGGTTGGGACAACAACCGGATGAAGCACGGGGTCGGTCCAAGTTGTTCAAATGTTTCGTGGATTTCGGCGTCCGTTAGCTGCGTGCCTTGTAGGAGAATCGGCAGACTTCTTGAAAAGATGTAGTCAGTAGGATGTTTATTGTAACGGAGCATCTCCCTCCAGGTCCATGGGTTCATAACCACAGTGGTATCATCCACGGTCTTATGAAGACGTTTCCAAAGGCCAACGTTTGGAGAGGAAGTGTAAAGGACAAACAGACAAGTACGATCCGGGACAAGCTCTGGTGGGATGCCATGGTCCGAGTCGACCAGGGTCCACACAAAGATCTTAAATTCGTTGACGCGAAAATCCGGGGCCGGCTGGCAGATGATGACAATTGCTTGAGCCCTATGGCGTTTCTAACAGAAATCATATTTCGATACTGTGTACTTGTAGGCACGAATATAATATGCACAGATCCAGATCGTCTCGGTGTCCGAAAATCCTGAGGTCGAGTTCATAATCTTCATTCTGTATATTCAATGTGAGATCAGCGGCACACAAATAGATGGCGATTGTTCACCGACTTAGGAACAAGCGTCTGTAGGCGTTTCAGGTGGTGATAAATATTTTCTGAGAAAAGATATCATCCTTCCCAACAATCTGCGCCTTTTTTGCTTGTTCCGCGAACACGTCGTTAAAAATTCTGAATGGAATAAGGGAAGCCGCAATCATCAGCTGAACTTGAAGGTCATACCTGAGTTGCGCCCTCATCATTTCATGTAGCCCTGTCATCACTTCTGGAAAGTCTGGCTTCTCGTTATCATCATCGTCAGCATTGAGCTTGTTCTTCATATACAATGGTACTCTGCAGAGATTACGCTAGTTGCAATTCCGTGCCAAGGCCAGACTTTTCGGTATGGTGGAAGTAAGATTATTTCTCGCCACATCCACCGTGTCGGAGAGCATAAACGACGATTTTGCTGTACTTATGTCAGATAAGGAAAATTGAACAATTTTGAACAAACGACGTACTGAGGATGTAATATTTATGTTACAAGTGGCTTTAGCGTTCGGGACAAACGTCTGAATCGGTGTTTGAAGTTTCATCCTGCCATCTCAACTGATTTGTTTTCTGTCGAATTCCCGCCATGTTATGAGGCAAAATCCTCACCTGAATTATGGAATATAGCTTTCGAAAATATCCTCCGCATTACAACGGCTAAGGACTATTTAACTTCCATCACCTTCGAAAACCGCATATCTCCTGGCAAGCACCAGGGAAATTTCCCATTCAGGTGCAAAATCTTTGTCACTTGCAGCTCGAAGTCTCCATTCTGGCTTTGAATGCCATGTATGTTCCATTATTGCTGCAGTATTTCAGAATTGTAGACTAACTGAAAACACTTGCAGGGACTCTTGTGATCTAGTTAGCAAATGGCTCGACGCTTCCCCGAATGTCCGTAAGAAACACGTTCTAATTGGACTTGCTGGCGCATGTGGTAGCTCCCTGAACTTGAACCAAGCCCGTCTCAGCTGCACCAAGGAGCTTCGTGTTTCATACTGTGGGATATCCACTCTTTTTTTTTGGCTAAAGTATCAATGTCCATTTTTAGTGAGTACCGACGGACACAAACTTTTCAAGCTCATCAACGCTCTCGCACCCTATTATTATAATATGACCTCACACAGGTACCAGCTAACCCGTGCGTTGCATGTCTCATCAAGCTGTTTGCTTATAATGCTGACAAGCTACCCAAGCAATACATCAACAATGATGAGTGGGATAAGGTGCAGAATGCTTGTAAGGATTGTCAAGATGAAGTAGAGAAGCTGGCGCTGGCACGCATCCTTGTGTTGCGGAGTAAGCTCATTAGTGCGTTTATTTGTTTTTTTTCCAAGAAGGATACTCATTATTTTTTTCTCTCAAGCACATGTTCTCCACTTCATCGTCTGTTCATTCCTTGGGCGTGAACTTCCTCCAATTACTGTCGAAAAGAAAGCTCACTCCCGCACTGCTCACACCCCCAATCCATTAGAACCAATTCGCAAACAGGCCTTGCTGGAAAAGTATGGGAAAAAACAGGTCGAGGAGTTCAGAGCTGCACGCAAAGCAGCAGACAAAAAGCAAGCTGCCAAAAGTGTCAATGTTTGCCGTGGCTGTGATAGACAGGCTACGACACGAGAGATTTTCAAGCGATGTGGAGCTTGCTGGAATATCGATCGTGAAGCCTTGTATTGCTCTGAGTACGTTGTCAATTTGCAACTCCCCCCACCCTTGAATTACTTTTGCTGCTTGTAGGAAATGTCAACGAGCAAATTGGAAGCAACACAAGTTGATGTGTGGCAAGCCTTTGGACTACGAAACAGCCATAAAGTTGGCAACTGGTCCAACAACTAGTAACAACGCTTCTGACATCCTGGTTCCTACAAATGGGTTTAAGCCGTCCCTAGAGGTATCTCTTGATCATTAATATTGATTCATTGTTCGCTGACTTGTCATGATTGCCTGTTGCCTCCAGCTCCGACTACAAATCAAATATTTAAAAGAATACCCTGCATTTGATTATCTCATCTTCCGCAGTAACTACGCCAACGGGGAGAAATTCGCCTCATTGGCCTGGCGAGATCCTGTTGTTGGAGTGAGTTTTCGCAAGCACCGTGACAATGCGATGAAGTCTGGAGACCGCTTCAGTGCGGCTTTGATCTGTGATTGTGTCCTCTGGGACATCGAAATCCGCAAGGCTGCTGACTTCCAGAGGGAAAAGGTTGTTGGTCAATTCAGCAGGGAGTATCAGATTCCTATGGCTAAGCTCGAATTGGTCCTCAAAGAAATGGACAACTTTCGAGCTAGTGAACCTAACCAATTGCCGTTAGTTTATTATAATCCTCCAATTTTCTGCATGTTATTGATGTTTTTTCTGTCTTTCTTTTTCGAGCAGACTTTTGGCCTGTATGCACGACGGAATTGGTGATCGTGCTCCCCTGTGTTGACCTCGCTTCTTGTTCTATTTGAAATTTTACCTGGATGGAATTCTCCTTGTTGTCTGTGTCATTCGCATACAAATATGATGCCGAATCGTGGGTCATTGACAGTTCGACTGATCCCGGTGTTAGACCTCGTTCAGCCCTCAATAAATCGTCAGCCCTTGACTATCTGAAGCGTTTTCAAGCGCATTCACGATAAAGAGAGGGTCGGGTTTCCTTTCATTTGCTGGGTACAAGACACCCATGCTGGAATTGTGCACCATCTCATTAATGCCATTTTTGTAAAATAAAGCGCATAATTGTCTCTCGAGTTGCATACTTACCGAATCGACCAGTCCTTGTCGATCACAATAATCTCCGGAATCTCCCCATCCAATAAACTCGCTTCGTCTGAGGGGAACGTGAGGATCTTGTCTCTCGCAACCCGTACGTCCCAAGAATCGATGTCCCATCCAAGATAGCTGGAAGAGTATTCCTCGTTTGGCTCGTCGATAGGTTCCCCATCAGAATCAGAGCCCAAGTTGGGGTTTGCATTCAATTCTAATCTTCCTTGAATAAAAACAGACTCGGAGAGTGTAAAGTCGAGCGGCTCCTTTGGGGTTTCGCCACTGTTCAAAGCCAAATTATTTATCTTCACTCACTTCTGCAAGGCTATCAGTTATTTCGCTCTTGGCCATTCTTGCAAGGTTGAGCAGATCGTGAAACTCTACGGGAATGGCGGCAGGAATTGTGAAAGCCTTCTTTGCACTGAGGACACATCATCAGATTCTTGTGCGATTCTACATATTGGACTCGAGACACGTTGGTATCCAAAGAGTGTTGGAATGGCAGAGTGACCTTGAAGGAGCTGTGAGACCCTTGCTTCATGACGAACTATGGTGCGCCTTACCCGGAGAGAGACGCGGGATTTCTTAATAACAGCATGTATTCCTGACTGTTCCTCGGCACTAAAGACCAAGGCCTTGTCATATTTTAGAAAAATAAAATGAGACAAAAACTGATCACTCATGAATCCACCCCTTCCAAGTACTTTACCAACTTTGAAATTCGAGGGCAACATTGTTGAAGCAGTAAATTGGCGTCACGGTTGAGGGCCTTGATATGATAACTGGATGACCGTGAAGTCGAACTCAGGAGTCATGAGCCGCATTATGTAATTGTTACGCCCTGGGCGCTTATCTGAGTCTGATCATATCAAGATCGACTCTCATCAATCGCCCAAATTGCAATAATGTACACCACGGCGGATGGAAAAGATGGGGAGAAAGTCATAGCTGAGGTGACGAGGGATCCAACATATTTCTTTGTGGACAACTTTGTTGTCCTGAAGGTGACTGAATAATTCCTCGGTTTTTCTACTTTGTTATCCTTAAAGTTATTTGAGGTTGAAAATGCACTCTTCAAGATACATCTATCACACTTGTTGAGACATTCGTGGAGTTTTAAAATCCGGTACAGATCTTCCCCACCACCCACATTCACCGAAGCAAACCCCTTCGTCGTCAATGACATAACAGTACAAGAATTCCGTCACTTTCTTCGAATAACTCTTCCTTTCGCAACAGAGGACCTGTAAGCTACCTGAATTGTCGACTCTTTGAACAGCTATTGAGGGTAAACTTTTTGTAGGGAAAGTCTTTGGACAAGAAATAAAGTACCTGTCCGGGACGAGTGGATTTCACTTCTCAAAGTCTCAACACGTTTGTATTGCTTCAGACTTCGCAAATTCGCCCTTCGCAATATTTTATGGGGACTGTTCGATAACCCAACGCAACAAATTGTACTGGGACGGAAATGCTCTGTATCCAGCTGGGTAGAGACTGGTTACAAGAGGGTTGTGGCAACCAGGAATATTTCGGACGAGCAAATGGAGGAAATTGGTCTCCTCGTGTCATTCAAACTTTTGAGGATCAGTCAGAAATACCAGAATGATAATCCCTCTGCAACGGATAACGAAATCAAGGAGACTTTCAAAGAGGAACTGCAGTCAATTGTTACAGCCGAAGAAAATTTTCAACAAATGAAGTGCCAATAGCTGTTCGAATAGCCTTTGGAAATTTGGGAAAAGAGTCGAAGTTCGAGGAGTTTTACATAATGTACAGCAGTGCCATGAATAAATGCACACCTTCTTTCGAGATTCGGGGCAGTGGCACGCCACCGTGCACCATATCATAGCCAACTTGGTCCTCCAAGGACAGCATGGAAGGTAAGAATTACGCACAGTCACCATTGCTGAGTCAAGTAAGAGAGGAGAAAGAACTTTTCTCCAAGTAAAATCGATCATCTTGCTCCACGAAACACTACCACTTGCTAACTTCACCTGCTGAAAGCTAAGGTACCTCCCAGGCTATATTACGTAAAGGAATCTGCAGACTCCTCATGAGGAAATTCAATTTGAATTATTCATCTCGTGCCACTAGGAGTCAACCATAGGTTGACGACAAGCGGCACTTGTTTTCTTAATACCAGCTGTAGTATTAAAATTTTTATACCCGGTTGGATAGCTTGGAACAGGTTTTGGCGATGGAACGTCGCCCTTTCATTTAAAATTAAGGTCTGTAATTCAAGCATTATGTAATGGTTGCTCACTCTGGGCGCTTATCTTGATCGACTCTCATCAATCGCCCATGCAATAATGGACGCCACGACAGATGGAAAAGACGGGGAAGGAGTGACGAAGGATCCAACATATTTTTTTATGGACAGTTTCGTCGTCTTGAAGGTGACTAAACAATTATCCAGTTTTTCAAGTTTATCCTTCTTACAGTTATTTGAGGTCGAAAACACACTCTTCAGGATAATACTATCTCATCTGTTGAGACACTCAGGACATTTTAGAGACCTATACCTTAACAAATCTCTCCCACCGCCAACATTCACCGAAGCAAACCCTTTCGTCGTCAATGACATAACAGTACAAGAATTCCGTCACTTTCTTCGAATAACTCTTCCTTTCGCAACAGAGGATCTGTAAGCCACCTGAATTGTCAACTCTTTGAACTGCCATTGAGGATGAACTTTCTAGGGAAAAGCTTTGGACAGGAACTAAAGGACCTGTCCCGGTTTCGACAGACGAGTGGATTTCACTCCTCAAGGTTTCAACACATTTGGATTGTTTGAATCTTCGCAATATCGCCCTTCGCAAAATTTCGTGGTCACGGTTCGGTAACCCAACACAACAAATTGTACTGGGACGGAAATACTCTGTATCCACCTGGGTTGAGGCTGGTTACAAGGCGATTGTGGCAATCAGGAATATCTCAGACGAGCAGATGGAGGAAATCGGTCTCCTCGAGTCATTCAAGCTCTTGCGGATCAGTCAGAAATATCAGGCTTATAATCCTTCTGCAACGGATAACGAAATAAAGGAGACTTTCAAAGACGAACTGCAGTCAATTGCTACAGCTGAAAAGGAGTTCTTCGAGAGACCATCTTGAAGCAGTCCGATTAACGGAGAGTTGCAAAAAGGAATTCGGACAATAGTTTGAGGTTTGGAAAGGGTATTGTTCGTTAGAAATGGCATGGGGCAACTAGTCAAATTCATATCAGGAATCATGATAAATAAAATACACCTCTCTCGGGGTAGTTGAGGCCCTGCTTGATTCCAGTTTCTACATCATTATAATGGCGCTTTCTAACACCAATCCTTGGACACCCCGTTAGCGGCAATAATGGGTGTGTTCAAAACCGACCCATTCTTCGTCGCGAAGACTCCGATCAAACTACGGAATATGAGAATCTGAAAGTTGCCAACGATTTCATCTCGAAGGAATAGTCGAGGTCCTATGGCACCGTCATCAAACTGTTGTTTGGGTAATTGAAAATAGCGTGCTGAAATAAGGATTGTGACGCACTCTCAGAAAATGAATAGCTCCGTGCCTTGATCCATATGTCAACTATCAGTTCTAAACGACCAATTTCGACGAGTGGATGACAGTATTTCTGTGTGCACCCGTTAGGGAGATTGACAGATCAACCAATCCACTGGTAGAAAACAACCCCATTACGCATGCAGAACGGGACGAATGAATGACGATCACATAATTTGGCGCGATATCCCCAGTGTCTTCCGGCAAATCCAATTTCCCAACGTTAATAAGAAATTCGTTGATATAATCAGAGGCAGCGGAAAAACTCGCAACTTTGGCGCATGTTGCGTGAATTTCCAGAAATACAGGCGACGTGTTGGGGAAATTATTGCGATTTGGTGTCGTAAGGATCACAGAATCGAGAGCCAATTTTCAACAAATCAGAATTATGTCCAGACTTCATCCATGAGTGGGAATTGGACACCTCGCAAAACTCGAACTTTAGTACCGTCATGTTCGGATTGATATGACCAGGAATCCACGGCTTTTCGCACATAGAATGTTCTTGATGCGTCATGATAGATTTTCGACATTCGAACAACGGCGACGGTACTCCATTGGTAGAGGAAGGGAATCCGTTGGAGTGGCAGGGTTTGTAACCCTCCTCTGATCATCGCTATTGGACTTCGGGAATTTCGCACTGTGCAGCGAGACAGCCTGATTTCTGTAGGTCGAGTAGAAACTGCCAGAATTGCAGCAATGATGCTCGGTTCCAACTGATGAGATCGTCCTCTACGGAAGAGGGCACGGAATATGGGGCTACAAACATTGGTTTGTTTCTGTTGAAAGGTTGTCCTCTTAGTGAAGGTACCGTGAGTGAGAAGGATGAAGATGGGGCTAGCGGCATTCTTCAATACGCGGAAGTGGGTGCAAAAGTTGTTGAAACGAACCTGAGGAATAATCTCCTGCAAAGAAGTGGTGTCAATATCCAGGTCCTTCGGGTGTCCCACTCCAATCTTGAAAGATCCTGTTGTTCGGAAATCTTCAAATTCGTTCATAGTGAGGATTTCATTGTCGGAAATTGATGAACCTCAATCTTTGATTACTGGAACCGCTCCAGCAGCTAATACGATGGGAGGATCCTTGTTGTACATGAACCAGTTCTCTAAATCCACCTTCAAAAAGTCACCAATAACTCATGACAAGGTTAGCCGCACCTCATCTATGCAGCAAAAATCGATAGGTGAGCTTGATGGACACGCCACAAACGCGCCACCAACTGCTGCGAACTCCAAACGAAAACCTTCGTTCAGAACTTGCTGCTTGGGCCTTTGTCGTGAATCTTCGAAATAGCCGAAGTCATGGACGACGAGAGTGACTTCCGAATCTTCGCGTCTCATTATCATCGGAATCATCACACAACAACCTGAAGATTTAGACGATAATAATAAAAAGGTATAGAGAAGACTTATGCCCACTTACTTCTACGAGGAAACGCGACAGAATCAATGACTGGTCATGTACATTATTGTAGAGTGGCAAGAGGCTTTCTTCCGCATTTTGATCCGACCTTCCGAAGTTGCTTTATTTATGGGTGGTTTTTAACTTTCCCTGGGTACCCGAAAGGTAACAAATGTAGTGAATGTAGTTGAAATGTAGTATCATTCGACATTGGTTATAATTGGTCAGTAGTCTCCTGAGCACGACCTTCCGAGTCAATTCCGAGTCAATTCCGAGTCTTGAATATCGTGGAGTTGTGGTGTGTTTGTTTGATTTGCTTATCTTGACCACTATGGTTGACAAACGTCCGACTGCGAAAGAGTCCAATGGCATTGGCAAGCACCTGAAGAAGCTCGTCAGATTTGGACCACCTCAACATACAGGTCATCCCATACCAATCAAGTTGTCGGGATCGTCGTCGTCGTCATCGTTTGAATCTGCACCAGACCAACGTGAGAATCTCTGGGAATGTCCCAATGACCAGATTGACAGATGTTTGTAGCCCGCATTGTACCAACATGTCCTCAACCTCACGGTACGGCGTCAAGTTTCACCCAAATGCTCCTCAAGAAGGCGCCAGATGTCGTGGGTGGAAATCCAGTCAAGGTCGCTTTCAGTATTGCAAATATTATCCTTCAGATAAAAGATGTTTGTAACTTTTCATCACACTGGTGCCTTACTGACTGGATCTCAGGACGTGAAAGACAATCTGGACGCAGTCGAGCGACGCATTTCTTCTACAGCAGCCCAGCTCCTTGCGGTGCAAGAAGCGCTGGCCACCTGGATACCGAGTAACGCAGAAGAGACCCAAAGAGAAGTATTTGAAAGGTACAGCGCCCCTTTACTCTCTCGGCAAAATTGACGACTAAATGTTTTAACACTCGTTCAGGACACTAATGGAAGAACTCACGAAGCTAACTCAACTCAAGAAGCAGTCGCTTATCAGGGGAGTTGCACTACATGAGGAGAATAAGCAGCAGATCGCAAAGATTTTCGAACGCGTCAATCAGGCAAGGGAGCAGCTTGTCGTACGTATTTGTACTACTATTATCATTATTCATGTCTCATCACTTCTTCAACTATTTAGCTGGTGACCGGTCTCAGAGTCCATAAAACAGTACATGCTATTCAAGAAGGCCTCGCGGTGTGTAACCTGGCTGTTTTGAATGTTGTTTCATGCTCATCCTTCCCAACAGAAATCACTCCTGAAGGATCTCAAGGTATCTGAGATCGCTGACCACAAATACTATCTGGAGGGCAAAGAACGGCGGTTGCTGCATCGTGATGTCTGCACACCGGGAACCCGTGTCCGTATATTAGGCGATATCACAAGATGGGCAAACGACACCCATTCAGAGAGCCAAAGCGTGTACTGGCTCTTTGGACCAGCTGGCTCAGGGAAGAGCACGATTGCTTACACTGTCGCCCGCCGCTTCGAGTTTGCTGGGGATGCCGACGACACGACAACATTGGGAGGCAACTTCTTTTGCTCACGCCTCTTCGACGAAACACAACGTGCCAGTCTTATCGTCCGCACCATCGTATATCACCTGGCTCTCAAATGCAAACCATTTGCAGACGCATTGAGCCATTCCGGGAGGTTCGAGACCATTCATCAAAATGTCAGGTCTCAGCTTGAGGGCCTCCTTGTAGGACCCTGGGACGAATGCAAAGGCGCTCGACTCGCAGACCCATCTCTTCCAGCACATTACCTGATCGTCATAGATGCCCTAGATGAGATAGATGGGAAGGGTGGTTCTGAGTTTTTGCGCGACTTACTTGATGTCATCAACGAGCATCGGTTGGAGGGTCTCAAGTTCTTTGCCACAAGTCGACCGGATCCGGATCTAGCTACCCATCTGGAGTCGTTTGAGAACAAGCAGTTTTATCGTCTCGAACAAGTGCCGATTGAGGAAGCCGATGCGGATATCGCGACATACCTAAAAACTAGTCTTCCCGACTTAGCTCTCCGACCAGAAATGGAGAAGCTCGTGGAGCAGGCGGCAGGGCTGTTCATCTATGCTGCAACTGTCGTGAAGTATTTGGAAGACTATGAGCTACCAGAAAAGGAGGAGATTCTAGACAAACTGCATCCCAGCTCTGACTTGGCCATCCTAAAAATGTCGTTGGACGGGACAACCTTACTCGACCATTTGTATCTTCAAATCCTTTTGGACGCCTTTCAGGATTTGCAACCAGAAGTTCGAACTCGCCGTCTCCAAATTCTTTACACATTTCTCTGCACTGCAGAGCGTATATCAACATCCATTGCTGTTGAACTTCTCTTCCCTTCAAACAAGACGAAATCCACTTCTTATACCAGTGTCGCTGATAAGATTCTTGGACGCCTTCACGCGGTACTCTACACTGAACACGACAAAGTCTTATGGTACCACAAATCATTTCCTGACTTCGTGTTTGACCGGAATCGATCAAAGGAATTTTGGTGCAACGAAGCTGAGCACCATCGACGTCTGACTGACTCCTGCTTCGTTGTCATGAAGACCTTGAGATTCAACATCGCGAACATCCCATCATCATTCTCACTCGACAGCGATAATTCCGCACTTGCAGGAGAGGTTGAGAGAAACATTCCTGCTGTGTTGAGCTATTCCTGCCGGAACTGGGATTACCATCTCTCTGCGGCTGGATGCTCTGATTCCGGACCTATCTGTAGCACCCTGTCTGATTTCCTCCAAGTTCGGGTGTTGTTCTGGATTGAGGCAATGAACCTCCTGGGATCATGCGGGCTGTGTGATCCAATGCTTCGAACGGCACACATCTGGCTTACGAAGGTGAGCGTCATCTTGATGGGACATTTTATGATTCTTACATTTATTTGTTTAGCATGAGTACGTCTCATTAGCAGAGGACTTCGGCGAAGCCGCGTCTTTTGCTCTATATTTCTGCGGAAGTGGGGCCTCATTGTCGACACCGCACCTTTATATATCTGGGCTGGCAACGTGGCCACGGAAATCAAAACTCACATTGGGATGGAGGAGCCACTTCCCTTACATTCCGGGATTTACGAATGCTTTATTGGGTGACAGGGCAGTATTGACTCTCAAGTTGGGAAGTGGAGTGAATACTGTTGCATGCTCGAGTGATGGCAGATGGATCGCCTCTGGCTCGGAAGACAAATCAGTACGGGTGTGGGATGCCTCGACGGGCAAGGTGCTGAGTGTACTCCAGGGCCACACTGATTCGGTTAACTCAGTCGCATTTTCGAGCGACGACAGACGGATCGTCTCTGGCTCGGATGACCAATCGGTACGGGTGTGGGATGCATCGACGAGCAAGGTGCTGAGTGTACTCGAGGGCCACACTGGTTGGGTTAGTTCAGTCGCATTTTCGAGCGACGACAGAATCGTCTCGGGCTCGGGTGACAAATCGGTACGGGTGTGGGATGCATCGACGGGCGAGGTGCTGAGTGTGCTCGAGGGCCACACCGATTGGGTTAGTTCAGTCGCATTTTCGAGCGACGGCAGGTGGATCGTCTCGGGCTCGGGTGATGAATCAGTATGGGTGTGGGATGCATCGACGGGCGAGGTGCTGAGTGTACTCCAGGGTCACACTGGTTCGGTTAGATCAGTCGCATTTTCGAGCGACGGCAGAAGGATCGTCTCGGGCTCGGGTGACGATTCAGTACGGGTGTGGGATGTATCGACAGGCGAGGTGCTGAATGTGCTCGAGGGCCACACCGATTGGGTTAGATCAGTCGCATTTTCAAGCGATGGCAGACGGATCGTCTCTGGCTCGGAAGACAAATCAGTATGGGTGTGGGATGCATCGACGGGCAAGGTGTTGAATGTGCTCGATGGCCACACTAGTTCGGTTAGTTCAGTCGCATTTTCGAGCGACGGCAGGCGGATCGTCTCGGGCTCTGGTGACGAATCAGTACGGGTGTGGGATGCTTCGACAGGCGAGGTGCTGAATGTAGTCGAGGGCCACACTGGTTGGGTTAGATCAGTCGCAATTTCGAGCGATGGTAGGCGGATCGTCTCTGGCTCGAGTGACCAATCAGTACGGGTGTGGGATATATCGACAGGCGAGGCCCTGAATGTGCTCGAGGGCCACACCGATTGGGTTAGATCAGTCGCATTTTCGAGCGACGGCAGGCTGATCGTCTCTGGCTCGGAAGACAAATCAGTATGGGTGTGGGATGCGTCGACAGGCGAGGTGCTGAGTGTACTCCAGGGCCACACTGGTTCGGTTAGATCAGTCGGATTTTCGAGTGACGGCGGAAGGGTTGTCTCGGGCTCGGGTGACAGATCGGTACGGGTGTGGGATGCATCGGCGGGCAAGGTGTTTGTACTCGAGGGCCACACTGGTTTGGTTAGATCAGTCGCATTTTCGAGAGACGGCGGGAGGATCGTCTCTTGCTCGGGTGACCAATCGATACGGGTGTGGGATGCTTCGACAGGCGAGGTGCTGAATGTGCTCGAGGGCCACACCGATTGGATTAGTTCAGTCGCAATTTCGAGCGATGGCACACGGATCGTCTCTGGCTCGGGTGACCTATCGGTGCGGGTGTGGGATGCATCGACAGGCGAGGTGCTGAATGTGCTCGAGGGCCACACTGGTTGGGTTAGATCAGTCGGATTTTCAAGCGACGGCGGAAGGATTGTTTCTGGCTCAGATGACGAATCGGTACGGGTGTGGGATGCTTCGACAGGCAAGGTGCTGAATGTGCTCGAGGGCCACACCGATTGGGTTAGATCAGTTGCATTTTCGAGTGACGGCGGAAGGATCGTTTCTGGCTCGGATGATAATTCGGTACGGGTGTGGGATGCATCGATGGGCGAGGTGCTATTGCCCTCCTACATTAGGGAGATGGCTGTAGACCCTACTGGCCTTCTCACACACACTGGATGGCTTCTCTCTCCGGCTGGAAAAGGCTATCTCATGTTTGTGCCACTTGATGCACTGCTGCCCGACTCTGCTAATATTCTCACCATTCCACGCTCCCATTCTTCCTCTGTTGATTTTACTAGGGCCTTCCTCGGACCTTTATGGCACAATTGTTATAGGCCATTAATTACTTCTTTTGTACATCAGGACAATATGTAATTTCTTTTTTTGCGACTTTTGACTTTTGATACTTCATTTCCTTTTGTAAGTAAGTAGGAAATTCTCACTCAGTGGAACTTATGTAAAACACCAGACGGGGGAAAGGTGCATAAGCATGACCGTGACTCTTAAGAAATAAACATTGTATAATGATACGGTTGGAGGAAACTGAGCTTGTTGTCTTCAGAAAGGGAGAGGACCTGCTTGAGGATAGCTCGTGATTTGGGCACCAACGCCTCTTCTTGACTGTTCCCTGTTGTCCGACTTGTTCTATCCCTGTAGCGGTGGCAAGGAGTGTCAATGATCTAAGCTCTACAGCTATGATCTCCGACCAGGACGAGATGGTGGAGTTGTCAGGGACTATAGGGTTCGTTAAGGTGAGACTTCGGATGCTGCCGCCAAATGTATCGACGAATAACTCTGGCCAGTCTCGAAGATTAGTAGCGATGGACTCGGACACTAAAGAAATTGCTGGGACATTCGGGGTTGCCAAAGTGAGAATGGAAGGTGAAGGGGAGCAGGAGGTGCTGACAATCACTCAATAAGAAGTGAATAAATGCAGTGAGTATACAAGCAGTGGGTTCTGTCCCATTTTCACTAGTGGTCAGACTCAGGGAACGGTTAGCATTACTGTAAGGAAAATTTTCAAGGTCAATAAAATCGCTACGGATTTGAAATGCTGGCCAATCCCGGGCCTGATCTCAAATCTTTGTTGTTTCCAAATTCGTGTGTTTTGCCATGGCATGGAGGGTAAGAATTACGCACAGTCACCCTTTCTGATCTAAGTGAACTTTTCTCCAAGTGAAATCGATCATTCACCAATTTCAATGTCCGTATTGTCAAGCATTATGTAATGGTTACTCAGGCTCTGATCGACTCTCATCAATTGCCCATCAATAATGGACGCCACGGCAGATGGAAAAGACGGGGAAGTAATCGTAGCGACGAGGGACCCAACATATTTTTCTCTGGACAATTTCATTGTCTTGAAGGTGACTAAACGATTACCGCAAGTTTATCATACTTACAGTTATTTGAGGTCGAAAACACTCTCTTCAGGATATTACTTTCTCATCTGCTGAGACACTCGGATCATTTTAGAGACCTATTCCTTAACGGATCTCTCCCACTATTCACAATAAACCCGGGCCCCGTCGTCGTCAATGACATAACAGTACAAGAATTCCGTCTCTTTCTTCGAATAACTCTTCCTTTCGCAACAGAGGATCTGTAAGCCACCTGAATTGTCAACTCTTTGAGCAGCTATTGAGGGTGAACTTTCTAGGGAAAGGCTTTGGACAAGAACTAAAGGACCTGTCCCGGTTTCGACAGACGAGTGGATTTCACTTCTCAAGGTTTCAACACTTTGGCGCTGTCCGAGTCTTCGCAACATCGCCCTTCGCAAAATTTCGTGGTCACAGTTCGGTAACCCAACACAACAAATTGTACTGGGA
>Ga0307507_10003735_pt1 | contig 28674 bp, 4 predicted proteins | sample 7_EM_MG_FD_207223 | JGI IMG/M metagenome (GOLD analysis project Ga0307507, IMG submission 207223) | Populus trichocarpa ectomycorrhiza microbial communities from riparian zone in the Pacific Northwest, United States - 7_EM | ecosystem: Host-associated > Plants > Roots > Unclassified | place... | reverse complement strand
TTAAAAGGTAACTATATATTTCTTGACATGCAATTAAGGTAAAGTTATATGCTATATATTTAACTATTATATATTATCTAATATAATCTTATATAATCTTATATAGTTTTATTACTTGGAGGCTCTGTATAAGGCTCTGCGCGAGGCTCTATATGAAGCTCTATATGAAGCTCTATACGAAGCTCTACACGAAGCTCTGCGTACAGAGGCTCTGCACGAAGCTCTGCGTATAGAGGCTCTGCACGACGCTCTGCATGATGCTCTGCACGAAGCTCTGTACGAAGCTCTGCACGAAGCTCTGTACGAAGCTCTACGTACAGAGGCTCTGCACGAGGCTCTGCACGAAGCTCTATGTATAGAGGCTCTGCACGAGGCTCTGCACGAAGCTCTACGTATAGAGGCTCTGCACGAGGCTTTGTACGAAGCTCTACGTACAGAGGCTCTGCACGAGGCTCTGTATGAAGCTCTACGTATAGAGGCTCTGCACGAGGCTCTGTATGAAGCTCTACGTATAGAGGCTCTGCACGAGGCTCTGCGCGAGGCTCTGCGCACGGAGGCTCTGTACGAAGCTCTATACGAAGCTCTGCGTACAGAGGCTTTGTACGAAGCTCTGCGTATAGAGGCTCTGCACGAAGCTCTGCGTATAGAGGCTCTGTACGAAGCTCTGCACGAAGCTCTGCATGAAGCTCTGTATGAAGCTCTGCACGAAGCTCTGCACGAAGCTCTGTATGAAGCTCTACGTACAGAGGCTCTGCACGAGGCTCTGCGCGAGGCTCTGTGTACGGAGGCTCTGCGTACGGAGGCTCTGCGTATGGAGGCTCTGCACGAAGCTCTACACGAAGCTCTGTATGAAGCTCTGTATACGGAGGCTCTACACGAAGCTCTACACGAAGCTCTATACGAAGCTCTATGTATAGAGGCTCTGTATAAGGCTCTGCGTGAAGCTCTGCGTACGGAGGCTCTACATGAAGCTCTGTATCGGGTCCCCGCTATATTCCCGATAGCGTCTACACGTGTCTCTGCCTATGTAGCTGCCTTATTTTTTACCCTTCTTTCCTTTCTTACATCCTCCCTACCTAGGGAGGCACTAGAACGGCAGCTAGTAGAGGACCGTTGCTAGAACTAGATGACTATCGCTAGAACTAGACGACCGTTACTAGAACTAGACGACTGTCGCTAGAGCTAGACGACTATCGCCAGAGCTAGATAACTGTCGCTAGAACCAGACGACCGTCGCTAGAGCTAGATGACCGTCGCTAGAACTAGATGACTGTCTCCAGAGTTAGACGACTGTCGCCAAAACTAGACGACCGTCGCTAGAGCCAGACGACCGTCGCTAGAACCAGACGACTGTCGCCAGAGCTAGACGACTGTCGCTAGAACCAGACGATTGTTGCTAGAGCTAGACGACCGTCGCCAGAACTAGACGACCGTCGCTAGAACTAGACGACCGTTGCTAGAACTAGACGACCGTTACCAGAATTAGATGACCGTCGCCAGAACTAGACGACTGTCGCTAAAGCTAGACGACCGTTGCTAGAACCAGACGACCGTTGCTAGAGCTAGACGACAATGACTAGCTAGCGAGCGCTATAAACGATTTGATCGATTGATTGAATTAAGGTAGCACAGATAGGTAGGCACAAATAGGGAGATGCTGACGGGTAGGCAGATACAGATAGGTAAGCAGATATAGATAGGCAAGCAGATACAGACAGGTAAGCAGATACAGATAGGCAAGCAGATGCAGACAGGTAGGCAGATGCTGACGGGTAGGCAGATATAGATAGGTAGGCAGATGTAAATAGGTAGGCGATGCAGACAGGTAGGCAATATAGATAGGTAGGCAATGTAAATAGGTAGGTAATGTAGACAGGTAGGTAATGCAGATAGGTAAGTAGATATAGATAGGTAAGCAAATGCAGACAGGTAGGCAGATGCTAATGGGTAGGTAGATATAGATAGGTAGGCAGATATAAACAGGTAGGCGATATAGACAGGTAGGTAATGTAGATAGGTAGGCAATGCAGATAGGTAAGCAGATATAGACAGGCAAGCAGATATAGACAGATAGGCAGATGCTAATGGGTAGGTAAATATAGACAGGTAGGCAGATGCAAATAGGTAGGCAATATAGACAGGTAGGCGATGTAGGTAGGTAGGTAAGTTAATAGGTAGATAGGTAGAAGAGAACCATCGCTATATTATATTAAATTATCTAAAATAATATTATTTATTTTACTAGCCTTATAAATAGCTTTAAAGTAGCTTTTATTTATTTAAAATATGTTATTAGTATAAAAGAGGTAAATATAATTATGGTTGCTAAATGCGCAGATTACTGGCAGGTTGCGCACAGGTTGCGTATAGGCTGCGCGTAGGCTGCGTGTCAAAAAAACATGATATAGGCTAGTCGGTCGAGTTGCTAAATGACCTTAACTGCGCGCCAATTGCGTCAACCACCAACCATTGAGGCTATTGAAAGGGTACCATATTTTGCCGATGTATATATAAGGAGTAGTCCGTGTGGGCCCAACAGGGATCCAAATCAGATGTTAAGCAATGAATAATAATATATAACTATTTAAATATAATATAATATAAATTACCCTTACTATGAATCTTGAGCCAATATAATAAATCTATAACTGCTAATTATGGTAAAGAATATAAAGATGTTTTATTAAAACCTTTTAAAATTTATATAAGACGCGACGGTGACGTGACAGCGCTGTGATGGCGACGTGACAGCGACCAGACGGCTTAATAAGGTGGAAACACAGGTAAAGCTCTAGGTAGCGGAAATATAGGCCAGCTTTGTTGGCCCTATGGCGTTTGACCTGTGGTCGACCTATAGGTGACTTACAGGAGGGTCTTAATAGGCGTAGTGTACGCAACCTGATGTATGCATATAAGGCGACTTATAGGAGGGTCTTAATAGGCGTGGTGTACGCAACCTAGTATGCATATATATGGGGGAGGTCTTGGAGGAAATATAGGCCAGTTAGACAAGGTCTTAACAGTTAGAGACATAGGCTAGCTTATAGGAAGGGGGGACACAAGCTTAGTTAGTGGGAGAGGGGGGAGTAGGTTGCCTGGCACGGGACCTAGCGTCTCTATAGCCCCCTCCTATAAGACACGGTCGGCCTATTATAAGGAGACTCTTATAGGCAACGCAAAATGGGAACTAGCAGTAGTATAGGGTATTGCGCCCCTATACTATAACTAGCCTCCTATGGGGCGTAGTGCGTAGTAGCTACTGCTAGCTTTAGGGACTTTACCCTTTAGCTAGGCTCTGACCCCTAGTACACCTAGTAGGTAGGTAGGATCACGTCCTAGCCGGAGAGACTACTACGCGGCTCAAGAGAATGGATGCGCGTGTTAGTGTACCAACAGACGGGACTGCTCGCTAGGGCGGTACGCTGGTAAGGTACGCTTAAGGAGCAAACAGGAGTTACCTAGGTGGGGGAGGCCTTTGGCCAGGCCTTAACCGTAGAAGGTCTATACGCCCAAAGGTGGGACGACACTAGAAAACTAGGGTGGAGGCTTGGATAAGTAGGCACGTTAAACTCTACTATATAACTACCTGCCTAAATAAAGCCTTAAAGACCTGTGGTCTACTTATAGCACCTTAGCTTGCAGATATAGCCAGAGCATGCTTTGCAATAGGCTACTACCTACGACTCGGAAGATCTATAATGACGGTTATCTTATAAAAAGAAGGTAAAGCAGACTACTTAATCCTAGGAAGCTACCGCCCTATTGCCTTAGAAAACACCCTAAGCAAGATCTTAGAAAAGGTTATAGCGGACTATATAATAGATACGGCAGAGGAACACGCCCTACTACTATAAAGCTAAATAGGGGCAAGAAAGAATTGCTTAACACTATTAGCACTTACACTACTCGCTGCTACTATTAAAACTGCATGGGCTATGCGTAAGGACTTTATAGTATTAATACTTAGCCTAGATATTAGTGGCGCCTATAATAATGTACCCTATAAGCGCCTCCTATATATCCTTAGAGCAAAGGGCTTCCTAAAATGGATTATATAATTTATTTAAGGGTTTATAGGCCAGAAAGAGATATTACTAGTCTTTAGCGGATACCAGAGCCCCCCTATTATAGTTATAATAGGTATACTATAAGGATTACCTCTTTCGCCTATACTCTTCCTTTTCTTTATAAGTAACTTACTTAACACCTTTAAGGAAGGGGCGACCTAGGGGATAGGCTTTGTTAATGATATAAACCTAATTATATATAGGCCAATAGCCGTAGAGAACTGTAGAACACTAGAGAAAGCCTATAACACCTATATAAAATAGGTAAGACAATATAGAGTCTAATTCTTACTAGAGAAATACCAGCTAATCTATTTTATAAGAAAACGTAACCAATCTGCAGATTTTTAGCATATAATCCATATCTAAGGCTTTAGGGGTTAACCAGTTTAGGGCCTAAGGGTATTAGAAGTATAGGTAGATAGCAAGCTCTAGTGGAGCATATATGCGGTATAAGCGGCCCGTAAGGGCCAAGTATAGTATATTATATTATCTAGGATTGTTAATTCTATATAGGGTCTATGCTTCCAGAGGTTATACCTACTATATATAGTAGTTGTCTGGCTAACTATAATATATAGATCCAGTGTTTGGGCCATTAGAGAAACTAAGAAGGCCCCCCCTAAATTACTTCTTAAACTACTTTAAAAGGTCCAAACAGCCTGCCTCTGGAGTATAACAGGCGGGTATAAGCGAATGGCCATAGCACTACTTAAGAAGGAAGCTAATATTCCCCCCCTATAACTATATATTAAAGCCGCTGTAATATAAAGGGCGCAAAGTAAACGCAACTCTAATGTTATAAAGTATATTAAGATACGCCTAAATAAACTATAGAGGGACCCTAGGGCGCCTTATAGGAGAATAAACCAACAACCCTAAAGTAGGGAAGAGATATTGGAGAAATAGGTAAAGAAAGTAGAAGAAGAATAGTGCTATATTAGGGCCTAGGCCTATATAGAGGAGGAAGGAAGACGTGTAAGAAGCTAATAAAGATAATAGTAGAAAAGAGAAAGAAGCTAAAGTAGAGTATAAAAGAACGCCAGGAAACTATCTTCCGTAATATAATACTAGTTGGACCAACGCTAGAGAGGCGTATGGGAGTTAAAGGTATAGAGGCTAACTTAGGCAAGAAAAACCCAAGCTGTGGCATAGTTAACGCTATAGGGGGTAAACACTTAAGAGCTCCAAAAAGGCCTAATAAAGGCAGAAAATATAATAGCAATACTCTTAAGAACAGGGATAATAGGACTAAAAGATTGGCTCTACTAGGTAGGTATTCTAGTAGGCAGCCTAAGATACAAATATAGCTAGCTAAAACAGATACTAAAATATATAATATTATTATACTCCCTATACACTAACTAAGAAGCTATACTCTTAGTAGCTAGTATAAAGAACTATAATATACTACTCTTAATATAAAAAGGTCTTAAGGTAGTTACCTAGTGGCTTATTAGCTAAAATATACTAGACCAGTTTTGGGTTATAAAGGAAATGGTAATAGAAGGCAAAGGGGCGAGTAATAGGCGCCCCCTAATAACTCTACAGTAGTAGAGCAAAGTTTGCAATACTAGCGCGTCCGTAGGCTTATTACGGCAGCAGTGGTTCCTAAGAAGGTCAAAAAGTAAGGTAGTAGAGCACTATAGGTAACTTATAGGCGCCTTATAGGCAAGTCCTAAAAGGCAGGGAGATGGATTACGGGGTTTTCTTAAAAGAGTTTTCTCCCTATATGTATATAAGGAGTAGTCCGCGTGGGCCCAATAGGGATCTAAATCGGACGTTAAGCAATAAATAATATAAAATTTATATAATATAGGCCGCACCTTTTATCTTGTTAGTAAAAGATAAGATTATAAAATCTTTGCTATAATTATAGAAGATATTAAGAACATACTAAAACCGAAATAATATATTAATCCTTGACCTCTTATACCTAAAGAGTATTATAATCTAATTAATGAGTTTAAAAAACGATTTATAGACTAACTAGCTCTATACTAAGATAAGCATAATTTTAAGATAGAACTTAAGCCTAGTATAATACTAAAGTTTAGTCTGCTATACGGTATATTATAAGAAGAACTACTTATTATATAATAATACCTTAATAAGTATCTAGAAAAAGGATTTATTTGCCCTAGTTAATCTCTATTTGCCCTACCTATATTATTTATTAAAAAGCTAGGAGGAGGCTTAAGATTCTATATTGATTATTAAGCTTTAAATATAATTATAATTTGAAACTAATATCTAATTCCCCTAATTTAAGAGATACTTAACTATTTGGTAAAGGCACGGTACTTTATAAAGCTTAATATAGTTTTTTTTTATGTCTGTTGTATTATACTACGTACAATACTGCGCATGCAGCCTTAGGCTATGGCGCTATAGTTCTATATATATAAATCCTTCCTAGGCAGCTTAATATATACTAGTAGCTAAGTGGACACTCTAGCCTGGGTTTAAAATACTAGGGGAGTTCTAGTTCTAGTATTTACTCTTTAATATCTAGTTCGCACTAAGGAAATCCTGGCTCTTTTATCTATTTCTGCCGTATTCTGCCGTTACTAGAGTAGAAAAAGCGCTCTAAAAGATAGATTTTTAATATAGTTTTGCACATAAGAATAAGAGAACCAATATAGCTTACTAGCTTAGAAGTAGCTATCAATTACCCCTACGTAACTGTTTATTCTATACCCTATTCCTTTTCCTTACTAAAGAAATAAGTAGGGAATTAGTAATTAGTAGATACTCTCCCTAAAAGTAACCTACTAATTCTAGATTTATATTTTAGAAAATGGGTATTCTATAAGGGCAAACCTTATTACATAAACCTACTCCTATAGGAATTTTTTTACGAGGTTGTCCGCATAAGGTATAAACACCAATTTGCCTATATACCTTATATTTAACGTGCTAATGGTAATATAGGCCGGCCCCTTATCCCCCTACCATAGCTACCCTAGCGGCGCATCTGCAGTATGCCTATATTATAGTGGTTGTCTATAGCGCAATAGCCTACAGTACATCTGCGGTAAAATGGTATTGTGGTATTATGGTATTGTGGTATTGTGGTAGTTGTTATTTGCGTCTGTGTCTCTGTCTGCGGTGCGTCTGCGGTGCCTTGGTGCAGTAGTTATAGTAGGGGTCGTCTGCAGCGCGATAGCTATAGACTGGTTGTGGTAGAGGTTGTCTGTAGCGCGATGGCTATAGACTGGTTGTGGTAGAGGTTATCTACAGCGCGATGGCTGTAGACTAGTTGTAGTGGAATCGTTGGTTGTGGCTAGCATCGTAGCGACGCGTCTTTAGGGGGTATATAACCAGCGGCGCCCCTACGACGACGGCAGAAGGAGCAAAGGGAGGCGACGGCAGAGGACGAAAGGGAGGCGATGGCGCTTAATATAGTTACTGCCTTTAATAAAATCTGTATATATAAAGGAGATAAGAAGTATATAGCTTTCCGTATATAATGGGGACTCTTTAAATACCTAGTAATGCTATTTAGTGTAAAGAACGGTTTTAGTATGTTTTAGTAATACGTTAATAATACGCATTATAAATTCCTTAATATATTTATTACTATGTATATTAATAATATCTTAATCTACTTGTACTTGCTCTCTAAATATTGGAAATATATTAGAATGGTCCTTAAATGCCTATAAGATATAGACTTATAATATAATATTAAGAAATGCAAGTTTTACACGTCTAAGGTTATATACTTAGGCTTAATTATATCCTGTAATAGAATTAAAATAGACCCTAAAAAAGTTGCTGTAATTATAAATTAGGGAAGCCCTAGTAATATATAAGATATTTAAGGATTTCTAGGATTTGTAAACTTCTATTATTAATTTATTAACTACTTTTTAGAAATTACCTAACTATTAGTAAACCTAATAAAGAAGAATATAAAATTTAAATAGACTACTAGATGTAAATAAGCTTTTAATAACTTAAAATGTCGCTTTATAACTACTTTAATTTTTACCTACTTTAACCCTAATTTTAAATATATTGTTAAAACAGACTCGTCTAATTATGCCTTAGGAGAAGTATTGTTGCAATATAATAAGAATGGTAAGCTATATCTAGCAGCCTTTTTCTCCTAAAAACTTACTCTTATTAAATTAAACTATAAGATATATAATAAGGAACTACTTGCGATTATTAAATGCTTTAAATAATAGCGTTCTAAGCTTAAAGGTTTGTTATTCCTAATATATGTATTAATAGACTATAAGAACCTATAGTACTTTATAACTATAAAGTAATTAATATAGCGCTAAATTAATTAGACTAAATACCTTTTATAATTTAATTTTAAGATTATATACTAACAAGGTAAACTTAATTAGAAACCTAATATATTAATATAATAATTATAAAACCTACCTATAAATGCTATAGATAAATAAATAATAAAGATACTACTATGAATAGAACTTTTGGAGCTCTTGTTGTACCTGGCCTAAAAAGACTAAACCAACTAAAAGAACCCTGAAAAATACCCTGATAATCCCCTGAGATGTATGTATTATAGGGGAGGTATAGGTGAAACGACAGTGGTATGTAGTTACGCGCGACCGCCAGACCTATACCTAATAATGGCCCCCTACAACAACAATAAGGACGGGCGAATACTATACTAGAAAGCGGAAATACCCTAATTAAGAAGGTATCTAATAAAATATAAAGCCTATTGGACGCGTCTAGTATCTGGAACTGTGGGGAAGTATTTGTTAGCTATTATAAACTAATACAGCTAGTAGAATGGCTTTAGTCTAGCGAACCTTAGGCGCCCCTTTAGTAAACCCTTAATTAAATCCTCTAATGGCTAAATAAAATTAAAGATAAATAAAAACCCCCCTTATAGGCGAACTGCACCTAGGCCGCTATAGCTGTGTTTCTATAGTATAGGGAACCTACCCCCCTAAAAACAATAACTGGGTATATAATTACAATATGACCAAATATAGAAAAGGTAGAGGAACTTAGGGGATAATTAGAAACAGAAGTTCTTATAGAGATTTATAAGGAGGTCTATAACGCTATCACAGTCCAACACCTTAGGAGTGGAGACATTAGAGTTACCCTAAAGGACTAATAGGTAAAGGAACAGGCCGTAAGGGTAGGGGACAGGCTAGGAGAGCGTATTGGTATAAAAGTGCTTTATAAAGATTACCTAGTTAAAGTCCTATTGGTTCCTATAAGCCTTAGGGTAGAAAGGGGACGCCAGGCGGACAATATAGCAACTATATAGGAGATAGTAAAATAAATGGAACGCCTTATACTAGGACTTGTAATTACCCAGATCTAATAGCTTTAATAGGAAAATATAAACTAAGCATATAATAAGAACAATAAGAGGATATAAGGGGCGCCAGAAACTTACTAGAAAGATAATAGATAAATATATAGCTCCCTTATTATTAGCATATATATACTAGGAATGCAAAAACTCTTTATCTAAAAAGGAATAATTATAAATGGCCTTATATATAATACAAGGCTCTATAACTATAGACTATGCCTAGAACAATGTTATCGCTATATATAATAGGGACACACCTAATCCATATATGCAGTATAGGTATGCTATAGCCACTATACAGGCCCCTATAATATAAGACAATATACAAATTAAGACTAAATAAAATGCGTAAACTGTCACCGAAGCACATATAAGGCATAGGAGAGAGAAGACTGCATTAAATATAAAAGACGGAAGGAAAGGGCTTAATAGCTATAGGAACAACTACACGCTAGGTTATATAAATAGAAATAATAGATAATAAGTTAGGGGGATATAGGTATCTTTCTAGCGTTTTCTACCTTTAATACTAGGGGGCTAAGCTAGCCATCCCAAGCCTTAACGGGCTAAAAGTAACGCTATATAATATTACCAGACTAAACAGGGATATAAGGGATATATAAGATATAAGGGAGAGGACGCCTAGTAGGAAGACCCCTATAGACGGCTACGGCAAGTTTAAGGCTGAGATAATTAAGAATTAGATTTAACGCGGTAAATATAATATATATAGCTGGCTTATAAGGGGTATATAGCTAACCAGTAAGAACGGGGGAAGAACTAGAGGTAATAATAGACTTAAATTTAGAAAGGCTAGTAGGAACACAAGATATAGAAATAGAAAGCTCTATATAAAATAAGTAGTAGCTAGGGAGTAAATACAGGAGATAGAAGTTCTAAATATTTTAAAGAAAGTGGAAACGGAAGAAGTGAGGAGTAAAGAAGAGGTAAAGGACCCCTACTAGGGGTCTGCTACTTAACCATTATATAGTATAACTGCGGCAATATAAACCACCGTCTAGTAAGGCCCCTACTAGACAGTTTAGACCTAGAGAAATACTATATTCTTGCTATATAAGAGCCGTATTATAATACTTATATATAATTAATATACTGCCCCTAAGGATTCTAGCTCCTATATAAACTAAAAGCAGCTATATATGTATGCTTTATAATTAGTAAAAATATTAGCCTTGCCTTATAGTTATAGCAGGCAGTTAACTTAGATATTACAGTTATAACTATCCAGATATATAGGGGACTAGTATAAATTATTAATGTCTATAACCCTAGGGTCGAAGGGGTAGCATAGACAGAGAATATTATATCTATAATAAGCTTGCTAGAAACTGAATACGCGGAGTTTATCCTACTAGGAGATATAAACCTCTACTACCTATAGTAGGGGGGCATCCATATTGCTGCTAATTAATAGGTAGAGTACCTATTAAGAGCTATAGATAATAGGGGCCTTAAGCTAGCTACCCCCCTAGGTACAATTATATGGCAATAGGGCACCGCCAAAAGTACAATTAACCTTATAATTATGGACGAAAACCTATACTAGAGACTTAAAAGGTGCTCCCCTAAAGAAGAATAGGTATTTACCTTAGACTATATCCCTATCTAGATATAACTAGATCTGGACATTAAGGCGCAATTAAATGGTAAAAGATACGCAATAAGGAAGCTTAATATAGATAGCTTCCTTAATATAATTAAATAATAACTCTAAAACCTAGAAGAAATCCACCTAATACTAAATAAGTAAGGCTTATTAGCTACCCCTAAAGAAATTAATTAAAGACTAGAAAGGATTTAGGTAGTAATTAAAAGTAGGCTAAAAGAGTACTGCCTAGTTTTAAAACTAGGCCCCTATATATAATATACATGGTCCGTATAATACGCGGCCCTTATAGCCAGCTAATAATGAGCAAGGAGGAAATATATAAGTAGCTATAATTTTAAGGATGAGAGATAATATAAAGATATAAGAAACTAGCTAAAGAATACCCTAAGAAAAGAAGTAAGGAATAACTAGAGACGGTTTATAAATAAATATACTACTAATTTAAGTCTCCCCTATAACAAGGGCCTTTAGACTATAGCAAAATAGGTAAAGAAAAAGGTGGGACGCCTAGTAGAAGATCTATACCTATTACCCCTATAAAGAGCAGGCAAATTATAGGCCATAAGTAACAATAATAAGAAGGTAAAGATCCTTATAGAAAGATTTTTCCCTTAACTAGCTCTAGCAGACCTTAGTGATATTATTAGTAAAATACTAGTGACTTGCCTAAGGGTTAACAGTGATATAATAACTGAAGAAATAGCTAGAACTATTAGCCGCCTTTTAAATAATATAGTACTAGAACTAGATAGGATTTTAAATAAAGCCCTAAAGACCTATAGACCACTTATAGCACCTTAGCTTATAGATGTAGCTAAAGTATACTTTATAATAGGCTACTACCCGTAACTTGGAAGATCTATAATAACGGTTATCTTATAAAAAGAAGGTAAAGTAGACTACTTAATTTTAGGAAGCTACTATTTTATTGCCTTAGAAAATACCCTAAGCAAGATCTTAAAAAAGGTTATAGTGGACTATATAGTAGATACGGCAGAGAAACACGCCCTACTACTATAAAGCTAAATGGGGGCAAGAAAGAATTGCTTAATGCTATTAGCACTTATACTACTTACTACTACTATTAAAACTGTATAGGCTATGCGAAAGGACTTTATAGTATTAATACTTAGCCTAGATATTAGCGGCGCCTATAATAATATACCCTATAAGCGTCTCCTATATATTCTTAGGGTAAAGGGCTTCCTAAAATGGATTATTTAGTTTATTTAAGGATTTATAGGCTAGAAAGAAATGTTATTAGTCTTTAGCAGATACTAGAGCCCCCCTATTACAGTTATAATAGGAATACTATAAGGATCACCTCTATTACCTATACTCTTTCTCTTCTTTATAAGCAACCTGCTTAATACCTTTAAGGAAGGGGCGACCTAGGGGATAGGCTTTATTAATAACACAAACCTAATTATATATAGGCCAATAGCTGTAGAGAACTATAGAACACTAAAGAAAGCCTATAACACCTATATAGAATGGGTAAGATAATATAGAGTCCAATTCTTACTAGAGAAATACCAGCTAATCTATTTTATAAGAAAACGTAACCAATCTATAGATCTTTAGCATACAATCTATATTTAAGGCTTTGGGGGTTAACTGGTTTAAGGCCTAAGGGTATTAGGAGTATGGGTAGATAGTAAGCTCTAGTAGAGCGCATATACAGCGTAAGCGGCCTATAAGGGCTAAGTATAGTATATCGCTATATTTAGGATTGTTAATTCTATATAGGGTTTATGCTTCTAGAGGTTACGCCTACTATATATAGCAGTTGTTTGGCTAACTATAATATATAGATCTAGCATTTGGGCCACTAGAAAAACTAAAAAAGGCCCCCCTAAATTACTCTTTAAACTACTCTAAAAGGTCTAAATAGCCTGCCTTAGGAGTATAATAGGCGGGTATAAGTAAATAGCCATAGTACTGCTTAAGAAGGAAGCCAATATTCCCCCCCTATAACTATATATTGAAGCCGATGTAATGTAAAGGGTGTAAAAGGAACGCAACTCTAATATTATAAAGTATATTAAGATACGCCTAAATAAACTATAGAGGGACCCTAGGGTGCTTTATAGGAGAAGGAACCAATAACCCTAAAGTAGGGAAGATATATTAGGAAAACAGGTAGAGAAAGTAAAAGAAAAATAGTACGGCGCTAGGGCCCAGGCCTATATAGAGGAGGAAGGGAGACGTATAAAAGGCCAGTAAAGATAATAGTAAGGGAGAGAAAGGAGCTAAAGTAGAGCATAAAAGAGTACTGGAAAACTATCTACTGTAACACAATACTAGTTAGACTGACGCTGGAGAGATAAATGGGAGTTAAAGGTATAGAGGTAGACTTAGGTAAGGGGAACCTAAGCTATAATATGGGTAATACTATAGGGGGTAAATACCTAAGGGCTCCAAGAGGGCCTAATAAAGGCAGAAAATATAATGGCAATACTTTTAAGGACAGGAATAATAGGACTAAAAGATTGGCTTTACTAGGTGGGTATCCTAGTAGGTAGCCTAAGGTGCGAATATAGCTGGCCAAGACAGACACTAAAATATATAATACTGTTATGCCCCTTACGCACTAGCTAAGAAGCAATGCTCTTAGCAGTTAGTATAGAAAACTATAATATACTGCTCTTAATATAGAAAGGCCTTAAGGCGGCTACCCAGTGGCTTATTGGCTAAAATGTGCTAGACCAGTTCTGGGTTATAAAGGAAATAGTAATAAAAAGTAAAGGGGTAAGTAATAGGCGCCCCCTAATAACTCTATAGGAGTAGAGTATAGTGTGTAATACTAGCGCGTCTATAGGTTTGTTACAACAGCAGTAGTTCCTAAGGAGGTTAAAAAGTAAGGTAGTAGAGCACTACTGGTGACTTATAGGCGACTTATAAGTGAGCCCTAAAAGGTAGGGAGATGGATTACGGGGTTTTTTTAAATAGAGTTTTCTCCCTATATGTATATAAGGAGTAGTCTGCGTAGGCCTAATAGGGATCCGAATTGGATGTTAAGCAATGAATAATAATAAATAAATAATAAATAAATTATAGATCTTATTACCTCCTAAATATTTTAAAAAACTATATTTTATATTCTTAAATATAGAACTTAATAGAAATAAATTAGAAGTTAATAAATAGGAAATAGAAATTAATAAGTTAATAGAATATAAATATAAGAACAATATATAGATAATAAATATAATAAAAGCAATTTAAATAGGAAAATAATAGTATAAGAATACTCGCTAAATGCGAAATTTAAAATAATTAATTATTCTATTAATAGAAGATAGTAGTTCTGAATTCTAAGCCTCTATAATTTAAGATACTTAAATTTATATATAAATTCCCTATAGTAGGATATCTTAGCCGTATAAAGACTTATAAAATTATTTAATAAATATACTACTGGCCTATAATGCACGACTATATATAAAAATACGTTTAAGTATATAAGATATGCGTATATAAAAAGACCTCTTATATAAAAAAGTAAGGGTACTTTAACAGCTACTAATTCTAATATAAAAATAGCGTGATATCTTAATTAACTTTATAGTTGACTTCCCTAACAGTAATAGGTTTATAAATATTATAATAGTTATTAACCATTTTATAAAAATGCGATATATAATCCCTATAGACTTAATTAATATAATATTAGTAGCTAAATATTTTATTAGTATATTTTAAACCATATAGACTTCTTAATTTAATAATATCATCGGGAAAATATTCGCAGGATGAGATTTAAGTAGACTTTGATTTTTGTGTTTTGTGTAATTAATATGCAATTTGACTAACTTGATACGTAATTAACTAACTTGACACGCAATTTAACCAACTTGATATGTAATTGACCAACTTAACACGCAATTTGACTAACTTGATATGCAATTGACTAACTTAACACACAATTCAACTAACTTGATATATAATTAACTAACTTAATATGTAATTTGACCAACTTAATATGTAATTTAACTAACTTAATAACTTTAAAAGCTAGCTATATATTTCTTAACACGCAATTAACCTACTTAGCAACTTTAAAAGTTAAATAATACGCAGTTAACCTACTTAATAACTTTAAAAGCTAACTATATATTCCTTGACACGCAGTTAACCTACTTAGCAACTTTAAAAGGTAACTATATATTTCTTAACATGCAATTAAGGTAAAGTTATATACTATATATTTAACTATTATATATTATCTAATATAATCTTATATACTCTTATATAGTTTTATTACTTGGAGGCTCTGTATAAGGCTCTGCACGAGGCTCTATATGAAGCTCTATATGAAGCTCTATACGAAGCTCTACACGAAGCTCTACACGAAGCTCTGTGTATAGAGGCTCTGCACGAAGCTCTACATATAGAGGCTCTGCACGACGCTCTGCACGAAGCTCTGCACGAAGCTCTGTACGAAGCTCTACGTATAGAGGCTCTGCACGAGGCTCTGCGTGAGGCTCTGTGTACGGAGGCTCTGTATGAAGCTCTACACGAAGCTCTGCATGAAGCTCTGCACGAAGCTCTGCACGAGGCTCTGCGCAAAGCTCTGTATATGGAGGCTCTACACGAAGCTCTACACGAAGCTCTATACGAAGCTTTATGTATAGAGGCTCTGCACAAGGCTCTGCGCGAAGCTCTGTGTATGGAGGCTCTATACGAAGCTCTGTATTGGGTCACCGCTATATTTCTGATAGTGTCTACACGTGTCTCTGCCTATGTAGCCGCCTTATTTTTTACCCTTCTTTCCTTTCTTATATCCTCCCTACCTAGGGAGGCACTAGAATGGCAGCTAGTAGAGGACCATTGCTAGAACTAGATGACTATCGCTAGAACCAGACGACCGTTACTAGAACTAGATGACCGTTGCTAGAGCTAGACGACTATTGCCAGAGCTAGATAACTGTCGCTAGAACCAGACGACCGTCACCAGAACCAAATAACCGTCGCTAGAGCTAGACGACCGTCGCCAGAACCAGACGACCGTCTCCAGAGTCAGACGACTGTTGCCAAAACTAGATGACCGTCGCCAGAGCCAGACGACCGTCGCTAGAATTAGACGACCGTCGCTAGAACTAGACGACTGTTGCTAGAACTAGACGACTGTTACCAGAACCAGATGACCGTCGCCAAAACTAGACAACTGTCGCCAGAGCTAGACGACCGTTGCTAGAACTAGATGACCGTCGCTAGAGCCAGACAACAACGACTAGCCAGCGAGCACTATAAATGATTTGATTGATTGATCGAATCAAGGTAGCACAGACAGGTAGGCACAAATAGGGAGATGCTGATGGGTAGGCAGATACAGACAGGTAAGCAAATACAGATAGGCAAGCAGATGTAGATAGGTAAGCAGATGTAGACAGGCAAGTAGATACAGACAGGTAGGCAGATGCTAATGGGTAGGCAGATATAGACAGGTAGGCAGATATAAATAGGTAGGCAATACAGACAGGTAGGTAATGTAGATAGGTAGACAATGCGGATAGGTAAGTAGATATAGATAGGCAAGCAGATGCAGACAGGTAGGCAGATATAGATAGGTAGGCAGATGTAAACAGGTAGGCGATATAGACAGGTAGGCAATGTAGATAGGTAGGCAATGTAGATAGGTAAGCAGATACAGACAGGCAAGTAGATGCAGATAGGTAGGCAGATGCTAATAGGTAGGTAGATATAGATAGGTAGGCAGATATAAATAGGTAGGCGATGCAGACAGGTAGGCGATATAGATAGGTAGGCGATATAGGCAGGTAGATAAGTTAATAGGTAGATAGGTAGAAGAGAACCATTGCTATATTATATTAAATTATCTAAAATAATATTATTTATTTTGCTAGCCTTATAAATAGCTTTAAAGTAGCTTTTATTTATTTAAAATATATTATTAGTATAAAAGAGGTAAATATAATTATGGTTACCAAATGTGTAGATTACTGGTAGGTTGCGCGCAGGTTGCGCGCAGGCTGTGCGCAGGCTGTGTTAAAAAAACACGATATAGGCTAGTCGGTCGAGTTGCCAAATGACCTTAACTGCGCGCCAATTGCGTTAACCACCAACTATTGAGGCTATTGAAAGGGTACTATATTTTGCCGATAAACCCTTAAATAAATTATATAATCTATTTTAGGAAGCCTTTTGCCCTAAAGATATATAGGAGACGCTTATAGGGTATATTATTATAGGCGCCACTAATATCTAGGCTAAGTATTAATACTATAAAGTCCCTTTATATTGCTTATATGGATTTAATAGTAGTAGCAAGTAGCGTAAAAGCTAATAGTATTAAGCGGTTCTTTCTTACCCCTATTTAGCTTTATAGTAGTAGGGCGTGTTCCTTAGCCATATCTGCTATATAGTCTGCTATTACCTTTTCTAAGATCTTGCTAAGGGTGTTTTCTAAAGCAATAGGGTAGTAGCTTCTTAGGATTAAGTAATCTACTTTATCTTCTTTCTATAGAATAACCGTTGTTATAGATCTTCTAAGTTACGGGTAGTAGCCTATAGTAAAGTATACCCTAGCTATATCTATAAGCTAGGGTGTTATAAGTAGTCTATAGGTTTTTAAGGCCTTATTTAAAATCCCATCTGGTCCTAGTACTATATTATTTAAAAGGCGGCTAATAGTTCTAGCCATTTCCTCTATTATTATATCGCTATTAACCCTTAGGCGAGTTACTAATGTTTTACCTATAATATCGCTAAGGTCTACTAGAGCTAGTTAAGGGAAGAACTTTTCTATAAGGATCTTTACCTTTTTATTATTATTATTAATAGCCTATAACTCCCCTACTCTTTATAGGGGTAGTAGGTATAAGTCTTCTACTAAGCGCCCTACCTTTTTCTTTACCTATTTTACTATAGCCCAAAGGCCCTTATTATAGGGGAGGCTTAGGTTAGAAGTGTGCTTATTTATAAACTATCTCTAGTTATTCTTTACTTCTTTCTTTAGGGTATTCTTTAACTGGTTTCTTATATCTTTATATTATCTCTCGTCTTTAGGGTTATAGCTACTTATATATTTCCTTCTTACTTATTATTGGCTGGCAATAAGAACCGCGCATTATGCAGAATATATATATTGCGCGTAGGGGCCTGGTTTTAAGACTAGGCAGTACTCTTTTAGCCTATTTTTAATTACTGCCTAGATCCTTTCTAGTCTTTAGTTAATTTTCTTAGGGGTAGCTAATAAGCCTCGCTTATTTAGTATTAGGTGGATTTCTTCTAGGTCTTAAAGTTGTTATTTAACTATATTAAGGAAGCTATCTATCTTAAGCTTCCTTATTACGTATCTTTTACTACTTAGTTACGCCTTAATATCCAAATCTAGCTATATCTAGATGGGGATATAGTTTAAAGTAAGTACCTATTTTTCTTTAGGGTTGCACCTTTTAAGTCTCTGATATAGGCCTTTGTCTATAAATATAAGGTTAATTATACTTCTAAAGGTTCCTTATTACCATATAGTTACTCCTAGGGGGGTAGCCAACTTAAGGCCCTAGGTGTCTATAGCTTTTAGTAGGCACTCTACCTATTATTTAGTAGTAATATAGATACCCCCCCACTATAGGTAGTGAAGGTTTATATCTCCTAGTAAGATAAACTCTATACCTTTAGTTTCTAGTAAGCTTATTACCAATATAATATTCTCTATTTGTAGGACCCCTTTAACCCTAGGGTTATACACATTAATAATTTATACCGGTCCCCTATATATCTAGATTGTTATAACTATAATATCTAGGTTAACTGCCTACTATAACTATAAGAATAGGCTGATAGCCTTACTAATTATAAAGCACACGCGTATAGCTGCTTTTGGTTTATATAGGAGCTAGAATCCTTAAGGATAGTATATTAATTATATATAGGTATTATAGTACGGCTCTTATATAGTAAGGATATAGTGTTTCTCTAGGTCTAGACTATCTAGTAAAGGCCTTACAAGACGGTGGTTTGTATTGCCGTAGTTATACTATATAATGGATAAGTAGCGGACCCCTAATAAGGGTCTTTTGCCTTTCCTTTATTTCTTACTTCTTCTATTTCTACTTTCTCTAGGATATTTAGAACTTCTATCTCTTATATCTATACCCTAGTCGCTACTTATTTTATATAGAGCTTTCTATTCCCATATCTTATATTTCTACTAGCGTTTTTATATCTAAATCTATTATTATCTCTAGTTCCTCCCCTATTTTTACTAGCTAGCTATATACCCTTTATAGGTTAGCTGTAAATATTATATTTGCTATATTAAATCTAATTCTTAATTGTCCTGGTCTTAAGCTTGCTATAGCTATCTATAGGGGTCTTTCTATAGGGTGTCCTCTCCCTTGTGTCCCCTGTAACCCTTATATCCCTATATAGTTTAGTAATACCGCACAGCGCTACTTCTAGCCTATTAAGGCTTAGGATGGCTAGCCTAGCCCCCTAGTACTAAAGATAGGAAATGCTAGAAAGGCACCTACGTCCCCCTAGCTTATTACCTATTGTTTCTATTTATATAACCTAGCGTGCAGTTATTCCTATAGCTATTAAGCCCTTGCCTTCCGCCTTCTATATTTAATACAGTCTTCTTTTTTTTACGCCTTATATATACTTTAGTAGCAGTTTACGCATTTTATTTAGTCTTAATTTAAGCAGTGTCTTATATTATAGGGGCTTATATAGTAGCCGTAGCACACCTGTGCTGCGTATATAGATTAGGTGTGTCCCTATTATATATAGCAGTAACATCGTTTTAGGCGTAGTTTGTAGTTATAGAGCCTTACGTTATATATAAGGCCATTTATAATTATTCCTTTTTAGATAAGGAGTTTTTGCATTTTTAGTATATATATGCTAACAATAAGGGAGCTGTGTGTTTAACTAGCGTCTCCCTAGCGAGTTTCTAGCGACCCTTATATCCTCTTATTATTCTTATTATTTGCTTAATTTATATTTTCCTATTAAAGGTATTAGATTTAGGTAATCTTAAGGCCTAGTATAAGGTGTTCTATTTATTTTACTATCTCCTATATAGTTACTATGTTATCCGCCTAGCGTCCCTTTTCTACCCTAAGGCTTATAGGAACCACTAGAACTTTAACTAGGTAGTCTTTATAGAGCACTTTTATACTAATATATTCTCCTAGCCTATCCCCTACCTTTATAGCTTGTTCCTTTACCTATTAGTCCTTTAAGGTAACTCTAATATCTCCGCTCCTAAGGTATCGGACTATAACTACGTTATAGACCTCTTTATAAATCTCTATAAGGACTTCTATTTCTAATTATCCCCTAAGCCCCTTTACTTTTTCTATATTTGGTTATATTATAATTATATACCTAGTTATTGTCTTAAGGGGGGTGGGTTCCCTATACTATAGAAGCACAGCTACGGCGGCCTAGGTGCGGTTCGCCAGTAAGGGGGAGTTTTATTTATTTTTAATTTTACTTAGCCGTTAAAGGATTTAATTAAGGGTTTGCTAAAGGGGCGCCTAGGGTTTACTAAACTAGCGGAGCTATTCTACTAGCTATATTAGTTTGTTATAGCTAATAGTTACTTCCCTATAATTCTAGATACTAGACGTGTCTAGTAGGCTTTATATTTTATTAGATACCTTCTTAATAGAGGTGTTTCCGCTTTATAGTATAGTATTCGCCCGTCTTTATTATAGAGGGCCGTTGTTAGGCGTAGATCTAGCGGTTACGTGTAAGTGCGAGCCACTATCGGTCAATATATGCCTCCCCTATAATGTATACATCTCAGGGGGATTCTCTAGGTGTTTTTTAGGGTTCTTTTAGTTGGTTTTAGTCTTTTTAGGCCGGGTGTAGCAAGAGCTCCCTACAAGGCATATACCTAATCTTTAAACCTCTCTAAAATTTTATATAAATAGCTCCTTTAAGGACCTATAGTCCCTATATAGATAGTTCCTTTTCCTTATAATAAATCTTAGAATATAATTAGAGTTAATCTATTAGGCAACTACTCTACTAGTTATTATTATATTATTAACTTCTTATTTACCTATATACCTAGCCTATTAGTAAGTCTACCGTAGCATTTCCTATAAGGTTTCGTTATAATTAGGCTTTATACCTCTAAATAATAGAGCCTAGGAACCTAGTAGCTACTATTTATATTCCGTTATAATTATACTAATAGACTATTAGAGTAAATGTAAAGACGTAGATATAGCTGCGTGGCGCCAGCGCCGCGGTATAGTAATATTATAAAGACTTTTTACTAGAAGGGTAAGCCTTAATAAAAACTTAATATAGCTACTACGTCTTTATATATACGTTTAATACATTTAAATTATAGTACTTACTTATGGCAGTAACACCCTTCTTCTTATATAGTATAATAATATACTATATAATACCTATAACGGTACTAGAGCGTATTGCCTGCTATATTCTGCCATATTCTACTAACCTATAATTAGCTCGCCTACTACTAGCGCCTTAGCGGTTACACTACTTATTTATTTTATTGGTTTTAGCAACCCCTTTTCTTTTCTTTAGCTTAGTATCTTTATATAGTAGTAACCTATAAGCTTTAGTTTAGAAGTATTTAGTAGTAGATTCTTTAATTAATATCTAATACGGATCCTATCTAGGCCTACGCAGACTACTCCGTACACAAGGGAAAAGTAATATTGACGGGAAAAAACCCTTGCTATTAGGTGGGAAGGAAAAACCCTATAAGCTACCTTAGTAGGATAAAAAACCCTAAATTGCCATACCTGTACGTAGCCGCGGCCCTATAGGCCTATAGCTATGTCCTCCTTCTTAGATGTTTTAAACTCCTTAGGAACCACTACTTCCTTCTCTAGCTTATCTAGAGCTAGGGTTTACTACGCCCCAGCTAGGCCTTGCTAATTAATTGCCGTATGCTTATAGTTATGTCCCGTATCTTAACTACCCCCTATATGCTACCTCTCTTATTAACTATTGCCATATACGCCTTGCCTCCCCCCCCCTAAGGCCTATTAAAGGCGTAAGGGGGATTTATCCGTTCCAATTACCGTAATACTAACAGTGGGATATTGTGTGTTGGGTATCTTTTATGCCTAGGCCCCAGCTAGGCCCTTTCTAAGGGTTACCACTCTGTTAAAAGGAGACAAGGAAAACCGTAGGTCGCAATCCAGGCTGCTAGGTATTTAGTACTTACAAACGGCGAGTGACCGCATGCTCCGCGGGCGATCGCCCTAGGGGTTAGGAGGGGCCGTATATTTGCTTATTTGTTTATTTGCGCTTATCTATTTATTAATATAAGGTTATTAATACTTTCTATTAGGGTTTTTAGGGATGTTATCAAAAACTACTTATCCATATTAGATTGTATAGGTGCCCTAGATAGAACAGTATAGTAGTTATCGTACTGTAGAGGGCCAACAGTAGTGGTTTTCAAGATCTTACCATCTAAAAATTTCTTACCACCGCCCTCAACGCCTATAACTACCACTAGGTCCTGTCGGCACGCTATATAACATCTCTACGTTAGCTCTAGATCTGAACTTTAAAGATTAGGTTTGTAGCCGTCACTATATATAGGTATAGAGTCCAATTTCAACGGCAGGTAGTTATATAGTAGAGTTTAATATACCTGCTTATCTAGGCCTCTACCCTAGTTTTCTAGTATTTAGTCCCAGTTACCTAGGCCTAAAGGCCTAGGGGGCTTTCTGTAAGCAGTTGGCTACCATTACTAATTAACAAGGGGTTTTACCATTCTTTTAGATATTTTATAATAGGGTTAACCTAAGTACTAGACCGCCCCCTAGCGGTCTATATAAAAATCTCCTTTTAGAGTTAGTATACTTTCGCACGGCTTAGGAGCCTTTTATAGCCTCTAATTTTACGCCTTTCTTTATTATTTCCGCTGGTATAGGTATAAGCTGCCGCTTCTAGGGGTTGTAATTCCCTTTTTATATACCTACTAGCGTAATCCTATAAGGGCGTTATAGCTGCATCCTATAATATAAAAGCCTTGGGTACCTTTTATAGTTAAGGCCTAGACTAAAAGCCTCCCCTACCTAAGTAACTCCTGTTTGCTCCTTAAGCATACCTCACTAGCATACTACCCTAAAGGCAAACGGTTCCGTCTATTAGTATACTAACACGAGCATCCGTTCTCTTAAGCTATGTAGTAGTCTCTCTAACTAGGACATAATCCTGCCTACCTACTAGATGTACTAAGGGTCAGGGCCTAGCTAAGGGGTAAGGTCCTTAAAGCCAGCAGTAGCTACTACGCACTACGCCCTATAGGAGGCTAGTAGTAATATAGGGGCGCAACACCCTATACTACTGCTAGTTCCCGTTTCGCGTTGCCTATAAAAGTCTTTTTATAATAGGCCGACCGTATTTTATAGGAGAGGGGCCGTAGAGATACTAGGTCCTATACTAGATAACCTACTCTCCCCTCTCCTACTAACCAAGCTTATGTCCCCCCCTTTTATAAACTGGCCTATGTCTTTAACTGTTAAGTCCTTATCTAACTAGCCTATGTTTCCCCTATAGCCTCCCCCATATATATGCATTAGGTTGCGAGTACCACGCCTATTAAGACCCTCCTATAAGTCGCATTATATATATGCGCATCAGGTTACATGTACCACGCCTATTAAAACCCTCCTGTAAGTTGCCTGTAAGTCGACTATAGGTCAACTATAAGTTAACTATAAGTTAAATGCTATAGGGCTATTAAAGCTAGCCTATATTTCCGCTGCCTAAAGCTTTGCCTGTGTTTCCACCTTATTAAGCTGTCTGGTCGCCGTCGCGTTGCTATTATATTACTATCGCTGTACTAGGTTGCGTGTACTACGCCTATTAAGACCCTCTTCTAAGTTACCTAAGTGTACTAGATACCAGATAGGCCCTTATAAAGGGGCCTTAATAAGTTCTCTAGGTAGGGCCTTAATAAGTTCTTTATAGTGGCCTTAGGGCCTTAATAAGTTTTATATAAAGTATCTATAACGCGTTAACCTTAATAAGTTCTTATAAAAGGATGATCCCTACGCCCTTATTACGTATACTTTGCGATTTTAGAGCTAGTGCAAGCCTAAGGGTATCCTGTTATACGCCTAGGACGCGTCCACGTTGACTAGCTAGATAAGGCCAGTTTTAGGCCTAGCTGCAAGCCAGGTAGTTATATATTAGGCGGTTTTTATATCCTAGTTTCCCTTGCTAGGCCTCCCTAGATGGTAGAACAAGAGCTCTAAGCGGAGGCAGTAAGGCTCCTGGTGTTATTAAGGGCGATGCTTTATACGCGTCGCGGGCCCATTACCACAGAGTCAAACGACAGCGCTATATGCGCTGTGACGGCTCTCTACCATCGCCTCTGCACTTGGCTATTAATAGGAATAGGTTATTCTAGATAATATTTCCACCCGCGGCGACATAGACGCGTGTAGTAGGGCTTCGCGGGCTAGAAGCATTTATATAAGCCCGTTATATTATACTAAGCTCTTCCTATATTGTATAGGAAGCCCTTAATTATATCCCACTTTATAGGCTAGACTATACTTAACCTATACCCTAAAAAAGAACTCTATAATTAAAACCGCACCTTATAAAGCTAATAATAGTACCTAAAGTAAGCTTATTTAAAAGACCTATCTCTACCTAAAAGGAATATAAGATCTAATTAGGATTAGAAATTAAAGATAATAACAACTTTATAAATATACGCGAGCAGATTTATGCCCTTATAGCCAATTAAAAGGTTAATTAGCTTTAAGCCTAAAGGAGATTCTAGAAAGTCTTGCTGTCTTATAAAGTAGCCTAGCCTTCCTTTTATAAAGCCTTAGTTAATCTATTTACTTAACCAAATATAATAAACTAGGGAGCATAGACACAATAATAAAGTAATTAAAGTCCGTTAAGCTTCCTAACCTATAACTATTATTAAACGGCATAGACCTAACCTTTAAGAACTGGAGAATCTAGGTATAAGGAAAACTCCGCGTTAATTAAGACACTTTCCTTTTAAGAAAGCTAAGATGCTTTACCTCTTTAGATGAACTATAGAAGATATATAACGGCACCTTTAAGCTAAGTTTAAAGATAAATCTCCTATCCGATTTACATCTATTAATAAGATACTATAGCACTTGGCTACTATTTATATAAATCCAAATAAAGTATAGGATGCTAGATATAAGTACAATCGCTTAATAATAATAAAATACTAACCCTTTACTAAGTTCTAGACTTAATTTTTATATCTAGTAGGGGAAGGCCAGGTTCCCTTTAAAAACTACTGTTTAGATCTATATAATAAGCTAATAATCCGGCTATAAAAGAAGATTATGGTAACCTAAGATAACCTACCAACCTATAAAAGGCTCGCCGCTTGTTACCTATTATTAGATTTAGAACTAAAGCGAATAGACGCCTACCTTAATTGGTAAAAGCGACCCTAAAAGCCGTTAACTATACCTATAGGAGCTAGAGTAGGAAAATAAGCTACTACGGCCCTATACCTAAAACAGTTATAACTATAAACCCACAAGCCTTGCCTAACCTACTGTATACCACGCCCTTAACTAGTACTCGCCGCAATACCCCAATTAACCCTACTATAGTTATATATTATAACTGTAGAAAGGATAGTTACTTTACCTTATTTTGCCTAGAGTTAGAGGATATAGGTAATATTAAGGAGATAGAGGAAGGAGAAATATCTAATAAGTTAGGAAAAGAAGAACTCTAGGGTATCTTATTAATCTTAATAAGATTAATCTAAGTTAGTTAATAGGTGGGAAACACTTTACGGCTCTATATATAGTATCTTAAAATAGATATAGAGTTAATATAACCGCCCTTATTAACACTAGAGCAAATAGCTTTGCCTTTATAAATACTGCCTATATAAATAACGTTGCTAAGTTTCTAAATATAATAGTTACCTAACTAAAAAAGCCTATCTAAGTAAAAGGCTATAACGGTTAAGCTAGTAAGCTGGTTACCCACGTCCTAAAGCTATGCATCTATCTTAATGGATAACTCTAATACGGTATTACCTTGTGTATCCTAGACCTAGGGTCCCATAATATAATCCTTAGCTAAAAATAGATATCCTATTTTAATATTTGGCTAAATATATAATAGAGACAGTTTATTTAGCCAGAGGATAGACTAAAATCACCCTCCTTTGTTAGAGAAATCCAAACTATAAGATACTAGCTATAGAGGCTAACCCTACCTATTAGTAAGATGTTATGGACTGTGACCTAGCCTTTGCCTAAGAAGATGCCTAACACAAGGCCTAGAGGAACCCTTTTATACTAATAAAGATGCTTTTTTAGAGCGCTATAGTTAATAAAGACTCTACTTATAGTAGCGGGATAGATAGCGACGTAGATAATATCTAAATTATATAGATCTACTAATATAGAAGAGAATATACTAATAGAATATAAGGCACGGTAAATTTACTTATTAGTGCTTATATTAGTATATATAATTTGTTAGCTTAAAAAAAGAGTATAGAAAGCCTAAGCCTATCTTTTATCCGCTAAACTAAAGGCTAGGGTTATTAGTAAATAGATTAGGTACTAATTGTCTCCTATCTCCTTAGGAACTAAACCCTAAATTTTTATATTGCCTTAATAATTAGTCTATTGATTATTTACGCTAATTCCGTATATATCTATAGTGGATTAACTAACTAGGGAGCTCTTGCTGCACCTGGCCTAAAAAGACCAAACCAACTAAAAGAACCCTGAAAAACACCTTGATAATCCCCTAAGATGCATGTATTATAGGGGAGGCACAGGTGGAACGACGGTAGTACGCAGTTATGCGCGACCGCCAGACCCATACCTAACAATAGCCCCCCATAACAATAATAAGGACGGGTGAATACCACACTAGAAAGCGGAAATACTCTAATTAAGAAGGCATCTGATAAAATATAAAGCCTATTAGACGCGTCTAGTATCTGGAACTGTGGGGGAGCATCTATTAGTTATTACGAACTAATGTAGCTAGTAGAATGGCTCTAGTTTAGTAAACCTTAGGCGCCCCTCTAGTAAACCCTTAATTAAATCCTCCAACGGCTAAATAAAATTGAAGATAAATAAAACCTCCCCCTATAGGCAAACCGCACCTGGGCTGCCATAGCTGTGCTCCTATAGTATAGGGAACCTACCCCCCTAAAAACAATAACCGGGTATACAATTATAATATAACTAAATATAGAAAAGGCAGAGGAACTTAGGGGATAATTAGAAATAGAAGTTCTTATAGAGATTTATAAGGAGGTCCACAATGCCGTTACAGTCTGACACCTTAGTAGTGGAGATATTAGAGTTACCCTAAAGGACTAATAGGTAAAGGAACGGGCCGTAAGGGTAGGGGATAGGCTAGGAGAGCGTATTGGTATAAAAGTGCTTTGTGAAGATTACCTAGTTAAAGTCCTGTCGGTTCCTATAAGCCTTAGGGTAGAAAGGGGACGCCAGGCGGATAATATAGCAACTATATAGGAGATAGTAAAACAAACGGAACGCCTTATACTAGGATTTGTAATTACCCAGATCTAATGGCTTTAATAGGAAAATATAAACTAAGTATATAATGAGAACAATAAGAGGATATAAGGGGCGCTAGAGACTTGCTAGGGAGATAATAGACGAACGCATAGCTCCCTTATTTTTAGCGTATATATACTAGGAATGCAAAAACTTCTTATCTAAAAAGGAATAATTATAAATGGCCTTATATATAATACAAGGCTCTATAACTATAGACTACACCTAGAATGATGTTATTGCTATGTATAATAGGGACACACCCAATCTATATGCGCAGTATAGGTATGCTGCGGCCACTGTGTAGGCCTCTATAATATAAGACAATGTATAAATTAAGACTAAATAAAATGCGCGAACTGTTACCGAAGCATATATAAGGCGTGGGAGAGAGAAGACTGCATTAAATATAGAAGATGGAAGAAAAGGGCTTAATAGCTATAGGAATAACTGTACGCCAGGTTATATAAATAGAAATAATAGGTGATAAGCTAGGGGGACGTAGGTGTCTTCCTAGCGTTTCCTACCTTTAATATTAGGGGGCTAAGCTAGCCATCCCAAGCCTTAATAGGCTAAAAGTGACGCTACGCGACATTACTAGACCGAATAGGGATATAAGGGACACATAGAATATAAGGGAGAGGACGCCTAGTACGAAGACCCCTATAGACGGCTATAGTAAGTTTAAGGCCGGGACAATTAAGAATTAGATTTAACGCGGTAAATATAATATATGCAGCTGGCTTATAAGGGGCATATAGCTAACTGGTAAGAATAGGGGAAGAACCAAAGGTAATAATAGACTTAGATTTAGAAAGGCTAGTAGGAACACAAGATATAGAAATAGAAAGCTCTATATAAAATAAGTAGTGGCTAGGGAGTAAATATAGGAGACAGAAGTTCTAAATATTTTAGAGAAAGTGGAAATGGAAGAAGTGAGGAGTAAAGAAGAGGCGAAGGACCCCTACTAAGGGTCCGCCACTTGACTATTATATAGTATAACTGCGGCAATACGAACCACCGTCTAGTAAGGCCCCTACTAGATAGTCTAGACCTAGAGAAACACTATATTCTTGCTATATAAGAGCCGTATTATAATACCTATAT
>Ga0307507_10003734_pt1 | contig 28675 bp, 35 predicted proteins | sample 7_EM_MG_FD_207223 | JGI IMG/M metagenome (GOLD analysis project Ga0307507, IMG submission 207223) | Populus trichocarpa ectomycorrhiza microbial communities from riparian zone in the Pacific Northwest, United States - 7_EM | ecosystem: Host-associated > Plants > Roots > Unclassified | place... | reverse complement strand
AGCCAAGCAGCCAATCATACTCACCAACCTAAGTTAGACCTAGAACCCGTTCGCCACCTAAACTGTACAATACTAATGCCCCCCCTTCATCTCCATCACCTCTGTCTTTATCTCCCTCTTCCTCCTCTGATATTAACGTTTCTATCCTTAACTCATTTATTCTATTTCATCCATGGGTTGTCGAGGTGGGGGGATGTGGGGGGTTTTATTGCGGGTTTGGCTCTTTATTCATTTATTTTTCCTTTGCAAATTACCAAATTTTATGTGTGTGAGATAGGTTTTTTCTTTTCTTTTCTTCTTTTTTATTAGTTATTTGTTCGTGGAATGGAAATGGAAATGGAATGGAAGTAGTGGGGTTTATCGTCCTATTAAGAGTATTTACTCAGTCAAAGGGGTTGATTGATTGATTGGTGGGTTGATGGATTAGATGTTAGTACGTGAAATGTCATGTTTTGTCGCCCGTGGCTTGTTGTTTGGTGGTTGTCGGTTAGTGGGGCGGTGTGGGTAGGATTTCGTAAGGTTGACCTGCACGGATTATGCTCGAGTGATACTGCGTGTCAGTCGCACTCACATTCCAACCCTCAAAGCACAATCACCTTCACTTTAAGAAAACTCGGTCCGCGGTCAGGTGTTAGTCTGGAACTAATTTATTGTTAAGAACAAGAAAAACAAGCCAATAAAGACTACCAAGTAAGACCCAAGTTATAAAAGAAATAGGAGAGGGAGAAAAGGGGAGAAATTAGGTGAAAATTGTTCCCAACAGTCCAATTCTAAACGGGAGGAAAAAACCACATCTCGGGAACCCTTTAACTCCGTGTACATAACCAAGGGAAAAAAAATTAGTGTTTGGTCTCCTTGTTTACATAGGTAGACTGTTGTCGATCTGTTAGAGTGCGCACAAGTTCATTCATTTGTTAAAAGGTGGAGAGATACTAACCAAACCCGCCATAGATTTCTCAATGATCCCAATCGCTTCATCAATCTGTTCCTCGGTAATTACAAGGGGGGGAGCAAGGCGGATGATGTTCTGGTGAGTGGGCTTAGCCAAGAGCCCGTTATCACGAAGTAATAGACAAAGGTCCCAAGCGGTACGACCATTAGTCTTAGACTCGTCGATAACAACGGCGTTCAATAACCCCTTTCCGCGAATAAGTTTGATAGCGGGCGAATTAATTGCACCGAGTCCAGCACGGAATTTCTGTCCCAGAACCTCAGACCTGGTAGTGAGATCCTCATCGCGGATCACCTCTAGTGCAGCGATCGCAACGGCACAGCCAAGAGGGTTACCACCATAGGTTGAGCCATGTGTTCCGGGTTGGATACACAACATAACATCCTTATCCGCGAGAACGGCGGAGACAGGGTAGACACCTCCGGAGATGGCTTTCCCGAGAAGGACTATGTCAGGACGGATGCCTGAATGCTCAGAGCAAAGAAGACGACCAGTTCTGGCAATTCCAGTCTGAATCTCGTCGCAGATCAACAAGACGTTGTACTTCTTGCAAAGGGCATGGACTTTGGCCAGGTAGTCATCGTCCGGAACGACAATGCCGGCCTCGCCCTGAATTGGCTCGATAAGGAAGGCTGCAGTCTTCTCGCTTTGCAGCTCAAGCACCTCCTCGATATCCGCAATGTTGTTATACCTAATAGTCTTTCCGGTTTTGGGGCATGTAGACCCGATATTTGGGAGGTATGGGCCGTAGTGGTCACGGGACTCGGGATCTGAAGACAAAGACAGGGCGGCAAACGTACGACCGTGAAAGTTGTCGGAAACACAAAAGATCAATGCTTCGTTTTCGGGGATACCCTTCTTTAGATAGCCCCACTTGCGAGCAAGTTTAAGCCCGGTTTCAACAGCTTCGGCACCAGTGTTCATAGGAAGGACCATATCGTAGCCGAAGTACTGTGTAACACCAAATTAGATCACTCGTATATCAAACGAAAGATGGGTTGCAAAACATACCTCCGTCACAAACTTGGAAAACATTGGGAAAACATCATTATGGAAGGCTCTCGAGGAGAGACACAAACGTTGGGCTTGAGTGATTAAGGCACCAACAATCTTAGGATGACAATGACCTTGGTTGACAGCAGAGTAAGCACTCAAAAAGTCAAGGTATCGCTTGCCCTGTGACAAAAATTACATCTGTTAGAACTCTAGTTCAAAGCCAAAGAACTCATTGGTAAACTCGTGTTGACATGAGCAGGGGTAGCAGGGCAAAATATAAACTCCGTCAACTAACCTCAGGATCCCATACATGAACACCCAGAGCCTTTGAAAAGACAATAGGCAACGGATGGTAGTTGTGAGCCGCGTACTCGCGCTCATACGTCATTGCTAATTCAGAAGACGTAGCATGAATAGGGACATCAGATCTCGAAGCCGAGGTGGCTGTTCCAGTAGTAGCAACGGCAGCAGGAGACATGACTATTGAGTTCAATGCATTGGCCACCATTCACAATCGAAGCTTCATAGATCTTGGATAATAGGAGGGAAGCTATCGGACTTACTTGTTTGTTCGCAAACTAAAGACGGGTATAGCTGTTAAATGCTTTGCCAAAAAAAGAAAGAAACTCGGGACAATAAAAGGCAAGGAAATGTGAAAGGGGAATGAGAGGGGTTGGAGGGGGATTTAAATAGAAGGAGTGAATACCTTTGGGGACAATTGAGCCTAGAGTTAATACTAGATTGGATAAGGGGTGTGAAGTACCGTGATGCAGGACAGGGAGAAGGGGTGGTGGTGGAGGTGGGGTGGAAAGGATTGGAGGGGAAGAAAATTGTTGGAGGTGGAGGGGGTGGTAGAGGGAAAGGGTTGCAAGGGGAGGAAAGGAAGGGGAGAAGAGCAAAAGAAGAAAGGAAGCTAATGGTGGGGCTTGTCGGCTGGAGGCGGCTCTCCGGCGCTGGGTGTGGGTTGGAATTGGAGCTATTATATTATGATACAAGTTAGCATGCCGCCGTAGTAGAGTTTAATCGTTCGCTGAGGAAAAGGGCTGCACATCCGCTCGACGCCCAGAACCGGTAGCACCGTACCCTAGTGTGCAGTACTGTACTAGTACTTGCAAAGCTCCATGTCTACGATAATCCAACCCACTGGATCATTTACAACCCGCCCCAACTAATAATACCCATATATCATTGTCTGTCTATTGGTTTGTGCACGGTGCAATGAACCGGCGCAGTCCAGAGTCCAGCCCATTCACCCAACCACGTCCATCAATTCACTTATAGGAAACTAAAAGGAAAGAAAGAAGGGGGGAGAAAAGAAGCCATCTGGACTCTCGATGTAGGCGTCACGTTCTCCTAGCCAGCACTAAACTGTACTATGCTCGTACCAACCACTACCACCACTGCATTGGGCTTCCCTAAGGTGCCTGCTGCGCGGTATCATACCCCTTCCTTAGAGCGTGGGGCCGTAATGTGGGGCATGGCATGAGGGGAAAAAGCAAAAACAAAAAAAGCAGGCAGACCAATAGATATCCTGATAACTCGTTACCTGCCTCGTACGAGTACTGGCGTCGGTATTTTACTGTCAGATACTGAGAGCTGGAGTAATTGAGAATGGTGCTGGGGTATCTAGAATTTCCCCCTTTGGGAGGGGAGGAAATATAGAAAAGATTCTCTTTCAGCCTCAGTTGGAGCGGGTAAAAAAGAAAAGAAACACAGTAGTCCTTACCAGAAGAGGCAGCTCCAATGCCCTAGCTGGATTCTTAATTATTCTAGCTCTTAAGTTAGGGTACTGTACTGTACTACCCTATCAAAAAGTTCGGTACTAAGAAGTTATCGGAGGAAATGCCCCGCGCATCGACCACACCAATTAGCCTCTAAAGTCATTGATTGCAGGTCTGTGGCCCGGTTCAACCCCCATCAATGATCACGCAAATCCCACAAAAATGCGAGAGGGGCCTGCAGGGACTTGATCCAGAAACAGCGGAATCGGCAAGGGTGTCTTCGACATTCCACGACGGGAACTTGTGCGGGGTTCGTGGCGGCGTAAGTTATGCAAGAATTTCCCCATAACACAAGTAAGTTTATCCAATCCACCCCACGAAACGCGGTTGAGCTTGTTTCCCGGGATTTCTCAGAGGGTGAGGCGCACGAATTGACCTTCAACGTCTTGAAGTGCCGGTATCGCTTTTCCCTTTTCTTTTTCTCCCCCCCGAACGTTCCTTCCCCATGTTAAGTTATTATCCCTTGGGGTATCTGAGGCAGTCAAATTTGTAGCCAGGCACACTAAGCTTTCTGATTTGCTGAGAATATTTAACTTGGCAAGAGCACTGAGTCATTTGCCCAGTGAAAGGGCTGAAAATCGTATTTTCTGACCAAGTCTGGAAACTCTGGGGCCGAATCTGGCCTTAGCGCGTTGGCTACAAATTTGACTGTCTCAGATACCCCAAGGGATACTTGTATCATACAAGCACGGAAGTCTGACGCCTAAATCTTGTACCTCTTATTCTGATCCTAGCTCCATCTCGCTGCGGCAACCGGCTTCGCATCTGGCTCATGTCCGCCTCTTTTTTTTTTCTTCCCCAGTCCCATTTTGTCATGTGCCGGGCAAAAGGGTCTTCACCCAGGCCATTCTTCGGAATCATACACACTCACACACACCTTGATCCCACAACAATTGGAGTAACGTCAGCAGCTCTTAGTGAAGAAGAAGAAAGGAAACACCGGTATATGCCCTAATTCGATATCTCCTTGCATGGGCAAGTGCAGAAGGACCTTTTCTTTTACGTTTCACTTTCGCCGCTGTTTACTCGAGGAAAAACCTGGTTTTCGGGCCCTATTACTCCTAAGTGACATTCAAAGCGAGACTTCGTCAGCACCTACCTCTAAGTGTTAGATTCGATTTGAATACCCCCAAAGGCCCACCTCCGAATTAACCAAGGTAGCGACACCTTCGTCAACACATACCTCTAAGTGTTAGACTGATAATATCTAACGGAAGGTGGGACAATCCTTAAGAACATGATTGAAAAAAGTGAAAAGAAAAAGAAAAAGAAAAAGAGAGAGCTCCGATGCAACCCTTCTGTGACAGCCTTAGAGATGACACGATAATTGCAATGGATACCAAGCTTCTTCGGACTTGTTTGCCGTTAAGTGTTAGATCCCTGCAGCGCGCATCGAGAAGAGAGGGAAGAGGGGGGCGGACGGAGGGGGCGAGAGCCCGATTGCAACTCGCGATTCGGCACAATCTCAAAAGAACTGAGAAGAGTGAAGCTGGATGAACGTCTCCACTCCTTTGCTGGTCTTGTGATTAAAATACTGCTTCGAAATAAAGGGCTTCTCCTTGCTTGTACAATACAAGCATCCACTTGAACCCTCATGTACCATGGTCTGCAAGTAGGTAGTGCTACCGTAATACACTCCTAATGCGAAACTAAACTAGCCGCCTAAAATGCTGTACCGAGTACAGTTTCCCCGATCGTATGTACGGAACAGTATTCGAGCACGATACGGCAGAGCAGGAGGACAAATGCAGCAAGAATGGTATCGGTACAAGTGCCCGAGAAGCCGTTTTCGTGCAGGACAAGGAGGGCTAGCCCGACCAACGAGATACTCCCTGTCTTGTGCGAGAACATCTCCTTGGGCTTGTGCTTGTGCCTTTTAGAATTTGAGGCAAAGGGTATGAACTAGCCTATTACCGCAAACACTCAGTAGATTCACTATCGCCCATTGGCCTTGGATCTCCCCGATTAAAGAAAAACACCCTGAGAATAGTGCTTTCTAGACAGAGTACAGCTTGGGGGGGATGAGCTTGCGGAATCTCATTAACTGGTATTCGTTGTTTTGTTAACCCACTGTGCCAGACCTATTGTGAGTTAGACTGTGATTTATGTTAATATCCCCGATAGTGGATCCACTGAGTTTTGCAGTACGGCATGGCACAATGTTGAGTACTGTACCTATCATGCTGTGGATGCCCGTAGGAAGACTCCTAGACTGTGCGCAATAATAAAGGCTTAGGAATTGTTGAAGAAAACAACACTCCACATACTATGGAATTAACGGTGTTAATAGTTTTAATTTTTAATTCTGTGTGCGATAAACTGGAAACACCTTTAGAAATATTTGATGTGGTTTCCTTTCAGGAAAGTAGGTAGCTTGGCATTGTCGAACACTCAGAGAAGTCTGTATTAGGTTGCGCACAGTCTCCCCGCCCTACTTAGGAGTCCGCAGGCAGAGAACCTTGGCCACGAACGATGAGTTAACGCCAGCTGAGACATGCATAGGGATATCCCGTAGCCTAAATCAATGTCTTACAGAGGAACAGACATTGATGCACAGCACTAGGAAACAACTCTTGCTGTATTAAACCTGTATAGTACTGTGTCGAACAGAAAGTTTCCCGGACATTCCGGCACCGGTTAGTACAATACCAACTAACTCTTGAAGAAGAAGAAAACTAAGAATTAGCTGAAGTAAACCAACTCAGATGCACAGTGCCCCTTCAATCGATGTGCATGTAAGATATGTTGCCTCTAGCAATCGATTACCGCCCTGTTCCTTCATGGAGGAGGAGGAAATGTTCGGCGACCTTCGTTATCCCGTGTCTGGGCTGTATGTATTCGCTTGATCCAGTGCTCGAATCGAGATTATATCGAATCGCACGAATTGTACGCAGGTGATGGCAGAACGAGCAGCAACTCTCTCGCCGAGCTAGTTATGCCCGCTTGCTGGAACCCCCTAGTTGTTCCAGCAAGCGGGTACGTTAACCTACTCGAGTACCTGTAGTAGTGGCTAGTTCATGCGCGCTACTAGGCCCTGACTCGCAACTCCCATACGATGCCGGTATGGTACTCAACTATAGGGAATCCGGGCCGCCTACATATGTGCCAATACTGTACTTCAAGTAATAGCGCAACCCACATAACCTACCAGTAAGTAAATTACTACCTTAAATCAGCCGACCCGCCCCACAATCCGCCAAGGAAATATGAAACGGAGATGCTGCACTTCCGTTGTCGGGAATGGGGGGCACTGCATGCATCGATGGATATTGTGTTCGAGTGCCGCGCCGGGGTAAAATATACCGCCCCCCCCCTTTACTTAAGCACAAATTACTGTACTCAAGTGCTCGATGCCCTTGCGTCGTCAAGATGCCGACCAATTCGCAATAGTAACTGTGATTCGACGCTAAGTTATCAACTACCGTAGTAAAACGAAAAATCCGTGAGGGGGGGCTAGCTTTTATATTCTGGGTTAAGCTGGCTGTCAGTGCATATTCGCCTCTCTCCACGTAAATCGTTTCCTTCCAACCAGGTTTGTGCCGACATCTAAATTATTCGAAAAGTGTTCTGCGAATACTGCGCTAATCACAGGTTATCACTCCACCTCCCTTTGTTAACTTTAGTGTGGAGGGTTGTGTCAGAAGTATTGAAGAAGTGGAGGTCACGGAAGCGAATAGGATTGTAGAAGTCGAGATTGTTTTTGTATTACCATCATCTGTTGAGTAAAGGAGGGAGTGCTCAAGAGAAGGAAAAGGAAAAGGAAATCCAGGTAGAAAGGTACCGGGAAATGACATGACGCGGCTAGAAGCAAACAAGTTGACAACGCGCAACCACAGTTTCCAGCGGGTTGTATCTCAAGCCTGGGCCGGAAACACTGTCGAAGGAATGTAGGAGCTTTTTTCCCCAGAGAAAGGATTTCCAGGGATATCATAATTACTAGAGTATGGATGAGGTTCTCGCTGCCGTGAAGGAACTAGGCTCTATCTATAAGTCAGGCGGGATCGCTATACTTACGCGCCCCTCAAGTGTAGACATGAGAGCATTGCTATGCTATCGTGCACATACCTGAGCACATCCTTACCCACATAAAAATTTAAAAGCTGTGTAGGCGTTATACCAGTAACTCATAGCAGTCCTGCGCTGAAAAACACTGTTTCCACGTCACCAAAAATAATTATGCTCGCCAGAGGCGCACTTAGAGAGGCTCTATACACAATATAAAGAGCGCGGAGGAAGCTCCCTGCTAGAAATCTATCAGGCCACTCTAGAACGGCCTTACCGCAAGCACAGCACTTCCATCCCTACAAAAATCTCTCCGAAACATCTGTGTGCGAGAAGAAACACTACACCTCAAGAAACCTGTCTATAGTGCCAAAATATACCCCACAAGTAGCCAAACGAACAGGAAGAAATCGGCAGCAGAGTAGAAATACGCCCATCTAGATTAAGCCAAAGTCTAGTTTATGTAAAAGAAAGAAGAAATAGAGGCTCACCAATACCCTCTGGTACTCTCCGCAAGCTTCCACCTTGCATCCCACTCCCTCAACGCCCCACCCGCATGTCCCCCCGCAACTGCCTCCTCCCCGCCCTGCGTGAAATAGGTCATTGATTTATGAAGTAAATACATGCTTAGCCCCTCACGAACACCATCCCTCCTCCCCACGCCCTTCCCCCAAAAATCCAACGCCCAAACCCTTCCTTGCAAACCAGCATATACCGCCTTCCCACCACCGCCAAGAGCGAGGGAGTGCACGGGGCTTGTCCTGTCGCCTTCGGTACGGGATTGTATGTATGTTGCCCAGTTTTTTGGCGGAAAGTCGGGGGGGAGGCGGGAGGAGCGGATATCGAAGTACTTTAGCAGGCCGTATTGGTTTACGCCGGTTACGAAGGCGTGGCTGGAGAGTGGGAGGAGAGAGAAGATGGGGGTTTGGGGGTCTATGGGGTCGTAGAATTGGGCGACTGCAAGCTGAGGGGTGCGGAGGTCGTGGAGCCTGAATGTATGTTAGATAATGGGAGTGGTGGAGGGAAGAGGGGGGATAATTGCCTTGCTATCCCATCCCACCACCCGCTGAGGAACACATCACCATTAGCACTCGCACCAGTAGAACCCCCGGGCAGAGGCTTAATAGCGCAGACAGAAGCGCTTTGCATGTCTGCGCAATCCTTCGCCGAAAACTCCCTTATCGACTCCTGCGTAAGCCCGGAGGGTGTAATTGCATGAATAACAATCGGTTTGGTGGAAGCCTTCCCCACAGCAATCTTCGTATGATCTAGGAAAGAAACTTCCCACAGCCGCTCATCAGCAAACTGTGCTTCCGACACTTCCCTAACAATCCTGGCTGGCTCCCCCACACTAGCAGGCTGCTGGATATTGTAAATGCTCAACGAGGAATTATTCAGTATCGCCCCAACCAGAACTCCCCCTCCATTTCCCTCATGTATTATATTCATCCCTTTCACTATCCTCCCATCCGTATGATACCGAACTACAACCTTGGGCCTGTACGTAACCCCAGCTCTACCCCGCGTATCCAACTCCAGCATTTCCAACCTGCCATTGGCCCTCCCAACAAGTGCGATTTCCACATCCTTATTCCCAACCTTCTCATGTGGCTTTAATAAATGCAACCCCGTAACGTCGTCCCTTCCCCCCCTCTGTTCGCGGTCCTCAAACCCCCACCAGAAGGTCCCATGCTGACCCCGGCTTTTGCTAACCATGATATCCTGCCCTGCGCCAATGGCGAGTACATCCCGATCACCGCGGAATTCACCGTGCGCGTCGATCGTGGGGTGGTATGCCACCGTCTGTCTCCTCCCGCCGCTAGCACCTCGTGTGCCCGGCTCCCAGGGCATTGCGCTGACCTGTCCGCCATCGGGACCCCTGCGGGGTCCCCGCGGGACGTACATGTATATCGCGGGCTTGAGCGCCGTAGCGGTGAATCCCGCGCGGGAGCAATTGCGGGATACGCGGGCGGCTTCTTCAGCCCGTCTTGCCCAGTTAATTTCCGGGCCTTGGTGTTGAGGCCGGTGATGGTGGCGGCGGCGGTGGCGGTGTTCTTGCAGGATTTGGGCATGTGCGGCGGGGAGGTGGGCTTGTAGGTAGATTCGCCAGGCTTCGATGTTAGTGAAGGTGTGGTGATAACGGTCCGTTCGTGAGAGTGAGAGGATGTCATGTGGGGTCAGGTGTTGGATTACCAGGGAGAGGATTTCGGGAGGGAGAAGGCAGGGCTTTTTCGCAGGAGGGGGGGGGCTTTTTTCACTCATGCTTCTAGTATTGGGAATGGGGATTTAGAAGGAAATGGTTATGATTCTAGCAGAGAAGGAGTTTTTATCCTTTAGACGGATGACACAGCCAAGCTTGTCACCTGGTCCGTGCACGGTTTTTTTTTGAGAAACCTGATTGGAGTAGAAATTTAAAACAGCAAAAATTAATATCAGAATCATCAGTGATAACGAAAACCGGTAAAACCACAGTTCATGATCCCAACTTTGAACCCTCTTGTAAAAGGAAAGACCCCCCAAACCTGACAGGAAATTTTATCGTATGCTTTGCGCTAATAAAAGAAGATAGCCTCCCAACTAGTTCCCTATCTCCTCTATTATTCTTCCATAGCACCAACTCTGTCCCTATGCTGAAAAGCCCCAGGTTATCCCTCTATCTAGCTAAAATAACTCTATTCACTCTTTATGAATTTTTCTCCCTCCCCCTCCCCCTCTCCCTCGCTTTTAGGCGCATCCTGGCAGCTGCCTCCGGTACATTAGAAAGTTTCTTCAGTTTCCCCAGAATGGGGCCTGGACTCCAGGATCTCTACCGCCATGGCTCCCATCACACCAATTGCCAACTGAACTTGAACTCGAGTGGTAGAAGTCGATTTCCAAGTCCTCGGTCCGGTCCAGCCTTTCTTCTCGGGCCTTGCGTGCACGAACATACTAGGGAGGTGGATTATATAGTAACTCTATAAGGCAAAAAACCCTCGCAGCCAGCCCTAACCCCCCCCCCAACTTCGGCTTTAGACTTAACAAGGGTTCGGGGGCGCTCGCATGACACATACTCATAGTGCTACAATTTCCTCCAGGCACCGGCACATATAATAGCAATGGACGAATTTATATTCCCAACAAAAAAGGTTTCCCCTTGTGTAAGAGAGCTACTATTTTGTCCCGACTTTTGCACCAGCTTGTAATCCCGAGCACCGATCATAATACACAGTGCATGAGAGAGTGGGCTTGAATGTCAAGAGCTGGAGTAAAAAGTGCCACCATACCGCGAATTGCAAGACACACCCGAAGCCAGCGATGGAACATTTCCCATGGACGAGGTAGTTGTATTATCAGCAACATAAAAACACCCTATAATAACAGAAAAAAAAGGTGTAAAAATAACTCCATAACGAGACACCACAACTACCATGAATAGCCCGAACTAACCGGCATGACAGTTTTTTAAAAAATATTTTTTTCGAGACTGACATTGTAAGGCCTGAAATCTCACATAAACTCCCCCCAATTCCTCCCCACCTTCTGAGAATTACCGGCCCACGAGGCATTTTGCCCATGGACAATCCCCGCATTAACTTGGCCGGTGGATGCCTTTGACCCCCTCACCTCTAGCCCGGACCTGATCATGTTCATTCTCATGAGTTTCATCCTGGCAAGGCGCTCGTAGTTTTGGGCAACTGCCAATGTCTCGCGATGGACGGCTGCACGGAGGTTCGTTTCTTTGGCAGTGAGAAGCTAGATATTGTTAAAGGGTACTCAAAAGTTAAAAATAAGCAAGTAGAAGGACAAATAGTAACTTACTCTATTCTTTGTATCGATTCTAGCGTCCAAAGCGCCTTTGCCAATCATCACAACAAGCTCCTTCTCCAAAGTCCGCTCATCCGTGGCGAAAGCTTGAGCCATGCTGCTTAGAGTCACGCATGAAAATGGGATGAAGTATTGGACTATTCCCTTACTCCTGATCGACTCGAATAGCCTGTTGACGTGTCTGTGGAGATGAATATCAAGGAGAAAATCGTTCCTGGAGTCCTCTAGAATGCTCAAACAGCTGGAGTACTTTGCGGTATGGAAAAATGCGATAGCCTTCCTCATACGTGGCTCTAACTCGAGGAAGTTACGGAACTCAACGTTATCGAGAACTTCAGTCTTGAGTTGAGTTCTCTCCATAGAGGCCAACGCACAAAGTCCGCCGTAGGTTGCTACATCATTTGCGGTGATGACTTCGTTGTAAGTGTTGAGCAGAGTCGGTGGGCAATCCAGAAAGCTCCTAGCCGCAGCCCTAAAGTCACCAGCTGCTAATTGTGTAAGCCCCATGGCCACGCAGAGCTTGGGTCTCAAAAGCTCCTCTTCCTCGGGCCCCCGAGTTAGGTTGCGTATCTTGACGACGTGTGATTGCACCGTCATGTAGTTCCCTTGTTCGATGCAAACCTTGATGGCTTGCATGGACATATCAACGATGTGCTTTGGCGCAGTGCAGAAGTCACGCATGCGAGAGTAGCACTTGAGGGCGCCAACGAGATCACCAGATGCATATAGATGATTGCCAAGATCTTCATGACCAATCTATATTTAGTGTCAGTGAATGGTTCCCTACTTCGATTGGTGTCAATGATGAGACCCACCCGAATGCTTTCCTTGATCAGATTATGTTTGTAGCTCTTCAGATCAGCTTCGATTCTCTCTGTATCACTAGCAACCTTTCTGGAAGTCTTCTCAATCCAAGCGTCGTCCTGAACTGCCTCTGCATCCTCTGGAGAAAGCTTACGGAGGATATCTAATGCCAATCTGAACCGAGGAACATCCTGAGTTTGTTTCAACAATTTGGTAGCCAACTTTAGTCCTTCAATCGCTAGAGGAGGTGAATGGGTAGAAATATGGATGAGTCGGTCGATCTGTGTACGCCCTATATATACCGACAACCGATTTAGTATCCCCCGCTGCATGCACTGGGGCTACGATCTTGGTTCATACCAGCATAGCCTGAGATGTAAGTGTCTAGATCAAACTTCGGTAGACCTAGTGAATGCGGTTAGCAAACTCGAGCTACCGGGAGTAAACAATGTGCTTACCATTAACAACTAAAACCCCATCACTCCTCGCCTGGGAAAAATATCCATCCACTAATGAGTTTCCCAACATGATTTGATGCTGTGTTGTGTTAGAATACAGCCAGAGGAGGAAGGGTGACGATGATGGGGTGGGGCACTACCGAAGTGTGAGCTTTCCTGAGACGATGCTTTCAGGATGGATGACTCCTCTTCGTCGTTCCTAATCCTATTTGCTATACTCAGGGGATGTAAGTAGGGCTTTGCGTCCTTTCGCAGACCCGTTCTTGTCAGGAGGCAGAGATGATGGCAGAGGGTAAGGTATTGCTCGGTACAGGTACTGTACGTGCCTAGGCTAGACAAGCCTCTTGAGGCTTAAAATGCCAAGGCTTACTACTCGACCATTCAGCCATCTAGAGACAACTTGGAGATATCATACAACTACAACCACCGATATCACAGTCAACTAACTCTATATTATCAAAAGCACTACAGTATTCCACGGCATAGCGAGTCTATTGCATAGCGGGAATGCCCATACAAATAATCCCTGTCCTATAAAAGTTCTATGGGCGCTCTCGCCTCACCGTGGACTCGCCTTGGGTTACTGTACCGTATTATCAGGTTGTCTAAAGACCTCTTCTAAGTAAGGCTGCGTTTTGTTTTGCTGCACTTTCTCCCGCCACCATCCAAATAGGAAACTCAGACGTCCTGAGACAATTTTCTCTTATTCAAGATAATAGGGTACGGTGGTCAAGTACCGTATTCTATAACCAATACCAATATTGCTTATGAAACCTTCCCTGATTCCCCGAGGAAGCCCAAAACCCAGCGGGCGTGATAACCACTGTGTTGATCTTAAATTTTGTCGGGGGCGGAAACAGTTACAACAGTCTACCTACACCTTTCACGGAGCCTTGCTGTATGATACTTAAGCAAATAATAGCGTACAAGATCTAGACTTCGAGAAACAGACACTTGCACTTATGGTACCGGCATGTTATACCTAAATCGTAGGCTCGGGAAGCTACCTCGCGGATACTAAACAGCGAACAAAACCAGTTTCCTGGACCCCCAGACATGCGCCGGTAAATCAACACCCTACCTACTGGTACCGCAGAGAGCACCAGCCCCTACCCAACAAGCACAGCCAGCCCTACCGTACTCATATCGCCGCATTGAAGTCGCCTCTTTTTCAGTGATGTAGCAAAAGGAGAGCGACTTCAACCTGCCGACGTCGGGGCAGTACTTGGGGGTAGACAAAAGTCGGGCGCACCCCTAGAATAGGAAGTAAACCTAGACATTTCGTGGCACCGCGCCCGACTTACCCTTGGGCCCGGGCACTGTTCATCCAACGACAGCCAGCATTCCAGTTGATCATATGGTGGGGAGTGTTGGTAACCGGAGCATTTTGTCGGGAAAATATTGTTTAACTTCGATCCCTCAAGGACTTTCAACCACCAGTCTAATGAGATAATGGAATGGATGGTTCCCTACACATTAACAGAGAGAAAATAGGGAATCATGGAGATACAGTCGCACCTCAGTGTAAGGAACGCCAAGAATTCGGGATTTCTTGCTCTTTACCGTAGTCTATCCCTTGGGGGGTCTGGAACAGTAAGCCTATTTTGGAATAATTTGAGTGTGGAGAGTTGCTCGCGGGCGAATTGAAGCCGAACACTTCCTACAGCAGTGATCGCCTGGCCGAATAACCCAAATAAGGCTTCATCCGCCCATTTCCCAAACCTACACAAACACACATTAAATACATACCGGAGCCCAACAATAACCAAATCATACAACATCATATTATACAATTATCCTTCCTCCTCTTCCTCCATTCAAGCCCTCCAACTATTATCAAAACACAAACCTAATCATCAAAAAATGGGCACCACCACAAAGTTCACTCACTCCGCGTCCGTACAGATCCCTCACCCGTACCCCCGTGCCTCCGATCTCCTCATCGCCGCAACCGCCCCCTCCGTCAAAACCGTCATGGAAAAGATCCCCATAGCCAGCGACGTAGACATCAAATCAACTGAACCCGTGCACATCTCGACCTCATCTAGCACTCCCTCGACCAGCAACTTCCCAACCGTCACCACAGCAACCGCAGAACTCCCCGCCAATGGCCATCGCGTCCACTTCATCTATGTGGAGACCGTACCTCTCGCGCTCGGACTGACTTCGAAGGTTCACTTGACGGGATGGTATGCTGCGCCAGATGCTGGGGGTGAGGGCTACTACAGCATTCTTGCTGAGGAAGGCGGGTTTGCGGAGACTAGAGTCAAAAAGGTTAAGACTCTGAAGGAAACTGAAGGTGGGGCAGGGGCGGAGTTTTGGGAGGAACTTGAGGTGGAGTGTAAGTGGTTTTTGGAGTGGTTTTCGGAGAAGACGGCAATTGATACGCATAAGAAGTTTGTGGCGAGTTTGCCGGAGTTGTTTGAGTAGGGGTTTGCGAGGGTGGTGGGATTAGTACTCAGCACTCGTAGGATAACTCCCTCCTTCCGTAGTAGCAATGACGATGATACGATACCTCTCTGTAAATGATTGGGGTCTCGAGTGATATTGAGTGATTGGTAGGGGTTGTAAGGGATTTACGAAGTACATATCACCTAGACTTGGAAGAGGTGAATAAGTGATAATGAATATACAGCACGAAAACGCTCGAAAGTGTCTAGAATAACAGAACCTCATCTTGACAAAAACAAAAAACCACCCATCCGCGAAAGCAAAAACACAAATGCGCATAAAACTACTTGACTATAATAACAAGCTACCGTGAAATGACTCCGCCCCGTCTAATCCAATCTACACCCTCTGTGCACTTCTTGGCCGAAATAAGTCTATATCTACCTTCCCATTCACCTATTACCCCCCTACCGCCACACTAGTGATAGCTTCACTAAGGCCAGAGCTTAGCAAGCCCCTCCTCTCCTCTTCATCGCTCCTCTCGTCCTCAGTCTCATGGCCCTTCCCCCTTCCTCTTAGCCTTGACTGTTCAGTCCTCCCCCTGCCTAAATATTCCGAATAATCTCTGTTCTTCCTCATCAAGGGAGCGGCGGCGAGGGGAAGAGCGCAATCGTTTATCACCACCTACTCCTGGAATCCCCGGGGGTGGCCCAAGAGTTCCGTAGCTTATTTCGGCTTCTCCTTCTAGAGAGAGGTGCGAATACGTAGAGGGTCCATTAGAGGAGGGATATAATACGTAGTGCTGAATAACGAATATAATGTCGAAGAATATAGAAATTTGTGAAAGGAAGAATTTCACGGGATTGCCGGTTAGACCAGACCAGTCGTCTAGGGCGCTTTAGATAATGGCCCACCTACGGGGGTTTTTAGGAACGCCGGATTGTCCACTTACTTTGAAGGCTAGAGTCAAGAACCAATTGGGCGAGCGATAAGATGCCCCCAGAAATATCGAGTAAAATGTTGTGAATTGACCAACCAGTGGTTGCCTCCCGTTTATAATTAACCCATGCTTGGGGAACGTACTTCACGATCGAGATGAATAATTTGACGAATTGTAGGGTATAAACCTGCAGGTGGCGGATCATACAAGACGGGTATCAGTGACGGATCAAATATTACAATTCAATTTTGGCAAGTTGGAGTGAACTCACAAGATCAATCCATTCAAAGTCTGCTATGCCGCATATGGCAAGAGCAGTGGAAATCAGAATTGAAGCAATACACACGGCTATTACCGCTAGCATCGTGCGAGACAACCTTTGTGTGGGGTCTCGCTTATATCCCCAAAAAAAGAATTGTGACCAAGTTACGAGACTGATCAAGGTTGCATGAGTCTGGATTTATTGTTGCTGTTAGTGCCACATTATTACTATTTTTTACTAAGGAAAGGAATCGAGATTCGACAAACCGCAAACGCCAGATCGTTCCATCGAACCGTGGGCTCGGGAGACCGAGGATGGCGCCTCGCATACTCATCCCGCACCACAGGGGAGAATAGAAATAAGATCGAGGAGATGGTGTAGCAGCTAAAGCCCAAGATGTTTACGGTGAAGTAATCGAGAGCAAGACCAGTTACTGACTTTCGTGAATAGTTTGCGAAAAGCTGAGGATAGAAAGAGACACCCCAGCACAAAAAGTAGGTCCAGCCTAGTAAACGAGATATGGCATGAGCGAGTTCCACGACTTGTTTGTCCAACGGCGTAGAGGTTAGAATCGTCATCCTTCGATCGCTAAACCTGCGGACACGACTTTAACTGTATTGCGCGTCAAGGTACCTCCTCGACTTCTTAACCCGGACCACTCGATTTTTCCTTTTGACCTTATCTCTCAACCCAGGCAATAGTGTTTATTGGCCAGCTACTTGTCAAGGGAGGTAGGGAAGAGATGTTATATTCTTGATGTTTGTTTCGTTCGTCGGGTTGCCCCGGAGGCTCAGGGGATGTCACTGAATGTATTGTGCAAGTTTGCGACCATTTACCTTCTGTGATGGCCTCAGCGGAAAAAGTGAGGGTTGGTGAGAAGGGGAGTGGAGGAGGAGGAACTACGATATGTCACGGGCACTGCTCGGAGGTGTTATCTGTTTTGCTCTTGTAGGACCGAGCAGTGCCCAGTGAGACCCGGGGAGTTCTGTCTGACCTTATATCCCAGCACATATCATGGATAGCAGAACGAAGGTTTCCATTTCAAAGCCGCACGTGCCATCATTGTCCTATCACGTCATTCGACTTTGCTATCCCTCTCCCCTCCAAGGCCCCAACCGCGGTAAACTGCAGCACGGTGCCCGTGGCTTCCAGCCTCGTCCTGCAAAGGGCTTGACACCCTCAAGCCGCAAGCTAGCGGCACCGGCCTGAAAAATACCGTACCACAAAGTCCCTGTCGCTCACCTTCTTCGGGTTTGCCACACCCCTAACCCCTACTGTACTCCCGTTTGCAGGTGCCTTCGCTTTCCTCAGTCTCAACAGACGCGAGGATTCTATGTCAGCAGAATTTCACCCTAAACCTGAATTTCTTAATCTCTTGGCGATCTGATAACAGTCGCGACCTCAACATCTCCTGGTGCCTGTCCTGCCCAGTCCACCCCCTCGAATCGACCGGACACTTCACACAACACCCCGCTCCAACAATTCCCAAAACTTTCACCTCTCTCCTCCATCTCCCTGATTCTTCTACGCGTTCTTCGCCTGGACATGCTGTGTTTTCCCCGACCCTAAAAACATACATGGCTCCATCCCCTTCTGTGCAGACCCCTACTGTTCGTGGCCGGGGTAGAGGTCGTCCTAGACTCCGTGGCCGTGGTAGCTCAATAATATCCTCTCGAGCGCGCCCACCCTCAGCAAGTAATGAGAGTAGAACTCCGACTGGGAGGAGGAGACCAACATACCAGAATGGGTATAGACCCGGAGGCGCAGGGGGTGGTGGAAGGTACATGAACCCCACCACTGGAGAAGTTGTGACGGCCAACGAGTGGAATGCTGCTAGAGGGGGCCCTATTTTACGAACACGGAGAACGCCTGCACGAACACCGGCAACACCAGCAGTCCCAGCCTCTGTCACCGGGGCAGACATCAAACCACGAGAGGAGCGGAGCTACACTGAGTTCCATACCAATTTGGATATCAATCGCCCGCTTAAGGTTTACTCAGCTGAGGTAATTGATGGCGAGAAGCCTACAAAGGTTGCGGATGTTCAAGAGAAGTCGGAGTTTCTTCAAGACGATCAGGGAAATGGATCTATGTATAGCGCGGGGGTCCCTATTCTACCTGGGCCGTGGCCACCTACCATTGACAATGGGGTCTTTAGCACTGGAGGTGATATCAATATGGAAGATGCCACTATCTCGGATCCTTTTGAGAAACACTTGCAGCCTCTACCCGTGATAGCTATTGATCCAGCGCTTGCCACTCTAACCCCTCCCCCCCCTCCCTCTAATACAAGCACTGATATTCCATCTATTCCGACTGATCCGGCACTCGTGGAAGTCACACATGACGCCCCGCAAACACCAGCGGTGACGCCTACTGAGGAACTTGCTTCGGCTTCGAGCCAAAAATTGAATCCACGGCTTACACCATCTTTTTCCGGCCCCTCTGGGGATGGTAAAGATGGACAAACACTTGCCTCCCTCCGTGCCCACCGATCAACTGCCGGGAGGCCTTCACGGAAGTCTTATGCCCCGCTCTCCGCTGGACGGGGCTCTAGAATGAAGACCAACATTCAGGATCCGCCTGACCTGCCAAAACCAGAGCTCAAAAAGCCTGAATATCGGAAAATTACACCATTTCAGTTTTCTGAGGCGGCCTGGTTGACACCTGTTGGGAGCACGGGCCCCCAAGGGTTGAATAATCCTCCCAATAGTTCTGGATCAAACGTTGACAGCGCAATGATTGCTATCGGGTATCAAGAAACTTCACGTTTCGAACGTCCACGCACACTTGTTCGTGACCGCCCAGACACCCTAATTGACGACCAACTACAGTCAATTGAAGTCGTCGAGAAAGTAGAGTATGATATGGATGAGCAAGATAACAAATGGCTCACTACATACAATAGTCACAGGAGGATGAGGGATGTTCAGCCTATCACTAGGGAGATGTTTGAAGTCGCTATGACTAAGATAGAGAAGGAATGGGTGACCTTAGAGAGAAGGATACCGAAGACCGTTGCGAAGCCACACGGATCTACTTACGGAAACCGGCGGAGGAGCTCGGGGAATGATGGTGACGAAGACGGGGGCGAAGATAGTAAATGTGTCATCTGCGATGACGGCGAGTGTGAAAATTCTAACGCCATCGTCTTCTGTGACGGGTGTAATTTGGCGGTTCATCAAGAGTGCTACGGGGTGCCACATATTCCGGAAGGTCAGTGGCTTTGCCGCAAATGCTTAGCTATACCTAATAAAACAGCGGTACGTGCCCCTGATCCTTTAAAGCTGAAGTCCACTAATCATAAGAATTACAGAACTGCATATTCTGCCCAAACACAGACGGGGCCTTTAAACAAACAACCAACACCAAATGGGCACATTTACTGTGCGCGATATGGATTCCTGAGGTCATTCTGGGTAACACGTCTTATATGGAGCCGGTTGATGGGATGGATTCGGTGCCAAAATCAAGATGGAAGTTGGTTAGTCGTCATAATTCGAGTTTCATGGAAAGTCTCTAACATTCAATAGAGCTGCTACATCTGTAAACAAAAAATGGGAGCCTGCATCCAATGCAGCAATAAGAATTGCTTTATTGCGTTTCATGTCACTTGTGGCCGCAGGGCGAGGCTTTCCATGAAGATGAAGAATAACTTGGGAACAGGAGCACTCATGGAAACTTCGGCTCTCAAGGCATATTGCGATAAGCACGTGCCTGAGCAGTGGAGAAGAGACAATGACGTATGTTGTCAGACTGTTCCTTGTTATATTTTCAGTGAGAAGCTAATTATTGTACTGTGCAGGTGGATACTGCTGTGGCCGATGCGATGGACTTTTATGCGAATACAATGACCGGAACGCAGTGGGGTGATAGCCAGTCCGCTGCGATGGCTGGGCCTGACCATGCCCTACGTAACGGCATATTACGAAATGGAAACCTTCCACGAGTTACCTTAACTTTTGGGAACAAACGTAAACGCAGTCAAGATCCCAAATCAACGTGGAAACTTGCCTCTGGTGCTCCAGTTATACCCCGAGTGATCTATGATCGGGTGGTCAAATTCATTTCCCGGTTCGACGTTGCTGAAGTTGAAGAGTTCGTGGCCAGTGCCTGTAAATACTGGACCCTGAAACGAGAATCTCGGCGCGGTGCAAGCCTTGTGAAGAGCCTCCAAGCTTCAATCAACAGCTTTACATCTGCGGAGGTAGTCAAAAAGAAGTATTCTAGTGCAGGATTTAAGCAAGGCACAATAGATCTCGAGAGACGTAAAGAATTTGCTCAGGGTCGTGTTTCTGAATTGGAGCGCTTGAGGGAAATATTTGAGCAAAAACAAGAACAGGAGAGTAAGGGCACTGAAGCGATGAATTTCATGGAGGCGTATACGGACTTGAACTACTTTCCCGAGCTTCCACTCATCAGGAACGTCTTCGAAATTGCTAGGAGGTAAGTCTTCCTGTATTTGTAGAATCTATGTTCGAAAGGGGTTTTGCCTCTCCTGGAGTTGTCACTGACAATAGTTTATGATACAGCCTCGATCCGAATCGTGTTTTCGTCGATGGATTTTCGCTAATTGAAGGGCGAATAGAAAATCGCTTGTATCCTAATGTGGGTGCATTTGCCTGCGATCTCTTGTCTGTTCTTAAATCACCGCCCTCGCAGCCAGTTTTAGAATACAAGGTTGTTTACCAGTATCAACTGGGATCAGGCTTGATACGCTCATCGCCAAAAGATGATTTACAAGGTACAACAGTTGCATCGCTGATTTTACAACATGTCCTCCCGCTTCTGGAAAATGTGAGAAGGTCCGAGTTGGAGATACGAACCCGTCCTCCCCCCCTAGAGATACCTGGGGGCAACATTGTCGACATGAAACCCATTGATACTTGCTATAACATGAACGGGGAAATTCCTCCATCGATGGAAGACAACCACGTGCTAGCCCCACAAACACAGTCACAAGATTCCTCGGTTGTCCTACCGCCGTTGAATATCGATCCGGAACTGGGAGTTCATTGGGACAATGGAAGGCCGCCATGGTATCTTAAAGACCTTGCTCCAGTTGGGCTCCGGGTCGAGGCAGAAGTGTGGAGCCCGCCGAGTGAGGATTGTGATGACGAATGTGACCTGAATGGGAATTCAGTTAGGGCATATTCTTCAGTGCCCCCGCTTGAATCTCATTTGTCCCTTTCGATGTCTGGATGGGGTCAAAGAATCGCTCAGGCAATTAGCAAGGCGCCACGGGAAAGCACCGCCGATTTCCAGGCGCCAATGCCGGATAAGAGAATGGGGCCGATTCCTAAGCCAGAGCGAGATTCCGGCGAAAACGACGCTCTGATGGACGGATTTCGGGCTATGGATCTCCCCTCACCTCTCCGTACAATTGACGAAAATGCTACCCCAGACAGAGACCATACACTCCCGAGCATTGGTGACAGAATGGGCATTCCGGGGCCACCATCCAATCTCCTGCCAGCTGTTCTAACTGAGGCTCCTACTCAAAATGGCACCTCCTCCACCTTATTTGGCCGTCCTGAATACCCACCCATGGAAACTAATTCCTCTAGACTCGGCGAATCCAGTAGTTCTCAATTGGCGGTTGGTGTGAACGGTACGTCGGAGCCCGCGCCAGCGGCTCCAGTGACTACGACCGGGCGGAAGAGCAGGAAAGGCATGATTTTTCCCAGGCAAAGCAATGGTCGGTTCGGGACCACAAAGGGAGCCGCTGGCGCTAGTGGTGCTAAAAAGGCCCGTAAGAAGAAATGGTAGACGATGTCCCTGTAATATGAGGCGGTGGGGGTATCGGTATTTCAAATACTTGTATTATTAGATAGCTTGCTTCTACTTCTAATTTGACTGGGTCTAGCTGTTCACTTGGCACCTTTTTCCTTCCTTCCATTTTATCGTTCTTCAACCACCACTGTATTCTTCTTCAACCCCGCTTTGTTTTTACCACCTCAGTTCTTTTATCTCGTTTTTTTCTTCGCTTTTTTTGTCATCATCATCATGGGAATTCTGGGATTGATGGTTTGTTACCGGGGTTCAGGATCGGATCGGATAGTACTAGCTTTTTTCTTTAACTGGCTTGCTCTCTTTTTTTGCAAGTTTTGGAGGGTGATGTAGTGCGCCGCGGTGTAGTTTTAAAGTTAAAGGTACAGTTAAAAAGGATATTTGTAAACAGTGTCTCCCCGCATTATAAGTGAATACCGATACCGTAAACCCGTTTTGCTTGGGTAAGACCCGCGCTTGGGTGGTGATATGAATCTCCGGGCTCCAGACTGGGCTATTTTTGTATTGGTACGGGCTCAATTCAAGTACCGGTACTCTATTACTCGAGTATGATATCCCCCTGAAATATGAGACGTCTGGGATATAATATTTGTGCGTAGTCTTATACGCTACAAGTGGACTACCGTAACCTACCGTACCGTACGGATCAATTCCTTGCCGGTAGCAGGCGTAGTACCGGTACCGTAAAAACTCAAAGGATTGAATCGTGTGCTATGTCGTTGGGATTGCCTCCTCTGGTAAGGTCTGGTGTGTTTTTTGTTTTTTTTAATATCTCTCGGGGGGGGGCTGAGCAGTCTCTTTTTTGCTGTGTTTTCCGCTCCTTTCCTAAAGTGGGTAATTCTCGACTAAAGACACGGTTCCATTGTTTGAGTCTCTATGGTAAACGGTGTGGCAATCTGAAGATCATGTTTACCCGTCAAAGGTGCATTAAGCTTGAAACCTAATATCGTATTGTAGACTCGCAAGTACGGTACTTGTACTCGTATGCTAGTACAATTCAATCATGATAATAGACTGCTATTAACCGGAGGCTCTGCATGTTGTGCCTTGTAAGTTGAGGACCGGGGTTTCACTGCCAAGGCGGAGGAACTTCTGAGCTTATCGATATGCATCAAGTTTTGTCCTTTGCAATAATAGATAATACTAAGTGTTTTGAGAGGTTGGTTACTCTATTGATACAGCAGAAGCAGTAGCCTAGGGTCTCAGCCCTGGTCCGGCCGCTTACGTACTAGTGGATTTCACCCCTTTTTTTCGTTGCTTGCTCATCTCCCATCGCCCTACCTTCCCTTCCTTCTTGTCAACCCCCTCCATTCAATCCACCCTTCCTTTCTATTTTCTCTAACTCATTTTGCTTTCTTAATCCTCTCTCTGCCTCCCTCCCTCCCTCGTCATCTTTCATCAGCCTCACTTCCTCCTTCTCTCTTAACCTCCCTTGTCTCTCAACACAACACTTCCCTATCTCTTCATTCCCTTCACCCTGCCTTCTTGTGTTTGTCCGTGTCGCCTCACACAGCCTTGAGCGATTTTCATCTTTCACTGTTTACTTGCTTCGCCTTGTGCTACCCAACAAATACTGTTTTGTTTTTTTTGAGTTTTGTGTACGGTTTTAATGACGATGGACTATGAAAATGAAAATAACCGTGATTACGACGGTATGCTCCTTTTCTGACTCTGTTGCTCTTGAGGAGTTTTTCTTCAGGTGCGAACTTATGGACCCTTATACTGACTCGAGTAGAAGATGGACGTGATACCTACCGTCGTGATGAACGCTCTATGTCGCCTCGTGGGCGTCGCGAGGATTCTTCCCCAAGAAGGGACCGCGTGAGAAGCGCCTCCCCCGGGGGTCGTGGTGGCGAGAGGTATTTTTGTTCCTTATTCCTTTCGAATTATGCGCGACTTATTAATCTTTGTAGATCTGTTCCTCCTGAGTCACGCCCTGATGATCGTCGCCCTATGGATGCCGCCTCCACCTCTTCCGAGCGTGGTGAACGTCGTGGCCCTAGCTCTTCTGATGGTTCTCAGAATCCTGGCACTAATCTCTTTGTTACTGGTATTCACCCGCGTCTTACCGAAGATGATGTTACTCGTCTCTTCGCTAAGTACGGTGAGGTTGAAAAGTGTCAAATTATGTTGGACCCTCACACTAAGGAGTCTCGTGGCTTCGGGTTTGTCAAGCTTGCTACATTGGATCAAGCGGACAGCGCGAAAGAGCGTTTGCAGGGTGAGGTTTTTGAAGGCCGAACTTTATCTATTGAGAAAGCCAGACGTAGTCGTCCCAGGACTCCTACTCCTGGAAAGTACTTTGGTCCACCTAAAAGAGGTATGTGTCAACCTGTTGGAATACATATTCCCTCATGAAATGAAGCCTAGCTAACAGCAAAGATGCAGATGATTACCGCCGTGGGCCACCCGGTCGTGATGATGGTGGTTACCGTGGTGGGCGTGGCCCCTCGCGTGGTGGTGGTCGCTTTTACGACGATTATGATCGCGGTTATAATCCTCGCTATGAAGATCGTGAACGCGGCGGGCGTGGAGACCGCTACTATAGTTCTCGTGATAGGGGTGATGACTACCCTCCCCGTGGAGTTGACCGCTATGCGTCTGGACGTGATGATAGGTATAGTGGACGAGATGAAAGACGTGCACCCAGAGATGCTGGCTATACTAGCTACAGTGATCGCGATGCTGGATATTCCCGCGGCAGCGCTGGTGAGCCTGCAGTTCCTGCTGCCGCTGGTAGCGAAGGTGGTAGAGCCTACGGAGGTGGTGCCTACCGTGACGAAGCCCGTGGCGATGATCGTAGTTACAGGAGATAGATTATTCAGGCCTATCGGGGGTCACCTACCCCGTTGTTTTTTTTTTTTTTTTTTTTTTTTGATTGGGTACAGCTTTCTCCCTTTTAACCTTTTACAATTTCTAAAAGTCTACCTTTGTATTCCTTAATTTCTTGCTTTGTTCCTTATCGTGTGTATTCTTTTGCTTTGTTTGGAGAATCGGGTCTTGTGTTGGAAGGGGAGACTTACCTCCTCTTCTCATGCGTCTTCAGACTCGGATTAATTCGGCGGTCGGAAAGGGATTGGGGAGGAAGGGGGATCTGTGTGAACGAGTTCGGCATCAACGTGCGACAAGTGATTTTGACAGTTCACACTGGCTCGGTATTTCGTCGATACTTCTCCAAATTCTTCTTTTTTCTTTTCATGGAGCGGCCTATTTGCAACACCGGTCAACTATTCAGATTACAAATATATAAAAAAGCATCGCGACCGGTAGTTGGAAACGAACAAAAACTCGCTTAGTCTTGTCAATTCCGCCCGTCCCCGTCTGTCTGGTTTCTTTGCCAGATCAGATATTTCATATATGGGGACTTTTCCGACCATGGCTTTATTCTTCGCCGTCAATCTCTGCAGCCCGGTTGTCGAGGGTCGCGCCTACTGCGGTTCGTCCTTCGTCCGTTTGTCTATCTGTCTGCTTGTTGCAGATGTGGGAGGTTGTATTTCCCGTACACCTTCGCACAAAGAGAAAGAAAAAAGAAGCCCTGTCTACCTACCTACCCAAAAGAAACAAGCATCTGTATCAGATATCGCAATGTGTCGTTAATTATTGTACAACAAAAGTCCTCCTGGACCTTTTTCATGGAGGCCTTTTCATCTTGCAGTCATTTCAAATCAGTCATTTCAAATCAGTACATCAAATCAGTACAATGCGATTAATCAGCCTCGCCGCAGTACTCCTCGTGATAGATGAATTCAATTCAATAATCTTTGCTTCAGAATAACAAAATACCAGAAGGGCAGATATAACAATCTGTCCTGGATCGGCGGGGAAATGGAGCCAAAAGGACAGATGAGAAAAGAAAAAGGAAAAAACGGAATCCGCAAGGCCGTCATTTTTTGTTTCTTTTGGCTCGACAGTTATCCAAGTTAGAATAGCGTCACGAAACAACTCACCAAGAGAGCGGGCAAAGTGGGACTGGGATTCAGGGCTCGCCCATCGTACAGTTCAGTTTAGTTCAATTCAGTACTCATTCGACCCGTAGCCAAAAGCCGAAGCGCGCGTCAAGGATTCCAACCCGCCAGGGAGAAATTAACGCATATACTCTATTTCACTCACACATTACATTGACGTCACAGCGCTAACTCACAGATGCGTCTTACTCCATCCGACGAGCGAGTGCTCGGGCAGCGACTACAATTGTTTCAGATTGGTTCCGGAGCTTTATAATACGCAGATACTTATTTATAACTTCGCTCATTCCTCTTTCTACTTAAAAGCGGGAGGGGGAAGGGGAGGGTGTTCCTGAACTCCATTGCCGGAGACAATGAAGGTCATGATCGACATGCGATTTTGGAGATCGTTTGTTGGTGGACTGTTGTTGTTTGCGTCTGGTGGGATTTGGGGGACGGGTGTTTATCCACAATTGATATGATTACGTATACTCTAGTGGTTCGTCATAATTAATTGGTTGATGGAGAGCACTGCGGGGTTTCAGATGGAAATTGTGTGACGATTATTCATGATCTTGTGATGATACTTTCGTATTCCAGAAGCCTTCGACTATTAGTAATCATGGAAGATCACTCGCTCGAATTTCTCCCTACCGGCATCGCGGAAGCATTTTAATGAACCATCATAAATCCTATATAAATCTCTTTGCACAGGGTCCTTATGCTACAAGTTGGATTTTGGGGTCGCGAGGTTTGGGGGGTCGTCATCTAGTTTGTAGAGAGCGACCTCGAGTTTCCGTAATCATGGGTGTGATGGTAGGACAGGTACACTCAAGGGAAAATCATACATCCGTACAATATTTCCGAGCTAATCGGTGGAGGAGGTATATGTACCTTTACGATATAAGTTTCCAAGAACAGGGTAGATAATAAGAGGGTGAGTGGTAGGCGGGGGCTGAGTGCTGCTCGGATTTAATTATTTATTTTTCGGTGGTCTAGACCTTTGGTGTTTGGGTAGTGGAAATCTCTGGCAAGAAGGATTCATCGGCTGGGCAGTGAGCTTGGGCAAAGAGACTGAGCTGGGTCGTTCGGGTTCCTACTTGGAACTTTTTGTCTATCATACTATCTAAAACATATAGCTACAGTACACGGTAGAGGTGTTTGTGATATTTATTTTACAGAGAGGTCTTGCTAGGTGTCTCTTGTGAGAGAGCCGGCTTACAAATTTGAGGCCGATCGTGTTTTTTTTTTATCTTTCTGCCTAGTAGTAGTGGAATTGACTTTTGTGGTTATTATTCTTCACTCCCAAAATGGCTAACTGGTCCGGAAAAGGCTATGATAATTTCCTCTCCGCCGCTATACCCATGAGGATAAGGATTGCGATGGGGAGGGTAGCGGGAGGAGAGTGGGGCATGATTCTTTTTGACTTTTCTTTTTTTAAAAAAGTTGATTTTGGTCCCTTTAATTTGGGGGGGAAGAAAAAAAGCAACTACAAATTCTGAATGCTATATAGACTCTCTAGTATGTATGATACAGAATTTACGGAAGGACAACCTCGAGTCTTTAAGGGATTGGGGGAGAGGGGGAAAAGGGAAGGGAAGCCACTCGGTGGAAAGGCTGCTTGACAAGTAAAGGCTGCGTCTACCCTCTATACTTCTGTGATAGCTGCCCGCCGTACTTGACCATTTAAAAAGTTTCCGGACGCTTTGGATTTATCAGTATCTTATTCATTGTTCACAGGTTGAGTGAGTGAGTGAGTGCTCTTGTTAATAGTAAAAGTACTTAAAACCCCTTCGCGGGTCCCTGCCGCTTCTGTGGGTAGGTGAATGAAAACTATTAGGACTTGGTTTTTATAAAAAAATTGAAACAAATGCTTGAACTATAATATCTAATTATTTTATGAATTCTTAATTTTGTTTACTAGCCTTTTACTCAAGTTTATAAGTTAATGTTTTATAATGTTTTTATTCCCCGCTCAATTGAATGGGGGTATTATCTGGTACTTTTTTACTGCTTTTTATATCACTGAAATACCTTAGTGCCAAGTATTTCTGTACTAATTTTCCTTCAAAACCGCTTATACTGTACTATTTTATGCCTAACATTTGTTGTACAGTACTCGGGGGTAGCCATAAGTCGGGCGCACTTCCCAAACGGGTAGGGAATCCGCGTGGCAACCGACCCAAATTAGGAAATATGAGTGATTTCTCATGATTACAACGGGTGAAGGACAAAAGTCGGGCGCACTTTGCAACTTCTTTCTTCTGCGAGTATTGTCCCCTCTACAAGCAGGCCCAGAGACCCACAGGATCACCAGTCTGCTTTCACCACACTTGTATCCAAAGCTTGTATTCATAACTTAGTACCTGCCAGACTTGTCGTTGTTTATTGAGCCATAAAGGGGGTATGGAGAGGAGAAGGAGGTGAATCGGGGGTGGGCGTCAATCCTGCGATTAGCATAGGGGGCCTGGTTACCCGGACCAAAAACAAGCCCCAAGGCTGCCAAGCCGAGCAATAGTATTGCGCCCGACTTACCCTCACCCCCGAGTAC
>Ga0307507_10003733_pt1 | contig 28680 bp, 18 predicted proteins | sample 7_EM_MG_FD_207223 | JGI IMG/M metagenome (GOLD analysis project Ga0307507, IMG submission 207223) | Populus trichocarpa ectomycorrhiza microbial communities from riparian zone in the Pacific Northwest, United States - 7_EM | ecosystem: Host-associated > Plants > Roots > Unclassified | place... | reverse complement strand
GGGTTTTGATTGGTTGTGAGATATGGCGCAGCTGACTCGGTCGAGTCAGCTGATGGATTTCACACTATGACTCACTATGAGTCATGAGTCGCGTGATGCGAGAGGAAGAGTCACGCAGGGTTAGGGTTGGGGGAAGAACCCCTATAGAAGGGCATCCTCGGGACATGGGATTTGGGTTCTTCACGCAACCATCTAAGTTCTTTCATACTATCTACTTTCAATACTAAAATCTTTACCTATCACGCTTTCGGGAATCAAGACACGACTGTCTTATATGAGCCTAGCGATCGACGTTGCTAGATAGGAGTCAACGGACTTAGCTATCGCAACAACTATCGGGCTAAGGAAACAGTGATCGTTAGGAGACTATCGGTTACCTGCTGCAAGTATCACCCGGGAAGGAGAGGATTGTAACAATTGGTTGCGTCAACCAGCAGCACCTAACCAACAGACAAAACGGAGACCAACAACGAAAACGACATCGACCCCCTTGCGGAAAATCTAGACCTTTCATCACTAGGAGAAGGACTTCAAAGGGCCTTAACGGAAGAGAGGGCACCGAGCCCTACCACACCAGAGCCACCATCACCAATCGGATCAGAAGAAACAGAAGAACCAGGAAGGACACGACGAAACACGATGGCGGCTATAGCAGAACAAGGAGGAGCTACATCCTTGGACACAACCCCGATCCTAAGCCCGGAACAGATGAGACAAATCATCACATCCCTAAGTGGAGGAACCAGGAAACCCAAAGCCAAAGAACCTGAGGTTTACCGAGGAGAACGACACAAGCTACGAGGATGGCTTGCCCAACTCATAGTATACTACAGGACAGTAGGGTGGCAGAACGGCCACAATGAGGAGAAGATCCTCTATGCAACAAGCCTCCAAAGGGATGACGCAGGAACATGGATCACACCTTATGCAGAAGAACGAATCACCCCAACCTGGGACAATTGGGCAGGGTTCAAAGCAGAATTACAAAGACAATTTGGTGTAATCAAGGCCAAGGGAGAAGCAAGGATCAGAGTAAAAAACATGAAACAAGGCAAACGATCAGTCACTGAATACTGGAACAAATTCCGCCTCGTGGCTAGCGAAGCCGAGTTGGATGACTCAACCGGAAGAGAACTGCTTCTCGGAGGAATGATCGGAGAATTGCAGAACGCCTGGGGACCTAGCCGTGAAGAATACGAGGACCTCGAAACCCGAGCCCAATGGGCAATTAGGAAGGAGACCAAGTTGGCAACGGTCAGACATATCCAAGAATCGCCATCAACAAAAAGCATCCAATGAGAAACGATCACACCACGAAACCCGGACGGGATATACCGACCCACAAATTATGGAAATCAGAACTATGGCGACACTATGGAACTGGATGTGACTTGGAAACGACCAAGATTCAACATCTCGAGGGAAGAATTCCAAAGAAGGATACGAGAACAACTATGCCTCAAATGTGCACAACCGGGACACTTAGCCAGGAGTTGCCAGAAAAAAGATGGACCCAAACCATTCACTGCACAAGCGAGAAGTTGGCAACCCGTGAAGAAAACTGCCCCTTGGCAAACCAGATCAAAGATTAGGGAAATTGAGCTCGAACAGGAACCCGAACAGTCGGGAAACGACGACTGTCCCCAGTAAGAGATGGTCTGAGGGACAGACCCGAACGAAAACCCATTATCATGGAGAACTATTACGCGGCACTCCACTACACAGATGCACTCGAAAACGACAATGACCACATCATGGTCAAGATACAACTACACGGCGAAAAACAGTCAGTCACTATCAACGCCATGATTGACTCAGGAGCAACAGAAGACTTCATTGACCGAGAAGTCTGCAACAAACACGGGATCAAGATGCTCAAAGCAAAAAACCCCAGGGAGATTTACCTTGCGGACGGAAAACCAAGCGCTATGGGTCCCGTTACACATATGACGAAACTACCTATGGACATTAGTAGCCATAGGGAATTGGCAACCTTCCAAGTGGCAAATCTCCAGAACCATGAGGTCATCCTCGCGATGCCATGGTTAAGAGAACACAACCCAACGATCGATTGGAACGACAAAAGGATCACATTCAACAGTGAACGATGTACGACTTGGTGTCTCAAAAGTTCACCCGTTGCCTATGCGATACCTGAAGAAAAAGCCCTGGAAGAGAATCTCATCACCAGATGCTCCAAGATCCAGGCCAAGAATGGCCCGACGGCCAATGACCAAAGTGTCAGAGTTAAGAAGCTATCCGCTGAGGCCAGGGTGCCTATGAAGGGAACAGGAAGAGTGGCGGGACACGACCTGTACGCTAACGAAGGAACCGACGTTCCTGCCAGAGGGCAAGCAATTGTGGGGACGGGGATAGCTATTGGATTACCTCACAACACCTATGGACGGATCGCACCACGAAGCAGTCTAGCAGTCAAACATCGACTCACGATAAACGCAGGTGTGATAGACTCCGACTACAGAGGAGAAGTGAAGGTGGTCCTAGCCAACCTAGGAGACCAACCATACCCAGTGGAAAAAGGGGACCGGATCGCACAACTGATCATCGAAAAAATCGACAACAGAGAACTACAAGAAGTAACTCAGTTGGACGATACAGAGAGAGGGGATCAAGAATTCGGGAGCTCCAACACCACCAGGGACCAAAGGGTCGAGGGCCAGAAGGCCAAACCAAAAGTGGAAATCAACGAAATATCGGCAAGAGCTTTCGGACAGTTCTACCGAAGAGGAGAAATAACTGGCATCCTAAGATGGGACGAAATCGACAACAAAATTCAGCTGGAAGCTATCAACATTAGCACAGGGCTGGCGATAAAGAACAAGAAAAACAACGAGGACCAAGACGTCAGGGACACGGTTCCCAGAGAATATCATCATCTGCCGGATGTATTCGAAAAAGGTGAAAAAAGCAACAGTACCACCCCACCGACCAGGTATCGATCTGGGAATCGACCTGGAAGAAGGAAAAACAGTACCTATCAAGAAGATATACGCCCTCAGTTACAACCAACTGGAAGAGCTCCATCGATACATCAAACAAAACGAGAACCGAGGGTGGATTCGAAGGGTGAAGTCAGGAAGAGCTTCACCAATCATGTTCGTCAAGAAGAAGGACGGAAAACTCAGACTATGTGCCGATTACCGGGCACTCAAAGAAGTCACCAAGAAGGATCGACATCCACTACCACTCATTAGCGAAGCCTTAGATAGACTAGGAGGAGCCAAATACGGCACCAAGCTGGACATCAAGGATGCCTACCACAACATTCGAATCCGAGAAGGAGATGAATGAAATACAACCTTTTCAACAAAGTTGGGGACCTACGAATACCTAGTCATGCCATTTGGACTATGCAACGCACCGGCGGCGTTCCAACGATGGATCAATGAGGTCCTTATGGAACACATCGACATGTGTTGTATCGTCTATCTGGATGACGTACTCATATATTCAAACGCCGTACAACAACACCAAAAGCACGTCAGCAATATCCTCGAAGCAATACGAAAATCAGGAATGAAGGTCAAACCATTCAACTGCGAATTCCACCAAAGCGAGACAGAATACCTAGGATTCATCATGGGACAAGAAGGGGTCAAGACAGACACAGTCAAGACACAAGCCATATGGGACTGGACAACACCCAAGAAAATCAAGGAAATCCAATGTTTCCTAGGGTTCTGCAACTTCTACCGACGTTTCATCGAAGGGTTCAGCAGGACAGCCAGACCCCTATATGCAAGGACAAAAAAGGAGTGCATTGGCAACTGGAAGTGGGGAGACAAAGAGCAGCAAGCATTCGACGAATTAAGGACAAAACTCACCACAGCACCAGTACTGGTCTACATCGACCCCCTCGCACTGACCAAACTCGAAACAGACTCCTCAAAATACGTCTGCTCCGGTATACTATTACAGCAATTCCAGACCGGAAAATGGAGACCAGTGGCGTACCGATCCAAGACGATGTCGGACGCCGAATGCAACTACGACATACACTATAAGGAACTACTAGCGATAGTTCAAGCATTCCACGAATGGAAAAGATACACGAGAGGAAATCCGAAACCGATACAGGTCCTCACAGACCACAAAAACTTAGTCACCTTCATGACGACGAAGGAACTAAATGAACGACAAGCACGATGGATGCAAGAATTAAGTCAATACAACTTCAAAATTGAATACCGACCAGGAAAGGAGGGAGGAAAGCCAGACGCCCTCACAAGAAGAGAAGGGGACCTACCCACGGCGGGAGATAAGAGACTCACTCGAAATGTGGGAATCTTATTGCCCAAAGAACGATACTGGGATATCCCAGAAACCGAAGAAATCAAACTCGAAGTATTGGAAACAACAGAATTCCAAGACAAGGACGAGGGAGAGATACAGAAGGCAAGCAACGACGACAACGAGAGCCAAGACATCAAGAGAAACCTGGACGAAGGAAGAAAAGAAATGAAGGGAATAGCGCTGGGGCTATGCCAATGGAAGGACGGCCTCTTATGGTATCAAGGAAAGATTTGGATACCAAAGAACAAAGGGATATGAACCACTCTTATGGCTAAACATCACGAACCCCCACAAGCGGGACACTGCAGAACGGCAAAAACAACCGAACTCATCAGCCGACGATATTATTGGCCGAAGATAAGAGAAGACATCAAACGATTCATAAAAAATTGCGACACATGTCAAAGAACCAAGGTGGCCCGACATGCACCCTACGGATTGCTACAGCCAAACAAGGCCCCCGATCGACCGTGGAAATCAATCGCTATGGACTTCATTACGGACCTGCCGATATCAGAAGGATATGACACCATACTGGTGGTTATCGATCGGCTGACCAAAATGAGTCATTTCATTCCATGATCAAAGGACCTGGACGCACGGCAGTTCGCCAATCTCTTCATGAAGGAGATAGTCAGGCTCCATGGACTACCACACGATATCATCACCGACAGGGGGACGCTATTTACCTCAGATCTATGGAAAGAGACCACGGGGAAATTAGGAATCGAACGAAGACTCAGCACGGCATTCCACCCACAAACAGATGTACAGACCGAACGGACCAACGCCATATTGGAACAGTACCTCCGAGTATAGATCAACTATCAACAAGATGATTGGAATGGTTACCTACCACTGGCCGAATTTGCATACAACAACGGTTATCAGGAGACAATAAAGAACACACCCTGCTTTGCAAATTACGGAATCAACCCCGAATACGAAATGATCGGTCATCTGATCCAAGGAAAACAAAAGAAACCAGAAGAAATGAGTCAGTTACATGAGTTATTAAGAAACGAGATGGTGGCCGCGGAATTACGGCAAAAAGAATACTACGATCTACACAGAAAACCCGATCCGAACCTACAATCAGGAGACATGGTATGGTTGTTGCCACGCAATATCAAGATCACGAGACCATCGACAAAACTGGACTACAAGAAAATCGGACGAATTTAAAATCTTGGCAAAGATTGGGACAAGCGCATATAAACCGGCCTTACCACCCTCAATGGCCATACACAACACATTCCACATCTCCCTCCTCGAATATTACCAAGACAACCAATTCCCCTCACAGATCAAAGAACCCCCTCCTCCTATTCAGATAGAAGGAGAAGATGAGTACGAACTCGACGAAATCATCGACTCTCGACTCCACTACAACAAGCTCCAATATAAAGCCAAGTGGAAAGGCTATTTACCAGAACACGATAAAGTCTGGTACCCCGCGGAAAACTTCAACAATGCAGAACACACAGTCCAACGATTCCACCAACAGTACCCAAGAAAGCCCAGAGTGGATACACGTCACGATCAACAGATCGTCCTCTGCACCTCCCCCGGTCGTCAAACAAGAACGATGCTCACACACTCCGGAGGGCGACGCCCAGCGTATCGCTCGCAACGCTACTCCCACTAGGCCAGCATACTCGGGCTCACCAAAGAGGGAGGTAGCGCACGCCTCCATGAACTGGACGGACTGCACCGATGATGGATGCCAAGTCCATCTCGGCGAAAAACAAGGGTCAGGCTGGTACCCACAATTCACCAGGAGATCGCGAAAACCAAGTGTCGCCCACGACCATGACTGGCGACAGGAGATAGAAGCCAACCCAGGGGAAGACTGGGTCCCACAACAACCTCGTCGGAGGAGAGCCAGGAGGGCTCAACACGAAATCAAGAGCTGGGAGCATTGTTTCAACGACAACTGCAACGAACACCGATGGGAAAAGGTGGACGCCGGCTATTACCCCCGACAAGTGGGAGAAAAAGGGACACTGTCAAAGAACGACAGAAGGGAACACAAGAAGAGAAGAGCCGTGAGGACACGGCTAGAGGGAGAGGGGAGCGAAAAGAACACTGGTTCCGGACAGGGAAGCTCTGGAAAAAACAATCTCAGACCTCCGAAGCCAACTCGATTGCGCTGCGCAAACCATGATCGCAAAAGACAACGACCTCGAACGACTCGATAAAGAAAAGGAAAATCTCCAACAAGCTTACATTCAAACCAAACAGAGGATGCGCCAAATCCGGGGTCTGCTGTGGAAGGAAGGGGTTTAGCATCGTGGGACCGATGCCAGAGGGGGAAGGGAGCTAATGTCAGAAACGGTGACTAAGCAAGACGGACTCTCACATGAGTAATAGTTATTAGTCATCCCTTTGGTATCTTTCACGCTATGAGATCAGTTGACTCATAGGATTTTACATGACGACGCAATAGCGTGTCATTGGTTTATTATGATTGGTTGATATTTGACATGACGCACGATTGTGGTCATGTGGTTTATGTATTTCGCACATGACTCATAGTTATGAGTGATGGGTTTCACGCATGTGACCCCGTTAGGACACATGACTGATTTTATGGGTTTTGATTGGTTGCGAGATATGGCGCAGCTGACTCGGTCGAGTCAGCTGATGGATTTCACACTATGACTCACTATGAGTCATGAGTCGCGTGATGCGAGAGGAAGAGTCACGCAGGGTTAGGGTTGAGGGAAGAACCCGTATATAAGGGCACCCTCGGGATATGGGATATGGGTCACGAACCATCTCCCTTACACACCCGGCGATTGAAATCCCAACACGATGAGAATTCATCGTCAACATCCACCACCACCGCACTCTCCGTGAGCTGCACCCTCCTCCTCCCATCTTACTTCCCTTATCATGTTCTTGGGCCCTGGCGTCCTTGTTTCTAGGGGTCATTTGGCTCAATCACCCGCTCTTTTCGCTTACGCTTCGCTGCCTCGCTTAGCGTTCGCACGGTCGGCAACACCCTTTCGCCCATCTTACAGACGGCTGGGACTACAGTTCGCAGTAGGAGAAAACATTTCAACAGGCCACGGTCGATTTCTCCGTTCTCTTCACCTCCGCTAGAGGCTGCCTAGTCAGACACGCATACGGTTACCGATAGTCTCCATGGTTACTAGGTCTACCCATCCTCTCCCCCTCCAGGTCTCGTCCCGTTGCTCGGTTACAGCTCCAGTCCACTCACTCGGCTGGCACCCTACTGCCTTCGCCGCCCTAGCGATTGCCACGGTCGCGCCCCTAGGTTATGCTCAGTCGTCGTATTGCACTGCCTCGGTGGCGGATGTCAACGCCTTGGGTTCTTGAGTAATGGTTGCAACGTCACAACGGTTTTAGTGGCCCCCGCACCCCCTTTGTTCTTCTTTCATTGTCGGTTACTTAGGGTTTCATAAGTGTGGTCTATCAATTATTTCATTTTGTGAAGAAGTTTACGGCAAGGGTTTTCCTGTTGATTCCTCTCCAGGTATTTATTTGTATTTTTCTTTTCGACCGCCTAGTCGGAGGGGGATTTCTTATTTTGCGTGGCTGGTGTGCGGTTGGTCTCGGACCAGAGAGACTTGGGTTGATGGCTTTTCCCTGGCGCCGTTGGGTACACGGAGGTTTTTCTTTACCATAGCCAGCGCTGCACGTAGTCTTTGTACCTAGATGATGAATAAAACAAAGCACATGAAACAAAAAAAAAACAAAACAAAAAGACATGGGATTTGGGTTTTGTACCTAGACAATGAATTTTGTACCTAGACGATGAATAAAACAAATCACATGAAAAAAAAAAAAAAAAAAAAGACATGGGATTTGGGTTCTTCATGCAACCATCTAAGTTCTTTCATACTATCTACTTTCAATACAAAAATCTTTACCTATCACGCTTTCGGGAATCAAGACACGACTGTCTTATATTAGCCTAGCGATCGGCGTTGCTAGATAGGAGTCAACGGACTTAGCTATCGCAACAACTATTGGGCTAAGGAAACAGTGATCGTTAGGAGACTATCGGTTACCTGCTGCAAGTATCACGCGGGAAGGAGAGGATTGTAACAGGTGCTTTCGTTAGGCACAAAGAATTTCCAGTGTTCGCAACGGTCTAGGGGCCCTGCCGGCCCCGTGGGGAAACTGCCAAGAAGACTGGACGGGACCGGACGACAATTTTCACTCCCTTCCGTTTTAAGACATTTTAGGACTACAGGTTTGAGCGAGGACCACGGGCCCGACAAGGTGAGACACTATTATGTAATCCTAATACAAGGACGATAGGAGACGGTGGTGGACTACAGATCCCCTGACAAGGACGGTGGGGATCTGTGGGGATCTGTCTAGCCTCACATTCTAAGACATTCTGAAAACTGGCTGTGGAGCCCACCGTCTTCCCCATTCTACAGCCATAAGCCCTGGGCAAAATTCTCTCCAGGACTGGACGAACTACGATTCGTAGTCCGTCCTCGTCCTACCCTCAGGACAGACGGACTGCCCCGTTGCGAACACTGTCAATTGCCCCGCTGCCATCCACCTGCAGGGGGTTACAATTGGACTCCCGGAATCACAAACTACACCTCAGGTTCTACTTTGTCTTTCATAGGCGAGCATGATATTGCGGAATTGAATTCTTGAATTTCATTCTCAGACTACTTTCAAATTCATTCTATTCATTCTGCTTCCTTTCCAGTTCTCTTGTGCCTTCTTCAGCTTACTTCTTGTTATAGTCGCTTAGTTTCTTTCTTTTTTTTCAACTATTTCCTTTATTTCTTGCTTTTATTTTTTTCCTTTCCACTCTATTGCTTGATACCCGATGATACCAATGATGATGATTACAAATAAGTTTATTACTTATGAAACTCTGATTGTTGAGGGACTTTTTAAGTTTTAAGATTTTTAAGATTCAAGATTTGGGTGTGGTGGCGGTTGTGGTCGCTATAGTCCGCCGTACCCAGTGGAACATACAAAACTTAGGAGCTGTACCTCCGTAGACCGGTCTCTAGCATGCACTTAAATCAGTTTGTCGACTCAACTGTATTTGGAAAGTGACGGACTGTTACTGTGGTATAATACAAGTAACATGTTCACGTTCATGACTTGTGCATTACAAATGTTTCCGGAAATATGGGATTTGGCTTGACAGTAACTTCGGCGGGGCCGCCCGCCAAAAAGTGCTGGGCTCAAGCTGCATATATCCAGAAACTTTTGCAATGCGCAAGTAACCCGGATTCAGATTCACACTTTCATCAATTGATAACAGTTGTTTGTGTATCAGATGCAAGTCCCACCACTGGCTGATCCAAAAAATTAAAACAAAATATTGTGGAATAAAATTACCTTGAGGTTAGGTGGTGGTCATGGCGCTTTTGAAGAAAGTCTCGCGAGCGGGGCGTTCAAACAAATTTAGATGCGAGTAATTAGACGATCCCCAGGTTCCACAAAATGCCCCGCTTTTCCCCCGCCCTGGAATTTCAGTTCCGTAGTCGACTGACTCCATCATCCATCATCTACAGTGTCCTAAGCAGCAAAAAGTAGAAAATGTCGTAGTCTTTCAGTAATAATATTATCAACTCTTTGAACACCATTGTTAATAACTTTAAAATTGCCGATGACCGATCTAATATCCTAGCCTGGCTATCCCCTCTCGAGCCAAGGTTACGGCATCAGAACATCCAAGGCAACCGGGTAGAAAGTATGATTAGGGGAATGGCTCCTAGGAACTAAGGAGGTTAGAAACTGGTGCGCGGGTAGTGGGGGAGGTGAATCCGGTAACCTAGTTTTGTTTTGCTATGGGGGCCGGTAAACAGGAGGAACGGAATCTGCTTGTCTTATCGGTTGAAGGGATAAACGAAACGCCAAGAGTTAAAGTTACATAATAGATCGCCGGTACACTGCTTAGAGTGAGGAAGTTCACTCTCATTCACTTGCTCGCTCCCTCGCTCAACTCACCACTTAACTATAATAACTAGATAACGGTGAATACAGGAGTATATATAAACCAGCGAACTCCTCCTCTCATTCTTCTACTAATCGCGATACAGGTCCTTTCTCTTCGACGTAGTCCTATTTCCCCTTTAGCCGACTTCCGTGCTGACAAAAGAAAAACAAGCTTCAGAAAGAACACCCACGGCTCATAGCCTTCGCTCTAGTATCCGTCTCTTCGCGTTTCCAACCCTTTGATAGTCGCATTACCGGTACTTCTAGCGCTGCATCCATCCTAAGCGCGTGCCCGACCTCTTTGTCCGAGTAATAAACCGGCTATCGCTAGAGCATGCCGAGTAGCATCAAACACTTCCAATATCCCCACCATTCACCGACCTATCCACCGCGGCCCCTTCCTCACTCCTAGTACACGCAACCAGCAGCAGTATATCAAACACCTTCGCAGTATCATCACGAATACTTCCCGCCCGCACAACTCAATCTTGGCATTATTCTCGGGAACACTTTCTATGTATAGGGAAGCCTTGAGCTCCTTTCCCCAATTCCAGGAGTCGTAGGGGGGGCAATTTCTGGGGGATTTGGTAGGGGTCAAAAAGTGAGGTGAAGTTGACGCAAGTGGTTAGGGAAGTGTAAGGGGCATAAAGAATGGGGCAAATGTTGATGTTATTGCTGCTTCGGGAAATGGGAGGGAAGCTGGAATTTGGGCTGTTGGGTAAGGTGGGGCGTGTGGGTACTGTACGGTATTATAAGTTGTAGAGTTAGGAAGGTGATTATGATAATATTATTGCCCTTGAATCTTGTTTTGGCTTGTTCTCTTGCTCTAATTTTAAGCTGGCTGTTGAGCTGTGATTGTATCCTCTGGTTTTTCTAGAAGAAGCCTCGACACCGGTGTCTAAATAATATACTATCTTATTGTATATAGTTTGTAACGCTAGAAGAACAAATTCGCCATAACTCCTATGTCCCCCAGAACTCTCGATTATTACAGTACTACCTAACACGAAAAGAACATTCAAGCAAACATCGTAGTTAAAAAAAGAAGAAAGAAAGAAAAAAGAATAAAAAGAATAAATAAGATTACCAAAGAGCGGGCAAAATGGAGGAAGGAACAAAAACAAAAAACAGTACCCGAAATTCCCACTAAGAGGGACAAACAGAATGAAATAACAACCCCTAAAGAAAATCCACTCTACCTTAACTTCCTGCCTCTAAGAGACAAAAGGAAAGGCCTATGTACGGTACTAGTATAGGATATCGAAATTACTTCGCACCCTGAAAACTCCAAAACGCGCCTAAATTTTCAATAGATAGATACCGTAACACAAACTCTACCCTTATCATCCTGGAGTACAGTGCACCAGAATCCTTCACCCAAACAAAAGCCAACTAATATAAGAGCTAAATTCTCAGGGTATAAAACTACTCGCACCGACCCATCGGCATGCCATAGTGCTCCTGTAACACTCGTACAGCCCCCTCAAATTCTTCACCGCACCCCACCACATATAGGGAGAACCCACCTGGCCATTCTCAGGGGTTCAGCCAATCTTGCTGCGTTGGAATAGGCTAGAATGGTGAGTTAGCATAGCGAGGGCGGATTTTAAACAAGAGTCTGCGCGATACTATAGCTGCCGCCAAATCGTGATGGCTAGGATAGGAGCAACAGCGGCGATCCCAGCGGCAGCGATAGCACTCCGAGGAACAAAGTTTGGTAGGGCTAAGGGAGGAGAGTCGAGTAGAGGGGTATGTGAGGATATTTCTGAAATATAATAAGGGTGTCGAGAGGAGAAACGGTTGACAAGAGTGCGGTATGGGTATTTTGAGTGAGTGTCCCAGGAAGCTATGACCACCCACCACGATCTTCTGAAAGGTAGAAAGGGGGCATTGGGAAATAATTCGCCTCCGCATCAGACTTAGCATCTGTACAACCCTGGAGCAGCTTCACAACTTCTTTATGTCCATGAGCCGCAGCACGCCGGAGTGGTGTTCGGCCATGATTGTCTCTTAAATTGGGGTCGACGTCTTCCCGGTCAAGGAGCAGCTTCACAATCCCCTTATTCCCACCATCGGCAGCACACAGGAGTGGTGTTTCGCCACTCTGCCTGTGCCACCTATTGGGGTTCACCTCTTTCCGGTCAAGGAGCAGCTTCACGATCCCCTCGTGCCCACACAAGGTAGCACACCAGAGTGGTGTTTCGCCATATGTGGCTCTCGAGTCGGGGCTGACCTCTTCCCGGTCTAAGAGCAGCTTCACAATCCCCTCATGCCCACCCATGGCAGCACGCAGGAGTGGTGTTTGGCAATCATCGTCTCCCGAGTCGGGGTCAACCTCTTCCCGGTCTAGGAGCAGCTTCACAATCCCCTCATGCCCACCAGAGGCAGCCCACCAGAGTGGTGTTCGGCCACGACCGTTTCTCGAGTCGGGGTTGACCTCTCCCCGGCCCAGGAGCAGCTTCACAATCCCCTTATGCCCACCCTTGGCAGCACACAAAAGTGGTGTTTCACCACCCTTCCCATCGGGGTCGACTTCCTTCCGGTCTAGGAGCAGTTTTACAACCTCTTCATGCCCGTTCATAGCAGCCTGCCCGAGCGGTGTTTGACCATATTTGTCTCTCGAGTCGGATTTAACCTCTTTCCGGCCTAGGAGCAGCTTTACAATCCCCTCATGCCCATCCCCGGCAGCGCACTGGAGTGGTGTTTGGTCATGGATGTCTCTTGAGTTGGGGTTAACCTCTTTCCGGTCTAGGAGCAGCTTCACAATCCCTTCATACCCACCAGAGGCAGCCCACCAAAGTGGTGTTTGGCCATCATTATCTCTCGAGTCGGGGTTGACCTCATTCCGGTCTAGGAGGAGCTTCACAATCCCCTCATGCCCACCAGAGGCAGCCCAGCAGAGTGGTGTTTGGCCATTCCGCCAGTGTCTGCTATCGGGGTCGACCTCTTTCCGGTCTAGGAGCAGATTCACAATCCCCTCATGCCCATTCATAGCCGCCTGCCGGAGTGGCGTTTGACCATCATCGTCTCTCGAGTCGGGGTCGACCTCTTTCTGGTCTAGGAGCAACCTCACAATTCCCTCATACCCACCCCAGACAGCACGCAAGAGTGGTGTTTGGCCATCATTGTCCCTCGAGTTGGGGTTGACCTCTTTCTTGCCTAGGAGGAGCTTCACAATCCCCTCATGCCCATTCATAGCAGCCTGCCGGAGTGGTGTTTGGCCATCATTGTCTCTCGAGTCGGGGCTGACCTCTTCCCGGTCTAAGAGCAGCTTCACGATCCCCTCATGCCCACCCCAGACACCGCGCATGAGTGGTGTTTGGCCATCATTGTTTCTCGAGTCGGGGTTGACATCTTTCTTGCCTAGGAGCAACCTCACAACCCCACGATGCCCACCCTCGATAGCACACAAGAGTGGCGTTTGGCCATCATTGTCTCTCGAGTCAGGGTTAACCTCTTTCCAGCCTAGGAGCAGATTCACAATCCCTTCATGCCCACCAGAGGCGGCCCACCAAAGTGGCGTTTGGCCACGATCGTTTCTCGAGTCGGGGTCGACCTCTTTCCGGCCTAGGAGCAGTTTCACAATCCCCTCATGCCCACCAGAGGCAGCCCACCAAAGTGGTGCTTGGCCGTCATTGTCTCTCGAGTCGGGGTTGACTTCTTTCCGGTCTAGGAGCAGCTTCACAATCCCCTCATGCCCACCAAAGGCAGCGTACCAGAGTGGCGTTTGGCCACGATCGTTTCTCGAGTCAGGGTTGACCTCTTTCCTGTCTAGGAGCAGCTTCACAATCCCCTCATGCCCACCAGAGGCGGCCCACCAAAGTAGTGTTTGTCCATCATTGTCTCTCGAGTCGGGGTTGACCTCTTTCCGGTCAAGGAGCAGCTTCACAATCCCCTCATGCCCACCAGAGGCAGCCCACCAAAGTGGTGTTTGGCTATCATTGTCTCTCGAGTCGGGGCTGACCTCTTCCCGGTCTAAGAGCAGCTTCACAATCCCTTCATGACCACCCATGGCAGCACGTAGGAGTGGTGTTTGGCCATTATCGTCTCCCGAGTCGGGGTCGACCTCTTCCCGGCCTAGGAGCAGTTTCACAATCCCCTTATGCCCACTAGAGGTAGCCCACCAGAGTGGTGTTCGGCCACGACCGTTTCTCGAGTCGGGGTTGACCTCTTCTCGGTCTAGGAGGAGCTTCACAATCCCCTCATGCCCACCAAGAGCAGCACATCGGAGCGGTGTTTCGCCATCATTGTCTCTCGAGTCGGGGTTGACCTCTTTCCGGCCTAGGAGCAGTTTCACAATCCTCTCATGCCCACTTTCGGCTGCCCACGCCAATGGAGTACGGCCCCAGGTGTCCATCATATTTGCACCGCAGCCTTCCACCTCTTCCAACAGTGCGACCGCAATCTCGTCAAGCCCTAGGTATGCCGCGCAGTGAAGACCAGTGAATCCCTCAGAATACCGTCTCTTCCTTTGCCACTTACTAAAGTTCCTCCATAAAAGTAGCTTGGCCGATATATGTCTGCCAAATTTGGCAAGTAGCTGAAGCGCAAGTGATTTCACCTCTGCTGTAAGCTCGTCTCCTGCATAGAGTCCCCAGTAATTAGAAGCATATTGGAGGAGGCGTTTCTCTACCGGAGCGGCATCAAGACTAGGCGAAATCTCGTTGACGGAATCAAAGTTAAGATACGTCAGGCAAACCTGCGCCATTGTCGCCTTGGGGTTCTTGAAATGTTCGGAATGCCTGTTGAAATATTCTTGAAGGGTAAAGTGTACCAGCCGGACAATTGAGCTCGCATCTACGGTGACAAGTCCCAAGCAGGAGCCTAACAATGTTTTTTCAGAAGGAATATTATCGCAGTCCATATCTCTAGAGCCAATCTCGACTGCTAGGGCGTCGCATAGCTCCCCAATGTGCATTGGACGTTCCGAGCGAGAAATCCACATCAACGCAGTCATACCAAGTGCTGATTTGCCTTTACCCTGACCATTTATTCTATCCAATGTCGCATCGTAGGCGCCATCCAAACCAAGTCCACTTGTCATTAGGTGGAGTCTTTCTCGCCTCTTGCGGATTGTCGCCTCATCTAATATCGCGGCTATGCTGAGGGAAACGAGTAGAAATCTAGACACTTTTGTCAGCGATTACTCCGAGCTTTCGATATAGAATTAGCCATCACATACGCGTCGGGGACCCTTTCTGGAATACGTTTCATAATATCGGCCTTGAGTGCAGGGTTCATCTCCTCCGAGTCCAAGTCATGCTTCAACTTCATCTCCAGATATTCTCTTATATCCTCACTATTCGGGCTGAATGGGATAACCTGTGCAGACCCCGGGAGATATTTCTCTACCGCACCCCGAATATGGGGTCTGCCCGTAATAAATAATCGGACCCCTGGCGACGCCTGAGAAATGGTATGCAATGAGGTCAAAAGTTGGGATAGATGTTTCTCCGGGAATTCATCTAGGGCATCAATACAAATGAAAGTCCGCTTCACGGATGCAAGGGCCCCCCGCAAGAGCTTCACGGTCTCCGAAACTTTGAGTCCTCGGCCCCCAACCTCGCGCTCTGCCCTCTTAAATGCTTCCTCGATCTCAGTAGGAACCATTTCTAACGCATTCACAACCTGCTTGGTGAGGGCACCAATCATGTTTGCAGCGGTTTGCCTCTCCTGGTCCTGGAAATCGCAATAGACGCAGGCGACAGTGACGCCCTCTCCCCCAAAATGATCAAGCAACCTATCAATCACTAGAGAACTAGTGTTTTATCGGGTTAGCTATAAATTTCCCTCTTAAGTAATCATTTTTCCTACCTAAGAAAGGTCTTTCCAACCCCGGGATTGCCGGAACAAAACAGAGTAGCCTTGCTGAATTCACCTTTGCCGTCACGCCATCTGAGAAACTCATCGGCTTGCAAAAACCACTCCCCTAAGCCATCCTGCCTTCGCGCCCGAACATCGTTGTGGCGGACACAAGGCTGTAGGGGTGATAGCCAATTCAAGAGTTTGGTCCTTTCATTCACATATGTTATGTTGGTAGTGGTGTTGTAACTATTAATTTGATTAAAACTGTGTACATGGCCTGTACCGGTAGCATTTGGTTCCGGATGTGTTGAGGGGTCCATATTGCTTTGCGGTGGACGTGTCGCTAGGGTTGCGAAAACAGTAGAAGGTCTCTAAGTTGAAGCTCAAAGAAAGCGGGGTAAGTTAGTGGTAAGTTTTCTTGTACTTGTATGTACGAGTTCAGCTGATAGCCGCCCGTCCAGCCTTGCCCTTCTACCTCGAACATCATCAACCAACCATTCCAAGGACACCCGTCTTGGCGACCGAAGTCGTGCTGCCCAATCAGTCCTCCATCTTGCATCAAAAGTTTCCAGTTCCAAAAGACACGTGACAACTGCTCCAATAACCGAATCGACCTTAGAGAGAGAGTTCTCCTCTGCTCACCACTAGTGTTGAGGAGGGGTTCTCTCTTGGTGGAAACTACAGTACTATAATTTCAAGTGCGGAGTACAGTACTCTGGATAGTAAATACAGGACAAGACAGAGGCTTATTACAGTCGCCTAACAAAAACGGAAGTCCACGCACATTGGAACGGGAACAATGAAATTTGGCGGTAATGCGTGCTAGTACTAGTACACATCGCTCTCCGTTCCCCGTTCCCGATCTACATTCGCGAGCACCGCCAATACCATAATCAGAGTCCACACCCCACCAAATAAAGCTAGCTACCGTGATTTGCTTCCTTGATACTTTCACAAGTGTAAGAACTCGCACGTTACGTGATGATGAGGAGCTAGGCAAGTTAGGAAATCCGGGGCTTTCAAGAACCCTAACCCCGCAAAAGATCGTTTTCCCTCGAATAAAGTTCTTATGATGCCATAAAAACCAAGGATAAGGCTACCAGTAGGGGGGCTGGGGTCTCTCCCTCCCGATAGAGGGGGGCAAACAAAAAGAGCCTCTTTCAGCCTTCAGTTGAGGCAAGTAAAAAAAATAAATACCACAAACGCTACTGGAAGACGCAACTCAAACGCCCTAGCGTGAGATTCAATACAGTATTTCAGTTCTCGCAGTAGGGTTAGGGGGTGGGTAATGACAGCGCAATACCGTCTCAACGCACATCCACACAAAATATCAACCGCCATTCCGAGTTCCTTTTACTCCCATATTAGATTTGAAGGGTTAAAGTTGGTCGAATATTAATCCATTTGGATAACGAAATCGGCGTTGGTCTCGATTTTACAGGCGATGCGGAGAAAGCAGAGTTGCGCATTTTTGTCCATCCCTGGCAGAGTACCAGAGCTTTAGCATTGTTTTAGTATATCTACCAGTATGCTAGAGCGAATAGGAGGGAAAGTAGGTCTCGCCATAGCCTAAGGGGTTAGCGTCAGCATAGGTAATCTAAAGGAAGGGAAAAAATGATCACAGGGATATATCAATAGCAGTTTACTTTCAATGCTCTGTTCTTTTGCTTAGCGAAGTTGGAACAAGAATATCAGTACGGCAAGTGGAAATAGGTATTAGAAATTGGAAACTTTCAACGAGCACAAGCTAACAGAGGGGTCAAAATATCGGTACGGCACTCTGTCACAAGTTGAAGATGAGAATTGGGGATTATATACAGCACACCAGCCTCTTCTCTTAATTACCGATACCCTCCCATTATATGTCTACTAAGGCTGATTTTTTTAAGACTTATAAAGTTCTGAATATTATACACGGTTATCCTGCCTCCTAGAAACCACCTATGGTATTAGTTCATAGAGATGATAACATCACGAGACCGAAAAAAAAACTTGGCTCAAACACCCATACGGCAAAACTAAACTGAGCCTTGCTCCGAATCGATATCTGTATCATTGCATACCCACATCCCCTTCAAACCTCCTCTCCAGATTCTGAAATACCTTTATAGGCGCCAGAGATGCAGGAGAGTTACACCCTCGGGTGCCCAGAAATCTTGTTCCTTTGCTTCCTGCATAAGTGAGACCCGGTTCGAGTGGTGGTAAATAAGGTAATCCCCCTCAGGACCCCAGAAACAGCCTAAAATGTAAACCATTGCTGCGAGTGATAGATAACATATGAATATAGTGACGATTTTCCATAACCACGCAAAGATATTGAACAAGACGAATTACCCCCACGCAGGAACAAAAAATCCTCAAAAGAGCAACATCCTACAAAACAAATTGAATTCATAAAAACTATATAAATCTGTGATACCCCCTCCCTCCTCCCCTTCACCTTCTGGCCCTCCCACCTTTTGCGAAAAAAGACAAAATACAAAATGCAAGATACAAAGCTTTAATACACAATAATATTATCATACAAAACCCAGCCTAATGCACCCCTTCACTTCCTAACAACCCTAAGGGCCCTTTTACCTAACCGTCTAGTTCTAAAACTTTGTGCGGTAAATGTAGATAGTAGCATGTCAACCGGCATCGTTTGACGATAGACAGTGCAAAAGTGTTTACCTAATTTCTATCGTCTTAAATATTTGTAGTAAGATGGCAAAAACGTGACCTTGCATCGGAGGTGAGTTTGGAAATCCCACCAAACACTAGACGGCACGCTACAATAGGTGAATTAAACACCACCTAGTTGCCGATACAGTACCTCTCTAACCACCAAGCCCCGCTTAACTGTCGGCGCCGTCTCGTGCTGCTAGACGGCCGTCTATAGGCATATTAAATGGGCCCAAACACTAAACAAATACCTCCCATTAGCAATGACACTAACGATCTCAGCAACCCAAGCCACTTTCCCTCTATCCATCTCATCTTTTAAACGACGAGAACTTAAACAACCACGAAACTATGAAACCACTCGTATGGTAATGTATGATATGTTGACAATTATCCGCGCACCAATGACCAACGGCAACGCAGCCCTCCTCACCACCCTGCACTTTTAACACCGCGTAAAGAACTTTCTCTAGATCAAATATTAATATCTACTGTGTATTCTACTATGACATTGTATTTGCTTTTTTTCATTTTCATTTTTTTCATGATGGTGGGGTTAGTAGGGGAGTGCTATTGTCATAACCGAAGTTTTTCCTGTTCGTTGACCCTCGGTTGGTTTTGTCAACGTGCTATCCATAAACAAAACGCCAAGAGTTAGGATTACACAAAAGACTTTGATCGCCAGCGCATAGCGGGGAAGTTCTCTCGTTCACTTGCTCGCTCTCTCGCTTAATCCACGACTTAACTAGCCAACGGTAGAGACAAGAGTATATACAGTATAAACCAGCGAAGCCCTCCTCCCGTCCTTCCATCGATCGCGACACAGGTCCTTTCTCTTCGACATAGTCCCATTTCCCTTTAGCAGACTCCCGTGCTAACAAAAGAAAAACAAGCTTCAGAAAGAGCACCCACTGCCCACAGCCTCCGCTCTAGCAACCGTCTCTTTGCGTTTCCGACTCTTTGCTAGTCGCATTACCTCCAGCGCTGCATCGATCCCAAGCGCGTGTCCGAACCCTTTGTCCGAATAATAAACCGACTATCGTTAGAACATGCCAAGCAGCATCAAAGACTTCCAACGTCACCATTCACCGACCTATCCACCGTAGCTCCCTCCTTACCCCTAGTACACACAACCAGCAGCAGCATACCTTCACAGTGTCACCACGAACACTTCCCGCCTGCATAACTCAATCTTGGTATTATTCCTGGGAACGCTCTCTAAGTGTAGGCAGGCCCTGAACGCCTTCCGCCAATTGCGGGGGTATGAGGGAGGGTAATTGCTGGGCCATTTGATACCGGTTAAAAGTGAGGTGAAGTTGATGTAAGTGGTTATGGAAGCGTAAGGGTATAAAGAAGGATGGAGCAAATATTGATGCTATTGTTGCTTCGGGAAATGGGAGGGAAGCTGGAATTTGGGCAGTTGGGCAAGGTGGGGGATGTGGGCACTGTATTATAAGTTGTAGAATTAGGCGGGTGACAATGATAATCATTGCCTTTGAATTTGTTTCTTTTTTCTTTTGTCCCACTCTAATTTTAACCTGGCTGTTGAGCTGTGATTGTATCCTCTTGTTTTCCTAGAAGAAGTTTCGACACCGGTGTCTAAATCACATAGGATCTTATCATAAATGTCTGTAAGGCTAGAAGGAAACATTCGCCATAACTCCTGTACCCCCCAAAACTTTCCATTATTACAGTACCACCTAACACGAAAAGGACACTGGCATTCGAGCGAACATCGTAATTACATGAAAAAGAAAAAGAAAGAAAAAAAGAAGAAAAAGGATTGCCAAAGAGCGGACAAAATGCCGGTAGAACAAAAAAGAAGTACCCGAAATCCCCACTCAGGAAGACGGATAAAACAACAACCTCCGGGGGGGCCCCGCTCCACTTTAACTTCCTACTCGCAAGAAAGAAAAGAAAAGGGCTATGTACAGTACATCACAATTATTTTGTACAAACCTCAGGGCGAGCCCCGCGAAACTTCAAAACGCGCCCAAATTTCCGACAGATATATATATACCGTAACACAAACTCTACTCTTATCGCCCCGAAGTACACCAGCACCCTTCATCTTCGTAGAAAAGCAAACCTAAGAGCTGAATTCTAAGAGTACAAAACTACTCACATCGACCCATGGCATGCCATAGTGCTCCTGTAACGCTAGTATAGCCTCAAATTCTTCACCGCACTCCACCACATATGGGAAGAAGCCACCTAGCTGCCTTCGGAGGTTCAGCCAATCATATAATTTTGTTGGAATAGGCTCGGATGGTTGGTTGGCATGGCGGAGACGAATTTTCAGCAAGAATCCGCGCGATACTATAACCGCTCCCAAATCATGATCGCTAGGATGGCGGCAACAGCGACGATTGCGGCGGCAGCAATAGCGGTCCGAGAAACAGGACTTGGTAGGGCTAAAAGAGGAGAGTCGAGCGGAGGGGGATGTGAGGATATTTCTGAACTAACGTTGGCGGTGTCAGGAGGGGAAACGGCTGAACAAGTATTTTGAGTGAGCGTGTCTGGGGTGACACCGTGTGGCTGTGGGGGTTGTGACGAAGCTGTAGGTCCATCATAGCTACTCTCGGGAATATAGGAAGGAGATATTGGGGTATCATTCGGCTTCGTATCGGACTTAGTATCTGCGCGACCTTGGAACAACTTCACAATCTCTTCGTGCCCACCCTCGGCAGCGCAGTGGAGTGGTGGTTTGCCACCATTGTCTCTCGAGTCGGGGTTGACCTCTTTCCGGTTTAGGAGCAGCTTTACAATCCCCTCATGCTCGCACTCGGCAGCCAACCAGAGTGGTGTTTTTCCATGATTGTCCCTCAAGTCGGGGTTAACATCTTTCCGGTCAAGGAGCAGCCTCACAACCCCCTCATGCCCACCCTCGGCAGCGCAACAGAGTGGGGTTCGGCCAGCAATGCCTCTCGGGTCGGGGTTGACCTCTTTCCGGCCTAGGAGCAGCTTCACAATCCCCTCATGCCCACCCATGGCAGCACACAGGAGTGGTGTTCGGCGAAGAACGTCTCTCGAGTCGGGGTTGACCTCTTTCCGGTTTAGGAGCAGCTTCACAACCCCCTCATGCCCACCTAAGGCAGCACATAGGAGTGGTGTTTGGTCATGATCGTCTTTCGAGTCGGGGTTGACATCTTCCCGGTCAAGGAGCAGCTTCACAATCCCCTCATGCCCAGCCCCAGCAGCACACATAAGTGGCGGTGGGCCATTATAGTCTCCCGAGCTAGGGTTGACCTTTTTCCAATCTAGGAGCAGCTTCACAATCCTCTCATGCCCACCCGCGGCAGCACACATGAGTGGTTGTTGGCCATAATCGCTTCTTGAGTCAGAGTTGACCTCTTCCCTGTCTAAGAGTAGCTTCACAATCACCTCATGCCCACCCAAGACAGCACTCTGGAGTGGTGTTCCGCCATAATTGTCTCTTGATTCGGGGTTGACCTCTTTCCGGTCAAGGAGCAGCTTCACAATCCCCTCATACCCACCCTTGGCAGCACACTGGAGTGGGGTTTGGCCATGATGGTCTCTCGAGTCGGGGTTGGCCTCTTCCCGGTCTAGGAGCAGTTTCGCAGTCCTCTCGTGCCCACCCTCGGCAGCACACCACAGTGGCGTGTGGTCATAATTGTCTCTCGAGTCGGGGTTAACCTCTTTCCGGTCTAGGAGCAGGCTCACAATCCCCTCATGCCCGCCCTCGGCAGCACACTGGAGTGGGGTTTGGCCATGATTGTCTCTCGAGTCGGGGTTAACTTCTTTCCGGTCAAGGAGCAGCTTCACCATCCCCTCATGCCCATTTTCTGCAGCCCACGCTAATGGAGTACGGCCCCATGCATCCACCATATCTGCACCACAGCCTTCTACCACTTCCAACAAAGAAACCGCAATCTGATCAAGCCCTAGGTATGCCGTGCAGTGAAGACCAGTGAATCCCTCAGAATACCGCTCCTTCCTTTCCCACTCTCTAAAGTTCCCCCATAAAAGAAGTTTGGCTGATATATGTCGGCCAAACTTGGCAAGTAGCTGAAGTGCAAGTGATTTCACGCCTTCTGTAAGCTCACCATCTGCATAGAGCCCCCAGTAACTAGAAGCATATTGAAGGAGGTGGGTCTCTGCCGGAGCGGCGTTAAGACTAGGTGAAAGCTCATTGACGGAATCAAAGTTAAGATACGTCAAGCAAACTTCCGCCATTGTCACCTGCGGGTTCTTGAAATGTTCGGAATGCCTGTTGAAATATTCTTGAAGGGTAAAGTGTACTAGGCGGATAATTGAGCTCTCATCTACGGTGACAAGTCCCAAGCAAGAGGCTAACAATGTTTTTTCCGAAGGGATATTATCGCAGTCCATATCTCTAGAGCCAATCTCAATCGCCAGGGCGTCGCATAGCTCCCCAATGTGCATCGGGCGTTCCGAACGAGAAATCCACATCAATGCAGCCATGCCGAGTGCTGATTTGCCTTTACCCTGACCCTTTATTCTATCCAATGTCGCATCATAGGCGCCGTCCAAACCGAGTCCACTTGTCATTAGGTGGAGTCTTTCTCGCCTCTTGCGGATTGTCGCCTCATCTAATATCGCAGCTATGCTGAGGGAAACGAGTAGAAATCTAGGCATTATTATCAGCGATCACCCGGGCTTTTGATATAGAATTAGCCATCACATACGCGTCGGGGATCCTTTCTGGAATACGTTTCATAATATCGGCCTTGAGCCCAGGGCTCATCACTTCCGAGTCCGAGTCATGCTTCAACTTCATCTCCAGATATTCCCTTACATCCTCACTATTCGGGCTGAATGGGATAACCTGCGCACACCCCGGGATATATTTCTCTACCGCACTTCGAATATGGGGTCTCCCAGTAATAAATAACCGGACACCTGGTAGCGCCTGAGAAACGGTATGCAACGAGGTCAGGAGTTCGGATAGATGTTTCTCCGGAAATTCATCTAGGGCATCAACACAAATGAAAGTCCGCTTCACGGATGCAAGGGCCCCCTGCAAGAGCCTAAGTGCCTGTGAAATTTGGAGTCCTCGACCCCCAACCTCGCCCTCTGCTTTCCTGAATGCTTCTTCGATCTCAGTAGGAACCATTTTTAACGCATTCACAACCTGCTTGATGAAGGCGCCTATCATGTTTGTAGCGGTTTGCCTCTTTTGGTCCTGGAAATCGCAATAGACGCAGACGACGGTGACGTTCTCCTCCCTAAAATGATCAAGCAACTTGTCAATCACCAGAGAGCTAATTTTTTTATCAGGTTAGCTATAACATTTTCTCCTCAGTACTCATTTTTCCTACCTAAGAAAGGTCTTTCCAACCCCGGGATTACCGGAACAAAATAGAGTAGCCTTGCCGAAATCGCCTTCGCCGTCACGCCATCTGAGAAACTCATCGGCTTGCAAAAACCATTCTCCTAAGCCATTCTGTCTTCGCGCTCGAACATCGTTGTGGCGTACATGAGGTTGTAGGGGTGATAGCCAATTCAAGAGTTTGGTCCTTTCATTCACATATGTTATATTGGTAGTGGTGTTGTTACTATTTATTTGGTTAAAACTGTGTATATGGCCTGTACCAGTGGCATTCGGTTCCAGATGTGTTGAAGGGTCCATATTTCTTTGCGGTGGGCCTGTTGCTAGGGTTGCGAAAAAAATAGAAGGCCTCGAGGTTGAAGCTCGGAGAAAGTGGGGCAGTGGTAAGTTTACTTGTAGATACAGATGATACTGCAGCCGCCAGTCCAGCCTTGCACTCTTGCCACGGGTATCACCAACCAACCATTCCTAAGACTGTCTTGGCGACAGAAGTCGTGCTACCCAATCGCCCCCCACAAGTTTCTCCCAAAAAAGACACGTGACATCTGCTTAGGTAATGGACTAGGCCTTAGAAAGAGGGTTTTCCTCATCACTAGTGTTGTGAAGGGGGTCTCTCATTGTGGGAACTACTATAATTTCAAGTGCAGAGTACAGTACTCGAGTACGGTGGTGATAAATACGAGACAAGACAGAGGCCTATTACCGGCAGCCATCCAACAAAAAAGGAAGTCCACGCCCATTGGAGCGGGAACAATGAAATTTTGCAGTAATGCGTGCTAGTGCTAATAGCTCTCCGTTCCTCGTTTCCGATCTGCACCCACGAGCCCCACCAACACCGCAACCAAATCTTTATTCCATCAAATAAAGCTAGTTACTGTAACTTGCTTCCTTGATACTACTCGCAAGTGTAAGAACTGGCACGTTACGTGATGAGGCGCCAGGCAAGTTAGGAAATTGAGGACTGTCAAGAACCCTAACCCTGCAAAAGATCATTTTCCCTCGAAAAAAAAGTTCTTACTATCCCCTAAACCGCTGAGACATTCAGCCCCAATTGAAATGTTGAACACTAGCCTATTTGAGTAATCGGGAGTGAATCTACACGCTCCTCATCGTTTCCATCACGGACATACTGAGGAATACAGATTTTGCGGAATTCTGAGTACTACGCATCTAATAAACAACGGGGTTTTTCCTATCACGGTTACTCAAATAGCCTAGTGTTCAACATTTTAAACGGGGCTGAATGTCTCAGCGGTTTAGGGGATACTGTATGAGGCTAGGATGACTGGGGTCTCTCCCTCCCAATCGAGGGGGGCAAATATGGCAAAAAGAGCCTCTTTCAGCCTTCAGCTGTGGCAAGTAAAAAGAAAAAAAATACAACCGACACTGCTGCGAGAGGCAACTCAAACGTCCTAGCGTGAGGTTGAATTACGGCATTCAAGTTTTAACTGTAGGGGTCGGGAGTAGGCAATGACAGTTCAACACCATCCCAACGTACATCCACACAAAATATCAATGGTCATTGCGAGTTCCTTTTGCTCTTATATTGAATTTGAAGGGTTACCGCTGTTCGAATACCAGTATTGATCCCTTTACATAGGAAACCGGTGTTGATCTCGATTTTACGGTCGATGCGGCGGGCAGGGTTGCACAGTTTTTGCCCACCACTGCTAGAGTATAGGAGCTTTGACATCGTTTCAGTATATCTACATCTCCGGTATGCTGCGGCGAATAGGAGGGGCAGAAGGTCTCGCTGCGGCTTAAGGGATTAATATCAGCATAGGGAAGAAGCATACCAATTGCCTAAATGAAGGAAAAAATAATCACGTAGATATGTTACGCCAGTGGTAGTTTATTTCCAACACTCTGCTCTTGTGTTTAGAGAACCATGTCGGTACGGCGGCTGGAAATGGGTATCGGGCCACCGGGAAGAAGTTGAGGAATTTATACACCACCGAGACATAGGGCTGGATATTTCCAGATACTACAAGTATTAAAATAGTACCTGGATGAGTGTAGTTAGTCTTTTGCGATAACCACACCTCATCACTTCTACCTCCCCAACTAAAACCACACTATAGACTAAAAAAAATTAAAAAAACTGTAATCCCAAGTACTCCTCAATTCCCCCAAAGGGTTCTGCTGAGAATTTATAGTACCATGTAATTCACTACCTAACCACCCTCCGTCCCCAATGAGAGTCATACTCTAAAATCACAAGCTCCCACAGCGACTCTTCGGCACTCCCGCAGAAGCTAGCCACCTGCCGGCAAGCCGACAGAGACACTCTACTAGTGCCCCCGCTGGCAAGAACCCCGCCAGAACTTCAGAAAACAACTCGAAAACACAAACATATTCGAAACTGCCCCCGCAAGTAGCTTCAACATGAACCATCGACAAGACAACAGGAAAAGGGCCGGAAACTCACGCATCAAAATCTCCCGCTAGCCAAGCACTGCACCACTCTTTTAGCTTTTAGAGCCGCTTCCAGGGTAGCTCCTTCTCCCATCTACTTACTGTGCGAGAACGCGAGAAGGGTGAGTTCGTCACGCCGCCTCTATTCATAGCATTATTAGCACCCATTCCTACACCCAAACTACGACTCAAATCTATAATTCTTATATCATACCAATACATTTTGTGGCTTCTAAGGCAAATACTTGAGGGTTCCAGTTTTTATGATTTGTGGTGCGAGCAAGAGTGAGAAACTAACCATAATCCTTGCATACTGCAGCTGTACCGTACCGTGCTCGAGTAGAGGCGGTAGTAAATATTAATATTAGAGCATGCGTGATCCAATTGCCTCTAGTCACAGCCCCCACCAAACTAGCCACCTTTACTTATAGTTCCGGCAGTTCATTTTTCGTTCAAGACCCCCTGCCGCCCATAACGCTTATAACCAATGGGCAGCACGGCGCCACCTTGGCTATTTTACCGATAGCTACGGTATCGCTAGGGGAGTTGCTTGGCGATAAGCGAAAGCTAATTTGAAGTCAGCAAAGCGAACACTTTAATTAAAACCCCAGGATTGTCCCCAAACCGGAAATTTGGGCCGCTGCAGCTTGATATGCTTTTCTTTACCGAAAACTCCTAAGAGAAGAGCTATCCCCTAGTCCAACGAAGCTGTTTTGACAGACAATAGCAGTTAGTAACTCCTTTGACTCGGTCTCTCACTAGCAGTTGGCTATGCCAACTAATACTGCCTCACCAAGGACAAGTCTTAAAACCACTTTCCCTCTGAGTTATGCATTATAAATCGGAAATTTTCAAAGAGTGAAAGCTAACAGTGGGTCAAAATACCAGTACGGTACTTTATCGCAAGTTGAATGGGAGATTGTCTACGGCGCACAAACCTCTTCTCCCAATTCCCGGTGCCCCGCATCGTATGTCCCTCACAAGACCGAAAAAAAACCCTGCTCAAACACCCATAGGCAAAACTAAACCGAGCCTTGTTGCGAATCGTATCCGTATCGTACCCACGCCCCCCTCAGCCTGCCTATTAAAAATATATAATTAATACCTCAATTCTAATCCTGCTCTGGCATGAATACAGACACCCATATAATAAATCACGTGAAAGTGAGGTACTTTAAGGTAGGGGGCCAATACCCGCCCCGTTAGAGTACTGGAATTAAAGATTGGATTGGAAGGGTGGGGTAATGTGATAATGGGGGGCTTGGGCTGGGAGTTCCAGAATACCCATGGTCCGCTAAAGTATCACTAGTACATACTAAATCAATTATGGATAGATAGGGGATAACTTAACCCAGTAGGTGTGACGAACAAAAGAAAAAAATCAAAAGGATGTACATATAGGGAGAAGGGAGTATGTAAAAGCAGTAACGGACTATCAATGTACATGAGATTGGTTAAACGGGACGCAAATGATAGAATGGGGAGTGTAGAGGAAAGTAGGCGGTGGGGGGGAATGAGATATGGTGAAGTTCTAAGTGAGTGAATCTGAGGGCTTCAGTGTCTGCGATGGCCTGTCTGTCCGCGTGAGGAGAGCTGTCTATAGTGGGTTTAGGATTGTGCTTCGTCAATTTTTTTTGCATATCGAGAGGGATACATATGCTAAGTGGGACTTACCATTGGGCGTTAAACCCTGCGTATCTTTTTGGAAAGATGTTCAGAAGGGTCGGACGGCTCGGGGGAGCGAGAGTGTGTTGGCCGAAGGCCTGCGGCATACCTGAGAACGATATCTGACCTGTCCCGTAGCAACTTTGCAATTCCGTCATGCCCATTCCGGGTAGCCGACGAGGCCGGTGTTTGGCGAAATTGGTCAATAGTGTCGATATTAACGTCGTTCCGTTCTAGCAGAATCCTCACAACCCCCTCATGCCCATTCTCGGCAGCCCAGGAGAGCGGTGTTCGGCTATACAAGTCAGCAATGTTGGGATTGATGCCATTCTGTTCGAGTAGTATCCTCACCACTTCCTCATGCCCGTTCATGGCAGCCCAGGAGAGTGGTGTTAGGGTAGCTATGCCGTTAGCTGTGTTGAGATTGGTATTGCTCTGTTCCACCAGTAGCCTCACGACTCCTGCATGCCCATTATGAGCAGCCGTGCAGAGCGGTGTTAGGCCAAATTGGTCAACCCGGTCGGTATCGACATCGCTCCGTTCGAGCAGTGCCT
>Ga0307507_10003732_pt1 | contig 28685 bp, 6 predicted proteins | sample 7_EM_MG_FD_207223 | JGI IMG/M metagenome (GOLD analysis project Ga0307507, IMG submission 207223) | Populus trichocarpa ectomycorrhiza microbial communities from riparian zone in the Pacific Northwest, United States - 7_EM | ecosystem: Host-associated > Plants > Roots > Unclassified | place... | reverse complement strand
AAAGGTTACGGCACTGGCAAATTGCTGTTAGATTGCCGCAAACTGCTATTACATAATGGCAAGTTGCGGCAAGTTGCCATCACGTGACTAGAAGATTGTATATAACTTTAAGCGGTGCTTCCGTTCTTCTTATTTCCTTTCTTTAGCTTTAGATCCTCATTTATAGACAATACAATTATACAGGCTTGCGCGACCCTCTTGCTATGCTCGTGCCTCGATTGACCGAGTCGCTAACAATAAGGGCCGGTGTTCTTCTAATTAAGTTTTTTAGCAGGTTGTTTTGTATTTAGATTTCTTATATCTAGCCAGACAAAGTTACTAATTTGGTAGGCTAGTACTAGGGTTTAGTTCTTATTTGCTGCGGCTTTATAGACAGATTAGACCCATATTATTTTATTAGTAAGGAACTCTTATAGTTCTTCTATCTTCTTTATAAATTTGTTTGCCTCTGCAACTTATAATGCTTAATAAGCTAGGTAAGGAATATTACTAAAGGGTTTAAAACCTATTTACGGATACTGGCTATAGTTGGCCAGGAATAGGGAGACCTTTATAGTTTCCAAGACGGTAGTTAATAGTTATACTATAGTCCTAAGAGTTAGAGTTTGTAACATCTAATGCATTTAATAAGATCCTAAGGTAGCGCCGTCCTAGAGAGCGACTTAGCTCTAAAACTTTCCTTTTGGAGGCAATTAGGGCAGGGTTCTTATAGCGTATTAGTTATAGCTTCGTCCTTATAAGTGGTGCTTATTAGATAATAAGTTGGAACTAGATAATAATTAGGGGCGACGGCTAGAGGATTAGGGCGGTAAATGGTTATTAGTATTAGCTATTTATAAGTTATGTTAGGGTATAGGGACGGAGCAGTATCTTAAAATATAATCCTTGCTTCCGCATTTAAAGTAAAGGCCTAGCTTAATGCATTATTTTTATTTAGGGGATCCTAGTAGAGCGTATCCTAGGGTCCCTACGGAGGACGACGCAAAAATGGATTTCCCTTTCCTTTTTGGGACTAGTATATACCCCCCATAAGGTCGCCAATATTATGGGGGCTCTATCGCTTAAGCAACGAGATTTTAGGCGGTCTACGTCCCGAAGACCCCCTAAAGGCTCCCTAAAAGGCCCAAAACCTCAGCAACCTTATAGGCACCTTATGGGGGGAAAACGCTAGTCCCAAAAAGGAAGGGGAAATTCAATTTTGCGTCGTCCTCCGTATATTAATATCTATGGCGGTAGGGTACTTAGGCTAAGATAATAACTTAGTGGATATTTATGGGGCCATTATATTATACCAAGGTGTAGGCTTTGGTATTAGGCGTAGTATATCATTATACCGTTTATTAATAACGTTTGCGCAGGTATTAAGGGCTCCTAGTAGGTCTACACCTATTAGGGAGGTTTTTAGTTTAAAACTTAGGGATTTAATAAGGCTATTAACTAGTGTGGAGTCATTCCAGCCTATTTATTTTGCGTAACAGTTAAATTTAGAGAAGTATACTAGGAAGCTTTTTATTCCTTAAGTTATATAGTTTATCTTCCTCTAAGTAGTAGCTTGGTGGTTTAGGTCACCATATATAGCTTTAAGAAGTATAACTAGGCTTCGTACTAAGTTTAGTTAGAGGGGTTTAATAAGGTTAGCTATATCTCCTCCTAGTTAACTTAGGGCGTAGCAGAGTTAGTTGGCTTTAGTTAGGTAGCGGTTAGCATTACTAGTTAGCTTATTTTTAAGCTAGCTTAGGAGTAATTAAAGTTCTCTTTATTTGCTAGTAAATATTAAAGGGTCTAGTAGTTATTTAGATCGTTATAGTATAGTAGCTGGTTTAGGGTAAATAGCTACTGTAGGTTCAGGACTCTTATCCCGCGTATTTGTCTCTAGAGAAGGCGTTCGGTCTTAGGGCCCTATTATAGGCATCTTAAGGGTGCGGACTTCTTTTTAGAGGTCCTTAATTATTTACAGGTGTCGTGCTTCTTATTTAGCTTATTGTTAAGTTAAAGTGGCTTAGTTCTGTGCGAGGGCGTCTATAAAGGACTTCTATATCTCTGCTAATTGTTCTTAGAGTGCGGATATAATGCCGGCGGCTATTATAGGGGCTTTAGGGTTGTTCTGTATTTTAAAGGGTGGTATATAAGGTTAACGCAATGTAGTGTTACAGAGTAAGCATAAGCGGTGATAATATATAGCGAAGTAGATATTATTAAGCTATATATATAAACTGTGTAATAAGGTTAAAACGTTGCGTAAGGAGAGAAGGTAAGGAAACGGGAAGAAAGGAGTATATATTGTTAACTTAGTTGCTTAGTTAACACGTGCATGGGGTAAAATAGGCTTTAGGTTATAATCCTAGCAGAACTTGGCAGAATTTAGTGGACTTGGCAGAACATGGCAGAACACGGCAGATTGCTATTAGATTGCCGTAGATTGCGGTTGGTCTCTTCTTACTAAGTTGGTAGAAACAGGTGGATGTGTATAAGGTGTTACGGAGGTGTCCTGTAACAATCTAGAACTACCTAGTTAAGTGTTAGGCCCTGGCTTTTATGCACTATAAGAGCAAAAGCTAGAGTAACTAGAAATTAACACTATAAGTAAGAGCCTTTTATACCCTCCTACTTATAAAGCACAGAAAATATAGGGATAACTTTCTTACTATCCTGCCAAGTAAATAGGGTAGGTCCGTTATACCTATCTACTGCAATTAGTAGTAACTGGGGTTGATTATTTTTAATATCCACGTGTTCCTTCTATACAATATCTTTAACTGTACTAGTAGTACTATTTACCAAGCCTAGTTTAACCCAGATATTCTATATTAGCATTACTTTTGCGCCAATATATAGGGCTAGATTCTCTATAGTATTGCACTAATTGGAAGTAGCCTTCTACATACCTATACTGGTATTAACTGACTTAATAGCTACTACTGGCTGTAAAAGGTCGTAAAGCCAAGTAGTATTATACTTACCTATAGTAGCACATGTGCTATATAGCCGAATTGCGTTGTTAAAGCCCGTAACCTTATTAGTAGATAGGCCCTACTTATACCTAGTTAAAAGAAGCTTCTAGGTTAAATTATTTATAGAATTACTACGTAGCTCCGTAAGGGCGGTCCTAAATACAGAGCTCTTAGCATTATTACTGCCCTGCTATATAACTTAATCTAGGATAGCAGTTTGGTTAATCGCCTTATAGGCTCCCTTTCCATGGCTAGCGAGCTCTAATAGGCTAGCGGGTAGATTGTTATATAAGGCCACCTAATCTATAGGGGGAAGCTAATGGAAATTGCTTACTAGCAAGATGTTCAAGCCTCTAAAATAGTCGTTATTACGCGCAGGGTAGATCTAATGGAGGCGGCAATTAATCTAGGCCAGATATACTTGCCTGATTATAGATTTCTTGTTAAGGATAAGATAATAAATATCCTTAAAAGCTTGTTATAGAGGCATAAGACTGGTAGCAGGCAATTCCTTAAAGGGGCGATTTACTGGTAGCCTTAGTAGATTATATATAGTCCTGCTATTAATATTAAAAGCAGCTACCCTAGTAGGGGCGGCTCAAACCAATAGCAATAGCTTGCTATTAGCCCTTGCTATAGTATAGAGCATAGTAGAGAGAACAGTAATAAGATATAATTTGCTGGTTCCTACCTCTTTATTAACGTTAATTCGCAGTAGGGGGGGGCTAAGGCCCAATTGGATCTGCCTATAGTAATTAACTACGGCGTTATAAATATAACGCTGGCCTAGTTATAAGGAAGACAGAGTTACTGTTTAGGATAGGTAGCTTAACAGTAGAGGCTGTAACTGTGCTTCCTGCTAATAAGTCCTATTATTAAGCTGCGGGTATATACTATAATGCGTACCCTAGTTATAGTTATAATTAAGCTCCCTATCACCAAGCCTATTAGGATCCTTAATTTTAACTCTATTGGTATTTTGGAGGCAGGCATGCAGGGCCTTAAAAGACTAGTATAGCTCTAAGTTATCTGCAAAATCGCCCTTAAACTTATTAATATTATTAGCAGTTTTGCGGCCTTCCTCCAGTTTCTAATTACAGAAGTAGTTAAGTAGGTGCTAATAAGAGTCAATACAAGCCTAATAGGAAGCTGCATAATTAGGGGCCCCAAACCTATTAGTATAAGTAGCCACTTCCTTATACTCCCTCTATGGGTAATAAAGAATAAGCTTTATACAGTAGAACTTAGGATACTATAGATAGAAAGAATCGCCTTTATATTGCGGAAAGTACGATATAACTTAAGGCTTTGCTCTTAGCTGATACTTATAAGTAGAGTAATTAAAATAGAGTAGGAAATTAAAGAAAGTGACATTCTCTAACCCATCTAGGCGGCGCTTATATTTCTTATAGTTAGATAGTCCGCACCCTCCTAGTTGGCCATCCTTAAACTTATATATAGCGCTTCAGTCATCCTCCTGGCGGTAGTCTAAAGTTACTACATTTCTAGAGCCTTTGTAAAGGAGAATGTTAAGAAGTAGATAGTATATCTCCTATACTAACCAATTGCGTTTAGCAATAAGCTTATTTATAAACCTAGCTACTACCAAACTAAAGGCATAAAGGCTGTTGGCGTATAGCTGTACTAATTAGAGTAGCTCCTAGTAGGAAGTCGACTTCTTCTCTTCCTTGCTATAATATTTACCTATATAGTTAACTATTACTAATATGCTTATAATGGGTAATATATTAATATTCGCCATCTACGCCAATATTATAGCTGCATTGTAACCATTAAGAAGCTTATTATTACGCTATGGACAGAACGTCTAGTAATATGGATTTTAATCCTTTAATACAGCGGCCTTATTGTATAGAGAGCGTAGAAAGTAGAAGCGGCACTCCTTTGTTCTAGTAGAGCCTTTCTTTAATCTTAAGCAGTAAGATTTAGTGCAATTGCGGTGCCGTTAAAATTAATTAAGGCAGGCAGTAAGAAGCTTACTAGTATTAAGCTGTTCTTTATAGCCGAGAGTAGAAGAATATTAAAGATTAGGAGGCCTAGATTGATTAGGATTTATTACAGATATAAAAGTAGCCCAGTACTTAGTAAAAGCTGCCCTTAATGCACCAGCTAACGGATCTAGCTCTAGGGCTGTTAAACTCCATAAGAAGCTATATATATAGCCACTACCTTACACCTGCCACTTATACTGGGACCAAAAGTCAGTGCCATTAAATAGACCTATAAGCACGTACTTCCTAAATAGATTGAAGCGGCAATGCAGCCAGTAAGCAGCAATATATTGATTATTATTAAAATTTTAAGAAGCAATCTAGTAGCGCTAAGCCTTATTAGTAGCCTTATATTTATCAAATAGAGGCATATAAAAGTGTAGATTATACTAATATAGATTAGCAGCGCTAAGTGTAAAGAATAGAGACCCGCTCTTAATATTTTTAGTATAAGCTATAAGCTTATTTCTCTTCTGCTTCCAGTAAGGTCTAGTGCCCTTAAGTTTCTATACATGCTATATAATCTTATTTAGAACCTAGTTACCCCTACTACTATTTATAAGATTACTAAGCTTGTCTAAAAATAGACTATTCTTATCTAATTAGCCGTAAAGGAAGCGGGTGGCGTTAAGGGCTTGCTCTCTTATAATCTAACTAAACATATAGTAGTGAAATAAGGGGTAGCGGCCAAACCGACTGTCCTGATACTTAAGCATATGCTTAGTATACGCAGCTAGGGTAACTGTACGGCTTCGTGGCATGTTAAAATCTACTTTATCATAAGGAAATAGGGTAGGAAAGGCGCTGCGCATAATAAAACTAGCTAATCGCTTAGAGAGAAGTGTCTATTGCATAGTAGGAACCTCTAGGCCCACTTATAGGTCTTATTGGTATTAAACCTTGCAACCTAAAAGCTCTAATTTATTAAGGTTAGGCACTAGATTAGGAACCAAAGTATCTAGTACGTTGTTATTGAATTTGCTGTCTAGTATATTACTGCCAAGCTTGGTAGGCAGAGGATTAATAACAGGAGGATATTGCACAGGAGCAGTAGGGTAAGCTGTTAGGCTACTAGAATTGGACTCTAACTTGTTAATATAAGGTAGCTAATCTAATATAGAGCCATTTTTAGGTAAGCTGGTAAGCCGGGTGCTATATATTTTAACGTCACGATAATTAGGATAATTGACTTTTAAAAAGTAAAGCTACTATGCTATGGCAGAGCGCCTTACGGTATACCGTTTAGTGAACCGCCGACTTAGGTATTTACCACCCTCTACTGCCGTAGGCCTCACAACTAGTACATCAAGTTTAGTAGGTAGCCGTGGTAGCTACCTCTAAGTCTTTAGTATATTCTGGCTAAAACAGCAGATGTGGCCAGTATAGCGATATTGCTGGCTATATACACGTATAACTTGCAGATAAACATATACGCGTGTAATTAGAAGCTCCTCTACCGCTATAAGTATAGGTAGGAAGCCAGGAACAGGCCCCAGATTGAGCCTATTGCTTTTACTAAATAGGGGAGGAAGGGTTAGATTCTTAAGGGCGTCCTTAATGCAGGCTTTATATACACCTATATTATTACCCTTTATGGCTAGGCCGATTTAGAACCACCGCTCCCTGCAACAACTATATGTCTCCATATATTCAGCCTATAGTATACTCCTAAACTTCTTAATTCACTCCCAATCAACAGCCGAAATAGGTAGTAGTATAGCTATAGTTGGATCTTGCCGCGAGGGAGCTTGCCGCAAAGAAGGTGGTATTAGTGGTAGAATAGGTATTAACGGTAGGGTAGGTATCGGCAGTAGGGTAGGTATTAGCAGTAGAGTAGGCATAGGAGCCAGCCCTAGCAAGGATATATCTCTTCTACTGCACAGAGCTTTATCTATAGTATATAGCGGAGGAGTAGGCAAGTAAGCCTTACCCCACCAATTAAAAATATGGTACTCCTGTTATATTGCCCTAATTATCTTCCGCCGTTAAGCAATTTTAGGGGTATTTTAACTATTCTAGCCACGAGGTAGGAAGGCGTTCTTGGTATTGTTTTTAGGTAAAGCAGTTTGCTAGCGCCTTGCAGGACAATTCTTAGTAGTAGAATCCAACTCTATAAGAGCTCTCCGCTTATTTAAATTATATTTAAAGACCTAGAAAAGTAAGCAGAAGTAGAAGTAATATATAGAGAAGACGCGCCTTTAACCGACATAACTGGCATAGCTTTAAAATCTTCTTTAAAGGGCCGTCTTTGACAAAGTTAAGGCGGGGCTTATAAATATAGCACTTGCTGCACTTAATTATAGTAGTATTAATAGAGTTGTCAACAAAAAGGAAGGCATAATAGTAAGATATTTTAATATTTATATTATTTTGATGTTTATTACATAGATTCTGCCACAACTTACCACGCGCAGTTTTTTTCTAACCAATTAGAAGCTAGCTCTCCAACTAATTAGAAGCAGGCTTGGCTAAGTTTGAAATCCAGGACCTGAAAGTAATAGACTACTTATAAACTTGGGTTAATAAGGAGGTGCTAAGGGCTAGCCGAAGGCTAGCCTTGGCAGCCGCTAAAAGATCCCTTACAGTACCTAAATCTAAAGGTTATTAAATTTTTAAATGCTAAAAGCTTATAGTTTTTAAAATACTAGTTTTTTGGCCTTAAATTTAAAAAATTTCACCTTTTCCCTTAATATCTTAAGAATTTTAAAAGTTTTGCTTTTAGGAATTTAATAGCCTCTATTTCTAAGTACTATCTATTGCCTATTAAATTTTTAGAATTTATTACTTAGTTGTTATTAAGATGTTAAGGTTCGAATTTTCCGATTTTTAGTATGATTTTTAGTGCACAGCTTACTGGTGTAATATGTTACCTTAGAAGCTTATTACCTTAGCAAGCTCAGACCATAAAATCAATTAGCGGATATCGCTAACCTTTTTGGTCAAAAAGTTGATTCTACAAAGGCCGACGGTTTTGAAAACCGGCTATCTGCTAAAACGTAAAGAACGCTAAAATCTCTACCTTTTGGAATTCGTATACAAATTCAACCCAACATCTAAAGCTCTTAATTAAAGAATTATGCGATAGAGAAGAAGCAGATTAGTTATTCCATAGAATTTTATAATAGTTAAATTCAAGACGTAATTGCTATTTATTTATTATCACGGGTCTAGAATGCGCAAAATACTCGCTTAAAAAATTGGCCGGTTTGCAAAACCGGTAGCCTTCGTACAGCTACGGAGGACGGCTTAGAAAGAGATTTCTCCTTCCTATTTAGGAAAAGCGCGTTTTGAGCGCCAAGACCTTACCAAAATTAACTCAATCAGCTTAATTAAAGCTATTAATACTAGTATATTGTCTATATAGCTTCTAAAACGTGGTGTTTTAGTGTCTAGCATTTACCTAATTAACCTCATTCTACCGCACCTTATATTTTACAGGCTTTTAAGGGTTTTAAGGCCTTAATTGCCTCTATTGTTCTTGGCTCTCTACCTAGCTCTCTACCTAGCTCTCTACCCGTTTAATTACCTAATTGCGATTGTTTCTTTAGGGTCTCTAGTTATAGAGCTGTTGATCTACAATCAAGCCAGAGCCTTAAGTGTTTTAACGTCAATTTAGAACAACCAAATTAGCTAATTTTTGCCACTCTTCCTTAGTGATCTCCTCAATTTCCTTATAGCTCTGCGTAGGTAGGAAAAATTGTAGATAGGCGTTAGGTAGACTATAGTAATTACACAATATCTTATAGCCTATTTTAAGCACCTTAACAATTATAGAGAGCTTATGATTAGCTTCCTCACGGAGCTACTTCCGGCTTTACTGCTTTTTATCTACTCCCTCTCTATAATTGTTGCCTCCTTTAAGTTCTATAATCTTCTTAATATGGCAAGGGATCCTCTTAATCCACTGCTAAATTCGCTACTATTTAAGATCTTACTAAGCTCCAAGCTAAGCCTTCTCTACAGCTACGCAGGAGGTAAGTGGGCCTCTTTTTATAGTAATCCGTTTTAGGTAGCCCTAATAGGGCTTAATTATATTTAAATTCGGCAAATTACCTAACTAAAGAAGACGTTAAATCTCGCAAGCGTTAAAGTAGGTTTAGTAAATCTTTGCAATATAAGAAGTAGCCTTATCTTCCTATATAATTATATTAGGATTTAAGTATATAAGACTCTAGGCAAATAGAAGAAGTTTTAGTATTAAAATATTTGTTAAATATCGCTACTAGTTAATTCTACCTCTATACAACGCCGTAAACTTCTATTTAGTAGGATCGCCGCCCATTTACCTTTTATAACATAGTTTATATAGACTCCTTTTAGCGGCTTAATTCTTCTTCTAGACCTTATATACCTCTAGCTCTAGAGCTTAATTCCAGATCTTAATAATAGATTTTAATTTATTAAATTTCTTCTTTATTTGGGGCTTCCAAATATAGCAAGGGCTTTTAAAGTTATCCGTAAAGTAATCCTAAAACATAAACTTGGAGTACCCCTTCCACCGCTCTTATACGCAACTACATACACAGGCCTTATTTAATCGTCGCTATACTTAATAGCCCCCTTAACAGTGGCCCAAAATAATACTTATCTTATCTAACTTGTCACGGAACGAGGTTAGGAGGCTCTGTAAACGTCGTAGTATTAACTAGGTATATAACAGGATATTGCATAAAGGTATAAGAGGTGCGTAGGTATGAGCGATCTATATACTATAGGGTGCCAAGGCTCGCTACAAAGGGCTACTAGGCCGGAATCCGTGATATAACCAAATTACAGCCTTCTAATCTTCTAATATCTAATAATAATAAGCTAGTATAAATCTATATCGTTTATTCTTTATAGTTACAGTTAATTTAGGCTTCCTTATTAGCTTTATTTTACAAAAGCCGTGCTTTTTAAGTATAGTTTAAATGGATACCGCAGAGATACCTATTTCGCGACTAATTTTTTTACTAATTTTTTTACGTCTATAACAATTATATATAATAGCGTTAATAACTCTCTGCTTAATATTAGGGGTAATCTTTTTAGTACGCCCTTTACGGGGCTTATCTTTAAGGTGGTTATTAAGGAGGACCTAATTTGAATTCCAACTATTCTCTACTGCCTTTTTTACTAGGTTACCAATATACTTACCACTAATCCTAGTAATTTAAGTAATTAGTTTTAGGGGTATACCTAAAGCCTTTATTACAAGGCCTGCGCCCTTATTACAAGGCCGTAGTAAGGCATTTTAGGCTTAAAAATAGTGGGGAAAACAGTAGAAGGTATATAGAGGATATTATAAGCGATTAGGTAAGTAGATTCTATTAAAAAGTTAGTATAAAGCTGCTTTTACAAAGCTTAAAGTCAAAATTTGGTATATTTTAGTGGGATCTTGGCACTAAATTTGCGCTTTTCCCAAATAGGAAGGAGAAATCTCTTTCTGGGCCGTCCTTTATACAGCTATATTTACGACCAGCTTCCACCCCCCTAGGCGAGCTGCAGATTTTTTTTACGCCATTTAATTTCGCTTAATTGCCACCAACTATATATAGTAATCGTAGCGAAGCTATATGCTTAGCTGTAAACCCCCTAATCCTAATAAACTTAAAGCTATTCGCGATCGGTTTCCCTCTACAGTGTTATAATCTTTGTTAAATATTATAAGGTTTCTATCCATACTATATTTATAATAAGGAGGAAGGAAGGGCAATCCATTAAGTTTATTAAGAGGGAGGGGATACGCCTATTAATTAAGTCGCTATATATTTTATAGGAGGATTTATATTAAAGGCAGACTAACAATTAAACAACACGATTTTAAATTAATACTAAAACTCTAGTAAGTAAGGTAAGTTCTAAATAGCTTTAATTTAATTGCCCCTTGCAACCAGAAGGACCCTTATATTTAACTATACAGCTTTACTACAATTACTATATATAGTTGGTGGCAATTAAGCGAAATTAAATGGCGTAAAAAAAATCTGCAGCTCGCCTAGGGGGGGTAGAAGCTGTAACAGTGCAAGTGTAGGAGAATTGAATAAGCGACTTAATTGTAAATCTATGGAAATCAAGTAAACTAAATACATGAAAGTAGACCCGGAACTCCGTAGTCTATAACTCAATATTTAACCGTATCCAAGACATATAAGGGTAGCGTCAATTATATCTCGGAGCCTTTTAGGCGACGTTCTTATGTCTCAGCGTAGTGCTAGTAAACTGTTACACACCCCCCTAGATTTGACGGTATAGTCAAAGCTATAGAAAATAAATAAAGATAGAAAGATAGGGTGATGCTTAAGAGTCTTTATTTAATAACGTAGCAATTTAATGTTAAATATCCACCAAATTTAATTGCTTTATCTATGCCTTGTGCCTTTAACAGGGTAGGATCTTGGTAAGACCATCAGTAGGTATCTTGTCTATAGGGACCTATCATACGTCAGTCTTTTTGTCTTAGACTTCCTGTCTAAGCCAGTGCTAATATACGTTAATATGTTATAGCTTAGTGTTAAGCTTTGGTGTATCCTATTTTAGGAGTTATATCATCTACATATTGTCGTATAGGAGGGTAAATTCGCGTTCTAAATTAAAGCCAATTACCTTAAAGAAACGCTGCCACCAGATAATCTTAACAGCAGCTATAGATAGGGAGAGAAGCTCCACTTTAGTAGTTAAGTAAGTCACTAATCTTTATAGGGTTGCCTTCCAATCTATTAGTCCTCTAAATAGCATAAAAAGATATCCTTAAGAGCTCCATCTAGTGTCTTTATGGTCCGCAAATACTGCATTAAATGCTCTATAAAAGGTAACGTCTTCTCCTTTAGGGTTTCTAAAGTTGTAAGGGCGCAAAGAGGCTTTGGGGAAGATTTAAAGGAATAATATAAATTCTATCTAAATCTAAGGGTATATAGCTCTTGCAGAGTACAAGACATTACGTAAAGAAGAGAAAAGGATAATAAGAGAATCATATAACTAAATACTTAGGGGTCTTGGTGGTTGATGCGTGCGCATATATATACGCGGGTTTCGACAGGATTCAACCAAATTCCATTATATTGGTAGAATTTGGTAGAATTTAATTAAGTTAGTAGAACTTAGTAGAATTTAATCGAGTTAGCGGAATATAGTGGAATTTGATAAATTATGGCGGATAATCATAGATAGTTGCAGATAGTTATCTATTAAGTGTTTTACTGAGACATTCCTACTATAACTAGGGTAGTCCCGTTATAGTACCCCCCCCCCTTTAGCCGAAGGTCTAAAACGATTTAATTTAGTTAAGAATTTAAAAATTTATTACATATTATATTTTAGCGTTGGGTGGCGTTTTTAGTAAGGCAAATCTAACCAATTAGACAACTTTAACCGACGGTTAAAGTTCCTTAGTATCTTACATATTACGTAACCGTGTTATAAATGTTATAATACATTTTAAGTTCTTTTTAATTTTAAGTTTCCTGCTATTATATTTCGTGTCTTTATATTAGGTAGCAGTTATTTACCTTTATATTGTGTCCATTTAGCCAGAGTAGGCCGTAAAGAATAGTCTTTATGGGGTTCTTTTACCAGAGAAGGCGCGTTAGCCTTAATCTATTTATAGGTTTTTTAGGTTTGTGTTTTATATTCTTCCCACTTAATAAGAAGTTTAAATTTTTTAGATTATATTTTTTATTACATATTATTAATTAAGTTAATAAAGTACGAACCGTTGCCGTTATCAACAATTATAGAAGGTGGCGGCGGAATTTCGCAAGTTATAGAATTATCTCTTAAAGGTTATAGTAAGCTTATATAGAACATTAGATGTATTTTTATCTCAGTTAGCAGTTTAAGCTTATAGGTATACGGGCTCAGTTTCTTTTTAATTTGGTACGGGCCTATAAACTTCCAATTAAGTTTCTTTAAGGGCCGTTAAGTCTTTAGATTTCATATACTTAGGTAAGCTATATTACCTTCCTTAAAGTCCCATACAGGACCTTATTCTTTATTTATATACCATTCTTATAATATTTAGGCGTATATTAATTTACTTTATAATAGTTCCGTTAACTGCTTTATTTAATTAGTAAAGTTATATACATTAATTAACTAAATCCATTTAATTGTGGGTCCTATTATATTAATTTTAGGTTATAGTTTAAATCCAAGTTAAGGGTCTTATCCATAGGTCGCATAGAATAGCGTTATGTCTATTAATACGTTTATTATATTATTTGCGGTAAACTTAGCCAAAGGCAGCCATTTTTCCCAGTCATCTTACAGGTAGGAGCAGTATATTTATAAATATTGTTCTATAATCGCATTTATAATTTTAGTTTAACTATCTGTCTCTAAATAAAATGCAGTTAAAAGTTATATTTAAATACTTAATTATTTATATAGAGCTTACTAGAAGTCTAAAACAAACTAGCTTCTATAGTTAGATATTATTATATTATTATTCTTTATTATTATTCATTGCTTAACGTCCGATTCGGATCCCTGTTGGGCCCACGCGGACTACTCCTTATATACATATGGGGAGAAAACTCTATTTGAGAAAACCCCGTAATCCGTCTCCCCACCTTTTAGGGCTCGCTTATAAGTCGCCTACGAGTCGCTAGTGGTGCTCTACTACTTTACTTTTTAACCTCTTTGGGAACTACTGCTGCCGTAACAAACCTACGGACGCGCTAGTATTATATACTGTACTCTACTCCTATAGAGTTATTAAGGGGCGCCTATTACTTGCCCCTTTGCCTTTTATTACTATTTCCTTTGCAACCTAGAACTGGTCTAGTATATTTTAGCTAATAAGCCACTGGGTAGCCGCCTTAAGGCCTTTCTATATTAAGAGTAGTGTATTATAGTTTTCTGTGCTAGCTACTAAGAGTATTACTTCTTGGCCGGTACGTAAGGGGCATAATAGTATTACGTGTTTTAGTGTCTGTCTTAGCTAGCTATATTTACACCTTAGGCTACCTACTAGAACACCTACTTAGTAAAGCCAATCTTTTAGTCCTATTATTCCTATCCTTAAGAGTGTTGCTATTATATTTTCTACCTTTATTAGGCCCTCTTAGAGCCCTTAGGTATTTACCCCCTATAGTATTACCTATGCTATGGCTTAGGTTCCCCTTGCCTAAGTCTGCCTCTGTACCTTTAACTCCTATTTATCTCTCCAGCGTCGGTCCAACCAGTATTATATTACGGTAGATGGTTTTCCAGTACTCTTTTATGCTCTACTTTGGCTCCTTTCTCTCCCTTGCTGTTATCTTTACTGGCCTCTTGCGCGTCTCCCTTCCTCCTCTATATAGGCCTAGGCCCTAGCGCCGTACTATTCTTCTTCTACTTTCTCTACCTGTTTTCCTAATATATCTTCCCTACTTTAGGGTTATTGGTTTCTTCTCTTATAGGGCACCCTAGGGTCCCCCTATAGTTTGTTTAGGCGTGTCTTGATATACTTTATAACATTAAAGTTACATTTCTTTTACACCCTTTGCATTACATCGGCTTTAATATATAGTTATAAGGGGGGAATATTGGCTTCCTTCTTAGGTAGTGCTATAGCCGTTCGCTTATACCCGCCTATTATACTCCTAAGGCAGGCTATTTGGACCTTTTAGAGTAGTTTAAGGAGTAATTTAGGGGGGCCTTTCTTAGTTTCTCTAGTGGCCCAAATGCTAGATCTATACGTTATGGTTGGCCGGACAACTGCTATATATAGTAGGCGTAACCTCTGGAAGCATGGACCCCATATAGAATTAACGATCCTAGATATGGCGATATACTATGCTTGGCCCTTACGGGCCGCTTGCGCTGTATGTGCGCTCTACTAGAGCTTACTGTCTACCCACACTCCTAATACCCTTAGGCCTTAAACCGGTTGACCCCTAAAGCCTTAAATATAGATTGTATGCTAAAGATCTATAGATTGGTTACGTTTTCTTATAAAATGGATTAGCTGGTATTTCTCTGGTAAGAATTGGACTCTATGTCGTCTTACCCATTCTATATAGGTGTTATGGGCTTTTTCTAGTGTCCTGCAGTTCTCTGCGGCTATTGGCCTATATGTAATTAGGTTTGTGTCATCAATGAAGCCTATCCCCTAGGTCGCCCCTTCCTTGAAGGTGTCAAGCAGGTTGCTTACAAAGAAGAGGAAGAGTATAGGCGATAGAGGTGATCCTTATGGTATTCCTGTTGCGACTGTAATAGGGGGGCTCTGGTATCTGCTAAAGACCAGTAATGTTTCTTTCTGGCCTGTAAATCCTTAAACAAATTAAATAATCTATTCTGGGAAGCCCTTTGCCCTAAGGATGTATAGGAGACGCTTATGGGGTACATTGTTGTAGGCGCCGCTGATATCTAGGCTAAGCATTGATACTACGAAGTCCTTTCGCATAGCCCATGCAGTTTTGATGGTAGCAGCGAGTAGTATAAGTGCTGATAGCGTTGAGCGATTCTTTCTTGCCCCCATTTGGCTTTGTGGTAGTAGGGCGTGTTCCTCTGCCGTGTCTGCTATGCGGTCCGCTATAACCTTTTCTAAGATCTTGCTTAGGGTGTTTTCTAAGGCAATAGGAAGATATTATTATATTAGGAAGTCCGTATAGCTTAAAGACATGCTTAATAAAACATTTGGCTACTAATATTACATTAATCAAGTCTATAGGAATTATATATCATATTTTTATAAGGCGGTTAACAACTACCATAACATTTATAAACCTATTACTATTAGGCAAGTCGACTATAAAGTTAATTAAGATATCACGCCATCTTTATATTGGAATTGGTAGTGGTTAAAGTACTCCTTGCTTTTTTATATAAGAGGTCTTTCTACACACATATATCCTATATACTTAAACGTATTTTCGTACATAGTCGTGCATTATAGGCTAGTAATATACTTATTAAACAATCTTATAGGTCTTTGCATGGCTAGGGTGCCCTACTATAGGGGAGTTGTATATAAATTTGAGTATCTTAAATTATAAAGGTTTGGAATTCGGAACTACCATCTTCTATTAATAATATAATCGATTATTTTAGATTTCATATTTAGTAAGTATAATATCCTTATACTATCGTTTTCTAGTTTAGATTGTCTTTATTACATCTACTATCTATACATTATTTTTATATTCGTATTCCATTAGCTCATCAATTTCTATTTCCTATTTATTAATTTCCAATTTATTTCTATTAAGTTCTATATCTAAAAACATAGGATATAGTTTTTTAAAATGTTTTGGGGGTAGTAAGATCCATAATTAATTTATAATTTATTTATCTAAAGTATTTACAGATAAGTCCTATAATCATTATATTAATGCGTTAGGCTTTTAATTAAGTTTACCTAGTTAATATATAATCTTAAAGTTAAATTATAAGAAGCATTCGGCTTAACGAATTTAGCGCTGCGTTAATTATTTTATAGTTATAAAGTATTATAAGTTCTTATGGTCCGTTAACACACATATTAAAAACAACGATCCTTCTAGCTTAGAATACTATTGTTTAAAGCATCTAACAATTACAAGCAGTTCCTTATTATATATCTTATAATTTAATTTAGCAGGGGCGAGTTTCCGGGAGAGAAAGGCTACTAGACATAGCTCGCCGTTCTTATTATATTACAATAATACTCCCCCTAGTACATAATCTAACAAATCCGTTTTAATAATACATTTAAGGTTAGGGTTAAAGTAGGCAAGGATTAAAGTAGTTATAAAATAATATTTTAAGTTCTTAAAAGCTCATTTATATTTAGCGGTCCATTTAAATTTTATATTCTTCTTTATTAGGTTAACTAATGGCTAAGCAATTTCTAAGAAGTGGTTAATAAATTATTAATAGAAATTTACGAATCTTAGAAATCCTTAAATATCTTATACATTACTAGGGCTTTTCTAGTTTATAATTACAGCAACTTTCTTAAGGTCCATTTTAATTCTATTACGGGATATAATTAAGCCTAAGTATATAACCTTAGACGCGTAGAACTCGCATTTCTTAATATTGCATTATAAGCCCGCATCTTATAAGCATTTAAAGACCATTCTAATGTGTTTTTAATATTTAGAAAGCAAGGACAAGTAGATTAAGATATTATTAATATACACGGTAATAAATACATTAAGTAATTTATAAAGTATATTATTAACATATTACTAAAACGTACTAGGACCATTCTTTACGCTAAACAGTATTACTAGGTATTTAAAGAGTCCCTATTATATACGAAAAGCTGTATACTTCTTATCTCCTTTACGTATATAAATTTTATTAAAGGCAGCGATTATGTTAAGCTTCATAAAGTACCATACCTTTGCCAATTGGTTAAGCGTCTCTTAAATTAAGGGAATTAGATATCAGTTTTAAATTAGAATTACATTTAGAGCTTAATAACTAATATAAAATCTTAAGCCTCCTCCTAGCTTTTTAATAAATAGTACAGGTAAGGCAAATGGAGATTGGCTAGGGCAAATAAATCCTTTTTTTAGATGCTTGTTAAGGTATTATTACATTATAAGCAGTTCTTCTTGTAATATACCATATAGTGGACCAACCTTTAGTATTATACCAGGCTTAAGTTCTATCTTAAAATCGTACTTCTCTTAGTGCAGGGCTAGTTAGTCTATAAATAATTTTTCAAACCTATTAATTAGGTTGCAGTACTCTTTAGGTACAAAAGGTTAGGAATTAGAATACTATTTCGGTTCTAGTACTTTCTTAATATCTTCCATAGTTATAGCAAAGATTTTATAATCTTGTCTTTTTGCTAATAAGATAAAAGGCGCGGCCTATATTATATAAATTTTAAAAGGTTTTAATATAATATCTTCACATTATTTTCTATAATTAGCAGTTATAAATTTATTGTATTAGCTTAAGGTTTATAGCAAGGGTAATTTATATCGTGTTAAATTTAAATAGTTGTATACATATTTATAGGGCAAATGGTTTTTTAAGCAATAACTTTAGCAGTAGGTTATATAGAACTTTAATATTTCTTTAACCTAGCTAATTAAAGGGTTGTGTTATTTTAGCTATCTGTGTCTAAATATTTCTTTAACCTAGCTAATTAAAGGGTTGTGTTATTTTAGCTATCTGTGTCTAAATATAACTTTATATTGCTTTAAAGGTATTACAAACAGGGAGATGTGTTTAAGGTGTTTACCTATCCACATTTTTACTAGGGCGTAGTGCGTTATTTTGCTATATATTAAGGGTTTGCCATTAAAGCCTTATAGGCCTTAGGGCTTATTAAGTTTCTTTAAATTTAGGCGTTAAGTTTTTGCATAGTTCGTATTAACGAAGCCCATACTAGTAGCTTTGCTATTTATTAGAATTTATACCTTCTTCCATTTTCTAAGTATTTAAATTTCGCTAAGTACATTAAGGGAGTTGTGCTATGTATTAGCGCTAAAAGAGCCTAGACACTTATACTCTTCCACTTTTTATCCTAAGGCGCGACTTGGCCCTAGGATAATTCGTTTTCCAAGTTAACTAAAGGCAAGGTGCTTTATAACGTCCAAGTATAATTTATAGCGCGGGTACAATTTAAGGAATGAGTATGGCTCAAAAAACAGGTATGATTTAAGGATTGGGTACAACTTAAGAATCAGAAGGAATTACAGCGGACTTTTTTAAAAGGGTGAGTTCGGCAATACTTTTAAATATATCCTTTTTTACTATATCTAAAGCATTCTCCATTTATAGCTTAAGTTCTTTGTTTATTAGTTCCTAAGGGTGTATAGGATTAAGCGGTATTAAGGTCCATAGGGTTATATATAGGGCTTTTAGGTCTCAGAGAAGGGTCGCGCTTTAGAGCATATACTGGTTTTATAGAGTTTTAAACGCGAGGTATAGTTAACTTTAGGGAATAAGTTTGTTTGTTATATTAAAGGTCCTCATTAATTTGTTAACATATTATAGCAAATTTGGATAGGTTTTTTAGCAGTTTCCTGCCTACTAACTAGGCTCTAGTCTTATCTAAAATAGCTTATTAAAGAGCAGTAACTTTAGCAGCTTCATTCTAATCTACATCTTTAATAAGGCCTAAAATTTCCAAAAAGAAGCTAGTAAAATCTTAGTTCCGTTATTATAGGTTTTTAAGTTTAGTAACAGCTATGTGTTTACGGCTAGCATTATTATACATTTATTCTTGTAAAGAGATAAAGGTTTTAAAATTAACAAAAGTGCTATTATGGAAGAATAGATCTATAGTTTATACAGCATCTTTACTTAATTGGGACATTCTATAGCTAACCTTGCTAGCTTTAGTAAGGTATTAATTATAGTTTATTAAGAATTTAAGACGGAGCTTGGTTACAAAGGGACGTAGGTTATTTTAGTTTTTATTAAATATTAAAGGATTAGGGAGCTTTTTAGATTTTATAATAGGTATTTGGTTCGTTATATATATAGGTTAAGCTACCATTACCAGTTCTGTGTTCTTATTTAACAGGCTAGGTTTAGATACCATTATATTAATTTTATTTATAGGTGTTGTTGTTGGGGTCTATAACATAGGTACTTTAACGTTGTGGAGTTCTTTATAGAGTGCTTCCATTAATTACTAGTATTGGGCTTCTAGTGTAGCCCGCTGCTAAGCTAAGGCTTCCATAAAGAACTATTGCATTATAGTTAACTGTTCCCTAACTAGGGTTATAATACTTATAGTTATCAAAAGGGATTCGGGTTCATTTACCATTTTAATAGTAGTTGTTTTAACGCAATATAATATAAGGGCGCGAAGAGGCTTTAGGGAAGATTCAAAGGAACAATATAAATTCTATCTAAATTTAAGGGTATATAGCTCTTGTAGAGTATAAGACGTTGCGTAAAGAAGAGAAAAGGATAATAAGAGAATCATATAACTAAATACTTAGGGGTCTTGGTGGTTAATACGTGCGTATATACGTATGCGGGTTTCAACAGGGTTCGACCAAATTCCATCACATTAGTGGAATTTAGTGGAATTCGATTAAGTCGGTGGAACTTAGTGGAATTTAATCAAGTCGGCGGAATATGGTGGAATTCGATAGCTTATGGCGGACAATTATAGACAGTTGCAGATAGTTATCTATCAAGTGTTTCACCGAGACATTCCTACTGTAACTGGGGTAGTCCCGTTACAAAAGTAGACGTATACTCTAAATACTTTGCTAGAGTATTTAATAGCTGTAGATTTTATTCTAAGGCAATAGGCAATGGCTTAATTTAATATATCAAGGTGCTTTTAACTTGGATTAATAAGAAATTTAGCTAGCTTTAAATACGTCTTTATAATATCAGGTCTTCTAAATACAGTAAGGTGCGTAAAAGAACCAACTTATTACTAATAGGCTAGTGTTCTTTAAGGGTTTATCTACTAGTTAGACGGAATTAGTTTATTAGGTAGTAGTATTTTAGGAAACCTTTCTCGTTTGATTTTAAACCAACTAGCTATCTTTTTAATATAGGAATCTTGGCAGAGCTAGAGCTTTCTACTTACACGATTTTATTTAATTTAAATTCCTAGAAACCATTATAGGTCTCCTAGTACACGGATCTTATATTAATGTAGAAGTTTAGCTTTAAATTCTTCTAGTCTTTAAAAGTCCTTTTTAGTAAATAGAACGGCAATATTATCTACGTAAAAGAAGACAATAAGTCGTCTATTAGTATAAAGACAGTTAGTACCTAAGACAGGCTTTAATCCAAATTTGGCCAGTATACTAGTAAGCTCTTTATACCAAAGTAGTAGTAAGACTTTCAATCTGTATAGCGCCATAAGTAGCTTTAGAATATATCCGTTTTAATTAAAGCCTTCTAGGCAGTAATAGTAGACTAGATTATCTAGTCCTGCATTTATAAATGCATTTATAGCGTCATACTGTCAAATCTCCAAATTTAATGCGGCTGCTATAGCCATAAGGGCACGGAATATTTAAGCAGCTAGGGTTGCTGTATAGGTCTCTTCCTTAGTAATCTACAGGTCTCCGTAGACACATAGTCAAGCCTTTAGCTTTTATAGGTAGCCGTCGCTATCAAACTTGTATTTAAAGACCTATTTTAGCGGAAGGATCTAGTTATTAGTTGCTTCTTCCTTTAGGACAGTCTTAAATGTCCCTTAGCATTTTAGGTCGTTATATTCTTTTTCCATAGCCTTTTAAAAGCTAGTAGTTAAAGGGTGCTTTCTTAGCTCTTTAAGGTTCTTTAATTTAGGAGGAAGATTATCTCTATACAGGGAGGATCTAGTTTGGTTAATGTCCTTTACTAATCTTATAGCAAAGCCAGCGTAGTAACCAAATAGGGTAGGTATATTGGCTAGTGCTACTACATACGCTTAACATTAAATTCATTTAAAACCTTTTAGTAGGACAAGGTCGGTAAAAGGATTAGCTAAGACCTTATTAGCTTATAGAGCTATATTTAACAGTTCTAGTAAACTACTTAGCTGGGTAGAATCTGTTTTAATTATATCTAAAATATCATCTTAAAGTCCTCCTAGTGTGGTATTTATTTCTAGCAGATCCGGAGATACCGTTCTATTAGGTGTTAGTAGCTGTTTAATATCCTTTATAGGAAGCTCTGCTAAGTCGTTTAATATAGTCATTTAATCTATATTTAAGGTAGGTCTATATAGGATAGATTTATCCTTAGATTTATGCTTATAAAGAGGTTCTGGTAGACTAATTGCCTAGATAGTGTCTTCTAATGCTTCCCTAAGTAGGTAATTAATGTTTTAACCCTTAGGGTTATAGAACAAAGTCTTATTAAATATAACGTCTCTAGTTTAAATAACTTTGTAAAGGCTTAAAATCCAAATTTAATAGATATTTATTAAATTGTAGCCGACTAGGTGTCTAATTAATATATAAGAAGCTAGCTTATCTCCTTTTTTAACCTATTTATTCAGCGTATAGGTCTTGCAACTGTATTTATGCATATAGGTAAGTAATAGCAGCTTACCATAGGCAACCTTATACGGAGTTTTCTATCCTAGTTATTTATTTAGTATTTAATTAAGTGCATAGCTAGTAGTAAGGAAGGCTTCTAATCCTAAAGATAGGGGTAAGGATACTTCCAGCTACATAGATCTTAATCATTCCATAAGGGTTCTTCCAGATCATTTAGCTCCACTATTTTGTTCCTTAGTATACGGTGCTTGGCATTTAAAGGTAATGCCTTTATCTGCACACCACGTGTCTAGGGTATCTTCCATTTGTCTAAATACTTATTTATTATCGCTCCAAAAGAGGATAATATCTTAGTGGAATTATATCTTAATTAAGCGGTAAGTTTTATAAATAGTAGGTAGGACAGTAGCTTTATCCTTATTCTTAGAGGTAAATATAAAGTTAAATTTGAAATACATGCAATAGAAGTGCATAGCATATCTATTACCGTTATACCCTAGTACTCCAAGGTAGATAATATTAAATGCTAGCCATTTAAATGGTTAAGTAGCTAGAAATTTATATTCTTATTTTTAAGAGATCTGCTATATATGCTTTGCTAATAAGCAAACTTTACATTTAATTTTAAGCAGTGCTCGTTTATTGGTTTTAAATTCGGTTAGCTCTGCGCCAATAACATACTTAGGAAGCTGTGTAATAGTATTAGGTCCTACATAGCCGAGTATCTTATACCATCTTATAGCTATAGCTCTAATTAGTTTATAGGCCATTTAGCTTAGTTAAAATCTTCCTATTAAGAAGGTTAATTAAGTTGTTAAGTCTAGGGTATTTTTAGGCTCTCTATATATTAGTACCCAGTGGCCCCCTAGTCGTTTCGCATAGCATACTATTTCGCCAGTTGCTAGACAGTATAGCACATTTCATCCTAAGTTAAAATGGATGTCATTATCAGTAGCTCTTAAAAGTGCTACAATATTTATAAAAAAAGGTAGGTGCTAGTGCTATATAGGATAGCTTTATTTTTAACTTCCCAGTAGGTGTATTAATAGTAATGGTCACTATTCCATAGGCTTAAATTTTTATAAAATTTCCGCTAGCAATCAGGTAGTCGTCTTCTACTACTAGGTATAAGAAGGTAAAGTCTTCTTTATTATTACAGACGTGGGTATCTGCACTAGGGTTAAGTATCTAGGTATTCTGGAGTTCAAAAGGAATTTAACCAGTACTAAACACGGCAGCATGGCTAGTTAGTTTAGTAGAAGGTGGGGTTTTAGAATTAAAATTAATTATAGATTCTGTATTTTAATTGTTCTCCTTTACTTCCTATTCTCTTTTTTAAATTCAGTTAACAATATATTTAATCCAAGGTGTAGATAAAATAGCTTCATTTACTTTCTTCTAGACGTCTGCCCTTGGCCTCCATCCTTAAGGGCGCTTGTGCTCAGCGATGTAATAGCAGTTATTAAACCAGTGTACGATGCCGCATATACATTCCTTGTTCCATCTTAAATTTGAATTACTATTGGAATTGGAATTGCTATTAGAGTCTAAATGGGAATTGGAATTTGCGTTGCCTTGAAGAGTTGCGAATGCGGAGTTATTAGCAGCTGAGGTAGACAATGCTTGCTGCATACGATAGTGCTTCTTAAATTCCTCAATAAGGTTAATAATAGATAGGACTTTTTTATCTTTTTGTTCTTTCCTAATTAGGTCTACTTCCAGTGCTCCTACAAAACTAGAAGAGATAGCTTTAATGGCTTATACAAAATTATAGTGGGGCCTGAATCCCTGTACGTCTAGAAGCCCCAATTCCTCTACCAGCTTGTAGACGCTCCTCTAGTTATTTAACCATTTTTCAATGCTCTGCTTTTTGTTATAGGCTTTAAGAGCCGTGTATTGATTTAGGACGTCGCGCTTTTAACCTAAGGTGGTAGGGGCAAGCACAGTCTTTAACTCTTAAAGGCGTTTGTATACCGTTCCGAGGTCTTTAATAAGAGGGAAGTAGGCTACCAACATCGTGCGGACGATATAATTGCTGATATCGTTTATGGCTTGCTCTTGTTTCTAGTATATGCGGAGGTCGTCCTTGTACTCAGCATAGAGTTAATTGTACGCAATAAGTTGGTTTGGATCTAGCTTGGCTATTAATGTAGCGGTAGGAAGCACGTCTCTTAGAGTAGGTCAACTGGGTAACTGCAGCTTTGGAAGCTTGTCTTTCTTCTTTAATAGGTCGATATACTGCCATACATTGTTTATTTTAGCAGTATCTTAAATAATAAAGAACCATTGCATCTAATCAGATGGCTTTTCAAGGATAAGGTTAAATTTTAAATAAGGTCCGTCTGTATTGGTTGTCATTTTTAGAATTTTAACAGGTCAAGCAGGGTCCTAGGTTAGCGTCTTGGCAAAACATTATTTTGACGTTTTGAGCTTTTGATTTGATTCGTCAGTTCGTTCGTCTATTGGGTACGTTAGTTGGTCAGGTACGACCGTCCGTTTATTTGGTAGGTGAAGAAGCTCAAGACACTGCAAAAGTGGAAGAAGTAGTGACTTCGTAAATAAGGTAGTAGATTGATTGGTTTAGCAGGTAGTGCAATCCAGACTCATAACTGTAACAGTGCAAGTGTGGGAGAATTGAATGAGCGACTTAATTGTAAATCTATGGAAATCAAGTGAACTAAATACATGAAAGTAGACCCGGAACTCCGTAGTCTATGACTCAATATTTGACCGTATCCGAGACATACGAGGGTAGCGTCGATCATGTCTCGGAGCCTTTTAGGCGACGTTCTTGTGTCTCAGCGTAGTGCTGGTGAAGTGTTATAGAAGCTGGTTATAAACATAGCTGTATAGTGGTGTTAACGGCTCGGCTAAGCGCCTAATAAGTCGCTAAGCCGCATATAACACATACAACCCCTATTAATATTTGCAAATGTTAACGGCCAAGCCTACAGCTAAGTCGTGCACATATTTGAATGTCTTTACCCCCACTAATTAAGTCGCTGATACGCGCGTACTATTGGCCTATTGGCCTAGCCGTGCGCCCATATATTTACCCTATGCGGTAAGGTCACTTATTTACATCGCTAAGCAGTTAGCAGGTATACTTTCTCTACCTCTTTCCCCCAGTCTACGTCTGCGTATATATAAAAAAAAAATAGGAACCCCCTTAGGGCGCCGCTTCTCTAGCAGCATCCTATCTTAAAAATAGCGTTAATTAGTCGCGTAGAGATTAACGTCGCGAATAATACCAAACTACGCGCTAACGCGCAGAGTATCCTCGCCCTTATGCGTGCTAAGAGGCCTAAAAATATATCTCTAAATTATAAGCTAAAGCAGAAGGAGTTTAAGGTAGGTAGCTAGGTGCTTTATAAAGTAGTATACTTATAGCTAACACGTATCTTTTTAGGCCTTTTATAAGAAGTAGTACTATAATAGTAATACCGTTATAGAAGAAAAGCTACTCCTTTTTCTTATTAAAGAGGTTATAAGCCGGCTACTAAAAGTAAAAAGCTGTAAAGTTAGTAATAACGTACCCTAAGATAAGACGCGGCTCTCCTAGCGCTTAGTTTATAGCTATATTATAGCCCTAACAGACCTCTATTAGGCGTAAAAGGTTATAGGGATATATTATAGGACACCTCCGTAACACCTTATACACGTCCACCTGCTTCCACCGTCTCGACCTCTATGCTAACGACTCAGTCAATTAAGACACATAACGGCAATCTGAGGCAATTTGCCATTACGTAACGGCAATCTACGGCAGTTTGCTGTCCTCCACTATATTCCACTATATTCCGCTAAGTTCCACTAGGACTATAACCCAAAGCCTATTCCGCCCTATGCACGTGTTAACTAAGCAACTAAGTTAATAATATATACCCCTTTCTTCCCGTTTCCTTACCTTCTTTCCTTACACAACGTCTTAACATTATTACACAGTTTATATATTATTGTCACTTATACTTACTCTATAATACTACATTATATTAAAAACCTATACTCCGCCCCGGCCTGCCCTATCTAAAATATAGAACAACCTTAAAGCCCCTATAATAGCCACTAATATTATATCCGTACTCTAAGAACAATTAGCAAATATATAGAAGTATTTTATAGACGCCCTCGTATAAAACTAGGCCGCTATAGCTAAATAATAAGCTAAACAAGAAGTATGGCACTAGGAATTAATTAAAGCACTTTAAGAAGAAGTCCGCACCCTTAAGGCACTTATATTAGGGCCCTAAGACCAAATACCAGCCTAAGAGGCTGCTAATACGCCACCTATAGACGAGATAAAAATAACCAAATCTAAATCTAGCTTATTGGGTGCGAACCTTAAGCCAGCTACGGATATTTATCCCATAATTCTGTTTACTACACTATAATGATCCGAAAAACTACTAGACCCCCTAGTATTTACTAGTAAATAATAAGAGCTTTAATTATTTTTAAGCTGACTTAAGAATAAGCTAACTAGTAATACTAACTGTTACCTAACTAAAGCTAACCAACTCTACTACGCCCTAAGTTAACTAGAAGGAGATGTAGCTAACCTTATTAAACCTCTCTAGCCGAACTTAGTATAGAGCCTAGTTGTACTTCTTAAAGCTATATATGGTGACCTAAACTACCAAGCTACCGCTTAAAGGAAGATAAATTATATAACTTAAGAAAAAAAAAGCTTCTTAGTATACTTCTCTAAATTTAACTGTTATATAAAGGAAATAGGCTGGAATAACTCCGTACTAGTTAATAGCCTTATTAAATCCCTAAACCCTAAACTAAAAACCTCCCTAATAGGTATAGACCTACTAGGAGCCCTTAACGCCTGCGCAAACGTTATTAATAAATAGTACAATAATATACTACGCCTGACACCCAAGCCCACTCCCTAATATAATATAACAACTCCGCAAATGTCTACTAAGTTATTATCTTAGCCTAAGCACCCTAATGCCATAGACATTGACATAGGGACCCTAGGATACGCTCTACTAGGGTCCCCTAAACAAGAATAACGCATTAAGCTAGGCCTTTGCTTTAAATATAAAAGCAAGGACTATATTTTAAGATACTACTCCGTCCCTATGCCCCAATATAATATATAAACAGCCAACACTAACAACCGTTTACTGTATTAATCCTCTAGTTATCGCCCCTAATTTTTACCTGGTTCCAGCCCTATATCTAGTAAGCACCACTTATAAGGACAAAGTTATAACTAATATTCTATAGGAACCCCTTCCCGCTTGCTACTAAAAGGTATGTTTTAGAGTTAAGTCGCTCTCTAGGACAGCTATATTACAGGATCTTGTTAAATGCATTAGATATTGCAAACCCTAACTCTTAGGATTATAGTATAACTATTAACTGCCGTCTTTAGCAGAAAGGTTAATAGGCTAATGCTTAAGTCCTAATTAACACAGGGGCTAGCAGTATGGGATTTATTAATAAGATCTTTGCGTAAGATAATAAGTTTACCCTAACACCCCTTAACCGGTATATTAATATATTTAGATTTAATAGCAAACGCACTATCTTGGGCCGTATTACTTATATAGCGGCCCTAAGACTCTAATACCTAAACCATAAAGAATTAATTAAGCTCTTTATAACTACTCTAGGTTACCTAGTAATCCTTAAACAACCCTGGATGAAGCTATATAAGGTAACCATTAATTGGGACAACCTTAAGCTTCTATTTACCGCCTCCTATTGTAAGTAGAAGTGCCTTATAACTCGCTACTTAGACTTTAACCCAAAATTTAAAAAATCTACTAGGATCTACCAGTCTAAAGTTTCCACTAACATCTACTTTATACCTAAAAAGTCTACCCAATTCCACCTACCTAAGAATTCCACTAAATTTTACCTACCTAAGAATTCCACTAAATTCTACTAATATGAGATTTCTACTAACGTCTACTAAGAACCCAAAAATAATATATAACTATATAAACCAACTCCAACCGCTACACCCTAAATTAAGCAGAAGCTTAACATATAAAGGTACTAGAAGAACTAGTATTCTACTATAAAAAAGATACTTAAAGAACCCAAACCTAAATCTAATACTAACTCTATACCTAATACCAAACCCAAAACTATATAAGAAACTAAGGATAATCCAAGCCCACTTAACACCTTAGATATTTATATAATTGGAGCTACCCTATTAATATAACTCGCCAGGAAACCTAAACACATAATCTTCGCCATTATAATAGCTAATATTAAGAAGGCCTTAGCACCAAAGAAGCACACTAACCCCGCTATAAAAGTACTAATAGAATACCATAATTATCTAAATATATTCTCACGAAAGAAAGCCAATAAGCTACTAGAATACTATCTATATAATTATAAGATTATAGTTAAAGAAGGAAAACATCCTAGATTTAGACCCTTATACGGAATATTTTAAAACGAACTCTAGGTACTACGGAAGTACTTAAACAAACATCTAGATAAAGGATTTATTAGAGCAAGTTCTTTACCTATAGCCGTACTAGTAATCTTTGTTAAGAAACCTAGCAGTAGTCTACGCTTCTGCGTAGACTACTAAGCTCTCAACACTGTTACTGTCGGGAATGAGGCAAGCTGCCGTCACGCCAGGCATGTTGCCGTCACGTGCTAACGTGGCCCTAGCGTGGTAAGGAACCTTAAGTTCCTCACCCCTTTCCTCATTCCTATCAAAAAGAAGAACAACCATTATACTATCTACGAACCGTAGCTACGTGATATCCCCTTGTGTAACCAACACTGATCAGTGGTTAACTTCACTGTTATACTATAGAACAGCTAGGTATCACTAAGAAGAGACGAGCCACTGTACCAGTGCTACT
>Ga0307507_10003731_pt1 | contig 28689 bp, 10 predicted proteins | sample 7_EM_MG_FD_207223 | JGI IMG/M metagenome (GOLD analysis project Ga0307507, IMG submission 207223) | Populus trichocarpa ectomycorrhiza microbial communities from riparian zone in the Pacific Northwest, United States - 7_EM | ecosystem: Host-associated > Plants > Roots > Unclassified | place... | reverse complement strand
ATTACTAATTCTCTACCCTTTTCTTTAGCAAGGAGGAGATATAGGGTACATTACTACAAACAGTCGCTTAGGGGTAATTGGTAGCTACTTCCAAGCTAGTAAGCTATATTGTTCCTCTTATTCTTATATGCAAAACCATGTTAAAATCTATCTTTTAGAGCGCTTTTTCTACTCTAGGAATGGCAGAATACGGCAGAAATAGATAAAAGAGCCAGGATTTCCTTAGTGCGATTTCTTGGTGTAAACTGGACCATAGTAAGCAAAATATCAAGACAAAACACCAATAGGCTAGGACTCCCCTAGTATTTAAAAACGGGCTAGAGTGTCCATTTAGCTACTAGTACATGTTAAGCTACTTAGGAAGGATTTATGTATATAGAACTATAGCGCTATAGCCTAGAGGCTGCATGCGCAGTATTGTACGTAGTATAATACAATGGATATATATATATATAAAAAAGATATAGAAGATAAGGAACCTCCTTTTAGACCACTATATAACCTATTAGAAAACGAGCTGGTAGTATTACGTTAGTATATAGTAGATAATCTTTAGAGAGAATAGATTTAGCCTTTTATAAGCCGGGTAGGGTAAGCCATATTACCTTCCTTAAAGTCCTATACGGGAGCTTGTTCTTTATTCGCATACTATTCCTATAACGTTTAAGCGTACGTTAACTCACTTTATAACAGTTCCGTTAACTGCTTTATTTAATTAGCGAAGTTATGCGTGTTAATTAACTGGATCTGTTTAATTATGGGTCCTGTTATGTTAATATTAGGTTATGGCTTAAATCTAAGTTAAGGGTTTTGTCTGTAGGTTGCGTAGAACGGTGTTACGCCTATTAATACATTTATTGTGTTATTTGCAGTAAACTTAGCTAAAGGTAGCCGTTTTTCCCAGTTGTCTTGCAGGTAGGAGCAGTATATTTATAAGTATTATTCTATAATTGCGTTCGCAATTTCTGTTTAACTATCTATCTCTGGATAAAACGCAGTTAAGAGTTATATTTAAATGCTTAATTGTTTATATAGAGCTTGCTAGAAGTCTAAAACAAACTAGCTTCCGCGGTTAGATATTATTGTATTAGGAAGTCTATGTAGCTTAAAGACATACTTAACGAAACATTTGGCTACTAATATTATATTAATTGAGTTTATAGGAATTATATATTATATTTTTATAAGACGGTTAACTACTACTATAATATTCGTGAACCTATTACTACTAGGTAAGTTGACTATAAGGTTAATTAAGATATCGCGCCATCTTTATATTGGGATTGGTAGCGGTTAAAGTACTTCTTACTTCTTTATATAAGAGGTTTTTCCACGCACATATATCCTATATGCTTGAACGTATTTCTATATATAGTCATATATTATAGGCTAGTAATATGCTCGTTAAACGATCTTATAGGTCTTTACACGGCTAGGATGCCCTACTATGGGGGAGTTATATATAAATTTAAGTATTTTAAATCGTAAAGGTTTGGAATTCGGAACTACCATCTTCTATTAATAGTATAATTGATCGTTTTGAATTTTGTATTTAGCGAGTATAATATCTTTATGCTATTATTTTCCAGTTTAGATCGCCTTTATTATATTTACTATTTATACGTTGTTCTTATATTTATATTTTATTAGCTTATTAATTTCCATTTCCTATTTATTGACTTTTAATTCATTTCTATTAAGTTCCGTATCTAGAAATATAGGGCGTAGTTTTTTAAAACGTTTAGGGGGCAGTAAGATCCATAATTAATTTATAATCCGTTTATTTAAGGCGTTCGCAGGTAAGTCCTATAATTGTTATATTAATGTATTAGGCTTTTAATTAAGTTTACCCAGTTAATATATAATCTTAAAGTTAAATTATAAGAGGTATTTGGCCTAACAAATTTGGCGCTATATTAATTATTTTATAGTTATAAAGTATTACAGGTTTTTATAGTCCGTTAACACGCGTATTGGAAACAACAATCCTTTTAGCTTAGGACGCTATTATTTAAAGCATCTGATAATTACAAGCAGTTCCTTATTATATATCTTATAGTTTGATTTGGCAGGGGCGAGTTTCCAAGAGAGAAAGGCTACTAGATATAGTTCGCCATTCTTATTATATTGTGATAATACTCCCCCTAGCATATAATCTGACGAGTCCGTTTTAATAATACATTTAAGGTTAGGGTCAAAGTAAGTAAGGATTAGAGTAGTTATAAAGTAATATTTTAAGTTATTAAAAGCTTGTTTATATCTAGCGGTCCATTTAAATTTTAAAATTTTCTTTATTAGGTTTACTAACGGCTAAGCAACTTCTAAAAAGTGGTTAATAAATTATTAATAGAAATTTGCAAATTCTAGAAATCCTTAAATGTCCTATATATTGCTAGGGCTTTCCTAGTTTACAATTATAGCGACTTTCTTAGGGTCTATTTTAATTCCATTGCGGGATATAATTAAGCCTAAGTATATAACCTTAGACGCGTAGAACTTGTATTTTTTAATATTACATTATAAGCCCGCGTCTTGTAAGCGTTTAAGGACCATTTTAATATATTTTTAATGTTTAGAAAGCAAGGACGAGTAGATTAAAATATTATTAATATACGCAGTAATAAATATATTAAGGAATTTATAAAGCGTATTATTAACATATTACTAAAATATACTGGGACCGTTCTTTACGCCAAACGGCATTACTAGGTATTTAAAGAGTCCCTATTATATATAAAAGGCTATATACTTCTCATCTCCCTTATATATACGAATTTTATTAAAGGCAGCGATTATATTAAGCTTTATAAAGTACCGTGCCTTTGCCAATTAGTTAAGCGTCTCTTAAATTAAGGGAATTGGATATTGGTTTTAAATTATAATTACATTTAGAGCTTAATAATTAATATAGAATCTTAAGCCTTCTCTTAGCTTTTTAATAAATAGTATAGGTAAGGTAAATAGAGATTAACTAGGGCGAATAAATCCTTTTTCTAGATGCTTGTTAAAGTATTATTATATTATAAGCAGTTCTTCTTGTAACATGCCGTATAGCGGACCGAACTTTAGTGTTATGCTAGGCTCGAGTTCTATCTTAAAATCGTGCTTCTCTTAATACGGGGCTAGTTAGTCTATAAATTATTTTTTAAACTTGTTAATTAGGTTGTGGTACTCTTTAGGTATAAAAGGTTAAGAATTAGGATACTATTTCGGTTCTAGTGCTTTCTTAATATCTTCCATAGTTACAGTAAAGATTTTATAATCTCGTCTTTTTACTAATAAGATAAAAGGCGTGGCCTGTATTATATGGATTTTAAGAGGGTTTAATATAACATCTTTGCATTTTTTACTATAATTAGCAGTTGTAGATTTATTGTGTTAGCTTAAGGTTCGTGGTAAGGGTAATTTATATTATATTAAATTCGAATAGTTATATGCATATTTATAGGGCAAATGGTTTTTTAAGTAATAACTTTAGTAGTAGGTTATATAGAACTTTAGTATTTCTTTAACCTAGCTAATTAAAGGGTTATATTATTTTAGCTATCTATATCCAAGTATTATCTTATAGTGCTTTAAGGGTGTTACAAATAGGGAAATGTATTTAAGATGTTTACCTATCCGCAATTTTATAAGAGCGTAGTGCGTTATTTTGCTATATATTAAGGGTTTGCTATTAAAGCCGTATAGGCCTTAGGGCTCGTTAAGTTTCTTTAAATTTAGGCATTAAGTTTTCGCGTAGTTTATATTAATAAAGCCCATACTAGTGGCTCCACTGTCTATAAGGATTTGTACTTTCTTCTATTTTCTAAGTATTTAAATTTCGCTAAGTACATTAAGGGAGTTATGTTATATATTAGCGCTAAAAGAGCCTAGACACTTATACTCTTCTACTTTTTATCCTAAGGCGCGACTTGGCCTTAGGATAATTTATTTTCTAAATTAACTAAAGGCGAGGTGCTTCATAACGTCCGAGTATAATTTATAGCGTGGGTACGATTTAAGGAACAAGTACAGCTTAAAAAACGGGTATAATTTAAGGATTAGGTATAACTTAAGGATTAAAAGAAACTATAGCGGACTTTTTGAAAAGGGTGAGTTTGGTAATGTTTTTAAATATGTCCTTTTTTTACCGCATCTAAAATATTCTCTATTTGTGGCTTGTGTTCTTCGTTCATTAGTTCCCAAGGGTATATAGAATTAGGTGGCATCGAGGTCCATAAGGTTATATATAGGGCTTTTAGGTCTTAGAGAAGGATCGCGCCTTAGAGCATATACCGGTTTTAAGGAGTTTTAAACGCAAGGTATAGTTAACTTTAGAGAATAAGTCTGTTTGTTATATCAAAGGTCTTTGTTAATTTGTTAACATATTATAGCAAATTTAGATAGGTTTTTTGGCAGTTCTCTACCTACTAACTAGGCTCTAATCTCATCTAAAATAGCTTATTAAAGGGCAGCGACTCTAGCGGCTTTATTCCAATATAGTTTACTAATAAGACCTAAAATTTCCAAAAAAAAGCTAGTAAAGTCTTGGTTCTATTATAATAGGTTTTTAAGTTTAGTAACAGCTATATATTTATAGCTAGTATTATCGTACGTTCGTTCTAGTAGAGAGATAAAGGGTTTAAAATTAACAAAAGTGCCGTTATAGAAGAATAGATTTATAGTTTATATAGCGTCCTTACTTAAACAAGACATTCTATAGCTAACCTTACTAGCCTTAGTAGGGTATTAATTATAGTTTATTAAGAGTTTAAGATAGAGCTTAGTTATAAAGGGACGTAGGTTATTTTAGTTTCTATTAAACATTAGAGGATTAGGGAGCTTTTTGGATTTTATAGTAGGTACTAGGTTCGCTACAGGTATAGGTTAAGCTACTATTACTAGTTTAGTGTTCGTATTTAACGCGTTAGGTTTAGATACCATTATTTTAATTTTATTTATAGGTGTTGCTATTAGGGTCTGTAATATAAATGCCTTTTATAGTTATGGCAGGCAGTTAACCCAGATATTGCAGTTATAACCATCCAGACATACAGGGGACTAGCATAAATCATTAATGTCTATAACCCTAGGGTCAAAGGGGTAGCATAGACAGAGAACATTATATCTGTAATAAGCTTGCTAGAAACTAAACACGCGGAGTCTATCCTACTAGGAGATATAAACCTCCACCACCTATAGTAGGGGGGCATCCATGTTGCTGCTAATTAACAGGCAGAGTGCCTACTAAGAGCTATAGACAACGGGGGCCTTAAGCTAGCTACCCCCCCAGGTACAATTATATGGCAATAGGGCACTACCAAAAGTACAATTAACCTTACAATTATGGACGAAACCCTATACTAGAGACTCAAAAGGTGCTCCCCTAAAGAAGAATAGGTACTTACCTTAGACTATATCCCTATCCAGATACAACTAGATCTGGACATTAAGGCGCAACCAAATAGCAAAAGATACGCAATAAGGAAGCTTAACGTAGATAGCTTCCTTAATATAATTAAACAACAACTCTAAGACCTAGAAGAAATCCACCCAATACTAAATAAGCGAGGCTTATTAGCTACCCCCAAGGAAATTAATTAAAGACTAGAAAGGATCCAGGCAGTAATTAAAAGCAGGCTAAAAGAGCACTGCCTAGTTTCAAAACCGGGCCCCTATACGCGATATATATAGTCCGCATAGTACGCAGCCCTTATAGCCGGCCAATAACAAGCAAGGAGGAAATATATAAGCAGCCACAATTCTAAGGACGAGAGATGATATAAAGACATAAAAAACCAGCTAAAGAATACCTTAAGAAAAGAAGTAAGGAATAACTGGAGACGGTTTATAAATAAACATACTACTAATCTAAGTCTCCCCTATAACAAGGGCCTTTAGACCATAGCGAAATAGGTAAAGAAAAAGGCGGGACGCTTAGTAGAAGATCTACACCTACCACCCCTATAAAGAGTAGGCGAACTATAGGCCACAAGCAACAATAACAAGAAGGCAAAGATCCTTATAAAAAGATTTTTCCCTTAACCAGCTCTAGCAGACCTTAGCAATATTACTAGTAAAATACCAGTAACTCACCTAAGGGTTAACAGCGATATAACAACTAAAGAAATGGCCAGAACCATTAGCCGCCTCTTAAACAATATCGTACTAGGACTAGATAGAATCCTAAACAAAGCCCTAAAGACCTATAGACTACTTATAGCACTTTAGCTTACAGACGTAGCCAGAGCATACTTTGTAATAGGCTACTACCTGCGACTTGGAAGATCTATAACGACAGTTATCTTACAAAAAAAAGGTAAAGCAGACTACTTAATCCCAGAAAGCTACCGCCCTATTGCCTTAGAAAACACCCTAAGCAAGATCTTAGAAAAGGTTATAGCGGACTATATAGCAGATACAGCAGAGAAACACGCCCTACTACCACAAAGCTAAATAGGGGTAAGAAAGAATCGCTTAACGCTATTAGCACTTACACTACTCGCTACTACCATTAAAACTACATAGGCTATGTGAAAGGACTTTATAGTATTAATACTTAGCCTAGATATCAGCGGCGCCTACAACAATATACCCTATAAGCGTCTCCTATATATCCTTAGGGCAAAGGGCTTCCCAAAATAGATTATTTAATTTATTTAAGGATTTACAGGCCAGAAAGAAATATTACTAGTCTTTAGCAGATACCAGAGCCCCCCTATCACAGTTATAATAGAAATATTATAAGGATCACCTCTATTACCTATACTCTTCCTCTTCTTTATAAGCAACCTGCTTAACACCTTTAAGAAAGGGGCAACCTAGGGGATAGGCTTCGTTAATAACATAAACCTAATTATATATAGGCCAACAGCCATAGAGAACTGCAGGACACTAGAGAAAGCCTATAATACCTATATAGAATGGGCAAGATAATATAGAGTCCAATTCTTACTAGAGAAATACCAGCTAATCTATTTTATAAGAAAACGTAACTAATCTGTAGATTTTTAGCATATAATCCATATCCAAGGCTTTAGGGGTTAACCGGTTCAAGGCCTAAGGGTATTAGGAGTATAGGTAGACAGCAAGCTCCAGTAGAGCGCATATACAGCGCAAGCGGCCTATAAGGGCCAAGCATAGTATATCGCCATGTCCAGGATCGTTAATTCTATATAGGGTCCATGCTTCCAGAGGTCACGCCTACTATATACAGCAGTTGTCTAACTAACCATAACGTATAGATCTAGCATTTGGGCCACTAGAGAAACCGAGAAAGCCCCCCCTAAATTACTCCTTAAACCACTCTAAAAGGTCTAAACAGCCTGCCTTAGGAGTATAACAGGCGGGTATAAGCGAACGGCCACAGCACTGCTTAAGAAGGAAGCCAATATTCCCCCCCTATAACTATATATTAAAGCCGATGCAATGTAAAGGGTGCAAAAGGAACGCAACTCTAATATTATAAAGTATATCAAGGCATGCCTAAATAAACTATAGAGGGACCCTAGGGTGCCCTATAGGAGAAGGAACCAATAACCCCAAAGTAGGGAAGATATATTAGGAAAACAGGTGGAGAAAGTAGAAGAAGAATAGTACAGCGCTAGGGCCCAGGCCTATATAGAGAAGAAAGGGAGACGCGCAAGAAGCCAGCAAAGATAATAATAAGGGAGAGAAAGGAGCTAAAGTAGAGTATAAAAGAGTACTGGAAAACCATCTACTGTAATATAATACTAGTTGGACTGACGCTGGAGAGACAAATAGGAGTTAAAGGTATAGAGGTAGACTTAAGCAAGGGGAACCTAAGCTATAGCATAGGTAATACTATGGGGGGTAAATACCTAAGGGCTCTAAAAGGGCCTAATAAAGGCAGAAAATACAATAGCAACACTCTTAAGGACAGAAATAATAGGACTAAAAGATTGGCTTTACTGGGTAGGTATCCTAGTAGGTAGCCTAAGGTATGAATATAGCTAGCTAAAACAGACACTAAAATATGTAATACTATTATACCCCTTACGCACTAGCTAAGAAGCAATGCTCTTAGCAGCTAGCATAGAAAACTATAATACACTACTCTTAATATAAAAAGGCCTTAAGGCGGCTACCTAGTGGCTTATTAGCTAAAATATACTAGACCAGTTCTAGGTTACAAAGGAAATAGCAATAAAAGGCAAAGGGGCGAGTAATAGGCGCCCCCTAATAACTCTACAGGAGTAGAGTATAGTATATAATACTAGCGCGTCCGTAGGTTTGTTACGGCAGCAGTAGTTCCTAAAAAGGTCAAAAATTAAAGTAGTAGAGCACCACTAGTAACTTATAGGCGACTCGCAAGCAAGCCCTAAAAGGCAGGGAGATAGATTACGGGGTTTTCTTAAATAGAGTTTTCTCCCTATATGTATATAAGGAGTAGTCTGCGTGGGCCTAACAGGGATCCGAATTGGACGTTAAGCAATGAATAATAATAATATATTTGTATCAACTTAATAATATAAGTAAGTTATATCCCAGGGCACGAAATACGTATAGTATTATATGCTCTTTAGGATGGTGGTAACTGTCTCTTATATTAAAGTAGACTATATAGTCTATATACTAATACGACCTCTCCCTGATTAGTTAGTGCTTTAGGGGTGCACTAGACGCGTAAGTAGGTGGTTAGTACACCAAACGCGTAAACGCGTAGTTAGTGTACCATATGTGTAAGCACGCGTTCGGTACAACAGGTGCTATAATTATACACTAGCGGTACTTAAAAAATAAAACCACCTATATATAGCCTCCGTAATTGCCTTAATAGAACCATAAAACAAATAAGAAAATATATAGGAAATCCCTCCTAAGGTGCCTTCTAGGTTGCCTTTTAAATAGTGCTCCAATCTGGCCGTAAGTCCTACTTACGGTCCATAAAATAAACTATACAGCCTTTTAACGGGCCGTAAATATACCGTACGGCCTTCTAATGGGCTGTAACTAAACCGTAAATGCTCCGTCAGTCTCGCTCTACCCATTCTATAACCTTTAGGTTGAGCTTATTTGTGTTAATTAGGGTTTTAAGAGCTTGACACAGTTTTGCCTTAGTTATAGCGTCTACTAGGTTATCTCCGCTGCTAATCCATTTAACCTCTATAATCTCGCGTTGTTTGTAGGCCTAACGCAAGCATATTAGGTCGACCATAAGCCTCTTCTCCTATATTATGCCTAGTTTGACTAGGCAGTCGTAGAGGGACTTTAAATTGGTACATAAAACTAGGGGTAGCTGCTCTAATTATAAGATCTTCTGGATTGTTAATTTGATTACGGCTGCTATATTAAAGCTATAGGCTAGTGCATATAGTTTAGAAGCTAGTACACTGCGGGTTACTTGCTTGCATTTAATTAAAGACTAATAGAGTATATTTATATCCTGATTATGGTCTATAAGTACAATTATAAAACCAATTTGTGATAACAGGTCCCTATTATTGGCGAAGAAGGTATCCATAAATACCATTACGCTAATAGAATTTAGGTCTAGCGGTATAAAAGTAAGTCCTTTTATTACATTATTAATCTGCTATTAAATGCGCTTATTAAGCTGCTTAATATTTTCTTCTTGCAGATCTACTGCCTGGGCCGCAAAGGACAAGTTATAGGCAGATTTGGGTTGGCAGACTATGGCAATATAGGCGCCTCTTGCACGCTATATAGCGTATTGGTCCTTTATATTTATGGTCTTATGGGTCTCTCCACGGGAACTAGTAAGGTCCGTAGGCTTTGCTATAATAAGCTTTAGGTTTTGAGCTTGATATTCCTAGGTTAGCTAGATTAAGTTGCCCTTTTATATAATTAAGCCTCCGTTGAACTTAATTAGAGTCTGCTTAGTTAACTACTTTTATAGCTTTACCAGGAACTTAGCTTCTTATAGTTTAGTCTCTTTAGCGTCCGCAAATATCTGGTCTGCTAAGAAGAGGGTATTATCTGTTTAAAGTCTAACAATACCAAGGCCGTTTAATAGGGTGTATAGGAGGCAAGGGTTATAGGTTAACTACTCTATTTTAAGTTTATAGATGTGGTGCTAGTAGTATATTTTAAACCAATAGTTTCCAGCTTCTGGCACTCTGTAGAGTGGTTTTATAACCTATAAAATTATTCCTGGTTGCAAATTAAGCTCCAGTAGTAGTTATATAAAGATATCCCTACTTAGGTAGGTATTAGATTATATATAGGCTTATAAAATATCCCGTAGGTAAAGAGCTACAGGTTTGCTTTGCTATAGGCCAGGCGTAAGTATAAGTATAATCTATTAGCTAACTCGTTAGATTATAGACAATTGTGTAAAAACTAAGTCCTTTCCCTAGTTATTATAAGCTTGTACGACAAGCCTTGACTTTTTAAAGGCTTTATCAGTACTAGGGTGCTTAATTTTATTAATAAAGCGCAAGTTAAATATATGGACGCCTTACAGAACGTCTCTCTCCGTTATAACTGCAAAGACGCCCTTTTTAAGTAGTCCGTTAATCTCTTTGCGTTATAAGTCTGTAAAAGGGGTTTCCTGTACTAGAACTAATATATCTATAGGCGGAGATTGCCTTGCGGATATACCTATGGAGGTTAGGTAATTCTCTATTATAGGGTTCTTACAGGGGCGTCCTCAGCTATGCTTTACGGCAGGTTTAGTAGGTTTAGTAGGTTTCTAGAGGACCTCTAGGGTAGGCAAAGGTGCTTCTAGTTTATTTAATTTGGTGGGTGTTTTTAGTTTACCTAATTTAGCGGGTGCTTCTGGTTCGTCTAGCTTAATATTATAGGTATTTTTAGACCAAAAATAGGGTTTTATAGACGTGCTTTTAAAGCTTATCGGTCCGCTAGGGAGCTATATATAGTAGGTCTTATCTTCTACGGCCAGTAGACAGTAAGGTCTAGTCCAATTACCGCTTTCACGCTATATAAGGACTTCAGAATTAAGTGGGAGGTTGTGTACTAAGGTCGTATTAGGTCCGTTATAGTAGTATATAGCGTTATTAACAGTTTGTTTAGCCCGTAATTTAACTATTTCGGCTATTACCTTCTATATTACAGCTGCTCGATCCGTAATAGACGGGGTAGGAGAGTCTAGTTTACTTATCCTTAAGTAGGCTCCGTAAACCAAAAGGGTAGGTACTAGTCTATTAGGGCCAGCGGTATTGTTTATAGCTTTTATAGCTATCTATAAAGCTAGTTCCTTTTAAATATTCTTATACTCGTTTATAATAATCTGGTAAGCTTTCTATAGAGCTAGGTAAGCTTGCTTAATAAGCCTAATAGACCAGTGCGCCTTAACTAAAACGGCTTTTATTAAAATAGCTATGGCTGTAGCGTACTATTGGAATTCCTTACTAATAAAGTTCCTACCGGTGTTATAGGTAATATACTCAGGAGGTCTAAGGTATGTGTTAATCTAGTAGGTCCGTAAAATATTCCAAGTATATTTTACGGATATATTTTGTAACTAATAGGTGGCTTAATAGCGGGTTACCTTGTTAATTATATATAATACTAGACTGCCGTTAATATACATAATATCTACGTATACTAAGTGGTTAAAGTTAAGGTCCTTATAAAGGGTAAACTTAAATCGGCCTAGGGAACGTCCGTATTTCTAGTAAAAAGAGCAGTATTTAGTTAGGTGGTCGATTGCCTTCCTATTAATATTGTTATATCCAGAGCGTTTAAGGACTCTATATAGTTTTTCGGCTAATAGGTAGCCGAAGCGGCGGTGTAAGCGGTGGATCTTAGTACTAGTAAGGTAGTATAGGTTATAGTTAAAAGATTCCTAAATATAGGTCTGTAAAGTCTCTCCCTATATAAGGAACGGGTGTCCAAATTATTATATGATTGGTAGGGTAACATGCTTGCTTCCTAGGGCAGTTATAGGGCTAATTAGGGTGTCTATAATATTGTTATAGTAAACCTGTAGCCTGTCCATGTCCGCAAGGCAAAGTAGGAAATAGGTGTCCGCTTTTACTATATAAAAATTAACTAGGCTAATTAGAGTCTTGACTTTAATTAATCCAATTAATGCGGTTAAGCCAATGCTGAATTAGACGTTTATAGCCCCAGTTTATATAGTATCAATGTCCATATTATTATTTATAGTGGTCTTATATGTAAGGTATTGTCCGTAACCTATAGTAGACTTCTTAAAGGCACCTATGCCAATTATAACGCCATAGAATTCTTTGGGGGTGTAGTGTTCTGTGGTAATATATGCAAATAGGTCCTATTTACGGTCCGTAACATCCATAACGGGTCTAATAGGTATACTTATGGGCTGGTTTTTAGGTGCAATTAAGTATATAAAGGAGCGGTCGGCTAATACGGTTATAATATTAAAGGCTTGGCTATCTGTAAAAGGTCTAAAAGTAGTTAGGAATATCTCTAAGGTCTTCTATTCCTGGGTATCTAAGTCAAAGTTAATTATAAGGGCTTTTATTAACTTATTAAGAACCTCCTCTTCTTCCTTTTCTTTATAGTCTAAAATAAACTAGTTAATCTAGCTATTAAATCTCTTCTTAGACTTATTATGTTCTTCCTAGGTATACCTTATAGACCAACATCCTTCCTTACTATATATAAAGCACTTCTGGCTGGTTTGTCTACGGGGGTATGCTTTCGTACGGAAGTTGCTATAGGGGTTATAGGTGGGGCTTAGTTAGTACAGGTACTGCTAGCAGTAGTGGTGGTCCGTAAAGTAGGCATCTAAGTTAGTTTGCAGGTTTTATAGGTCCGTAATAAAGGCTTAAATACTACCTAGAGGGTTTAAAACTTTATATATTGTAATAGAGGACTATAAATCATTAATAAGGCCAGTTAAGGTGTCTGCAGGCTTATAATAGGCATGTTTACAGGGTTCCACTTCCTAGTAGGCTGTAATAAGTTTATTATATAGGAAGTCGTCTGTTTAAAGCTTAGTATTAAGGCTATGCTATAGGTGCCAAAGGTCTTTAATAAGAATTTACAGGCACTCTATAGTTAATTTTTTGGTGTTCTTATTAATTACGGTCCGTAACCTAATCGTATTCCATTATATAAGGATATTACGCTTGTATTCTGGCCCTTTAAAGTAGTTGCGTGTAGCTTTATATAGCTTATCAAAAGGAACACTAAGGGGGTTGCTCTTAAGGTTAGTATAGTAGTGGTTAAGGGCTAGGCCGCGCAGTATAGTAGAGTAGGCTTGGCTAAACTCCTATTTAGGAATATCAGCCTTCTAACAGAGGTCTATAAAGATAGTTAGTTTAAAGTCAAAGTTGTCGTTTTCACCGCTATACTTAGATTTGTCGGTGTAGAGCTTAGCTAGGTTAGCTAGCTCCTTACCATAGGTCTTTACTTAGATAGTTTACGGATCTATAACTTAAACAACAGAAGGGGTTTGGTCCATAATTTAACTTTTAGGGGTATTACAGTCCATAATTTGGGTTACGGGGGTATTATGGTCCATAACTTAAGTACTAGGTGTACTTTGGCCCGTAAAATTAATTCTAAAATCGCTTAGGTTTATAGGACAAGTTTGGTTAAGTAGGTTAGGTATAAGGCTAGCAATACCATTAAGTTTAGGAGAAGCAAAGAGTTTATTAATAGCTTTAACCTGGTCTAGAATCTCCTCTTTAGTCCATTCCGTTTGGTCCTCCTCCTATATTATATTGTATAAGGACCATGCAACAGTAACTCGTTTATCCTTTTCAACCCATACACCTTAGTGATATAAAAGGGTTCGTAGGTTATAAATAGCAGTAGGGTTACAAGCCTTAAGAATAGCTTCCGTAAAGTCCGTAAAGTCTTCCTTATATTACTCCCATAGGTTGTTATTTAGGAGCTTATAGTATCCGTATTCAAGGATTTTAAAATTAATATAGTCGTTAACGCCGTCTATAGACGTAAGGTTAACTCCCTAACTCTACTTCTTTTGACCCTTACTAATTTGCTTAGTTATATCTGCTATATTGTGTAGCATAGTATGTCTGTATAAGCTATAGTAGGTGGAGGAGGTCTTGTAACAGTCCATAAAATCGATTAACAGGTCCATAGTGGTTTGCAGGAGAATAGGGGGTTCCGTAAAGGTCTATATTTGCGTCTATAAACTTCCAGTAAACCGTACTAAGACTTAAATAAGTATATAGAGTTAGTAATAGGTCCGTAATCCCCAACTTCCGACCTTCTAGCAGGTCGTACTAGGAGTCTAAATAGGTGGTCGCTGTCGTATATCGCTCAGTAGGAGGTGTTAAGTGATTACTAATCTATGCGCGCTTACTGATCAGTGTTTGTATTAACTTAATAATACAAGTAAGTTATATCCCGGGGCACGAAATACGTATAGTACCGCATGCCCCCTGGGATGGTGGTGACTATCAATTCTATTAAGGTAGACTACGTAGTCTATATACTGACGCGCCTCCCCCTTGATTAGTCAGCATACAAGTAGTTAGTACGACAGGTGCTATAATTATACACCTAAGGACTGTAAAGGGGGTATAGTTATTCTTAGGTTTCTGTAACTTCTACTAATACTTTATTAAAAACTATAGCAGGATTACTTAGCCCCTTAACTACCTTACTAGAAAAAACCAACCTTTCTATTTTAATAATATATATAAAAGGGCCTTTAATAAACTTAAAAGGCGGCTAATCTCTACTCCGCTGCTAGCCCATTTCTACCTAGAATAGCCCTTAATGCTAGAAATAGATACTTTAAATAGTGTAATAGCTGCCGTCTATTCCTAGAAACAGCCAAATAGAGAATAGCACCCTATTGTATACTATTTAAAGACTATAATAGATATAGAGCTAAATTACCATATCTATAATAAAGAGATACTGGCTATTATCTCTAGCCTTTAGCACTGGCGTATATCGCTAAAGGGGATCCCTAAACCTATTTAGGTAGTCTTAGATTATAAGGCCTTAGAATACTTTATAATAACTAAAGCCCTTACAGCCTAGCAGGTACACTAGGCAGATATCCTATCTTAGTTTCACTTTCTAATTATATATAGGCTAGGCGCAACTAATTATATAGATACCCTTATAAGGTGTAAATAAGACCTAGATAACCAGATAGCTGTAAAGATTGTATTATGGACCTAGATACTGCTATAACCAAAGCACCTTAACCCCTAAATATAGGTAGAACTAAATACAGACCCCATAAAGGCCAAGATGTGCCCTATTAATGCTACAGAACTTAACCTTATTAATAAGCTACTATAAGTAAATTGTACGGCCCCTTCTCTATAGGAGTACTATAAAAAGGCAAAGGACGTTACTAGCCTATGGTCCCTTAAAAATGGATTACTTAAGTATTTAGGAACAGCTAGTAGTAGTAGAGGAACAGAACTTATAGACTTGGCTTATTGCCAAAGCACATGTCTAGGTCTCTATAGCCTACCCTGGAAAAAATAAGATCTATAGGATTATTGGCGACTGCTACTACTGGCCTGGAATAGTTATAGATATTAACCGTTATGTACGAAACTGTAATAGCTGCTATAGATCTATAATCCCATAAAATAAGACCCTAGGACTATTAAAACCATTCCTAATACCAGAGCGCCCCTAATAGCATATCTCTATATATTTCTATAAGCTACCTATAGACTGTAGCGGATATAATATGGCTATAGTTATAGTTAACCGCTTTAGCAAGCGCCTGTTTTTAATCCCTTATTATAAGAATATTAATGTTAAAAAGGCGGCCTAACTATATATCTACTATGTTTACTAAATTTACGGACTGCTAGATACTATTATATCTAATTACAGGCCATAATTTATATTAGCTTTCTAGAATAAGTTTACCTAGATTTTAGGCATTAAGCTAAAGCTTTCTATAGTATACTACCCCCAGATAGACGGTTAGACGAAGGTTATAAATTAATATTTAGACTAAAGACTTTGGCCCTTTATTAACTACTTTTAAGATAACTAGGCTAAACTGCTACCCCTAATAAACTATGCTTAGGTAACCCTACCCTATAACTCTATAGGGTTTGCACCTATTTAGCTAGAAATAGGCTACTTACCCTATATAAGCTTTAACTGGGAAAGACTAGAAGGACCCTAGATTATATGCGAAAAACTATCTTATAAGGAAGCCTAGCAGTACGCCAAGCGCTTAAAAGAAGCCTAGAAAGTAGCCTATACAAACCTAAAAAAGGCCTAAAAATTAATAGAATAGTAGGTAAATAAGTATAGGCGTAAGCCTAACTTTACTAAAGGTAATAAGGTCTGGGTTATAATAAAGAACTAAAAGACAGAACGGCCTAGCTACAAGCTAGACTATTAAATAGCAGGACTATATAAGGTCCTTAAGAAAAAAGGCAACTTATACAAAGTAAAGCTCCTAGATTTAATTAAGGTCTACTTTATTTTTTTACCAGATAAGCTATAGAGAGCTATAAATAACCTATTACCTAGATAAAAGAATAAACCGCCCCTGCTAATTTAAGTTAATAGTAACAGTAAATAGGAAATTAAAGAAATACTGGCCTGTAAACTTGTAAGGGGAATACTAAAGTACCGTGTAAGTTAGAAAGAATATAATCCGGACCCTACCTAGTACCCCGCATAGAATTTTATAGGTAGTCCCTATAAGTTATAAGAGTTCTATAGCCGTTACCTTAATAAACCTAAACCACTAAAGTACTTAGACAAGTAGATGGAATGCTAGCATAGTAAGGATAATAGGTTGCCTATAGAGCATAAAGATAAGAACGCCCTATAGGTGTAATACGGACATACAAAGCCTGAGGGCAGGCTTTTTTGGAGGGGGGGGTAATGTTACGGTACTGGCACATTGCCGCAGATTGCCGCAGATTGCCGTCACGTGATCAGAGAATTGTACATAGCTTCGAGCGGTGCTTCCGTTCTTCCCCTTTCCTTTCTCTAGCTTTGGATCCTCGTTTATAGACTACCAATTGTACAGGCTTGCGCGTCCCTCTTGCCGTGCTCGTGCCTCGATTAACTGAGTCGCTAACAAGTAGATGGACTGCGATAAGTATCTAGAACTGAATTCTGCTGTTCTCCTATACAGGGCGACTGCGTTTTATAGGCGCCCCGCCTGCGCTAAGCCGGTTACACACCGTAGGTCTTGGCGGCCTAACATTAGGTCTATTAGCTCTGGTCCGCTATACTATAGTTTTAATACCTGCTATAACGCTTAATTCACCTATACTGGTCTTATTGTGCTCTTACCATCTCTCTTAGCTTAGTAAATTCTGTTATTAATTTTAATCGCTTAATTAAGAGCTCTTTTGCCACAGATCAGAGGTCGCTTTGCTAGATGAACTGGATAGGGTAAACTCTGGGTATGCGAAGGAGGCAAAAAACCACTGGACAAATGGAAGAGACGCATCGAAAGCCACAGATGAGCCCTTCGAAGAATACGGATGCAACAACTTTCTGGCTTTCACCATTCAAGCAGGATTGAGGCTCTACGCGACGGAAAAGCTGGATAAATACCCTGAGCTTATGAGCCGAAAGATTAGGAGACCATTACTAGATTACGCCCTGAGACCTAAGGGAGTGACGCTGGCTGATTTCCCATACGACCTAAGACATCGTGGAGCAGATATTGATATGGATATAGTGTCTATGCTTCTAGGAAGGGGCGTAAACCCGAACCAGGAAATAGGCATTTATGACGGGCAAACAGTATGAGACCTATTTTTGCTTTCTTGCTACCGTGCTTGCCGGATCAATAGGAATGATGTCCCCCCTGACATACGGAAGGCTCGATATCAGGCAGCGGAGTTGTTGGCTAAGTATGGGGCAGATTTTAGTACTAACGAGATAGCTTATGCCGGGACTGAGCCTCTTACAATCCGAAGAATACTTCAAGTAGCTTTTTCACCTGAGGAGGCGAATCAATTAGAGCGCTTACTTGCAGAAAGGCACCCGCTTGGGGAGGGGCACTCACTTGCAGAAGAGCACTCGCTTACGGAAGAGCGCTCTGGGAGGCAAGGTACCCTCTGGTGGATTGTACGGATATTTGGGCATGGCCCGCGGTAAAATTCTCCATAGTCTCTTTTGAACACAAGTCTTGCACATGGATGGAAACCGTGCCCCTTTGGATCTACTGTAACGATGCTCTGCTAAAAAAAATTCCGCGGTACCTTCAAACGCTACAATTAGGTTACTACCTGTTGCCTAGAGCTAGAAGTTTCACTTCCACGTTCTCTGGTTAGAGTGTACTGGGGAAATGATGGCGGTATGCAGTTAGTAAGTTCAAGGCTACAATCTAAAGTGCATGTTGCGTGGCAACGCTTACCAGACCACCCTTCATACCCTTTCCTTCTGGAGCCAACCCTGCACAATACCACATAGCTTTGAACTGATCATTATTAGCGACGCACTTAAGAAGATAGTCTCTAATTTGTGGATACTAACCGACAACCGACTTTTCTTTTTCCATGCTTTCTATGTGTCCCACCACGCTGACTGTGATGCCTCCAACACGTCTCCGAAACCTGTTGTCAGGCCTGAGCACGAGGTGAAAGATGTATGCGATGAGTTTTCCACTCGGGCGACCGAAGTTATGATTTCGCCGATTCCTTCTTCTTCTTCCTCCTCCATGGGCCGAGCAGCGGATAGCCTCCATCCAAGACATTGCGGGTGAAGTATGTTAATTGCAGCAGCCTGAGAGCTAGTCTCTCTTAACTGCTCCGTAGAATGTTCACGGGGTGAAGAGAAGGCACTCTGAACGTTTGGTTTAAAATGTATCCCATCAAGGAAGTAATAGGCACGAAGTCTATACTTTAGAATATAACTAGAGTCGGGTGCTAAAATTATAAATGATCTAAATACGGATATTAATAGCCAGTGGTGAGTAAGAGGAGCTCCGTCCTAGATAGGAGGTTAGATTTCGTTGCATAAAGTTCTTGACATAAGTATATGCACAAATCACGTGCTAAATTTTATGCCGAGCCTGAACCTCACTTCACGATATCCAAAGCTCACCCCGAAGCTCTCCCCACCCAAACAATCGTCCACAATGGCCTCAGGATACGGATTAGCAGGCGGCAAGTCCTCTCCCCGTCCAATTGCCGCAGCTCATCCCACCAAATCCAGCATCAGCATTCTCCAATCCTATCCGCAGAGCACAAATCCCATACCAACTACCCACCACCTTCTGCCCCAGTCCGGACAGCAGACGAGAGACTGAGCTGACGTTTATGTTGTCCTACTGAGATAGGCCCCTCCCGCTGCTTCCCCTTCTGGCAAGAAGTGCTCGCCTGCTACGTCTCCAACACGAACTCCGAAGACGACTCCGGCAAAGTGAAGTGTGCGCCCGTGCTGGAGGACTACTACGAGTGTCTGCATCACAAGAAAGAGGTATTATCCAACCCCGCCATTCTATAGCCCTCCCGTAAATCCGACTAATAACACATCCAGGCCGCCTGCACACTGGCCCTCCAAGCCGCCTACCGCAAAGCGCAAGCCGCCCAACCGCGCGACGATGCCCCGTCCGCTGGTCAGATACGGAGTCTAGGGCTGCTGGATGCGCCACTGGAGGAGAAGAACTTGAAGCCCATCAAATGGCTGCCACATAAGGAGATCAACTAGGGTTGATGTGGGAAGCGATGGGGATTGGGAATGGAGGGGGACGAATTGTAAATATCTAAAGCATTGCAGTAGAGGGCGAGGCATGAATCCAAATATATCTGTGAATAGTATGTTTCGTTGTGTGATAGGTGCATACAACGCATAAACGGTAATGTTCTTGGATGCTAAGTTTCGATGATTTTCAAAAGCTTGAGTCGTTTCAATGGGTTACGATGCCAGTGGAACAAGATTGAAATTTAGAGGTGATATCAGGGTTAGACCATGCACAATTCTAGCTAAAAGTCACTGTCTCCCCTCTATCAGCCCGTTAACTCTGGTACACAAAATAGAATCCCCAGCGCTAGCGAAAAGAGAGACATAACAGCGGTCGCATTTCGTCAAAACCACGTAGCCCATATACTAACGCTGCAAACAATGAACACCCTTATCTATATAGACATTGAAGGGGAAGTTGAAAGGCGTATAAAGTGACAGCAAGACAACGAATGCAATCACTAGAACAACAGCTGTAATATTTAACATGGGAAGCATGATTCGAAAAATCAAATGAGGGGAAAAGGCAGAAAAGAAAGGCAATGGAAAATCAGTTTAAAGTAGAACACCCTATACACTACGAACTGTACTGGGTCAATCTCGGGAAAGTGATACCCAAGCATCCACCGATTCACCAATCCATCAATATTACGGGTCCAGTAATGCTATACCTATGGAGGCATAGCCAAACGTATATTGATAAGCGAGTGTGATCGAGTAGCCAGAGCAAGATTGTCAATGGTCTTGTGAATAACCATGGAGAGAATAAAGTGGTGGAAACTTTCATGGCGCTCGAACTGCGCCGTGGCTCTGTGCCATACTGCGATGGAAGCTACCAATTTTCTGGAATCCCCTAGCTGAGAGTCAGATCTCGTCCTCATAACCCACTAGCTGTGACCGCCAATACTTACTTGGTAAGGTCAATCCCTTCAGCCTCATCATCATCTAGTCCAGCCAGGCTAGGTCCTCTAACTATTCCACCATTCACACTTTCCAGACCGTTTAATGGTGGTTGTTCTGATGTTCTCTCTCTGGTTCCAATACTTGGTACTTCTCGTCGGCTCACAGGCCTCGACACAGTTCGACTCGGGCTATTTATCTCGATATCATCATCTCCTTCTGCGCCTTCGCCGTCATCCCGGTCTTCCATGTCTTCATCATCCTTATCTGCGCCATCGAACATCAGCGGTGGTGAACTTGGCTGCGGTTGATCCTCCTCCCCGTCTGCTCCTCCTTCGGCAGTCCTCATCATCTTGATTGGGCTCAGATCTAGGTTCGGAGCCCGCGCAGGAGTGCTTGGAAGATCGACGAATTTCCAGAATGGTGCTGGGCTCGAGAAATTGATATACTGGCTAGGTACCTGCGCAGTACTAGGAGGCGCGAGACGGGGTGCATGTCTAGTGACTAGCGGTGTAACCAAGCCGGCATTATTGGCTCTCCCCGTATCAGGACCATTGACAGTGTTGGTAGTAGGATCTGAGTATAGTGTAGGTGGAGAGTTCGCTGCAGCATCTGTCAAGCCGCGCGGATTGGTGTTGCTGTTGGAGGCGGTCGTGAGGGGCTGAGGGAGGTCAAGAGGTCTGATGGCTGGGTCAATGGGTGCGCGGGAATCGGAGTTGTGAGCAAAGACGGGGACGGTACTGTGAGTGTCTCCTTGCGATAGGCGATTGGCGGTTGGGGTAGTGTGTGTTAGCTCGCCATTTGTTGTGGGCGGGTTATATCCGCCGTGAGATGGGTATTGAGCACGTGGGCCCCGGTCAGGCGTGAATGATTCATTGGCTGACGGGTAGGACGCAAGGGGTGGGGTTGCGGAGCGCGGGGGCGTTTTGACATGTGTGCCAGCAAATTCGTGCTTGGACGTTGGACGGCTGCTTTCGCCCTGATTGAGCACGCCCATAAGACGTTCTGTCGCATAGGTTGAGCCAGATTCTTTGCGAGCTGGAGAGCTTGGTCCTGAAGAGCCCATTCGCGCTTGGCCTTTGCGGGAGCTGAAAAGAGTCTTCTTCACAAACTCGTCGCGCTGGTCATCTGCGATGCGCCATTTCATGCCTTTTCCAGGTTCATCTGTGCGACGAGCCACTTTCTCAAAGGATTTGCTCAAGGATAGATTATGACGAATGGAATTCTTCCCCAAATTAGTACAATATATGAGTGCGTTATAAGGCTTACTTACCTGCCATCCTCCAGTACTGTACCTAAAGAAGGCATACTTTTCCTTAATATAAGTGTAGATATTCGCTAGTGTAAGCATTTCCTCCGGGCTACTTAATATGGCTTGTCCAATCAATTGTGCATAGCTGTGCGGCGGTTTGATATCCTTGGAGGAATCCAGACTGTAATCAATTTCCTCCGTAGAGTCAAGCATCATTCCGCGGGGATAAGCGGATGGCGATGGCTTGCTCCTCGGCTCTTTCTCACCAGCATATAGAGCCCGTGGCGTGCCTGGTTGGTGGTGACGTCCTGGAGTGGTGGTCATCTGGCTGCTCCGGTGCTGTGAAGAATACTGATTGTGCGGATGAGAAGACGGTGGAAAAGGATCAAGTGGTGGTCGGCTTGGCGAAGAAACTCGTGGATGTGCATGCGGTAATGAGCGATATGGAGGGTTGCCAGCGCCGTCAGAATCCTCGTGCTCTTGGTCATATTTGACTTGCCGATCAAGCATAGTGTGGAAACGATCCTCCGCATTTGCGAGAAGGAACAACATCTGAGTTCCCATGATAGAAATGCAAATGCCTGAGTGAAGTTGTGCTCGATCTCCCCTTTCAAGGACCCTATCGTCTAGCTTCAATCCATTCCGACTATTGACATGAATGAACCAGGCTTGTTCGTTGGTATCGTAATCAATTTGCGCGTGGACTCTAGAAACTTGCCGCTCAGGGCCTAAATCGATGTCGACCCCCCAATTGGCAAATATATCAGGATCGTCACTGGGAGCGTTTCCTGATGGTACTGTGGTACTCGCTGCCGGTTGCTGTCGAGTGTTGTCAGCTCTTCCTATGAGAAGCGTCATCTTTTTCACGAAAAAACACCAATCGCGAGCAGCTATCTTCGCAAATGCTGGAGTTGTGCCTGGGTTCATGCGCGCCTGGAGGTCGTTCGCATAGTCGATCGCCGCACGAGGAATATAAGTTTTCGGGGTCAATAGGTGGGCAATAAGGAGATTCTGCCTCTCAATGGGGTCTGAGGGTGTTTCTGCATCCGCTCCATTTGAAAGAGTCTTATTTGAGTCGTCGCTCTGAGCTGATTCTGTGATTCGATTTCGGGTAGCATCTTCTGTAAGAGCGGAGGTCCGGTCGGCGCCGTTCAGCTATTGAAGAGTTCAGCCATCTGTCCACAAATGATACAACTCTTACGAGAGGCTTTGCTTACACGTCTGCGTTTTCTGGAAGGCGTCGCTATTGATTCTGGAGTATCAGCATCAGATTGTTGCTGCAGGTCAAGCTCCCTGCGGGAGCGAAGTCTTCTACTTGAGGATGCCGGCATCTTGCATGTAGTCTGCGATATGACTGGGAAAGGTCAGCGAAGAATATTCTCATGATATTTATACGCTGGATGTGTGGAAATGGGAAATGCAGTGGTGTTCTAAGTTAGACGCTGTATCCTCCAGACGTCGCCCCACTAGGTCAGAGAGAAAGAGGTATCTACTGACAGCGACAACGAAAAGCCCAATTCCAAGCAGGGTAAAATATAGTTGTATCGCGACTCAAGCAGAGTCAACGCGAGGGCGTGCTACGACAAGGTCGAGTGGTGGTTAGTTAGAGGTGGATCGGCGAGGCAGGGAAGGAACTCGTGTTGTTTTTCCCGCGGCGACGCGCAGCGAAAAGGTGATGAAAGCGACGTCGGCAGCAGCGTTGGAGCCCGCCGGACAAGGTAAGAAGGAACTGGGCAAGAGGCGGCGACGGAGGAGGAGAAGGTCGACTCCAGCGATACAGCTAACAAGCGGGATACGCGCAGATAATGAGTGCTTGCCCTTCCGCTATCCAGTGTTTGAAAGGTTTGTGGGCGACGGGCCGGGGTGACTGCGAGGGACGTGGGCTTGGCGATGGCCCGCAAGACTGCTGTCAAATTTCTCACCAGAAAACTTTCGACTAATCTGAATGATTTCGCTGATATCGTGCGTTTATTCATCGTTTCCTCGCGCATTCGAGTGTATTGCTCTATTGTCTGGTCGCAAACGCGTGCTGGCACACCGCATGTGCCGTCTCGCAGCGCCATTCGTCATCATGCACACGCAAGAATGCAAGACACCATCGATCCACTCGTTCGCAGATGTCACATCTACAGCCCCTGGACATTGCCATATTCGGAGGTGCTGATTAGTACGGCAGTAAACATGTCATTAAATAAAGACTACCTCGGGTGTAACAGCCATTACCCAATGTTCCCTTCCTCTCCATCCAAAGTCTAACCAAAGTATCTACAAGAAGGGTCATTTCAGTCATAGCAATAATAAGCTCCCCACCCACTTTGCCCCAATGCTTGAAAAAATACTGCCTCCACTACACCAAACTATTAGTGATTAAGCTTTTCGTTCACAGGTTTAAATCCCCGCTAAGCAGGAGCTTCCTCGATGAGCTCCCAACATACACCTTCTTTGGGTAGCTCGAAATGACCCAGTTCTGTGTCGTGGTGTCCCAGCTGCTCACGTCTCTCCGAGTGATATCAGCCGAAAACTCGGCTGAGTGGCCTGCCTGGATGCTCAAGCGTTCAAACCCGCGGAGGACAACCTTCGGGTCGTCCGGTCCACCAAGAGATACGTACATCTGCACCACTTCTTCGCCAGGGATGCTGCCAGTGTTGGTAATAGTCGCCTTGACGGTGAACAGGACGTCCCAGAGCTCGGGGTTACCACCTGGTCCTCCACCAGCTGCGATACGAGGCTGTGGCGAGCCATCAGTTGCGCCGGCAGGAATGTACTTGTCAGTTGGAAGACCGTAGTCTGGTCCTTCCGACGCCGTTGACAGGCTTGTTGAATTAAGATACGGGTAGATGTAGGCAGCGACGTAGGTCAGGTTAGGTGGAAATTGATACTCTGTTGTATCGTTGCTGAAGCTTCCAAGCACAGGTGCCGCCTTTGTCATGCCTGTTGTCGGGGTGTACGGGCCGGCAGTAGCCTTGATGATGTTGATATTTGAATATGAAAATGTAGTGTAGCTCAATCCGAAACCGAACTCATAGATTGGATTGATGTCATTCTTGTCGAAAGAGCGATAGTCAATGAATACTCCTTCCACGAAATTGTCTTGCGGCGCTGCATTTCCGTTGTTTGGCTCGTAGATAAGGTCAGTACCGTAATCTGTCCGAGATGCTCCCATCGTGAAGGGCAGTTTGGCTCCTGGGTTGACCCTTCCGTAAAGCACATCCGCAATGGAGTTACCCGATTGCTCTCCAGGCAAACCTGCCCAGAGGATGGCCGTGACATTAGGATTTCTGTACCAAACATCAACCAAGACGGGTCCGGTGGAATGAATGACAACAATCGTGTTGTTGCAGTTTGCTGATACGTTTTGAATCAGAGTATCACCATTCCTCCAGAGAGTGAGGTTGTTTCGGTCGCCCTCATTGCCATCAACAACTATGTATCCCTCACCACTGTCTGAATTCACAAACACAATAGAGACACTGGCTTGTGTAGCAAGGGCCAGGATTTGCTGGGACGCCCAGTTATCCGTTTCATGCTGGATGACGCCTCCATACTGAACCACTTCGTTTTGAATAGCAGTGAGAGGAGTCACTAGGTAAGGGAAGTTTGCAGTTCCGGAGCCCCAACCCATGGCCAGAGTACCGTTGTCGCAACCGCGGTCAGAGCACCCATTGGGACCGTATACGTTGCTGTCAGCATCTTCACCAAAGACAGCTGTAAACTTCTCCTTGCCGGTCAATGGCAGTGCCTTGTTGGTGTTCTTCAGAAGAACAGTTGAACGGGCAGCTGCAGAACGAATGCTCATCGCATGCTCGTAGCGTACGTCAACATGTTGGTTGATTAATCTATAGTCCGTTTGCGCGTACGCATGCTGGTAGCCGTACGTATCCAAGGACCACGAGTTAAAGTTGATTGGGACTTGCGCTTTATCACGGCCTACTAGGTAATAAGCTGCCATAATACGGGTAGCCATATCATCAATACGCCATTCTGGAATCGTGCCGTTAAGGACGGCAATTGTCAGGTTTGTTCCCTATTAAAACAATGACGGTTAGTGTTCGCTTAGCCTTATAGTGAGAGATGGTTTTCTTACCCAGAAAGATAAACCGGTGTCAAAGCCAGTGTCACCAGGCATTGTCATATCCAAACCGGCGAGAGCGCTGCTGACTCCAGATTGCTGGGCTGACCAATCGCTCATGACAAAACCTTGGAATCCAAGCTCACCCTTAAGAAGATAATTCATGAGATAGCTATTTTGGCAAGCATAGCTATTATTGACTTGGTTGTACGAGCACATGATCGATCCAGTGCCAGCACGCACAGCATCAGCAAATGGCCTGGACAAATTAGTCATGGGTTAATTAACATTTTGATGAAATCTTACCATAAGTAGAGCTCATGAAGAGTCTTATCGTCAATATTAGAACTGATGCCATCAACTGCTCCAATCCCATCTACAGAACTTGGCTGACGAAAGTGCTCCTGCTCGTTCAAGATATAGTGCTTGGTGCAAGCAATAACACCTGCATCTTGAATGCCGCGAATCGTCTCAGAAACAGCTATGCCGGATAGAACGGGATCGGGGCTAAAGCCTGTTTCAACTGGGTTAGAACCTTGTACAAAACAAGCTTGTTCAAGCATTTACAAACCTTCCCAGTTACGACCACCTTCAGGGCTGCGGCCAAGCGGTCCAACGACTGGTCCAAGCTGTACATCGACTCCCTTTCCACGGTGCTCCATGCCCATCTCATATCCGCGCTGATACCAAACGCCACGATCCCATGAGGCCGCGACTGTACCACCGGCGGGGAAGGCAGAGTTGTAGTCAGCTGTTCCGCGCATTAGCTCCTATTGAATTAGTCGCAACAAGCTATAACGTACTGTCTCGAACACCTAGTGGAGAATCTTGCATGCAGAGCGACCTAAAGCCAAGACGCGGGATTGACCCAACGTTGCCGACACAAGCTTCGCCTTCCCATCTACTAACGTTTAGCATGCATTCTATCTAGCTCCATGCCTTCTGGAAGCTCACCCGACACCAGTCGTAAGGTTAACCTTCTCCAGCAGAGTCAATTGCTTGACAAAAGCTTGTGCTTTCGCATATGCTTCTGCCCATTGGCCCGATCCGTCCATCCATGGTGAGGGGTAATAAGGAGGAGAAGTAGCTTCATTTAGCGTGGATGGGTTGGTGGAATTGGACGGATTATTAGGGCTGGTGGAGTTAGGAAACTGGTTACAAGGTCAGAAATTAAGCCTAACACACGCGGAAAGGAGAGATATGTACAGCGAGGAAGGGGAAGAGCGAGAACACAAAGCGCAGGAATTTTAAATTCATTCATAAAAGCTTGCTGCAAAAAATTGTAGAGAGTGTAAATTTAAAAATTGGTGTTGGTACACTTACAGCTGTTGCCACGGCTCCGACTTGAGCCAAGCGGATCGCCAAAATGGCGCACGCTTGAGCAAGCCACAACATGGCGTTAATTACTGGCTGAAGATCCTGGCAGCAAAGGAATTGTGGTAAAGACAGGAGCAGCAGGAATCAACCTGAAAATTTTGAACAAATAACACGTCGATGTATGTGAGTTCCTGAAGAAATTGTTGAGGAAAGGTAAGGGGATCTGCCATTTAATATTTGGTGGGACAGCATGGGAGAGAAGCTTCGACCTGGCCGGCATTCACGCCAGGAAATGACTTCAACATCGCTGCGCATTGCCGGGAGGTGGGGGGGTGCTTACTTCAACAAGCTAAGGTGCCTGGTGATCACCTTGCTTTTCAATATAGTCCATCGACTGGGCAGCTGCCCCGATTTTGGCCAACTTTTATTGGCAACTCCAATGCTGCAGATCCCTAAGCCGCGCCAAATCACGGCTTCCCCAGCACAGAAAACAATGGAGAAACCCCTTCCCAAGATTCCAACGTGCCACAAAGAGCTCTCCCTGTATACGCCAAAGGACTGTCGGTATTCCCACACAATATATCGACATACCAAGCAATCCTCGTACTGTCATTACGTCACATGTCACCCTGTTCTCCCTCATGCATGTCTGTTTGTGTTCGTTCGTGTCTTCGTGTTCATGGCATGCCCAGCCACTGTCAGCACGCCCTCCCCACCAGCCATACTCATTTCTTACCTGAGTTGTGGATATAAGCTTCCCCGAAAAGCCGCACCCGCAGCCCGCCGTCAGCTAAAGCTTCGGCCATGCTCCCCAAACGGCTACGGCCTGGGTAAACGTCGGTATTGTGACGTCGGTGTTTTCACGGCAGATGCAACAACGATGTCAGTGAGATGCGGGGTTGGGTGACAGGCCGACGTAGTATTCTGCTCCTATTCACGAAGTTAACCCTAAGCAGAGTCACCTGACGGAAAGGCTAAATTACCCATGTTGACCTGCGGGCGAGCCGCTGATACATGTGGCGATTAGCTGGGGAAATCCTGGGTGAACGTGCTGCATGCCCGGTTTTCCACCGACATCACAATGCTAGGAACTTCTTCTTGGCGATCGAGCTAACGGTGACACCTAAGCAGCTGGGCATTTACAAACTCTCCTAGTTCCTTCGAACTTCACGTCATCACAGTCTTTTCTGCTCCGCCATGCGTAAACGGGCTGGCACTTCGCATCATGCCTGAATATTAGGCTCCAAAAAGTTTATTCTCCCGTTCTATATCCGAAGATACGATTAAGCTTTTTAGGAGGGGTAGGACACCAGCTCACAGCTAGGAACAATTTTACCCGGGTGAGCTCCCCGCAGCTCTCCACGGCTCTCCACAAATTCAATGTCTCTTAGGTCAGGCAACAGTAGGGTCGCTCTCTGTTGTGGAGAAACATACTGTCGGTATCACCGGGGGGGTACTGCAATTGCAATATAAGGTAACAGGTTCTTTGATTCATTCGTGTCTTTCGCAGAGGATCGTAAGGATCGCGGTGCCTAAATAGGGGGCTGATGAGTCACCGTAA